>Ga0247738_10000704_pt1 | contig 12183 bp, 10 predicted proteins | sample UWRJL013104B2_FD_180936 | JGI IMG/M metagenome (GOLD analysis project Ga0247738, IMG submission 180936) | Plant litter microbial communities from Arlington Agricultural Research Station in Wisconsin, United States - UWRJ-L013-104B-2 | ecosystem: Environmental > Terrestrial > Plant litter >...
CCTCAGCGGGCGGCGCCGGCGGCAACCGCATCAACGTGTCGTTCCTGTCGCTGAACCGGAACAAGCGCTCGATCGCCGTCGACCTCAAGACCCAGGCGGGCAGGAACGTGCTCGCTGGGCTCGTCGCCACGAGCGATGTCTTCCTGCAGAACTACCGCCCGGGCGTCGCGGCGCGGCTGGGCGTCGACTACGAATCGCTGCGGGCGATCAATCCCGCCATCGTGTACGTCTCGATCTCGGGCTACGGCGAAGACGGCCCCTACCGCAACCGACCGGGACAAGACCTGCTGCTGCAGGCGATGAGCGGCGCGATGCTCTCCACCGGGCGCGCGGGCGAGCCGCCGCAGCCCGCCGGCCAGTACCTCGTCGACGCCGTGACGGCCTCGACGGCGTTCGAGGCGGTGCTCGCCGCGCTGTTCCACCGCGAGCGCACGGGCGAGGGGCAGCTCGTCACCGTGAACATGCTCGACGTCATCACCACCCTGCAGATGCAGGAGCTGTCGGTCTTCTCGGTGGGCGGGGTGAGCCAGCAGCGCAGCGCGCAGCCGCACGCCCACGTCTACATCCGGGCACCGTACGGTGCGTTCGCTACCTCCGATGGCTACCTCGTGCTCGCCATGCCGGAGCTGCCCGCGCTCGGACTGGTGATCGGCGAGCCAAGTTTCGAGGCGATGGACAAAGAGGTGCACGGGTGGACGCACCGCGATGAGATCTTCGAGAAGACCGCGGCTCGACTCGTGACCGGCACGACCGCGCAGTGGCTCGACGCCTTCGAGGCCGCCGGCATCTGGGCCGGACCCGTCTACGACTACCAGGACCTCATGGATGATCCGCAGGTGATCCACAACGGCACCTTCGTCGAGTACGAGCACCCGACCGAGGGCACGGTGACCACGCCGGGCTTCCCGTACAAGTTCTCGGCCACGCCCGCACGAATCGATCGCGGGGCGCCACTGGCTGGCCAGCACACCCGCGAGATCCTCGCCGACCTGGGCCTCGCGGACGACGAGATCGCGGGCCTCCTGGCCGACGGGGTCGTGGTGAGCGAGCCGGCACCGTGACGATCGTCGGGATCACGTGGGACCACCCGCGCGGGCGGGCCGCCCTGGAGGCCGCCGCCGACCGCGCCCGCGCCGACCCGGAGGGCGTCGACATCCAGTGGCATGCGCACTCGCTCGAGCACTTCGAGTCGCACCCGATCGCCCAGCTCGCCGAGCGGTACGACCTGCTCGTACTGGATCATCCGCACCTGGGCGAGGCGCTCGCGAGCGACAGCCTTCGCCCCCTCGACGAGCTGATGGGACGTGCGCTGCTGGCGTCGTGGGCGCGGGCATCCGTGGGCCCGACCTTCGCGTCGTACTCGCTCGAAGGCCGCCAGTGGGCGCTGCCGCTCGATGCGGCGACGCAGGTCGCCGCGTATCGCGCCGCCGCCATCGACAGCGCGCCGGTCACCTGGGGCGACGTCGTCGCCGCAGCACCCCGCCTTCGTGTCGCCCTCTGCCTGGCCGGGCCGCACGCCTTCCTCACCTTCGCTTCGGTGTGCGTCGCGCTCGGCGAGGAGCCGGCCGCCGAACCCGGTCGGCTGGTCTCCGCGGAGACCGCCACAGCCGCCCTCGAGACCCTGCGCGAGATCGCCGGGCGCGCGCCCGAGGGCACGTCCGCTCTCAACCCGATCCGGATGCTCGAGCGCATGTCGATCGAGGCCGACATCGACTACGTTCCCCTGGTCTACGGCTACGTGAACTACTCGATGCCCGGCCTGCGGTTCGCGGACGCGCCTCGCAGCACGGTGGACGGGCGCCCCGGCTCGACCCTCGGCGGCACGGGCCTCGCGATCTCCCGGCGCTGCGAGGTCACGCCAGCACTGCTCGGCCACCTGGAGTGGCTCATGTCCGACGACATGCAGCGGAGGTTCATCCCCGTGCACTCGGGGCAGCCGAGCCGACGCGCCGCGTGGGAGGACCCGCTCGTGGATGCCGCAGCGCACGCCTTCTACTCGGGAACGCTCGCCACTGTCGAGGGGTCGTGGGTGCGGCCGCGGTACGACGGCTATATCGCGTTCCAGGGGAAGGCCTCCGCCCTCGTGCGATCCGCGCTCGAGGGCGAGCAGACTGTCGCCGCTACCGTTGCCGCCCTCGACGCAGCGTACGAGGCGTCGACCATCCCGAGAGTGAGTGCACGATGAGACCAACGCCCCCCGCGGAAGTGCTGCTCGAACTCCACGAGCACGTCGCCGTGGTCACCCTGAACCGCCCCGAGAAGCTCAACTCCGTGACGTCGGCGATGGGCGACGCGCTGGTCGAGATCGCGCACTGGGCGAACGAGACCGACCAGGTGCGGGCGATAGTGCTCACGGGAGCGGGCGAGCGCTCGTTCTGCGCGGGCTCAGACATCCGGCAGCTCGACGGGTACGAGACCCCGTGGCAGTTCCGCAACCGTGAGGACTACTGCGACGCCCTGCGGCTCGTGCGCAAGCCGATCGTCGCGGCGGTCAACGGCTTCGCATTCGGGGGCGGCCTCGAGACGGCACTCACCTGCGACATCAGGATCGCCGCCGAGACGGCCAGCTTCGCGGCGCCCGAGATCAAGCTCGGCTGGATCGGCGGCGGGGGTATGAGCGCGCTGCTCGCCGCCTCGGTGGGGGCGGGCAATGCCGCGCTCATGCTCATGACGGGGGACCCCGTGGATGCCCGGCGGGCGCTCGAGTGGGGGCTCGTCTCGGAGGTGCTCCCGGCCGCGGAACTGCGGGCGCGCGCTCTCGAACTCGCCATCACCATCGCCTCGCGCCCCCCGATCGCGGCCGAGACCGCCAAGGCCACCCTGCGGGCGGCGCACAACATGCCGCAAGCACAGGCCATGGCGTACGAGCGCGAGATGCAGGCCATCGCGTTCGCCACCGACGACGCCCTCGAGGGCAGGCGCGCGTTCGCCGAGAAGCGCGCCGGCACCTTCCTGGGCACGTGAGGAGAAGAGAACCCATGCTCGACCTGACCATCGGCACGACCCTGCCGGCCGACGGATACGCCGGCACCCTCGTGGGGCGCGCCTGGCTTCCGCATCTCTCCGGCCCGTCGCCGGTGGCGATCCGCGAGAGCGGTGTCTTCGACGTGAGCAAGGCGTTCGCGACGGTGAGCGAGCTCGGCGAGACCGCGGATCCGGCGGCCGCGCTCGCCGCCGTCGAGGGAGTGCGCATCGGCAGCCTCGAGGAGATCCTCGCCAACACCCCCCTGCCCGCGCGCGACCGGGATAGCCCGTGGCTGCTCGCGCCCGTCGATCTGCAGTCGCTCAAGGCGGCCGGCGTGACATTCGCCGTGTCGATGATCGAGCGCGTCATCGAGGAGCGCGTGCACGGCGACGCCGATGCCGCAGCGAGCATGCGCGGCGACATCCTGAGCGAGATCGGGGTGGATCTGGCGAGCATCCGTCCCTCGACACCCGAGGCCGAGACGCTGCGTGCCATTCTCGTGAAGCGCGGGCTGTGGAGCCAGTATCTCGAGGTCGGCATCGGCCCCGACGCCGAGATCTTCACCAAGGGCTCGACGCTGTCTGCGATGGGCACGGGCGTGCCGGTCGGGGTGCTCGCCGCCTCCCAGTGGAACAATCCCGAGCCGGAGGTGGCGCTCCTGGTGGCCTCGACCGGGTCGATCTGGGGTTCCACCCTGGGCAACGACGTGAACCTCAGGGACATCGAGGGGCGCTCGGCCCTGCTCTTGCCGAAGGCGAAGGACAACAACGCGTCGTGCGGCCTGGGTCCGTTCATCCGGGCGTTCGACTCGACGTTCGACCTCGACGCGGTGCGCGCCATGCGAGTGACGCTCGAGGTCGACGGTCTCGAGGGCTTCCACCTCGAGGGCCACTCCGACATGTCGTCCATCACCCGCGACCCCGCGGAGCTCGTGCGCCAGCTCATCGGTGCACATCACCAGTACCCCGACGGGGCGGTGCTCATGCTCGGCACGATGTTCGCGCCGATCGTCGACCGCGACGCCCCGGGCCGCGGGTTCACCCACCACCCGGGAGACGTCGTACGCATCTCGTCCGACGCCCTGGGCACGCTCGTCAACAGTGTCATGCCGAGTGAGGAGTGCGAGCCGTGGGAGTTCGGCATCCGCGCACTCATGGCCAATCTCTCCAGCCGGTCGCTGCTGTGACCGGGGAACGGACCACGATGATCCCCACCACGAACCCGCGCACCGGAGAGCGGACCGATACCGCGCTCGCCCCCACGCCGCCGGACGAGGTCGCGGCCATCGCCGCGCTCGCCTCGGCGGCGGCGCCCGAGCTGGTCGCCCTGGGCGGCGCGTGGCGCGCCGACCTGCTCGACGCGATAGCCGACCTCATCACGGCGCGCTCGACCGAGCTCGCGGAGGTGGCCGATTCCGAGACCGGCCTCGGCATCGCGCGGCTGCAGGGCGAGGTGGCCCGAAGCGCCTTCCAGTTCTCCCTGTTCGCCGAGGCTGTGCGCGAGGGCTCGTACCTCGAGCTGATGATCGATCACGCGGCGCTCACGCCCCTCGGTCAGGGCCCGGACGTGCGCCGGATGCTCGTGCCGATCGGCCCCGTCGCAGTCTTCGGATCGAGCAACTTCCCCTTCGCGTTCTCCGTGCTGGGCGGCGACACGGCGTCGTCCCTCGCGGCGGGGTGCCCGGTGGTGCTCAAGGCGCACGGGTCGCATCCCCTCACCTCGGCGCTGTCGTTCGAGGTGCTGTCGGCCGCGGCAGCCACCGCCGGTGCCCCCCACGGCACCGTCGGCATCGTGTACGGCCAGCGCGCGGGAGTCGACCTGGTGACGAGGCCCGAGATCCGCGCCGTGGGGTTCACCGGATCGCTCGGTGCCGCGACTGCCCTGCGGGAGGCCATCGACGGCCGCGAGCAGCCCATCCCGTTCTTCGGCGAGCTCAGCAGCATCAATCCCCTCGTCATCACGCCCGCGGCCGCCGCTGCGCGCGGCGGGGCGATCGCGAACGGGCTGTTCGCCTCCTTCACCGCATCGGCCGGCCAGCTCTGCACGAAGCCGGGAATCGCCTTCGTGCCTGAGGGGCAGCCCGGCGACGACCTCGTCGCTGAACTCGCGCGGCTCACGGCGGAGACGGCTGCCATGGTGCTGCTCAACGAGCGCATCAGCGGCGCATTCGCCGACATCTCGTCGCGCCTCGGGTCCGCGGGCGGCGACGTGCTCGCCAGTGGGGCCGCACCCACGGGCGAGGGGTTCACCGTGAGCCCGACGCTGCTCTCCGCCGATGTGGCCGAGCTCGGCCCGGACCTGGCCGAGGAGTGCTTCGGCCCCCTCCTCGTCGTCGCCCGCTACCGGTCGATGGACGAGGTCGCCGCGTCGTTCGGCCGCATCCCGTCGTCGCTCACCGCGACGATCCACCTCGAGGACGACGACACGGACGCGCTCTCGGTGGTGGAGGGGGCCATGCGTGACAACGCGGGCAGGCTCGTCTTCAACGGCTTCCCCACGGGGGTGCGCGTGTCGTGGGCGCAGAACCACGGGGGCCCCTGGCCGGCGACCAACTCGCAGCACACGTCAGTGGGCGTGAGCGCGGTGCGCAGGTTCCTGCGCCCGGTCGCCTGGCAGGATGCACCGCAGTGGGCACTCCCGGCGGAGTTGCGCGATGACGCCACCGGCCTGCCGCGCCGCATCGACGGCGCCCTCGTCGTGCCGTGACGGCGGCAGATCGGCACTTCCCGTGGGTCGGAGTGGTAACGCTGTCTGCGCTCATCTTCACCTCGGTCACGAGCGAGTTCCTGCCCACGGGGCTGCTTCCGGACATGGCGAGCGAACTCGACGTCTCCGAATCGCGGGTCGGCCTGCTCATGACGATCTTCGCGGGCACCGTCGTGGTCTCGACGGCCCCGCTCACGGCGCTCACGCACCGCTTCTCACGCAAGGCGCTCATCATCGTGCTGCTCGCGGCGCTCGTGGGCGGCAACGCGCTCTCGGCCCTCGCGCCGACGTACGAGGTTCTCGCCGGTGCGCGCGTGCTCACCGGGCTCGCGCACGGGCTTGCCGGCGCCGTCATCGGCGCGTACGCGGCGCACCTCGTGCCCTCCCGACAGCTCGGTCGCGCGATAGCGATCACGAGCGGCGGCGGCACGGCGGCCTTCGTGCTGGGGGTGCCGCTCGGCACCGCGCTCGGCCACGCGTTCGGCTGGCGCCTGGCGTTCCTGGCCATCGCGGGTGTGCTGCTCGTGCTGGCGCTCGCGGTGCTGCGCGCCCTGCCGCCCGTCGAACACCGGCCGTCGCTGGCCACGGGGGAGATCTCGCTGCCACTGCGCCGCGACCGGTCGGTGCTCCCCGTGATCATGGTGTGCCTCGTCGTCGTGCTCGTCATGACGGGCCAGAACGTGTTCGCCACCTACATCGCGCCGTTCCTCATCGGCCCCGTGGCGCTCGCCCCCGACGCGGTGGCCGTCGTGCTGTTCTTCGGGGGGCTGGCGGGGGCGAGCGGCCTGGTCGCCGCCGGGGCCGTTACCGATCGCGCCCCGAGAACGGCGTTCCTCGTGGCGCTCGGCCTCGTGATCATCGTGGTGCTCGGGATGGGGCTCGCGCCCGGCCAGCCGGCGGTGTTCTATCCGCTGTACTTCCTGTGGGGATTCGCGTTCAGCGGTATCCCGGCCATGCTGCAGACGCGGCTGATGCGGGCGGCCTCAGCGCGCCTCCGCGACACCGCGTCTGCCTACCTCACCGTCGCGTTCAACATCGGCATCGGTGGTGGTGCTCTCGTGGGCGCGGCGGTGCTCGACCGGGCGGGGATCGGGGTGCTGCCGTTCGTGGATGTCAGCATCACGGTCCTCGCCCTGGGCGTCGCGATCGCCGGCGATCGCTGGATCCGGCGACGGGAGCCGCAGCGCGCCTAGTGCGCCCAGCGCAGCACGAGCGCGTCTTTGCGGCGAGCGAGCTCGATCAGCTCGCGGCCCGTCTGGGCGGGAATCCCGCCGAACGGCGCCCGCGTGCGGTCGCTGCCGATGATGCCGCCCTCCCGCATGAGGTACTTCGCGGCGACGAGCCCGCACTGGCGGTTCTCGAAGTGGATGAGCGGCAGCAGGTCTTCCCAGTCGGCGGTCGCGGCATCCCGGTCACCCTCGAGAAAGGTGCGCACTATGCGGCCGAGTCGGTCGGGCACCACGCAACTGCTCATGGTGCCCTGCGCGCCCGCGAGCAGGTCAGGGATGAGGGTCACCGATTCCTCGCCGTCATAGAGCCCCGGCAGCTCGTCGCCGGCGAGCCCGGCGAGCACGCGCAACTTCTGCGCCGTGCGCGGCATCTCGATCTTGGCGTAGCGCACGCGCGGCACTTCCGCCGCGATCCGCGCGACCAGGGCTGCACTGAGCAGGGTGCCGCTCATCGGAGCATCCTGGATCATGATGTCGATCTCGACGCCGTCGGCAACCCGCAGGAAGTACTCGACCACCGCGTCGTCGTCGTCGACCCGCATGGTCGTGCCGAAGAACGGCGGCATGAGCATGACGAGGGACGCCCCGCTGCGCTGTGCCGCGAGGGTGCGGCGGTGGGCGACCTCGGCGCTGTAGTGGCTCGTGGTCACCATCACCGGGATGCGCCCTGCGGCCTGCTCGAGGGTCGCGTCGACCACTCGCACGCGCTCGTCGTCGTCGAGCGAGAACTGCTCGGAGTAGTTCGCCAGCACGCAGATGGCGTCGCACTCGCCGTCCACGAGGTAGTCGACCACCCGGCGCTGGCCGTCGAGGTCGAGCCGCTCGTCATCCGTGAAGATCGTGGGGGCGACGGGGATGATCCCTCGAATGATGTCGTGCATGCGCGCCATTGCTCCTGTCGACGGACACGGTTGACCGATTGATCGAATCATATAATGATTGACACATGACTTCCAGCCTGTCCATCTCCCGCCCGGCGCTGCGCACGATCCACGGACAGGTGGTGCAGTCGCTCGGGCTCGCGATCGTGACCGGCGATGCGGCGGCCGGCGACACCCTTGCGGCCGAGCCGGTGCTGTGCGAGCAACTCGGGGTGAGCCGGGGCGCCCTGCGCGAAGCGGTGAAGGCCCTCGCCGCGAAGGGGATGCTCGAGACCCGCCCGCGCACCGGAACACGCATCCTGCCCCGATCGCGCTGGAACCTGCTCGACCCCGACGTGCTGGATTGGCTGGGTCGCGCCGACCGCCCCGGCCTCGTCGCCCACCTCACCGAGCTGCGCGCCCTGGTGGAGCCGGGCGCCGCCGCGCTCGCCGCCGATCGCGCGACGACCGCCGAGCGCCGGGAGCTGCTGGCCACGTGCGACGCCATGGCCGCCGCCGTGGAGGCTGGGGATGCCGCGGGGGTGACCGAGCACGACGTGCGGTTCCACGCCGTGCTGCTGCGCATCACCCACAACCCGATGCTCGCCTCGCTCAACACCTCGCTCGAGGTTGCGATGCGCGCGAGCTTCGAGATGACGTCCGGGGCGGAAGGAGCGATCGAGGCGAGCGTGCCACTGCACCGTGCGCTGGCCGAGGCCGTCGCCTCCGGCGACGCGGTTGCGGCGCGCGCCGCGTCGGAGGCCCTCATCGCAGCCTCGTCCGAGCACTTCGCGGCGGTCATCCGATGAGGGTCACCGCGGTCGAGACCGTCACCGTCAATGCCCGGTTGCGCAACTGGGTGTTCGTCAAGGTCAGCACCGACGTCGACGGACTCGTGGGGTGGGGCGAGGCGACCCTCGAGTGGAAGGCGCGCGCGGTGGCGGGAGCTGTCGCCGACCTCGCGCCGATCGTGGTGGGTCAAGATCCCCGCCGCATCGAGTACCTGTGGCAGGCGATGTTCCGCGACCAGTTCTTCCAGGGCGGGGCCGTCACGATGAGCGCACTCTCGGGAATCGACCAGGCGCTGTGGGACATCAGCGCGCGACTCTACGACATCCCCGCCTACGTCATGCTCGGTGGCGCGGTGCGCGACAGGCTGCGCATGTACGACCATCTCGGCGGCGGCGACAGCTCGGTCGTCTACGGGCCCGCGAGTGTCGACGGTTTCGCGGCGGCGGCACGGCAGGCGGTCGACGACGGCTTCACCGCCCTGAAGATCCTCGCCGTGCCGAGCGGTTCGGGCCTGCCCGGTCGCGCGGACATCGAGGGCGCGGCGGCCCTGATGAAAGCGGTGCGGGATGCCGTCGGCCCGAGCATCGACATCATGGTCGACCTGCACGGCCGCACCACGGCGGCGGGCGCGCTGGCCTACGGTGATGCCCTCGCTGCCTACGACCCGTGGTTCTTCGAGGAACCGTGCCAGCCCGGCAACCCCGCCGCGATGGCCGAGCTCGCGCGCCGGCTGCCGTTCCCCGTCGCGACGGGGGAGCGACTGATCGGCCTGCAGGAGTTTCGCGAGCACCTCGCCGTCGGGGCGTGCGCCGTGCTGCAGCCCGACATCTGCCACGTCGGGGGCCCCACCGGCCTGCGCAAGATCGCCGCGATGGCGGAGAGCCACCACGTTCCCCTCGCCCCGCACAACCCGCTCGGCCCGATCGCCACGGCAGTCGCGCAGCACGTGGCCTTCGCGACGCCCGGTGTGATCATCCAGGAGGTCATGCGGTCGGATGTGCCGTGGCGCGACGACGTGGTGTCTGGGGCGTTCCCGATCATCGACGGGTTCATCTCGGCGCCGGACGGCCCGGGGTGGGGCATCGTGGTCGACGAGGAGGCCGCGGCCGAGCACCCGTATGAGCCCGAGCTCACGATCACCACGCGCAACCGCGACGGATCGGTAGCCGACTGGTGACCGGGGTCGCCCTCGTCACGGGTGCGAGCCGGGGCATCGGCGCCGCCGTCGCCGAGCGTCTCGTGGCCGACGGGTTCCGGGTGCTGCTCGTCGACATCGACGAGGCCGGCGGATCGGCGCTCGCCGATCGGTTGGGTTCGGCAGCGGGATTCCTCGCCGCCGACGTGACTCTCGCTACCGACGCCGAGCGTGCCGTCGGGGCCGCCGTCGATCGCTTCGGACGGCTCGACGTGCTCGTCAACAACGCCGGCCGCAACTCCTACTTCGACGCCGTGACGATGACGGAGGCGGACTGGGACTCGGTCTTCGATGTCGACCTCAAGGCGGCCTGGCTGCTGTGCCGGGCGGCGCTGCCGCACCTCATCGAGTCTGGGGCGGGCTCGGTGGTCAACGTGTCCTCCATCCACGGCAGGCTCACGACCGCCGGCATGTTCCCCTACGCTGCGGCCAAGTCCGCGATCGAAGGACTCACCCGGTCCCTCGCCGTCGACTACGGCCCTCGTGGCGTGCGGGTGAACGCCGTCGCTCCGGGCTGGACCCGCACGGGCCTGGTCGACGAATGGCTCGCTCGACAGTCCGACCCGGCGGCGGCGATGGCCCGGGTCGACGCCGCGCACCCCTTGGGGTACATCGCCGAACCGGCGGACGTGGCCTCCGTCATCGCCTTCCTCGCCCGCGCCGAGTCGCGGGCCGTCACGGGCGCGGTCTACGCGGTGGACTGCGGGCTGTCCGCGACGTTCTCGGTCGGCTGAGTCACGCCCAGGGGCGCAGTGCCTCGCGGTTCACGGCGTGGTCTCGCTCGACGCGACCGGGGTCGTCGTCCGATCGCGGGATGACGTCCTGCTCGACCACGATCCAGCCGGAGTAGCCGGACTCGACGATGGCGTCCATGATCGCCGGCACGTCGAGGTCGCCCTCGCCGAGCGGCACGAACGTGCCGCCCGACCAGACCTCGTACATGCTCCCGTTGCGGCCGACGATCTCGCGGAGCACGTCGGTGCGCACATCCTTGATGTGCACGTGGTTGATGCGGCTCGACCAGCGCTTCCACCCGACGAGCGGGTCGACACCGCCGATCAGGAGGTGGCCGCTGTCGAAGGTCATCCCGACGTCGGTGCGCGCCACGAACTCGTCGATCTCCTGCCCGGTCTCGACATAGGTGCACGCGTGATGGTGGAACGTGGGCTCGAAGCCGCGATCGCGCACCCGAGCGGCGGCGGTGGCCACGTTGGCGGCGAAGCGATCCCAGCCGTGGGCGTCGAGGCTGAGCCCCTCACCGCCGCCGGGGTGGGCCCGGCGCAGCTCGTCGCCGGTGTCGGCGAGGGTGGGGAGGGGGCGCAGAGTGGTGTTCTCGTCCACCGACTCGTCGAAGAAGTCGAGTGCCGCATCCAGCTCGCCGAGGGATGCCGCGAACGCGGCGTCGTCCGAGAACGGCAGCGACACCCATCCGCCGGCGAGCTCGAGCGAGTGGCTCGAGAGCCGTGCCCGCAGCTGGGCACCGCGGCCGAGGAACCCGAGCGGGCCCATGTCGACCCCGGAGTACCCGGTGCGCTCGAGCACGTCGAGAATCTCGTCCGGCCCCGGCAGCTGCACGGCGGCGTCGGCCGGGCTCAGCTCGAAGACGCCGAAGCTGACGGGTGCTCCCGCGATGCGCAGTGTCATGACAGTCCTTCTCTGGGGGTAGGAGTGGGGGTGGCGATGAGGGGCACCTGGGCGGCACGGGCCGAGTCGTACGCGGCGCGCGCCGCGGAGGTCGACTCGAGCGTCGAGACGCTCGCCACGGGCACATCCCACCAGCCGTCGCCCGAGGGCGCGAACAGCAGCGGATCGCTGTGCACGTGGATGAGCGTGGCGGAGTCGGATGCTTTGGCATCGGCCATCGCGGCACCGAGGTCGGCGATAACCGAGGGGCCGGGGTCGACGCGGATCACCCGCACCCCGAGCGACTCGGCGTTGGTCGCGAGGTCGATCGGCAGGGTGCGGTCGGCGAACACGTCGTTCGCAGCGTCATCCCGGTAGCGGAACGCGGTGCCGTACCGCTCGCTGCCGACCGTGGACGACAGGGCGCCGATCGACGCGTAACCGTGGTTCTGAATGAGCACGACGATGATCTTGATCCCCTCGCTCACCGCCGTCACGAGCTCGGTGTGCATCATGAGGTACGAGCCGTCGCCGACCATGACGATGACATCGCGGTCGGGGGATGCCCGGCGCACGCCGAGGCCGCCCGCGATCTCGTAGCCCATGCAGGAGAACCCGTACTCCACGTGGTAGCCGAGGTCGCTGCCCACCCGCCACAGTTTGTGCAGGTCGCCCGGCAGCGAGCCAGCGGCGCACACGACCACGTCGCGCTCGCCCGCAGCGGCGTTGACGGCACCGACGATCTCGGACTGGGCAGGCAGCTCGCGGCCGCTCGGGGCAACCGCCGCATCGACCGTCGCGTTCCACTCGGCG
>Ga0247738_10000705_pt1 | contig 12165 bp, 8 predicted proteins | sample UWRJL013104B2_FD_180936 | JGI IMG/M metagenome (GOLD analysis project Ga0247738, IMG submission 180936) | Plant litter microbial communities from Arlington Agricultural Research Station in Wisconsin, United States - UWRJ-L013-104B-2 | ecosystem: Environmental > Terrestrial > Plant litter >...
CCAGGGATCGAGCAGCAGCACCACCGCCATGGCCAGCAGCCACACATGGGGCCAGGGCCACTGCCGCACCGAGAGGCGCAAGCCGACCACCACGGCCAGCATGAGCACGGTGCGCTGCGCCGGCACACCCCAGCCCGAGAACAGCGCGTACGCCGTGGCCAGCGCCACGCCTCCGATGCCCGCCGCCCAGGGCGCGGGCAAGGCCAGCAGCGCCTTCGGCCACCGCAGGGCCAGGCGCCGCCAGAGCGCCCCCACGAGTGCCGTGGCCAGCCAGGCAAACAGCGTCACGTGCAGCCCGGAAATGCTCATCAGATGGGCCACACCCGTGGTGCGGAACAGGTCCCAGTCGGCACGATCGATTGGGTTTGGGTAATAGAGTCGTTCGGTGGGCAATAAGTCGTTCGGTTTGAACTACCCAGCGAAAGTCGTTCGCTTTGGAGGCACTCGTCAGCAAAAACTTGGGTAATAGAGTCGTTCGCTTTTGGCTTAAGTTATTGATTTTTCTTGTGTTCTGCTCGACTCCACTGAAATGCGATCTCGCTCAAGCCACGCCCGCCTCTCGTGCCACCCCTGCGGTGCTCAACGCGGTCTCAAAAAGCGGGCGCGAAGCTCCTGCATATCAATCATTGATTTCAAAGGATTTTTTTGAGTGTTGGGTAATAAGTCGTTCGCTTTGGACGACATCGGCCCGAGCAGACAATCTGTGACATGGACACCTTGTGAGTTCTCCTCATGGTTACGATGCGAGGACTCCGCAAAGCTGGAATCAGTCCTTCGCTTCCCACTACCTTTGCGTCGGGGAGGCAAGCGAAACGTCGGAACAAGCTCGCTGCCAAGGCCACAGCGCCGCCGGCGTGAAGCCACTGCTACGCGAGAAAATGCCTCCGAGCCGTTTGTTCCATGGAACTATTGCAAGCAACCTTGAGAGCATCGGGAAAACAGGGTTGCTGCCGCTGAACCGCCACCACGTTCATCTCAGCCCTGACGAAGCGACCGCACAGACGGTTGGGAAGCGGCGCGGTATTGCTGTCGTACTCGTCGTCGATTCAGCTCGCATGAGCCGAGACGGGCACAAGTTCTTTGTCTCTGCCAACGACGTATGGCTAGTCGCCGCCGTGCCAGCTAAGTACCTCACTCTGCCCATTTAAACGGCCGGAGTTAACAGCAAGAGGTGTGCACGTCATTGTCGCCAGGCCCTAGCAGAGGCCTGAATTACTAACAGGAGACCAGAACTCGCTGTTGATTGGCCGGGCAAGAACGAGACACAGGCGTCGCCTGACGCGTGTATGCCAATTCAGAAGTGGACTACGCCTTCATCCTGTCCCAGCTGCTGGTCTTCGCGTGCTCAGCGAACCCGCGCTTCGTGGGACCCATCTTGCTCTTTCGCAACCAGGTTTCCCCAGTAGGCAGCCGATAGGTAACGCCCACCTTAGGCGCCTTGCCCTGGCTATCCAGATCTGAGCGCACTTTCTTAGTGGGTCGAGTGCCTCCGACCAAATCGGCGAGCGTGGACTCCATCTCCGCGGCGCGCATCATCTTCAATAGATGAATGACCGCATCCTTTTTCGTGCGGCCCATGCGAGCGAGCTTGTCCGAGAGGAAGTTCATCGTGCTCTCAAACTCCTTGACGCTCTGTGCCTCCGCTTGCTTGATCAGGGAAGCGGCGAGTGCGCGCAGCTCCTCGGAGCTCATGTTCGATGTGTCTTGATTCATGGTCGTACGGCGGTGCAAACAAGCTACTGCGACTCTCAAGGGACAGTTGATACAGACCTAGTCGTTCGGTTGAATTGCATTCTGGACCTCGCCGTGGGTCAGCCAGAATTCACGGCGAAAGGGTGGAAGTCTCACGTTGAATCAACGATTCTGGGAATACTCACATTCGTTGATACAAGAGAGCAGTGGCGGGCTCACAGCCCGTCCAATTGGCTATTCATCTGCCTCGTCAACGATGACGTCCGTCCCTCTGTACCCCATCAACTTGGACGTCTTCTCCCAGCTAGCGCCCAGCTCAACGTGCTTGATGCTCAGCTCAGTCTCTCCCATGGCCCGCAACATCAGAAGCGCATAGCCTAAATTGAAAGAACCGCGGTTTACACGCAGTCCAAGCGCCTTTTCAGTGGTTGGATAGCCCAGTTCCTCCAGGCGAGCTGCAAGCGTTTTAAACCTAAAACCGCGGGTGGCCATCACGCCCTTGATGAGATTGCGCGCCTGCACGTCCCACAAATCAGGGGTGCGATCCTCTCCTTTTGAGGCCGCTGGACCAGCTTCACTCACTTGCTTCTTCATAGACGTTCGGTCGCGCCAATTCCGCGAATACTTCCAATTGGATACAAAAACCTTCAGTTAGGAACCCACCGACCGATAGATCCCTGTAGTTGGAGAGCGGCTCGATAGCGAGACGCGCAGGAGATCACTTATGGGACGCAGACGTTTACCGTGGACGGAAGCTTACATCGCGAACAAGGTGCGCGAAGGAATGGGGCAAGGCGAAGGCTATGAATACCAGCCGTGGATAACCACGCACTGCTTCGCATCCCGGGGCGTTCAAAGTCGAATCCCCAACCCTGGAATTGGAAGCGCCGTTCATGTCATGTCGAACATCGAGCGACACATGTTCCTGCTTCATAGACACAAAGGGGGACTTGCAGGCTATCGGTCCCAATTCCCGCTTCCGAGGGAAGTCACGCTCGCCGTAGCCAAGGTACTCGACATACCGCATCCAAGGTACCCCCGCACGAACATCCCGGTGGTAATGACGTTGGACGCGCTAGTTACCCTGCGCACGCCAGAGAACCAGTTGGTGGACTACGCGTGGGACGCGAAGCCGCATTCCGAACTGAATAACCCTCGCACTCTGGAAAAGCTCACGCTGCACAGAGGCGCATGCGCTCTGTTGGGGTATCCCCACCAAATCTTCACCGAGAAGACGGTGCCTCGCACCACCATTCGCAGCATTGAGTGGCTGTCAGTGGCACGCAACCGCACCGGCGAATGTGAGGTTGAAGCAGAGATGCTCAGAGCCCACAAGCTCGCGGTCGTCGCAGACCTCTTCCACCAGCGCCCGCGCAAGACTATCGACCGGTACTGCTCGCGCAGCGACACCCAACACTCCCTTCCGCCCGGCATGACGCTGCGAGCGCTCAAGCAGCTCGTCCTCGAAGATGTCTTGAGCGTCGACCTCTCCAAGGCCCCTGCAGAAATCATGGACTCCCGGGTGCCGCTTCCCAGCTCGCCCTTTTTGCCGCACGCATCCAACCCGGGCCAGTCGTGAACAACCTCTTCATCAACGACGTCTTCTCGCTCGATGGCAAGCCTTACAGGGTGGTTGGCATCGAGCCGAACGTCAAGCTGTATGGCTACCCCCTGGACGAAGCCAATGGGCTTCCCGAAGGTTGGGATATGGACGAATTCACTTCCATGCCACCGTCGAGGCTCACGTATGCAGTCGAGCCGCAGGCGCTTCATCGGCCTCTGCGATCGTCGCTGCAGTCGCAGCGGGTCGCAGACAGTCGCTGGACCGACATCAAACCGCTTCTCCATGAGTGCAGCCTAGCTCTCATGGAGCGAAAGACGCGCGCAAGGGCCATCGCAAAGCACTGCGAGCAGATCGGCAAGTCGGACCGCTACATCATGAAGCTCCTTCGACTTCTTTGGCGCCACGGCATACATAAATCGTCCCTGATAGCTGACTTCATGAACTGCGGACGTGTCACCGTTGACACGGAAGGTGCGTTCACCCTCGAAGTACACCCACCCACTGGCAAGCAGCTCGTGGTATTTTCCGCCTCTTCACGTCTGGCGCCTGGTCGGCGCCCCGTGCTTGAAGACTATCTGCCGTACAGCTACCCGCCAAAGCTCAAGGAGATGTTGGTCAAAGACATTCGGCGGATGTTCCTCAAGGACGAAATCGTCACGGTACGTTCTGTAGAAGACACCGTACTTGTGGACTACTTCGGGAGAAAGGACTCCACGGGAGAGGTCATTAGAAAACCGAACGGCCGAGCACTTCTCTTGCCACTGGGGTGTCGGCCGAGCTCAGACCAAATCAAATACCTCATCAGGAAGGCAGTCCCTGTCCACGAGGCGCATGCCAAACGCATAGGCGATGCGCACTATCGAAACAACATCGCAAAAAGTGACGGGACGGTTCACGACGACAGCGTGGGTCCCGGGGATGTCTACGAGCTTGACGCGACGATTGTGGACCTATGGCTCGTCAGCCGATACGAGCGCAGCGTCATCCTCGGCAAAGCAACGCTCTACCTGGTCGTTGACAGAAGCACCGACCTCATCGTTGGGTTCTACCTTGGCTATGGGAAGCCTTCGTGGGAAAGCGCCAAGCGGGCAATTCTGAGCATCTCGTCCGATTGGGAAGCCTTGTGCAAGATGGCCGGGGTGCGATATGACGAGGCCGACTGGCCTGCGCGTGGCGTCTTCCCAAACAGGTTCTTCGTCGACCAAGGCGAGGGTGCGTCCGAGAAGAGCGACGTCGTGGTGGAGGTAGGTGGCATTGAGGTATCCGCTGCTCCTGGAGCATCACCGCGCAAAAAGAGTCGCGTGGAAGGCAGCATCGCGATGATCCATGTGCCCATCAAGGACCACATGGGTGGGTATGAACCTCAGAAGAACGCAAAGAAGCGGCTGGGGAAAAAGTACCTTAAAGATGCCCGCTACTCGCTGGACGAAATGGTCAAACCATTTCTTTTGGCGGTCAAGAAGCACAACCACACGGTGAAGGTGAACACAGTCCTCAACCCGCGGCTGGTTTACCAGGGATTCGAGGCATGCCCCATCAACCTCTGGAACCACAACATCGCCCATTCGATGGGTCGCGCGTCCCGCCACAGCTTCGAATACATGCGCCAGCGGCTGTTGCCAGTTAGCGAGGGAGTCGTCACGCAGAGCGGCATCTCGTATGGTGACCTTCTATACGCCTTCGAGTCGCCGCGCTACGACATCCTTACAGCCTATGCAGGGCGTGGTCGAAAGACAGAACTCATCGTCCAATACGACCCGGCCCGCGCCGGCGACATCTGGGTCAGCGAGAAGTCCGCGCCTGACACCACCTACAAAGCGTCCTTGGTCAGCAGGTTTTCGCACATGAAAGACTTGACCTGGCCAGAGGTCGTCCACCTGCAACATGCAGCCGACACGCTCGCGCGAACGGGCAAGACAGTCAACCAGGAGTTGCGCGCTGGGTACGCTCTAGACGTACGGGACAACGACCGCGAGTTGGAGCAACGCGCCAAGGAAGCTTCTCGTGGAGTTGCGCTGGGAACGAGGCTTAGCGTCGGCAAGAAAGCTCGCTTGCTGGAAGCTGAGGTGCGCGAGCACGACCACGCCACGTCGATGACTGCGGCAACGGTCGCCGTTCAAGGCTATCAACCCCCTGTGGTGGAGGACCCCGTTGAAGTATCTGAGGAAGAAGCTCAACTCGACGACAGCACACCGTCAGCCGAACCGCGCGCCGACCAACTTGACGCAGCGGCCACCGCCTGCTTCCCGCCTGATGAGCTCGCCTCTGAGGAGCCAGTTGCGAAGACTTCGTCTTCAAGCCTGTTGGACAACCTGCTCGGGATGACTGACTAGGAGCACGAATCTTGAAGAACCGCCACCGTGAGCAGCATGAGCTAACTCCATCGCCCATTCCACCGTAGCTACCTCTTGGCCAGATCGGCGAAGCCACGTCTCGTCCAAAAAGCCTCTCAACAATCCACTGACACCTAGATCACCATGAAACCCAGCTGTCCCGCAAAGAATGCCAAGCAAGAGAACGACCCCGACATCGAAGAACAGCACACGAACAATGCGAGTGCCCCCTTCGTCGACGCCGTGTACCGCAAGGAGCTCGACCCTGATTTGAAGGGCAACCCCTTTGTTGAAGCCCTTCCCGCCCTGCTCTCGCTGAAGCAGTACCAGGAAAAGCTGCTGCGCAGGCTGCAGGTCACCCCAGAAGAACGCGCGATGAATGATGTGCAGCGACTGGTTCGTTTGGGGACTCTCAGTCAGGTTTGCATCCCCCTGCCCCGCGTAGTCAATCTCGCACAGTCCATTCACATGATGTTGTTCGACGGCTACCGAACCCGGGCTCCATTCTCCGCAGGTGACCAAGAGAACGTTCAACGTCTCTACGCCGCCCAGCAGTCCGGCACGCTGACAACGCCTGGCGACTACCACCATGCCAGTCAGTTCTCCATGTCGCTTGTAGGCGTACCTGGCGCCGGAAAGACTTTCATTCTGAAGAAGATTGCAAGCATGTTCCCACCAGTCATTTTTCACAAAGAAATCGGGAGGTGGCAAGTTCCGTTCCTCTTCATCGAGATGCCATACGAGGGTGAGAGCAGGCTTGCCCTCGCATCCCACATCTTCACCGAACTCGACAGACTCCTGCCAGATAGCAACTACAGGAGGTTCATTGAGACAAAGCGCCCCAACGCGGAGCAGCTGTGCATTCAGGCACTGATGGCTGCCTACGAGATGGGCGTTGGAATGATTGTTGTGGATGAGGCTCAGAACAGCCGAGTCATCGGCAACGACCTGGTCAAGGCTCGCAGGACGTCTTCGGCAGCGGAGTTCAAAAGGAGAGAGACCGGCTTGAAGAAGCTGCTCATTACTGCTTCCAACGTGGGGCATATGCCTTTGCTGTTCACCGGCACGATGGAGCTAGAGTCCACTCTGGCAGAGCGCGCCACACTCGGCCGTCGCAAATCGGGGCACGGATCTGCCACCTGGCAGCCACTCAGTCCTGTCTCCTCTTCGGCAGCCACCCCGTCCGAGTTCGATATCTTCATGAGCATCCTGTTTTCGATGCAATGGCTCCCCGAGCCCGTTGCCTACAAGGCAGCTACAGGGACGAACTGGTCCCAGCTGTTCTTCAAGCACACGGAGGGCATCCCGGACCTGATGGTCAAGCTGTTCCAGTCGACCCAAGTGGCGGCAATCCGTGCAGAAGCCAAGTCGATGAATGAGTCTCACGTGGTCGAAGCACTTGAGGAATTCAGGTCGGCAGCGCCCATTGTCGAAGGCCTTGCCAAGCGCGACGAGGCGTCTCTCACGGCTTTGACCGACCTCTTTGGACTTGCCCCTATTGAGCTCAAAAAGCCCGCTCTCCCACCACCCACACCGTTGTCGCCGAGAGCGTCACGGCAGAAGAACGCCGAAGACCTCGCGGGAATCATCGAAAAGCGCATTAGGGAGAAGAACAACAAGACGCTCGCTCGCGAGGCGCCTGGCGCCAGTCCCCTGCCTGTTCATATCCCGCTCGAAGCCCTCGCAGAAATCAATCAGGTAGACCTCAGGAAGCGCGCTCCCGTCGTCTCGAGTCCCTTGGGTCGCTCAGCTGGCTGAGCGTGAAGACGCCATGCGATACCTTCTTCAACGGCCGCTCCCGGATGAGATTCTGACCAGTGCCCTCGTCAGGACCTGCGTCAGGTTCGATTTGGCCATCAAGCCGCTACTCGACGCTCTGGGCGTCAACCCGAGCGCACCAAGCTTTTTCCACATGTCGAACATTGCGACGTATGCGCAAGTTCTTCGAATAGACCCTGTCAAGCTGCTTCATCAGTCCACCGTCTTTCCTACCCTGGTCGCTTTCCAACCCGGTGACCGGAGGAAAGCATTCCAAGCCGAAGCGATTCACGGCGCTGCAACACAGGCGGTTCGACTCAGCGCGCTTCAGTCCACCAGGGTCTTCGTGCCCTTTCGACGCCTCTGCTCCGCCTGCGTGAGAGCGGACAAGAAAAGCTACGGGCTTTCGTACTGGCACCTATCGCACCAACTGCCCGGAGTGACTCTCTGTGCTCACCATGGGACAAGACTTCGCATCACCACGTTGATCACCGCTTCAGGAAGAGGTCGCTGGAGTTATCAACTGCCTGAGGAGGTCGATTCAGCTCCATTAAGCAAACGTCCTGCACCATTCGATATCGAACTGAATCGACTCGCCCTTAACACGCAAGCAGGAGACAACTTTCATGCACTCGGACCGGTACCCGAGCGCTTCTACCGGCAGCAGTTGGAGCGCGCCGGATTGGTCAGCGCCGATCGCCAAGTCAATGCCTGCCTAGCACGAGACTGGATCGCTGGACATCTAAGGGGCCTAGGGGGCTCCGCTGGACTATTGCAGGTCGACCCGACGCTTTCATGGGTCGACCTGATCTTGCGCGAACGACCCGGCATACCTTTTCCGGCTTGCAAACACTTGATCATTCAAGCAGCTCTTGCGAGCACACCGCGGCCAACCTCGCCCTATCTGGATCACAAATCTACGGGGTATCGCGGTAAAGACGTCCAAGCTCTGGACTTGAGAAGTGCTGATCGCCTTGATGCTCGGCTGCGGAGTCGCTTGGACACCGGAGATCGCTTCACCTTACGCGAGGAACTCGTGGCGGTAGGAGTTTGGCAAGGTTTCAGACACAACCGCCTCAAATATCCCGCGGTCACAAAGGTTGTCGAGCAGCACCGAACTGACATGTTGCGGATGAAAAATCGCCGCACCACACAAGGTACCGCAGCTTGAGATGAGTGTTGCACTGCGACTGTAACTGCGGCCAGTCTTCTTAGCTGAAGCCGCGAAAGTTCGCATCAGGCACTACCTTCGTGGCAGCGTGCAGAATGTGACAGCGGCCGGGCCTCAGAAGCACTTCCGAGATTTCCTGCTGAGGCGCCCCTCCGATTTCTTTGATAGCTCGGCGCTACCTGCGTCACCGAAGCTCAAAATGGATCCACGCACCAGCACTCTGAGGCCCGATGAATACGCGTTCCCTTCCGATAAAAGCCATTACGCTTACCGCTGCTTTGACACTTGGTGCCACCATGCTGGTAGTCAACCTTGCGGGCGGAGAGCGAAAGCTGGAGCAACACGTTCAGCACGAATATGCTTTGGAGCATCCGCAATACCAGCGCGCTCTTGGTGTTTTACTTGGACCGCCAATCGTCGCCGGGAACAAGTTCGAAGCTCTCCACAACGGAGATCAAATTTTTCCGCCGATGCTGGAGGCCATACGCGGCGCTGAAAAGAGCATCACTTTCGAGACCTACATTTATTGGTCCGGCGACATCGGTCGAGCCTTTGCCAGCGCTCTTGCCGAACGAGCGAAGGCTGGCGTTCCGGTCCGAGTGCTGCTCGACTGGGTAGGGAGCGCGAAAATCGACGATGAGGTTCTTGCGCAAATGGAGTCTGCCGGCGTTCAGGTTCGCCAGTTTCACAAGCCTTCCTGGTACGACTTCGCCCGTTTGAACAACCGCACTCACCGCAAACTCTTGGTGGTCGATGGTCGCATCGGTTTCACAGGCGGCGTGGGCATTGCTCCGGAGTGGACCGGTAGCGCGCAGGACGCTGAACACTGGCGCGACTCTCACTTCAAGGTTGAAGGCCCCGTTGTCGCTCAGATGCAAGCGGTTTTTATGGACAACTGGATCAAAGTGTCCAGCGAGGTGCTTCATGGCGACAGCTATTTTCCAGAGCTTGCTCCGGTCGGCGATGGTCGAGCGCAGGTGTTCAGCAGCTCCCCATCTGGTGGCAGTGAGAGCATGCATCTCATGTACCTGTTGTCGATTGCGGCTGCGACACGTAGCATTGACCTGGCAAGTGCGTACTTTGTACCCGACGAGCTGACTATTAAGGCTCTGGTGAGCGCCATGCAGCGTGGCGTCCGGGTGCGCATCATCACGCCAGGACCGATCATTGATGCGCAGACCGTGCGCGCGGCATCTCGAGCGAGCTGGGGGCCTTTACTGGAAGCGGGTGCAGAGATCAGCGAATACCAGCCCACCATGTACCACTGCAAAGTTTTCGTGGTCGACCAGATACTGGTCTCTGTGGGCTCGACCAACTTTGACAACCGCTCGTTTCGGTTGAACGATGAGGCAAACCTCAACATCTACGACGAAAAGTTCGCCCAGGCTCAAACTGTTCAGTTCGAAGCAGATTTGAAGCAGTCGAAACGAATCACGCTGCAAGCCTGGAAAGAAAGGCCACTCAAAGAAAAGGCCATGGAGCGGTTGGCGTCTGTGCTCTCGGCACAGTTATAGGGTCAAAACCTTCTCACGAAGGGTCGTACTTAGTGGCTGCTTCAGACTGGTTGCAGACCTTCGCCGGGCGGTGCGAGTGACTGCTGCGGGTAATGTGGGACCTGTGGTAGATCTCGACCTGTGTTGGTGGGGCGTACGGAGCGACTGTTGCATTAGCAGTTAGACCAGCCAGCGTTGGAACTCAGTCCGCAGCTGGGCCTGTGACGAGTAGTCCGGGTGCGTTGGCAACTTGAGCAGCTTGTTGTCCTCAGCAAGACAGTACCGGACGAACTCTCGACGCAACTTCGTCCACTCGTTGATACCCATCTTCTGGTTCGCAATCGCACGCATGGAACGCACGATCGACTCGGACCGAATGGCCGTCGTCAGCGCCATCTGCTCGATGTAAACCGTGTCGTTGAAGGACATCTCGAAGTGCATGTGCCCCGACGGTGTAACTGCCAGTCTGGTGGTTGGTGAGATCTCCTCGGCATTGGGCTCATAGGGCTCCACCAAGCGGTACTTGACCAGCTCAGTGATCGCCGCACGCACAACCTGCGTTGCCGCGCCCATGCTCTCGAAGTAGTGGTCGATCTCTTCGAAAGGCATGTAAGAGCCGAGTTCTTCGGCGGCGGCGTTTTCTTTGTCTATCAGCAGCCGCACAATGCCAAGGCGAAGTAGTGGCGAGTTAAGGCAGCCTCTTTCCAGAGCAAATAAGTCGAGCACATACTCCTGGGCGTCCTGCCTGAACTTGTTGTAGTCGCCGTACAGCAGGGCCTGCACGATCCTGCGCTCCTGAATCCTGATGTCAGCCTTCGCAAAATAGGCGCTGATCAGCTCCTCGACTTTCAGGATGGGTGCGGTGATCACTTTCTGCGAAAGCTCCAGACCACGACGCAGGTCGTGGTTGGTAAGCGCCCCAATGCGACGCGCGATGTAGTCCGTTCGGATGAAGGCTTCCTCGACGCAGGTAGCGAAGGCTGGCATGTTCTCCATCGTGATCCGAATGCCGCGCGAGGTGAAGTACTGCCTGGACTTGTCGCCACCATCATCTAGCTTCCGCTTGATGAACTGAACGCGCTTTTCGAGCACGCTCTTGGTGGATGGCACAGGCAGGTATAGCGTCTTAGCAGAGTAGGACTGCAGAGCGCCAGCCTTCGACAATCGCCAGATCGTCCTGTCGGTGATTGGTACTACGACGACAGACAGCGTCACGGCACGGAAGAGCGCGTACGCGTACTGGAAGGCCGCGTCCTGGAATGAAGGAGGAAAGTTGTCGGCGTTGTCAAAGATGATGCAGGGAATTACCACCCGCTGGCGGATCGCGCGCTTCAGAACGGAGGTCAAGTAGTCGTCCGGCTTGTCTCGCCTTCGCGCCGCGATGTACTCGCCAAACTTGATCTTGAAGGCGTCGTTGTCGGTCTCATATAGGTGCTTGTACTCGCCCGTCGACCACCGCTGATAGTGGTCAAAGAAGATGCCAAGCAGTTCGTCGTATGAAGGGTTTCTTTCGTCGTAGAGCGCCTTCTCCGCTGCCGCGATGAGGCGGTCGGTCAACCACTCCTGTAGGCCTTCCAGGCTGCCTGGGGACTCGGCTAGGTCGACCTTTAGAACGAGGCACCTCTCCCTTAGCGCCCGATCCAACTTGAACTTAAAGAACCGTTCGATGAAGGTTGTTTTGCCAGCACCCTTGTTGCCGACGATCAATACGATCTGACCGCGCTTCGTCTCAAACGATGACTCGATCTCGCGACGCAGTTCATCGCCTGCTTCGCCACGAATCGTCTGCACGTAGCTGACTAGCTCTCGCGTTATCTTCTCAAGACTGCGATCTGCCTCATGGCTTTCCGGCGACTCGACGAAGCACTGCGCGAGAAGCTCCTGATCACTGTCACCTGTCAGCGCCTTGAAGAACTCGTTGAAGAGCTGCTCCATGTCGCGGCCGAGGTCTGACTTCTTCATCAGGTAAACATCTGACGACGAAACGACCGAGAGAAGCGGGTCAACGCTGCTGAGTGCGCTACCTTCCTCACGGTCCAGATAGACCGCGTACAGACGGGAGAGCACGCCCTCCTGCGAGAACAGGTCGTAGAACTCGGCGAAGCGGCTGTGGATGGCGTCTAGGTCGGGAAACACCGCTGCGGTTCCTTCTAG
>Ga0247738_10000706_pt1 | contig 12155 bp, 7 predicted proteins | sample UWRJL013104B2_FD_180936 | JGI IMG/M metagenome (GOLD analysis project Ga0247738, IMG submission 180936) | Plant litter microbial communities from Arlington Agricultural Research Station in Wisconsin, United States - UWRJ-L013-104B-2 | ecosystem: Environmental > Terrestrial > Plant litter >...
TCTTCAATATTTACATAACCATCGAATTTATTTTCAGTTCCTCCTAAATAAGCAAGTATAGAATGTCTCATTTTAATTAAAACATCTGATTGGCTAGAATTTATGGTCCATGTTGTTTTCATAATTATCTGATTTAATGAGTTTATAATTTACTCAAACTCGCCATGGAAACTTTTCAAGTGTTGTAAGTTTCCATTTTGAAAGTGCAAATATAAACAGGAAACTTTAAACACCAAGAAAGTTTCCAAGTTTTTTCAAAAATAATTTTAACACATTAAAAATGAGCGGCTTTAATACCCATTTTTATGGAAACTAAATTCCTTTTAAATTTTTAAAATTATAATTCACATTTGAATCGTATCTTTGAGGCTCGTTAATCAGAATTTCATTTATGCACGATATTAGTCAGTACCAGGATTTTTTTATTACTTATTTAGAAAGCCAGAGCATTACCAAAGAACCCAAAAACCTTTACGAACCTATTGAATATATCTTAGGCCTTGGCGGAAAACGCATGCGTCCTGTACTAACCTTAATGGCAGCAGAAGTATTTAATACTGATTACAAAATCGGACTTCCGGCAGCAATGGCTGTAGAAGTTTTTCATAATTTCTCGCTGGTTCACGATGATATTATGGATGATGCGCCTTTAAGGAGGGGAAAAGTAACCGTACACGAAAAATGGAATATTAATACCGGAATTTTATCCGGAGACGCCATGCTTATCCTGGCTTATCAGTATTTTGAACAATACGAACCAGGCGTTTTTAGGGATTTGGCAAAACTTTTCAGTAAAACAGCTCTTGAAGTTTGCGAAGGACAGCAATGGGATGTTGATTTTGAAGAAAGAAACAATGTAACGATTCCCGAATATCTAAAAATGATCGAATATAAAACAGCTGTTTTAGTTGCTGCAGCCATGAAAATGGGGGCAATTGTAGCGAAAACTTCTGAAAAAGAAGCCGATTTAATTTATGATTTCGGGCTCAATTTAGGTTTGGCTTTTCAATTACAAGATGACTATTTGGATGCTTTTGGAGACCCTAAAACTTTTGGAAAACAAGTTGGCGGAGATATTATCGTAAATAAAAAAACGTACTTATATCTCAAAGCTTTAGAATTTTCTTCTGATGAAAAAGCAGCAGAATTACAACAGTTATTCGGATTTCAGTTAGACGATAATACAGCAAAGATAGAAACTGCAAAAGCAATTTTTAACGAATCCGGAGCATCAAAAGCTACTCAGGAAGCAATTGAAATGTATACTTTTAAAGCTTTTGAAACTTTAGAAAAAATGGAAATTAACGCTGAAAAGAAAGATATTCTGAGAACTTTTGGTGAGAATTTAATGGGAAGAAAAGTTTAAAATTTTATGCCAAAGATTAAAGGAGTAAAAAAGATTAATCAGTGAAAATCTTTTAATCTATGGCTATTTTTTGCGCATAGTAAACCCGACAGGTTTTATCCCGAGGCTTCGGGACTGTCGGGTTTGTCATTTTAGAAATTAAAACAAATCATCAGGATCAACTAAATCCGATAATTTTTGTTTTAGATCCTCTTTTAAAATTGTCAAACCATATTGGTAAGAAGCGTTCATCCAGCCAAAACCTTCTTCGGTGATGTAATTAAACTCCGTTCCTACGTTTCCATATTCTGCGAAAATTTTGTGTGAACTTATCGATAAATCAAACTTTTCCGGAATTGTTCCGTTGTAATCAACAGCATTTCTGGTAATCAGCCAAAGCCATCGATACACCATTTCCTGCGCTTCTTCCTGAAAATTATAATTCAGCAAACCTTCCCACAAAAGCATTTGGTGCGGCGCCCAGCCAAACGGATAATCCCATTGTCGAATTGGTGAATTCTCGTCTACAGCAGCAATTGATTCTTTAGTACTTCCGGCAATTCCGCCTTTCATTTTAAATTTCGGAAGCGTCTTTTTTACCAAAATCTCGGCTTGCTCCGGCGTACTTATTTTTGCCCAAAGCGGATAAAATGTTGGAGCCGCTTCAAAAACATGTTGCTTTTCATTCACAAAATCATAATCAAAATAGATTCCGTTCTCTTCGTTCCAACACATTTTGTTGATTTTCTCTTTTCTGGAAGCCGCTTTCGAAATCCAATATTCGCTTGAAAAAGATTTGTCTTCAAAATATTGAAATTCATTTTTAAAGTATTTCTCAATCAAAAAAGCAATATCTGTTTCGTATTTATAAAGCAAACTATTAATCGCAACTGTATTTAAATTGGCACAAATCCCAACCAGTCTGTTTGTCGTGTCGTGACCGCTTTCGCGCATGCTTCTGTCATGAATAAAATATTTATCCAATTCAGCATCAACAACTTCTCTTTCAAGATATTTCTTTTCGAATTCTCTTGTAGACAAACCATATTTTGGTGCATATTGTTCCAGAATATCATCAAAATGTCCTTCTTCAACCTCAAACGGAAGTCCAATTCCTTCTGCTTTATAGCGGTTTAAACCATTTGCCGTAAGTCGTTTTCCTTCTTCCATCCAAACGGTTTGATATTCTTTTATGGCGGTTTTTAAATGTCTTTCTATCCAGAAAATATCCGGATTAGATTTTTCCAAAACATCCATAATTAACGACGTATAAAGCGGTGGCTGCGTTCGGGTTAAATAATAACTTCGATTGGCATTAAGGATTTTTCCGTAATGATCAATTTGATATTTAAAGTTCTCTGCAATGCCCAAAGCAAGATCGATTTTGTCGTCTATCAAAAGTCCCTTGGCAATAAAATAACTGTCCCAACCGTACATTTCGTTAAATCTTCCACCGGGAACTACAAACGGAACTCCGGAAATTTCATTGTTTTTTATTTGAAGTGCCAATGCCAAAATTCCTGGTTTTTTGTTCAATGATAAAACATATTCCGGCGAAATGTTTTTTGGCATTTGAACTACTTTTAATTTCGGTGTTGTTGCTTCTAATTTTTTGAAATAATCAAAAACAATTTCATCGCCAAACGGCACATACAAATACGCAATTTCATTTTCGATTTTATCATCTTCCAGAATTTTCTTTACTCCAATGGCATCAATGGTTCTGGTAAGACCTTTCCAATATAAATCTTTTATTTTTCGGGAAATTCGTTTTACAGGATCTTCGGTGATTTCATTCAGATTTATTTCTGCAAATTCAACGTTTTCTTTTTTGGCTAAAGCCAATTCCTGTAATAAATTCGAAAGCTGATAAGTTCCCTTAATTTCTGCTGAATTTCCGTTTTCATCGTTCAGCAAAAAACTTTTTGGACCGCTGTCATCAATCGTTATTTTTTTATCGCCGTCAGTATCTTCCTGAGCCAATAATTTTTCGATGGTTTGGGTTATATGTAATTTAAATTTCATCTTTTGCAGTTATTTTTTTAAGAATAAAAAAGGAAATTAGTAATAAAGTCATCGGAATTAAAGTGAAATAAAAAGCCTTTTCAGGTCCTTCATTTTTAAACAGCCAACCCGTAATTCTGGATCCTAAAGTTCCGCCAAGTGCAGAAAAAATCACGATTAATCCGGTCATTGAACTTTGCAGGTTTTTAGGCAAAGCACTCAAAACAATCGAATTTAATAACGGATAAATGGGTGCAATAAATAATCCGATTAACGGAAATGCAAATCCAATTAACGGAATATCCGAAAGTGTATTAATGTTTTTTACTTCTAATCCAACGGTTTTTGGAAGTACAAAAACAACCAACAACATCGCTGCAATAATACAGAAACTCAAAACCCAGATCCAGTTTACTTTTTTGGTTACAATGCCGGCAATTAATCTTCCAACAGCTAATGAAATGGCTAAAATACTCGCCATCATAATGCTGATATTCTCCGGTAAATGAAGCACTTTTGTATTGAATGTTGGTAACCACGAAAGAATTCCCTGTTCGATCATAACAAATAAAAACACGCTAATAACAAAAATAACGGTCAGCAATTTTGCCATTAATTTGAACATTTGCAAAAAATCATCTTTGATATTTACTCCTGCTGAAACTTCAGCTTCTTCAAATTTTACAAAGAATAAAAACAAAAACGAAAGCAATGATAATCCTGCCAAAAACCAATAAACATTCAACCATGAATTTGGATCTTTTTCATTATTAAAAGCAGGAAATAAAAAATATGCTAAAGCAATTCCCACCATGAAAAAACCTTCGATACTACTCATTAATGCGTTGTGTTCTTTTTTGGTTTCGGTCACGGTTCCGATTAACGAATAAACAGAAACTTTGATCAAAGCAAATGAAACTCCAACGGTGGCAAAAAGGATTTTAGCATTGTCAAATGAATTTCCAAAATACATCGAAATACAAGCCAAAGTCACTAATGCCAAACCTGTAAGCATCGCTTTTCTATAACCAATTCTGGGTAAAAAAGAAGCTATAAAAAAAGATACAATTGCAATGGGCATATCTTTAAAAGCTTCTAAAATACTGGCCTGAACTTCATCGACTCCGTAATTTTTTTGCGATTTTAAAATCACGATTCCTACGCTGTTTAATAAAATAGCAAAGACAAAATAATTAAGGTAAAGCGAGATTTTAATTCCTATGTTTTTCATTTGTTTTTATTTGCTTTGCTTTGTGGTTACGGTGCGGAGACGCACTGCTGTGCGCCTCTACTTTACCGTATGTATATTTTTTACGTTGAATTAGAAATTAATCGCCACCGAAAATCTAAAGGCGCGTCCTAAAATTGGTCTTGCCATAAATACATCGCTTGCTGCAGATGTTGTTTGTCTTGGATCTCCTTCGGTTAAACCAATTTCGTTAAATAAATTGGAAGCATCAATTGCAAAACGAAGATTGTTATACGTATAATTTAAACCTGCTCCAACTTCTTTATAAGCTGGTAAAACTTGTCTGTTATCCTGATTCGTGAATTTTTTATCATAATAAGAAAACTGAACGTAAGCTGTAAAATCTTTTGTAATGTCAACTTCAGGTCTTAGGTTACAGAAAAATTTAGGAATTCTTCTGGCTGTATTTCCGTTAAAATCAAAAGTCGAACCGTCTGCATTTGTTCCTGTGAAATTATCATATTCCGGTTTTTGAACGGTAAATGTAAAGTTCAATTTTACGAATTCGTATCTGGCGTTTGTTTCAACTTCAAGACCAATATTGTTTACGTCGGCAAATTTATTTTCTGAAGATCCGTCGGATAAAATATCAGTAAAAGCAACGTTTTTTAAGTTCATATGAAACAAATTCGCATTTACAGAGAAGAAAGAACCTGAATATTTATAACCCAATTCGAATTGATTTACTTCTGTATTTTCCAGTTTGCTTAAATCGGCTGCATTGTCATAAAATGATTCTTCAATTGGTGATCTAAAACCATGGCTGTAACGAACATATGAAGCCATCTTGTCGTTGAATTTGTAGTTTCCTGCTGCGGTGTAAGACCATTCGCTTACGTCATATCTCCAATAAGTATAGGGATTTCCTTTTACCGTTGTCACCGCGTCATCTGCTGTATTGTTGTCTAAAATTCCTAAATCTTCGGCAAAAAATCTGGCGTTGTCTCTGTATCCTGAATATTTGTCTTTGTTATATCTTAAACCTGCGTTGAAAGTCAAATTATCCGTTGCTTTAATTTCAGCGTCAGCATAAATATCATTCAAAAGTCCTTTGGTTTGCGCATCTCTTTCTAACCATGTAATTCTTTCTACACCATTAAAAGTATGTTCAACTCCTGTTGTATTATCGGTAACATTCAATAATCTTGGATTGTCTGAAACGCTTACTAAATAAGAATTCCAGTTCCAGTATTGATTCGATTTCCAATTTGAATAATAGTAACCGGCTGTTAATTGTACAGGATCCAGATCAAATGTAAAAGAGAAATTATTCGCAAAGTTGTTCATCTTTTTCTCAATGTGCCAAAGATCTGCTCTCATAATCAAAGCATTTGAATCTAAAGCCGCGCCATTATCTACATAAGAATAAGCAAGATTTCCGGCAGTTGTATTTTGAATATCTGTCGCGTAAGCATCTTGTGTCCAAGGTCCGCCATTTGGAAAAATAGCGTTGTAATTCAAATCAATTGAAGTTTGTTTGAAGGCATTTTTGAAAGTCACTTTTTCAGAAATTTTCTTTTTAAACTCCGCTCCAATCGAGTTGATTACCGGATGAGAACCATCTTCTAAATCGGCACTAAAAGTTCCTCCTCCATATTGAGGCACGTTTAAATGACTGAAATTTACTGATGTCAACGTTCCATAATTTGGATTAAATCCATCGATTCCTTCAATTTTTCCGTTATTACTTTTTAGCGGAATTGGCAAATAGAACGTATTTCTATCGTTAAGATGTTTGAAGTTTATTCTTAAATAATCGCTGTCGTCAAATTTATACGTGATATTTCCTTTTATTTGTCCACCTTTATTAGCTGTAAAACCTGTGTTTCTTACACCATCATCGGCTCTGTAAAATCCTCCAATATTAAAAAATAATTTATCCTGAATTAAGGCGCCCGATAAATTAAGATCTGTTCTGAACATTCCGTAATCTGAAGTCGTGAATTTGGCTCTTCCCATAAATTCATTCTGACCTGTTTTCGAAATAAAATTGATAATTCCACCCGGAGCGTTGTTTGCAAAAATTGACGCAGAACCTCCACGAACCGCTTCCATTTTGCTTACGGTTTCGTCTAGTCTGTAAAAAGTATCTGCGTTGGCAAATTGCAGCGCACCATCTTCAAAAACCGGCAAGCCGTCTTCCTGAATTTGCACATATTCGTACGCTCCGGCAGACGGAATTCCTCTTGCAAAAAGGTTATTTCCTATTTCTCCTCCAGAGGCTTCTACAACAAATCCGGGAATTGTCTGCAATAAGGCTGCTGTGCTCGATGGCGCTCTGTCTTCGATTGCTTTTGCACCCATTGTAGTAATCGCAACGCTCGATTCTAGTTTCGATCTTGGCGTTGATGATCCTGTAACTACAACTTCTTTAAGGTTTTGCGATTCGCCTTCAAGCAATAAATTTACTTGTAACGACTCGCCTTCTTTTACTGTAATTTCTTTTGTATAAGTTTTGTAACCCACATTTGAAGCTTCTACAGAGTAATTTCCTGCGATAACATCAGAGAAAATATAAGCCCCGTTTTCATCTGTAACTGTATTTTTTCCGGTGTCTTTCAACGATACGTTTGCACCGGGAACTGTTTGTCCGGTTTCGTCTAAAACTTTTCCGGAAACGGTATTTTTTGCCTGAGCAAATACATTATTTGGAGCAAAAATCAAGCACAATAATAAAAATAGTATGCTTAAATACGAATGTTGCTGTTTCATGATTTTTTGGTTTGGTTAATAAAGTTTTCTTTTATTGAATGTAAACTTAATTACTATTTAACTTCAATTTAAGAATTCGGAATCGAAAACGTTTTCGAAATCACCTAAAACGTTTTCGGAAGTTAATATTTTACCAATACATTTTATTTTTAGTACATTTATTTCATGAATGACACAAAACTAATTGATATTGCTTCGGCATTAGGAATTTCAGTCACAACGGTTTCAAAAGCACTAAAAGGATATACGGATATCAGTAAATCGACACGTGCAAAAGTGATCGAAATGGCCGAAACGATGAATTATATTCCTAATTCTGTCGCGGTAAATCTCCGAACCAATGAAACCAAAACCATTGGTGTGATCATTCCTGCAACGGTTCATCATTTTTTTTCCAGTGTTTTGAATGGTATTTTGGAAGAAGCCGAAAAAAGAGGCTATCTGGTTATTATTTTACAATCGAATGAAAAATATGAACTGGAGAAAAAGCAGCTTGCCTTATTGATTCAGAAACGTGTTGACGGTGTTTTAATGTCATTATCCAATGAAACAGACGATTTCTCTCATATTAATGAAGCCATACGGAAAAATACTCCGGTTGTTTTATTTGATAAAATTGCCAAAAGAGTGGATTGTTCCAAAGTCGTAATCAACGATGCAAAAGCGGCTTTTGATGCGGTCTCTTACCTTATTAATAAAGGTTTCAAAAAAATTGCGCATTTTAGAGGTTCGTATGTTCCGCAAAATTCTATCGATCGATTTTTAGGTTATAAAAGAGCGCTTGAAGCTCATGGAATTGAATACGACTCGAAACTGGTTTACGTTTGCGACAACAATACCGATTTTGAAGACGGTTACGAAAATGCTCAGAAAATCATGACCGAGCACCCGGATATCGACGCTATTTTTGCGATTACAGATTTGGTCGCTATCGGAATTATAAAATATTTCAATGAAGCCGGAATAAAAACTCCGGATCAGGTGGCTGTTTTTGGGTTTAGCAATTGGTTTATGAGCACGGTCATTTCACCTAAATTAACGACAATCGATCAGCCTGGGTTTGAAATGGGACATACCGCAGTTTCTATTTTAATTGATGAAATTGCCGACATCAAAGAACATCGACCGGTTACGCATCAAATTATAGAACTTCCAACAAGAATCATAGAACGAGAATCGACTGTTAAATGATTTTTTAGTTTTAACTTTGCGCCAATCTTTAAAAAGCATCAATGTTTCCGATTCCTGAAAATACCGATATTTTATTGGCTGATGCCGAAAGTGAAAATTTATATTTAAGCTTAATTGAGCAAATCAATAAGGACTTTAATCTGGCGAATGAAGGAATCGATTTTCCGTTGAGTATTTCTCCCGACGAATTAAAAATTCAGCTTCACGAAAAAATTTACCGAATGATTCAGTACAAATTTGCTGAATATTTAAATCTCCTTTATATCATTGATGTTTCTGAAATCGAAATCAAAAAACTCGATGGTTCTGATTTAGTTATTTTAGCCGAACAAGTTGCTTTTTTGATTTTAAAAAGAGAATGGCAGAAGGTTTGGTTCCGTAATCATTACAAGTAAAAGGTGCAAAGGCACAAAGTTGCAAAGCGACAGAGGTTTTCTCTCTTTGCGATAAGTCTTAACCATTTTACAAAACTTTGAACCTTTGTTGCTCTGAACCTTTGAACCTCTCAAAAATAAACTCTCACAAAAGGCATAAATCCTGATCCATAAAGACTTTTGTCTGGATCATATAATACGTCGTATCGGGCGCCGATTGTCACATTTCCGGTTCTGTAACCTGCTCCAAGATATAAAGCGGTATTCCAATAACTATCAGAAAAAGCAGGTCTGTTGACGTTGGCTTCATATCTTGTATCCACTCTTACTTGTTCTAATTCTGCAGACAATTGAACTTCGGGAATTGGGTTTACAAGCGTAATTAAACTTCCGCCATAAACGTAAGATTCATAATAATTTTTTGAAGATAAATAACCAAATTGCAAGCCAGCTCCAAAAGCAACAATTTCGTTAACATTATAAATCGCACTTGGCATAACCGAAATATCAGTATATCCTGAACCAATTCCCAGACCAAGTCCGCCACCAAACTGAACTTTATCCCAAAAATTAGTAGTACTATCTACGGCTGAAATTTCCTGTGCCATTGAATAACTTGAAAACAAGACTGTCAAAATCACAAATAATGATTTGAAAACGTTTGAAATTTGATTTTTATTCATGGCTTAACACTTTTTTTAACAAATTTTTACGTAAAAGTAAGCAAAAAAAAAGATTTAAATAAATGCATTGTTGTACTTTTGCCATTCTATTTAACAAAAAGTATATTCACTAATATTATGGATAGGTTTTCATTTTTAAATGCAGCACATACAGAGTTTTTTGCACAATTATACGATCAATATTTAGTAAACCCAGACAGCGTTGAGCCTAGCTGGAGAAGTTTTTTTCAAGGTTTCGACTTTGGAATGACTACTTATAATGACGAAAATCCGGTGCAGCAAATCGTTGAGTACGTGACTAGCCCCAACACAGATTACAGTCAGGTTTCAGAAAAACTGCAAAAAGAATTCAACGTACTAAAATTAATTGATGGTTACCGTACACGTGGTCATTTGTTTACCAAAACAAATCCGGTTCGTGATCGTAGAACGTCGTCTCCAACTTTAGATATCGAAAATTTCGGTTTAACATCTGCCGATCTTTCAACGGTTTTTGATGCAGCTCAGACTATCGGAATCCCGCCTTCATCACTAGAAGCTATCGTAAATCGTCTTAAAGCTATTTACTGCCAGCATATTGGTATTGAATATATGTACATCAGAAATCCTGGTGTTGTAAAATGGATTCAGGAAAAACTGGCCGTTAATGTTAACCAGCCTAATTTTTCTACAGAAGAAAAGAAAACAATCTTAAATAAATTAAACGAAGCCGTTTCTTTCGAAAACTTCCTTCATACTAAATATGTGGGTCAAAAACGTTTTTCATTAGAAGGTGGAGAATCCATCATTCCGGCTCTTGACGCTTTGATCGAGCAAGCTGCTGAAAAAGGTGTTGAACAATTCGTAATGGGAATGGCTCACCGTGGTCGTTTGAACGTTTTGGCAAACATCTTTGGAAAATCTACTCAGGATATTTTTGGTGAGTTTGACGGTAAAGATTACGATCAGGAATATTTTGATGGTGACGTAAAATACCACTTAGGTCTTACGGCTGACAAAAAAACAAGATCAGGAAAAAACATCAATATCAATTTAGCACCAAACCCTTCTCACCTTGAAACGGTTGGAGCTGTAATTGAAGGAATTACAAGAGCAAAACAAGATAAATATTATGCTGACGATTTCTCTAAAGTATTACCTATCGCCGTTCACGGAGATGCTGCAATTGCAGGACAGGGTATCTTGTATGAAATCATTCAGATGGCACAACTTGACGGTTACAAAACCGGAGGTACAATTCATATTGTGATTAACAATCAGGTTGGTTTTACAACGAATTATTTAGACGCTCGTTCTTCTACTTATTGTACAGATGTTGCCAAAGTAACGCTTTCACCGGTATTACACGTAAATGCTGATGATGCTGAAGCTGTTGTACACGCTATGTCTTTTGCATTAGACTACAGAATGCAATTTGGACGTGACGTATTTATCGATTTATTAGGATACAGAAAATACGGTCATAACGAAGGTGATGAACCTCGTTTTACGCAACCGGTATTATATAAAATCATCGCAAAACATAAAAATCCAAGAGATATTTATGCTGAAAAATTATTGTCTGACGGCGTAATTGATGCTTCTTATGTAAATGCTTTAGAAAAAGAATACAAAACTAATCTTGAGGAGAATTTAGAAGCTTCCCGTAAAAAAGATTTGACAATTATAACGCCATTCATGAAAAACGAATGGGATGGATTTGTTCAGGTAACTGATACTCAAATGCTTCAAAAAGTGGATACTACTTTTGACAAAAAAGGATTAGATTCTATCATTAAAACAATCTCGACTTTACCGGAAGACAAAAAGTTCATCAACAAAATCACTAAAATTGTTACGGACAGAAAAGCCGGATACGACAATAATACTATTGATTGGGGAACTGCAGAAGCTCTTGCTTACGGTTCACTTTTAACAGAAGGATTTGATGTTCGTATTTCAGGTCAGGACGTTGAGCGCGGTACATTCTCTCACCGTCATGCGGTTGTTAAAGTTGAAGATTCTGAAGAAGAAGTAATCTTATTAGATGCAATCGAAAACAAAAAAGGAAAATTCGGCGTATTCAATTCACTTTTATCTGAATACGGTGTTCTTGGTTTTGATTACGGATATGCATTAGCAAATCCAAACGCATTAACAATTTGGGAAGCACAATTTGGAGATTTCTCTAACGGAGCTCAAATTATGATTGACCAATATATTTCATGTGGTGAAGACAAATGGAACAACCAAAATGGTATTGTTTTATTATTGCCTCACGGATATGAAGGACAAGGTGCAGAACACTCTTCTGCAAGAATGGAGCGTTATTTACAACTTTGTGCAAGACAAAACATGTATGTTGCAGATTGTACAACTCCAGCCAACTTCTTCCACTTGTTGAGAAGACAAATGAAAACGAATTTCCGTAAACCTTTGGTAGTTTTCTCTCCAAAAAGTTTATTGAGAGACCCAAGATGTGTTTCTACAGTTGAAGAATTAGCAACAGGAAGTTTCCAGGAAACAATTGATGATAATACAGTAGATAAAAAGAAAGTAAAAACTTTAGTTTTCTGTACTGGTAAATTCTATTATGACATCGTTGCAGAAAGAGAAAT
>Ga0247738_10000707_pt1 | contig 12153 bp, 11 predicted proteins | sample UWRJL013104B2_FD_180936 | JGI IMG/M metagenome (GOLD analysis project Ga0247738, IMG submission 180936) | Plant litter microbial communities from Arlington Agricultural Research Station in Wisconsin, United States - UWRJ-L013-104B-2 | ecosystem: Environmental > Terrestrial > Plant litter >...
CCACGTTAAACCAACGTCAGCTCCCTTATTCTGTTGGGATATTGCTAATCCAGACATGGAGCGGCGTATACAGATACATCAGGATATGGAGCAGATGGATTATCTGGCAACGTTGCACCAATGGCAGCTAGACAGTAGCTATAAATCTTGTCTGAAAGATAATTGCTCACTGGTAATTACTAATCTTTCAAAGGAAATTATCTGGGCAAGCAGGTCTTTTCAATCCATGACAGGCTATGAAATAGACGAGATTATGGGTAAAAAACCTTCATTTTTGCAAGGTAAAAGAACAAATCAGCAAACGAGGCAATTTATTACCGAAAAGCTTTCTACATTTGAAACACTAAAGGTCAGGATACTCAACTACCGCAAAAGTGGTGAGACCTACTGGTGTGGCGTAAGTATAGCCCCAATCCGGAACAGTGAAAATAAGATTACTCACTTTATTGCTATTGAAAAAGAGGTAAATTAATCAGGTGCCATCTTCAGTTACATATTCTTCACAGGTTTGTCCGCGTTGCCGGCAATCATTTGAATGCAAGGCTACCGAAATAGCGGTTTGCCAGTGTAGCACCATAAGCCTTAGTAAAGAATTTGCTGAAAGTATCAGTGAGCAATATCATGCATGTTTATGCATCAATTGTTTGCAGGCACTTAAACATGAAATTCTTAAAGCAGAAAGAGAATCTTAAAATCTATTGCTGCATAGGTATATCTACCTGTTTTTATACCGCATAATCAGTTTTTTGCCCGAGTTCTTCCTTTTTTGCTGCAGTTTTAGCAACTTTGACTAAGTTTTAATTATTGAAGTCAGGAAATCAATAATTGGCCCGGTTAATTTAAAATTGAAGTGACTATAGAAAGACCAGATTCAATTTTGATTACTTTTTACCTATTCATGATAAAGATTGCCCCAATTGCTTTACTGCTTGTTATTGAGTTATTCATATTTTACAAAGTAAGCCCTTCTTATGCTTATCCGCTCCGTGGATTAATACATCTGTATATGGCATACTGGTATTATTCTGAAAGAAAGCACGCCATTAATCTTACCGACAGGCTGTTTCTGGTTTCATGCCTTATTCCGGCCATTACGCCTATTCCGATATTTATCTTTGGTTTTACCTGGGGTACTTTGGTTGAAGTTATCCTCTTGTTGGTCAGCTACCAGTTGCTTATCAAAATCTATTCATTAGAAGGCGCGAGAATCAGGCTTTCGAGCAATTTCAGAACCTTTTCCAAAGTGCTGGTTCCGTTTGTGTTTTTTCCGCTGATTTATTTTATCATCAGCGTACTTACCATTGATAGGTTTGACGTAATCCTGATTCTGTCTATTTACCTGTTGCAGTTGATGTATATGGCTGTGTTATCTTCATACTTGCCGTTTAAGGAGAAAAGCAAGCTTTGCATAACCATGGGCATGTTTTTTATTATGTTTGCGAGCGGTGCAAGTTTCCACCGGGTATACATGAGCGCTTATGCGTTTGATTACGGCATAGTAAGAATAGCAGCTAATCTTGGTAGAATATTGCTCATTATTGGTCTGGTCAATCGCGTCAGGAGAGAGTCATTCCGTGTTACATAACTAAAACTGAGAACACTATTTTTCGTTGTCTTTTTTACGATTACGAAGCTTTTTGTCGTCAACAGTATTGTTCAGAAAGCCATTAATTTTATCTATCTCAAAGCTCATCTGGATTTCGCCAAAAGAGTTGATTTTAATATCAAAGCCATTTAAGTCTTTATGTACGCGAGGGTTTTCGGCCTGAGACTTATCGTCTGTTTTCTTTTTTGCCATAGTTTTAGAAGTTTGAAGGGTTTAATAAACTTAAACCTGTTTTTTTACACTTTGTTCACTATCACTTGCTGCCAAATCCGCCTGTCATTTCTTAATCATCACATAAGCGTCAAAACAGTTTTCACAAATTTAACTGAATAACGATATCGCTCCACACGAATTACAATATATTTCGTGTTTATGTTTTGTGTGTTACCAACAGTAGAAACACACAAAACAAGTATATCTTATCTGAGCGTAGTTATTGCTTTATCTATTCTGGCAATTACTTCGGCTTTGCCTAGTATCTCCAGAATAAGCATCAAATCAGGGCCTTTGCCAACACCTGTAATAGACAGACGGAACGCCTGCATTACTTTGCCCGGTTTCAATCCGGCTGCTTCCAGTGCAGGAAAGATAGTATCATGTATTTGTTGCGACACAAATTGGTCGTCAGCAATGCTTTGTATGGCCTCTTTAATGGCACCCATAGCCTTGCGTGCATCGTCATTCCATTTGCTTTTTACAATCTCTTCATCGTAAACCGCTGGGGCTTCAAAAATAAATGGCACCTCGGTTACTATTTCCTGCGGAAAAGTAACGCGGTCTTTCATGAGGCGTACTAATTTGGGAGCCACTTCGGCCGGTGCACCTGCCGGAAGCGTAATAATACCTGCCAGTTCTTCATCCGATTTCTCTTTCAGATAATGCTGATTAAACCATTTGGCTTTGTCGACCATGAAACGCGCACCGGCTTTATGTATTTTTTCAAGACTGAACGATTCAACCAGTTCATTCATCGAAAAAATCTCCTGTTCAGTGCCCGGATTCCAGCCCAAAAAGGCCAGAAAGTTAACCAATGCTTCGGGGAAATACCCATCTTCTCTGAATCCTCTCGCTTGTTCACCCGAAAAAGGGTCTGTCCATTTCAACGGAAAAACCGGGAAATTGCCCAGCAAGCCGTCTCGTTTGCTTAGCTTTCCGTTGCCTTCCGGCTTTAATAGTAAAGGCAGGTGGGCAAACTCAGGCGCTTGCCAGCCTAAAGCTTTGTATAGCAAAATATGCAGCGGAGCCGAGGGCAACCATTCTTCACCACGGATTACATGCGTGATACCCATCAGATGATCATCAACAATATTAGCCAAGTGATAAGTAGGCATACCGTCTGACTTTAAAAGCACCTTGTCGTCAATGGTAGACGAATGCACTACCACCCACTCGCGGATAATATCTTTGAAACGGATTTCTTCTTTCAGAGGTACTTTCAGGCGTATTACGTATGGGTCACCTTTAGCAATTCTCGCTTCCACTTCTTCTTTTGGAAGCGTCAGCGAGTTTTTCATCTGCATGCGGGTAACAGCATTGTAAGAAGTGTTATCAACCTTAGCCTCTTCCAGTTGTTTACGCATTTCTTCCAGTTCTTCGGCTGTGTCAAATGCATAATAGGCTTTACCTGCTGCTAACAGTTGGTCGGCATACTGCCGATAAATAGCCTTTCTTTCTGACTGACGGTAAGGGGCATCCGGTCCGCCAACGCCTTGGCCTTCGTCTATTTTAATGCCTAACCAGTTTAAGGCTTCTAATATATACTCTTCTGCACCCGGCACATAGCGGTTCTGGTCAGTGTCTTCTATACGAAGCAACATTTGGCCACCCATTTTACGGGCAAATAAATAATTATACAATGCCGTGCGAACCCCTCCGATATGGAGCGGGCCGGTAGGGCTTGGAGCAAATCTTACACGAACAGACATAGTTTTTTTATGCAATAAATTTCTTAATCCCCTGAATCTGAAATTCTGGTCTTTGTGACCAAAAAGTAAAACGGGGCGCAATTTACGAAAAAATGCAGGCTAATGGGCTAATTTTTACATTAGCCATTCGATAAAGCAGAACTTAAACTCTGGGTTTCTTAAATAAAGGCACAGTGCTACATGGCTCGCCGAACATAATGCTTTGGGCATAAGGCTTTAACCGACGGGTTATTTCTACATAAGCAGAGATAGGTACTGCTACTTTGCTGCAGCCTTTCACTACCACTTTAGCTCCTGCGTACTCATTAAAGTCAATACCGGCAATGGCCTCATCATATAGTTTACTTTCCAGTTCTTCTGGCGTGCCAAATACAATCATGTGGGCATAAGGCTCTAACTGAACTGCCAGCAGCATATACGCCCAGGTAGGTATAATGGCGTCTTCTGAGCAGGTAATGGCTACGTTTTTGTTGGTATAATAGCTCCAGTCGTGGGATTTCAGAAACTCGCGGAAGTCTTTCTCACGGAGTATCAACCCCATATATAAATTATCTTTCAGGTCGTAAACTACCCTGTCGCCCGGGTGGTAAAAATCTTCAAGGTCCAGAGATACCAATCCACTTTTGCTTACTCTGTTTACGATTAATTCTTCTTCCATAGTTGTAAAATAAAAAAGTACCATTGTGGGCTATAAGCACTACCAATGGCACAATGACTCATGCAATTTTATAACATTTTCTTCAGGCAGAAAGTTTGCTTTCATCAGAATCTGATGTTCCTCTTATGGCATTACTATCCGGTTTTGGCATTGTGGTGATAGCAATAGGTTTCAGCGAGAGATACTCAAATGAACCGCTCAGCATCCATATTTTGACAAATACTCGGCAGAAAATAAAAATCTGTTGAAAGATAAACATGATGCCGATTTTGAATGCCGAGGTCATACCGATGGCGGATTCAATGAAAAGGTAGATCAGAATAAGCGCCACTGCCACAATAAGAATAGCCCAGTAGATGCGCATGGTTTTAAAATTATATAAGATATAACCGGCAGCTTTCCAGAAGCCTACCCAGACATTAACCGATACGTTTTTAAACAGAATTACTTTGGCGTAATGGCCGATGTTCAGAACAATGGTCAGTAAAAAGCCTGAAAGTAATAACGAAGGTGTAAGCCATGCCAGTTGTACCGGCTCGGTGCTGCCATCAGAAGCCACAAGAGATATGCCCATACAAACAAAGGCAATAATGGCTACTCCGAGCAAAGCCACGAGTTCAATCAGAAAAACCAACAGAAATCTGCCAAAATGCTGCGCTGAATTTTTGAAAAAACTGTCTAGCTTGAAAGAGCCTCTTTTGGTAAACTGAGACAAAATGCCCCCTGCAAAAAATATATTCAGTATCAGATAAATAACTGACAAAGCAAGGCTTAAAAGCCAGAAAGGGCGAAGTGATTTACGGCCTTTTGAAAGGAAATCTGAAATAACGGTAAAGTCAAAGCCTGTCAGCAGTTTTTCAAACTCCAGCGAATTTTGTGATTCTGTCTGGAGCATATTATAAAGTGGCGTAGCCAGAATTAGTCCAAGAGAAAGGTTAAGTATAAAAACTGTCAGAACCATTTTCCAGTTTCTGGCAGTTCTGTTAAAAGCCTGTGAAAGTATGGTAAACATATTACATATTGGTTAGTTTTTCATTGTTTTGGTGTCTTGTCTTATCTCTTTTCGTTTTCTTTTCAATGTTTTTACGAAAAGCGTCGGTTAAATCTATATTGGTCTGATTCGCCAGGCATATCAGTACAAACAGCACATCGGCCATTTCGTCGGCCAGGTTTTTTTCTTTGTCTGATTCTTTTTCTGACTGCTCTCCGTATCTGCGGGCTATAATGCGGGCTACTTCTCCTACCTCTTCGGTGAGCATAGCCATATTGGTGAGTTCATTAAAATATCTGACGCCAACGGTCTTAATCCAACTATCTACTTCTGACTGGGCTTCGGCTATGGTCATATTAATGGTACTTTTAGGTGCAAAACTAAGCAAAAAAAATGCTTTGCGAAATACAAGGGTCTTTCTGGCGTTGTTTTAGAACGAAGTAAAACGGTAATTACACAAAATAACTCATAAATTATTTATTATCAGTAAGTTATAAAGATGTTTTTGCCTGATGCCATTAGGATTTAATTTTATTTTAATAGCTAAACCGAAATTAAATACCTTTGTGTTTAAATATTTGTGAAACAAAAGAATAGGGCAAACAGGCCGGGTCTTTGTTTAATAGTAATATAATGATGATGACATTCTTCAAGAAGCAGACAACTCACCGTATACTGTCCCCCCATTGGGCTATTGTATTTTTATTTCCGGCGCTCTTTGCAGTTACCTCATGCAGACATAACGGCAGCGCAGGCACTACTAAAGAGACAGAGGAGGTTAAACTGGCAAGTGCACCGGCTTTCAATGCCGACTCAGCTTATGTTTTTGTTGACTCTCAGGTGACATTCGGCCCAAGGGTACCGGGCACACCAGCCCATACAAAAACCGGCAACTGGATGGTAAGCAAACTGAAAGCATACGGCTTTGAAGTAACTGAGCAACGTTTTATGCCTGTAACTTTTGATGGCAAAGTGCTGAATGCACGCAATATTATAGGCAGTTATAACCCTACAGCCACTAAAAGAATTTTACTGGCAGCACATTGGGATACCCGCCCGTTTGCTGATAAAGATACGCAAAAAAAAGACCAGGCTATTGCCGGTGCCAACGATGGCGCCAGTGGAGTAGGGGTACTGCTGGAGATTGCGCGCCTTATAAATACATCGCCACAAAAACTTAATCTGGGGATAGATATTATTTTCTTTGATGCCGAAGACTGGGGAGAAAAGGAAGATTCGCAACCTGCGCAAAACAAGGTTTTCTGGTGTTTGGGTTCACAATACTGGGCTGCCAATTTGCATAAGCCTAATTACTCGGCCTATTTTGGAATTTTACTGGATATGGTAGGAGCCAAAGGTGCTACTTTCCCGAAAGAAGCGCAGTCTGTTCAGTTTGCCGGAAGCATTAATAGCCGTGTTTGGGATATTGCGGGTCGGTTGGGCTTTGGCCAGTATTTTCTTCAACAGGAAGGAACAGCCGTTACCGACGACCATTACTTTGTAAACACTGTAGCCAAAATACCGATGATTGATATTCTGCATCAGGAATTGAGCAGCAGCCGTACTTTTGGTGCCTATCATCATACACATGCCGACAACATGAGTATCATAGATAAAAACACCCTGAAAGCCGTAGGGCAAACCGTAGTGCAGGTGCTGTATCAGGAAGATAGCGGTACTTTCTAAAACAAATGAGGGAGCCACAGCTCCCTCATTTGTTTTCATTTATTTTATAAATTTCTTTTCCAGTTTTTCTGCTTCTGCAAAACTTTTCATGGCCGTTGCAATCATCGGGTCGTCGCTGTATACAATCTGATAATACTCGTTGTTCAGACCATTCTTCACGCTGCGTTGCCATACATGCCTTGCAATAGCTGCCTTCAATTGCAGTTTTACAAAGTCTTTTGAGTCGGCAAATTCTTTCGTGCTGTATTTAACTCCTGTTTGCTCCAACTCCCTATTCATGCTGTTGAGCATGGCGTCGCTCACTGTAAAGTTTTTCAGGTAGTCTTCAAACGATTGTTTCAATAGCGTTTTGCGGTTGTCGTTAGCATAACTCATGGCATATTCACGAATCACATTCCGGCCATACAGTTCCATCAGGTATTTGGTAATATGGCTCGTATCACGTGGTACGAATATATCAGGCGTAATGCCACCACCGCCATATACGGTTCTGCCACCTGTTGTCTTGAAACGCATCTTAGGGTCGTTCTTGATACTATCGGCAATAAAATATTCACCTGATTTACCTCTGTCGTCCAGTTCATGTTCATACGTATCCAGACTACCCTTTACATAAGGCTTCTGAATACTTCTGCCACTCGGTATATAATAACGCGAGATAGTCAGGCGTAGCTCAGAGCCGTCAGATAGCTGAATGGGCTGTTGCACCAGACCCTTACCGAATGTCCGGCGGCCTACAATCAACGCCCTGTCGTAATCCTGCAGTGAGCCGGATACAATCTCTGATGCCGAAGCACTGCCTTCGTCTACCAATACTACTATGGCTCCTTTTTCGAACATACCATTGATATGGGCAAAGGCTTTGCGGTTATTGCGGGTATCTTTACCATCGGTATATACAATCACGCCTTTTCCGGCTACCATTTCGTCCACAATATCGGTTGCCCTGTCCATATAACCACCCGGATTTCCTCTCAAGTCAAGCAATAGCTGTTTCATGCCCTGTTTTTGCAAGGCAGTCAGGTTCGACTTGAATTCGTCGTAGGTAGTTTCGGTGAAGCGATTGATTTTCAGATAACCGGTTTTGTGGTCATCCATCATATAGGCAGCATCAATAGAATACTGCGGTATTTTATCGCGGATAACCGAAAACTTTAATAAGTCTTTAAAGCCTTTTCTTTTAATTTCCAGCTTGGCTTCCGAGCCGCGTTTCCCTCTCAGGTTGGCAAAAATATTGGTCGAACTGGCATCTTTGCCCGTCAGGTTATTGTTATTGGCTTTAATGATGGCATCACCGCTCTGGATACCCACAGCCTCTGACGGACCACCTGCCAGTGGTGTAACCACATAGACAGTGTCATTGAACACGTTAAATTCAATACCAATACCATCGAAGCCGCTTTCTAGTTGAGACCGCGCCAGTTGTGCATCCTGCGGAGGGAAGTAATAGGTGTGGGGGTCCAGCTTCTCCAGCATTTTAGTGATGGAATAATCAACTAGGCTATCGGTATTCACACTATCAACATAACTTCTGTTGATGTATGACAGAATCTCTCTGAATTTAGTCGTACTGCGAGACACATCCCCTGCTCCGGTTGCACGTTTCCCTCCAAAAAAAGTTGCCCCAATCAATATACCCAACGCCAGCGTAGTGCCTACAATAATGGGAGTACGAACGGTGGTTTTGTTATTCTGAATATTATTCTCTTCCACTTTCAGACCTTATTTATAATGTTTGCGAATTTAGCTAGATAAATATAGTAAATAATTAATTGAATGCTACATCAGAATGGCATTAATCCCTGTTTGGTGTAGCAGCACATTATTAACATAAAATAAGCCAAATAAATTTTATAAGTCTTTGTTTTTCATCACTTCGATAACTCCTTTGCTCTGCGTTCAGCAGCCAGAATACCGTTAATCAGACCGTCGGGTAATTGAGATTCCTCAAAGATTCTCAACGCAGCCTCTGTAGTACCCCCTTTTGATGCTACAGCCTTAATCAAATCGTCCAGACTTTTCTCAGCATTGTTAATGAGGTGATAAGAGCCCAGCATGGTTTGTTTTACCAAAAGGCTGGCCATTCCTTCATCAAAGCCCATTTGTTTACCGGCTTCTATCATGTGTTTTACAAGATAGTAGAAATAGGCCGGGCCACTGCCACTCAATGCAGTTACGGCATCAATCATGCCTTCGTCTTCTAAATAGACCGAGCGCCCTGTGGCATTAATCAGGTTTTCAACCTTGCGTAGTTTAGAGGCATCTACCTCAGCCGCTGCAGTAAAGCCTGTTATACCCATACCCAGCATGGCAGGCGTATTAGGCATGGCACGTACTACCAGTTTGTGGTTGAGGGTATCCTGTATTTTGCTGATAGGTATACCTGCCATGATAGATAGCACCACCTGTTGCGGTTGAATAACCGCACTCAGTTCTTCTCTCATGGCCATAAAATCCTGCGGCTTTACCGAGAGTATAATCAATTCGTAGTCGGCTATCTGGTCATTGATAATACTTACTACTACGCCTTCACGGGCACTTTTGAGAGTCTCGCTGCGCTCCTGACTTTTTTCTATCAGTAATAGATCTTCTTTTTTAACTAGGTCATACTGCAAAAACGAACGCGCAAAGGCCATTCCCATATTTCCGCAGCCTATAATGGCAATTTTCATGTATCGGTTGCTCCATACCCTTTTGCGGAGCATTTTAGTTGAAAGATGATTACCTTTTAGGGCGAGAGGTAATTCTACAAAAGTAGCGATGATTTATAAATTGTCAGCTCATCGACCAATAAGTTTTGCTTATCGGCAATGTCAATATTTTTAGGCATTATCGGTGCTGCCACGCCTTTATGAAAATGGCCGGAGCAGCGGAAAACCCTGATTTCATCAAAAAGCTGCGCTTCAATAAAGCTTTGCAGCAGTTTAGTGCCCCCTTCTACATAAACCGACTGTATTTTTCTTTGGTAAAGCGCATGCAGCAGGTTTTCAATAAAAGCCTCACCAAATTCAACTTTTATATACGTATTCTTGCCTTCTGTTGCCTCAGTTGATTCGTTAATTATTAATGTTTCCTGTGTCTGGTCGAACAGATGTAGCGATTGCGGCAATTTCAATTGTCTGTCAATCACTATCCGTATCGGATTTCTACTGCCTGCCCATTCACGTACATTGAGTTTCGGGTTATCGCATCTGGCCGTATTGGTACCTACCAGTATGGCATCTTCTTCACTACGCCATTTATGTGCTACCTTGTGCGATAACGCATTGCTGATTTTTAAGGGTTCATAATTCTCTCCGGCTATAAAACTATCAGCGGTTTCAGCCCATTTCAGTATCACGTAAGGACGTTTTTTCTCAACATAGCTAAAAAAGCGGGCGTTCAATGCACGGCCTTTTTCTTGCAGTAAGCCCTTTTCAACTTCTATTCCGGCATTGCGTAGCTTTTCTATGCCTTTGCCAGCCACGAGTGGAAAGAGGTCGTCGTTACAAATGACCACTTTTTTTACCCGATGTTGCACCAGCAAATCGGCACAGGGAGGGGTTTTGCCAAAATGAGAGCAGGGTTCAAGCGTGACATAAACGGTGCATTCGGGTAGTATGGAAGGGTCTTTTACTGAATTGACTGCATTTACTTCAGCGTGCCAGTCGCCATACTTTTTATGCCAGCCTTCGCCCACTATCCGGTCGTTATGTACAATCACACAGCCAACCATCGGGTTTGGACTCACCAAACCACGACCCAATTCGGCCAATTGCAAGGCCCTCAGCATGTATTTTTCTTCCATTCTTAAATCCGCGGATTAGTGAATCAGCAAATTAGTCGATAATTTTGCGCCCAATTATATCTTATATACTTTGAAAAACAGCATAACGGCCAAACAACTCTTCGACCAATTGTTACACCAAATTACGGTGTATGACACACAGGAAGCAAAAGAAATTGTTTTTTGGTTGCTTGAACATGAACTGAACCTCAGAAAAATAGATATTCTTGCTGATAAACCGATTGATAATACCCATGATATTGACTGGAATACCATTATCAACAGGCTCAATAATCACGAGCCGATTCAATACATTTTAGGGGAAACAATTTTTTATGGAAGAAGATTTCTGGTTGATGAAGCTGTGCTGATACCCAGACCTGAAACTGAAGAATTAGTATCTCTGATATGTGAGTGGGAGCGAGGGGCTAAAAACAAAGCAGCGGCTAAAATAGTATTAGATATTGGCACAGGCAGTGGATGCATTGCTGTTACGTTGGCTAAAGAGTTAAGTAATGCCCAAGTTTTTGCCTATGATATTTCTGAAAAGGCATTAGCGATGGCGCAAAAAAATGCAACACTTAATGAGGCGGAAGTAGTATTTGAGAAGGTTGATATACTCAGATATTTAGACGATAACGCCCAATCTGAACAGCATTTTGATGTAATAGTAAGCAATCCGCCTTATGTTACTAAGCAAGAGGCCGCACAAATGCGACAAAATGTACTTGATTTTGAACCACATCTGGCGCTTTTTGTAGAAGACAAAGAGCCTTTGATTTTCTATGAAGCCATTGCGCGCTTTGCAGCTAAGGCATTAAATGAGGGAGGCTTAGTGGCAGTGGAGATTAATGAAGCCCTCGGCAGCGAAACCGCAGAAGTATTTGTGAAAGCAGGTTTTACAGATATTTCGGTTGTGCAGGATATTCACCGGAAAAACAGAATTGTGAGGGCTTCGCTCAGTAAAAAGATAAAAAAGGATTAACGGTTTTTGAGGGATTTTCCTATCTTCACACTTTATAACCGATTACCCGTTTTGATTCAGGAAGGATAATTTTTCTTCGAATCGTTTATTGAATATTAACCCTACGATTTACCCCAAATCTATCAGATATAATGGAAGGTTCGAGAATATTACATAAAAAGATAAGAGAAGTATTTTCAGAGACAAGCAAAGTAGTGATTGGTCAGGAGCGGTTAATTAATCGCCTGCTGATTGGGCTTTTTACCGGAGGCCATATTCTGCTGGAGGGCGTTCCCGGACTAGCCAAAACCAAAACCATTAATATATTGGCCAAGGTGCTGGACCTGGGCTTTAACCGTATACAATTTACACCCGATTTGCTACCTTCTGATTTGGTAGGTACCATGATTTACAACCAGAAGTCGGGAGATTTTGAGGTGAAAAAAGGACCTATTTTCTCAAACCTGATTCTGGCAGATGAGGTAAACCGCGCCCCGGCCAAGGTGCAATCGGCCTTGTTGGAAGCAATGGCCGAAAAACAGGTAACCATAGGAGAC
>Ga0247738_10000708_pt1 | contig 12145 bp, 1 predicted proteins | sample UWRJL013104B2_FD_180936 | JGI IMG/M metagenome (GOLD analysis project Ga0247738, IMG submission 180936) | Plant litter microbial communities from Arlington Agricultural Research Station in Wisconsin, United States - UWRJ-L013-104B-2 | ecosystem: Environmental > Terrestrial > Plant litter >...
TTTTTCATTCAATTTTTGGGCTACATCTCTTTTAACAGTAAAAACAAGCGTATTATATTGTGGAATTTCATCATTATAATATTTGGAAATAAATTTTGAGTAATCTATACCAACTAGTTCTCCGATCCAAAAAAGCTTCATTTTTTTAGATTTAGCAATTTTATTCATTAACATATTATGCTCTGCAATTGAGTTAAAACTTTGAATTAGCGGTAATTCTTCTTTGTTTAATAACCTTAAATAATATTCTAATAGCTCATTTTTTAATATTGAATAACTCCAACCATCAATAATAGCATGATGACAAGAGATCATTAGCCTAAATTCATTTTCGGAAAAAATAAAAATATAATATCTTATTAAAGGCTCATTAATATTATCTATTTTAAATTTATTGTTTAAATCAGACGATATAATCTTTTCAACAAATAATTCTTTCTCTTCTTTCCCTAAATACGATAAATCCTCAACTTTATAATGCAAATTTGTAAACTTCTGAATAGACTGTAGAATGCCATGATCCTTTATATTAAAAAAAACTGAACGAAGTGAATGATGTTTTTTCTGAATATATAAGATTGTTTTCTTAAAGGCATCCGAAGAAAAAACTATACCCTCTATATTCCAAATTGAAATTGGATGATAAATAGAATTGCAAGTTATATCTCGATTATACTCATCAATAATAATATTCTGCATATCAGATATTGGAAATATGTCTACAATTTCTGTCTGACAGACAACTTGCTTCAAACTTTCAACACTCAGGCTACTATACGTTAAATCTATAGGAGTCAACACATTGATTCCTTTATTAGCTGATAGAGTGCTAATCGCATTCAATATATTTTCCTTAAAAAATAATCCTAGTGTATTGATTGTAGATTCTAAAAATACAGTATTTGTATACTCAATTGTGAAATTAATTTTCCCGTGTACAACAATACCAGTAATTTCTAAAAGAAAAGCTCTTTCCATGTTTTCAGATACATCTGCTCCTTTATCCTCACCTAAAAAACTAAATAATCTTTCTTCATTACTAATTTCTACACCGCTGCCAAAATCGCCTAAAAAATTATAACTTATTTCTGGTTCTATATTATATTCTTCCTTCGCCAAATATTTCAGTATCCCATATCCCACTCCTTTATTTGGTATGCGATGGAGTTGTTCTTTTACGTTAATTAAATCACTAATAAATTCATTTTCAGAGCTTACATCAAAAATCATTGGAAACATTGATGTAAACCATCCAATAGTACTTGTTACATCAACGTTGTTTTGCAAATGCTCTCTTCCATGTCCTTCGATATTCACTAAAATTTTTCCTATTTTAAATACCTTTTTAATAGCTAGAATTAGACAGGTAATCAATATATCATTTATCTCAGTTTTCAAACTAGTATAACATTCTGTAAAAAGTTTATTGGAACTAATTTCATCTAAACTAAAAGAGTAATAGGACGTATCTCTCATTGTACTGTTCTTACCTATAAAATCGGTTGGCAACTTTGTATAGCTATCATTTTCTATCTTATTCCAATATTTTTTTTCTTTGCTAAGCTTGTTTGTCTTAGAATATTCAAACAATATATTCTGCCAATAAACAAATGAGTCTGTTTTCACGGGAAGTATTAAATCCTTTCCACTTAAATCTAATTCATACAATGTTGTCAAATTTTCAAAAATGATCCTCCACGATATACCATCTATTATTAAGTGATGTGCTATTAAAAGTAGCTTGCTCGTAGTTGGATATTTAAACAAAATTACCTTAAATAAAGGCCCTTTCTCAAGGTCAAAAGAAGCTTGGATTATTTTACATTTTTCAGTTAAATCCTTATCTTCGAGTATAGATATGATTTCAAAATAGTCGTCAAATTCAATGTTTCTTGTTTTTTGGCACCAATCACTTCCAATTCGTTCGAAAACGCTTCTAAGACTATCATGATGATTTACTAATACTTTAATAAATTTTTTAATTTTGTCTTCAGAAATAAGCTTATTTATTGTTAAAATGACTGATTGATTATAATGATGGCGGTCTATAGTTCTTTTAAAAAAAAATGCTTGCTGTATTGGACTTAGAACTGAAAATTCACTCTTTAATCTATCATTATTATTTGCCTTAGCGGCAATTTTAACAAACTTTGATAAATATTTAATTTCGGGATATTTTAAAATATCACTTACAGATAATGAATAGCCTTGTTTTTTAAGATTTGAAACAATTTGTATTGATTTGATTGAATCGCCGCCCAAAACAAAAAAATTTTCATTTATTCCAATTTTATGTTGATTTAAAATCTCTCCATACACTGTAGCTAAAATTATTTCGATTTCAGTCCGTGGAGGTTCAAAAATATTTCCAGTTTCTAATTTATTTCCTTTCGTATTTAATAATTTATCCTTATCAATTTTACCATTTGGATTTAATGGCATTGAATCAATAGCAATAAAACTTTGAGGTATCATATATGAAGGCAATTTCTTATTTAAATAATCAATTAGATCCGTAACAATCATGTCATGTTTTGATACTATATATGCGGTTAAACTATTACCTACTTGCTTATTTACAAAAACATAAGCACCTTCAATGTAGTCGTGTTGCATAAGACAATGTTCTATCTCTCCAATTTCTATGCGATAACCATTTATTTTAACTTGTGTATCATTTCTACCTATATATTCTAATAACCCATAGTTGTTCCATCTTCCTAAGTCGCCTGTTTTATAAATATACTCATCTTTATTAAAGGGGTTCAAAATGAATTTCTTTTTTGTAAGTTCAGAATCATTTAAATATCCTGGCGATAGGGCAACACCTCCAATAAAAATTTCTCCAATAACACCTATTGGCTTCAGTAATTTTTTTTCATTTAATATATAAATTTTATGATTATCAATAGGTCTTCCAATTGAAGGAATAGCTTTAAGCTCGGACAACATTCCTTTTTTTAATCTAATGGACGTTGTTACATGAGTTTCAGTTGGTCCGTAATGATTACATAACTCTAAATCATTTTTATTTAAATAACTAATAAATTTATCAGTAATTATTAATTGTTCTCCTGCAACAATTATTTGCTTTACTTTTGATATGGCGATAATAAAAGATTCTTCCTGGATTAACAATTTAAAGTAAGAGGTAGGTAAAAATAATATATCTATATTTTTTTCTGTAATAAATTTATTGACTTTATCAACATCTTTTTTACATTCCTCCTCGATTATTTGTAGAGTTGCACCAATAGATAGTGAAGTGAATATCTCTTGAAATGATACATCAAAGCTAAAATTAGCAAATTGCATAATATTTTTTACTGTTAACTCTTCAAACTGCTTTATTTGAAACATTATCAAGTTAAACATTCCTAAATGTTTCATAACAACACCTTTTGGATTACCTGTAGTTCCCGATGTATAAATTACATATGCTAATGTCGAAGAAGATATTGAAAGATCTAAATCATTACTTGAATAATCATTTAAGGAATTATAAAATTCTTTTAAATCATTTTTACTGATAATTATATTGCTTCTTATATCTTTTTCGATAAATTCTATTCTTTCAGTTGGATATGTGGGATTAATTGGTACATATGCTGCTCCCAATTTTAGTATTGCTAAAATAACCACAATTGTTTTTTCATCTCTCTCTAACTTAACACCCACAAGCTGATTTTGTTCTACATTATACTTTTCTTTCAAGTAACGGCCAAACTGATTCGCTTGAGCATTTAGTGATACATAAGAAAGTTTCCTGTCTTTATATTCTATAGCAATATTTGAGGGTATTTTTTTTACACACTCTTCAAATAAATCGATTACATTTTTATTTTTTGGGTAATTAACATCTGTCTCATTAAATTTATAAAGTAATTGTTCTTTTTCGGGTAATGTAACAATATCTAGTTCATTTATTGGTAAATGACCATCTTCCATAACCAATTTAACTACATTTATAAAATGATCAGCCATTCTGCTTGCAGTTTTATGACTATATAAATCGTTATTATATTCTAAACCAAATTCAATACCACTTTCTGTTTCACGAAAATTAAACAGTAAATCAAATTTACTAGTAATATTCTTAGTAGCAGTGTACGCACTTATTTTAAAATTCTCTGAAAAAATAGGCGAATTACTATTATTATTTAAAGTTGCATTTTGAAGAACTACCATTACATCAAAGAGTGGATTTCTACTTGGATCAAACTTTAAATTTAGTGATTGCACTAATTCATGAAAAGGGTAACTTTGGTGTTCATAAGCCTGAAGTGTCCCTATCTTAATTTTATCAAATATGGAATAAAAACTATCTGCTTCATCAAATTGTGTCCTCAAAGCGATAGTATTTGCGTAGAATCCTATCTGATTCTCTAATTCAGCATGATCTCGACCTGCTATTGGAAATCCAATTACAATATCGGACTTACCTGAATAATGATAGAGCAAAATTTTAACACAGCTCATTAAACCCATAAATAGAGTTGAATCTGAATGGGAGTTTAAAAAGGATTTCAATTTAGACGTAAGAGGATTGTCAATTGTTCTACTAATTGAACTCCCGTTATATGTTTTTATAGATGGCCTTGGGTAATCTGCTCCTAATTCTAAAATTGGTAATTCCCCACTAAATTGGTTAATCCAGTATGTTTTATGTTGATTGTCACTAATATTATTTGTTTGTTGCTTTTGCCAAACACTGAAATCTTTGTAATGAATACGAAGAGGGGATAATGTCTGTTTACTATGCCCCATGTACCCACTATATAATATCAGTAATTCTTGATATATTACATTCATTGACCACTGATCACTACATATATGATGCAAAGTATTTGCTAAAATCCACTTTTCCTCCCCAATACGGTAGGTATTAACACGGATTAAAGGCCCCTTACTTAAGTCAAAAGTAGAAGTGCTTTGTTCTTCTATTGCATTTTTAAGACGATCCTCTTTATCTGTAAAACCGCTAAGATCTACATTTAAAACCTTAAAATTGCAATCTTTGCTTGATAACACTATTTGCTTTACTTCTCCAAATTCATCTTGTCTAAAAACTGTACGTAAGCTCTCATGACGATTTATTAAAGACTCAAAACTATAATTAATTGCTTCCAAATTTATTTGCCCTTCAAAAATATATGCAGAAGTCATATTATAAGCCCTATTTGCATTCTCATACTGACTTAACACCCATAGCCTGAACTGTGATGCAGATAAAGGATAATTATCTTTTATAGAAGAAACCTGAATAGGTGCATAATCAATATCATCGGAAATATTATCTCTTAAATATTTAATTATTTCTTTTTTATTATTCTTAATATCTTTTATTAATAAGTCATCAATTGTATCGTGCGCAGACACAACTGACAAATTACCCTCCACTAATTCCAGACTTATATTATTTTTCCTTAGTTCCGAAAATATTTTTTTTATACTCATGATGATCAAATAGTAATTTTAGTTCCTTCATTATTTGCTGTCTTATCTTCTTTCAGCCATATTAGATTTTCAATTTCTTCTGCTAAAATGTATATTGTAGGATCCCTAAAGAAATTTTTAAGCAGAATTTTTGCATTGAACTCTTTCTTAATTTTAATTATTACTCTTGTAACTTTTAAACTATCCCCACCTAATTCAAAAAAATTATCTGTTATTCCTATTTTTTTTACTCCCAAGACCTCTTCCCAAATTTTTATTAGTTTTTTTTCTGTCTCATTAGTTGGCGGAACATATTCTTTTAAAATAAAATCCTCTTGGGAAATACTAGGCAAACTATTTTTATCTATTTTCCCATTAGCAGTCAATGGCATCGAATCTACCTCAATGTAGAATGCAGGAATCATATATTCCGGCAATTTCTTCAAAAGATAATTTCTCAAATCTGTTCTTTCAATTTTTGAATTTGATGTGTAGTAAAGAATTAAAGATTTTTCATGATTCAAATTTTTAACCACTATACAAACTTGTTTTATCATTTTAGAATAAGATAAAAAAGATGCTTCAATTTCGGCCAATTCAATGCGATGACCCCTTATCTTTACCTGATCATCACTTCTTCCAATGTACTCAATATTTCCATCAAGTAACCACCTTCCTATATCTCCAGTTTCATACATCTTCAGATTTTGCACAAAAGGATTTATTATAAATTTTTCATTTGTAAGAACAGGATTATTTAAATAACCTCTTGCAATGCCAGCGCCAGAAACGAATATTTTTCCCTGAACTCCAATTGGTGATAGCTGCAAATTCTCATCTAAAATATAAACCATCGAGTTTAAAACAGGTTTACCAATAATACTTTCTTTACTTTTATAACTTCGATCTACTTTCCAATTTGTCGAGTCAATAGTGTTTTCGGTCGGACCGTACGAGTTGTAAAAATTAGCATCCATTTCGATTTTTCTGATATATTGAATATTCAAGACATCTCCACCTGAAACAACCTGCCTAAGTGTTGTGAGCCTTGAAAATCTATCTCTATAGATGTCATCAGACAGAATATTATTTAAGAGAACTGGAGGCATATTAACTTTTGTAATTTTATTCTCCGATATAGTCTCAATAATTTTTTCATTTAAATCGGTGTAGAAATCACTATTTGCAATTACAATTTTTCCTCCAAAAAATAGCGGCATTAAGTACTCTTCAATTGCTCCATCAAAAGAAAAAGATCTGTAAAAAAGAGAAACCATAGTTTCAGTTAAATTGTAAAACTCTCTGTAATAATTAATTCTTGCAACAAGATTTCTGTGTTCAACTAATACACCTTTTGGATTACCAGTTGTACCAGATGTAAATATCACATAGGCTAAATCATTTGAGGAATTAATCTTTAAAAGATTATCTTTCGAGTACTTATTTTTCTGATGATAAAATTTTTCAAGTTCATTATTGTCAATTATCACTTTAGCATTAATATCTTTTTTTATATAATCGATTCTCTCCTGCGGATAAGATATCTCGATAGGAACGTATGCACCACCTGCTTTTAAAACAGCTAAAATTGAGATTAACATTTTTTCACTTTTCTCTAAATGTATGCCAACTAAATCATCAGGTTCAATAAAGTAAGTGTCTCTTAAATATGCTCCAAGTTGATTTGCATCTCTATTTATTTCTATATAAGTATAATCATTGCTATTGAAACATATACTCACCAAATGTGGGGTTTCTTTTACCTGCTTTTCAAATAAATCAATAAGTGTCAATTTTTGATCGCAAAAACTATAGTTATGATTAAATCCCTTAATAACCTGTGCTTTTTCTTTTTTAGATAAATAGTCAATTGTATCTAATGTAAGGCTAGTTGCGTACTAAATTGTTCAACTATATTTGAAAAATGTGATATTAAGTTTTTAATAGATTCTGTTTCATATATATCTGTATTATATTTAAATACAATTCTTAAATCATGTGATGTTGGAACGACAGTAATGGTTAAATCATAATTAGTTTGTTCAAAAAAGTCTATTTTTTTAATTGCAATAGTATTATTTTTTTCACTGTCAAGTTTAGACATTTCGTATTCAATATTATCTTTAACTAAGAAATTTTGAAATATTAATAAACTATTATTAATTATATCTGTATTAAAGCCACTATCTGAAAGAACTTCTGACAAATTCAAATACTGGTAAGCAACCATCTCCGACGCTTGCAAATGCAATTTTTTTAATAAATCAACATTAGTGTCATTTTCTTTATATTTCACCCTTACAGGTATTGTATTAATGAACAACCCGACAATATTTTCTATTCCATTTAATTCAGCTGGCCGGCCGGACACTACTGAACTAAAAACTACGTCCTTATTATTGTTATATCTAGAAAGTAAATAACCCCATACTGCCTGAATATAAATATAAATTGTTATTTCATGATTTAAACATGATATTTTTACATTCTCAAACAAATGTTCTTTTATTTCTAAAATTTCAGTTTTAAATAATGAAAAATGAGTATCATCTATTTTTTTCTTAAATGGTATTTCAGTTACAGAATTAAAATCTTTAAGATAATTTTGCCAATAATTTAATGCGGCTTTTTTATCAATCTTCTTTAAAAAATTAATATATGCAGAATACTTGTAAGGTGCCGGCAGATGAGGCTTTTTTTGATTATTTATAGCCATTAAAATAGCAAAGAAATCATTAATCAAAATATTCAAGGACCAACCGTCTATGAGAATATGATGATAGCTCCAAATAAACTCAAAATTTCCTTCACCTAAATCCAAAACTTTCAAACGCATTTGTGAAGCCTGCTCTAAATCAAATCCAATATTTTTATCTTCTTCTTTTATATTATTAATATACTCATCTAAAAACTCTATATTTCCAATTTTTTTATAATTTAAATTACCATATACTGTTTTATAAACTACTTGTAATGGGTACTTATCATAATTAATAAAACTAGTTCTCAAAATTGAATGTCTGGCTATTAAAAGACTATATGCCTTCCTTACATTTTCGATGTTGAGTCCTTCGAAAGTTATTTTATAGGAAGCTTGATTAAAATAACTCGATTTATTTGCTCCTATTAACCAATGGTAATATAATCCTTGCTGTAATGGAGACAATTCATATATATCCTCTATGTCATGATAGTTGCTGATATTCAATAGCTCATCATATTTTAAATCACTATATGTCAAGTCACTAGGTGTAATGTAAATCTCTTTTGTTTCAGCAAGTACTTCAATTAAATTGTTCAGTTCCTTTGCATACGACGTTATTAGTTTATCAATAGTCTCATTTTTAAATAAAAGACCTGAATAATTAATAATAATATTCATTTTCCCTGAAACTATTATTCCTGTGACAAATAATAACTCTTCGGTTGCTGAAGTTATTTGCAAATGATTATTTTCAAAAGGTAATTCAAAAATTAAATTATTCCTTTCTTCTGTATCAATTCCGAAATCCTCTAAGTAATTAAATTTAACACCAGGAATTACTAAGTCGTTTGATTTCTTTTTCTCTAAATAATTCATTAGTGTAAATCCAACTCCATTATTCGGAACCTTTCTTAACGAATCTTTGACACTAATTAACTCTATTCCTTTAGAATTAGAAATATCTAAAATAAATGGAAAAACGTTAGAAAACATTCCAACTGTACGGGATACATCCATACCATTAACAATCTCATTTCTCCCATTTGTCTCTAGTATCACACCAATATTTTCAATTCCGAAAACATCTCTAAGTGCAATTCCAAGTGTGGTTAACAAGATGTCAATTACTTGTGTATTGTAAACATTATGGATCGTTTTTTGAAGTTTTTGGGTTATTTCAAAATCTAATTTAACAATACTCTTTTTATCCTTTGTATAAATTTTATTCTTAAATTCAAAATCTGTAGATATTGATGACACCAAGTTACATTCTATTCTATCCCAATATTTTTTTTGCTCTTGAAGGTGTTCGCTTACTGCATAAAGTTTTATTGCTTCTGACCAACTTTTATACGAATTTGTTTTGGATGGTAACTTAAATAAGAGACCAGACATCATCGATGAATAAATCACTGACAAATCTTGAAATATAATTTGCAAGGAAACTTTATCTACTATCAGATGATGGATTATCAACATTAAATGGTCGCCCGTCGACATTTTAAAGTGAACTGCCTTAAATAACGTTCCAGAGCTATAATCAAGTGAATTTTGTAAAGCCAATTCTTCTCTATGTTTTTCTAGTGAATCTGTTTCGCTTGTTACATTTCTCAAATCATAACTTTTAATCTCAAGTTGCTTATCACTTATTACATTGTCATAATACTGAAACCATTCATTATTTTCGAACTTGAATGATGTCCTTAATACATCATGATGCAATAAAAGTTCATTTAAAGACAATTTCAAAATATTGAGGTCTATACTATTCTTTGCCCGCAATATCATTGAATGATTTTGATAGATTATATTTTTTACAGCTGCTTTTTCAGAAAAATAATATTGATTTGGAGTTATTTCAACTTTACCAACAACTTTTTCTTGACTAATTAAAAGCGAATTATAAGTTAATAAATTAGCTAAGTCTTCCAAAATTGGGTTTCTTAGAACCTGCTCGATTTTTACAGAATATCCTTTTTGTTTGAGTAAAGAAATTACCTGAATAGATTTAATTGAGTCTCCACCTAAATTATAAAAATTATCTTTAACACTTATAGATTCCTGTTTTAAAACTTCTGTCCATACTGATACTAAAACCTCTTCACTTATTGTTGTTGGTAAAATAAACTCTTCCTTAATAATATCTTTTTCATAGACAGATGGTAAGGATTTTCGATCCAATTTTCCATTTGGAGTGAGTGGAATACAATCTAATTGCACATAGTACTTTGGTAGCATATATCCAGGTATAATTTGAACTAGCCTATTTTGCAAATCTTTTTTGTCAATAGTAATCTTTGAGACATAAAAAGCTATTAAAGAACTTTTATTATCTACTTCTCTAAGAACTACGGCAACTTGACTTATATAATCTTGCTTTAAAATTGCCTTCTCTATTTCCATCAGCTCAATTCTAAACCCATTCATTTTTACCAAACTATCATTTCTCCCTAAAAAATCCAAACTCCCATCAGGCATCCATTTGGCTAAATCTCCCGTTTTATAAAATTTCTTGTTTTCGTAAATAAAATCTAGTAAAACAAATTTTTCCAATGTTAGTTCATCTTGTCCATAATAACCTCGCGATAATCCATCTCCACCAATGTAAAGATCTCCTTTGATTCCTACGGGGCATAATTTTTTATTTTTATCTAAAATTAGTATTTGAGTATTTTGTATAGGTTTTCCAATGTTTAATTTAGCATTTATATCATTTTTTTGACAAGTAGACCAAATAGTAGATTCTGTTGGTCCGTACATGTTATAAACAAATGCATTAGAAACCCTTTGAATTTTTTCAAGTAACGAACTGGAAAAATTTTCACCTCCGACAATGATTTTTTTTAATGATTTAACAAATTGCCCTGAAAACTTATCATCTAACAGAGCTTCTAAGTGTGAGGGAGTAATTTGAAGTGTAGTGATATCTTCATATTTATCAAAACCACTAATGTTATATTCACTATTTATTCTAATTGAAATCCCATTGATGATTGTCCATAATAATTCTAATACCGATATATCGAAGGATATTGAAGTGATAGCAAGTAATTTGTCGGAACTTGATAAATCAATAATTTTAGTCATTCCTCCAAAAAAGTTCACTACACTCTTATGTTCAATCATTACACCTTTAGGATTTCCAGTAGTCCCAGAGGTGTAAATAATGTATGCTAAATTCCCTGACGAATTAATTCGATTTAAGTTTGAGGTAAAATATAAATCGATCTGACTAAAAAAAACATTAAGCTCGGCTTCATCAATAATCGCTTTAATATTGCAATCTTGTTCTATATATTTCACACGCTCCACCGGATATTGGGGATCAATAGGCACATACGCACCCCCAGCTTTTAGTATACCTAAAATCACTATTAATATCTTGTCATTCCTGCCTAATTTAACTCCAACAGCATCATCGGGTTTGATAGAGTATTTATTCTTTATATAACTACCAAATTGGTTAGCCTTTTCATTTAATTCTTTATAAGTTAACATAGTTTCCTCAAAAAAAACAGCAGTTCTATTTGGTGTTTTACTTACTTGTTCTTCAAACAAATCTGCGATAGTTTTCTCTTTACAGTAATCAGCATAAGTATCATTAAAATTTTCAGTAAGGTTATAATATTCTTCTTGAGGTAAGTAATCAATATTTCTAATTTGCTGAGAAGGCTCTTCAATTATAGAGAGAACTAATTGTTCGAGGTGTTCGGTTAGACGCAAAATTGTACTTTTCAGAAACAGATCAGTATTATAATCAATCTGTAAATTTAATTTGCCGCTCTCATCTTCATAAAAATTAAACACTAAGCTGAATTTACTTGTGATATTCTCACCTTGGTCATATTTTTTAATTTTGATAGCATCTAAATTATATTCATTTTTTACATTGAAATTTTGAATATTATGAAAAGCTACCATTACGTCAAACAAAGGATTTCGGCTTAAATCTCTTTCAATATTTAACATTGTAATTAATTCGTCGAAAGGATATAGCTGATGTTT
>Ga0247738_10000709_pt1 | contig 12125 bp, 10 predicted proteins | sample UWRJL013104B2_FD_180936 | JGI IMG/M metagenome (GOLD analysis project Ga0247738, IMG submission 180936) | Plant litter microbial communities from Arlington Agricultural Research Station in Wisconsin, United States - UWRJ-L013-104B-2 | ecosystem: Environmental > Terrestrial > Plant litter >...
AAATCGAGCCTTCGTCAAAGCCTCGCAAAAAACTTTGCACAAAGGCGCTCGCAGAGCGGGGCGCCTTTGTGCCACAGCCCTGCATATATATGTACGGTGCCTGCTTCCCCCAGAACGAAGCCCCAGCCAGGAGCTCGCACACGTGCACGCGGGGATAATCAGAATTCCTTTTGACTCGGGTTTTTCATGGCACTCATCACTCTGCAGGACGCACAGTTGGCCTTTGGCCATGTGGCACTGCTTGACCATACCGACTTCGCGCTGGAGGCGCAGGAGCGGGTTGGTCTCATCGGACGCAACGGCACTGGCAAATCCTCGCTGCTGAAGATCCTTGCATCGCTGGAGAAAGCCGACGACGGCACGCTCCAGGTGCAGACTGGCCTTCGCATTGCCTATGTGCCACAGGAGCCCATTCTGGATCTGCAGTCGTCGGTGTTCGAGGCCGCCAGCGTGGGCTTGGCCGATGCACGCGCTGCACGGGATTTGTATTTGAGCGGCGCAGACGGGCTGGACCTGGATGCCCTGCAGAACCGTATTGAGGCATTGGATGCCTGGAACTGGGAGCAGCGGGTGGAAGAAACACTGCACCGCCTTCATCTTGATGGCGCCGTGCGCGTGGGAGAACTTTCCGGCGGCAACAAGAAGCGAGTGGCCCTTGCCCAGGCATTGGTAAGCCGTCCGGACGTCTTGCTGTTGGACGAGCCGACCAACCACCTGGATCTGGACAGCATCACCTGGCTGGAAGACCTGCTCCTGGAATACAAGGGGAGCGCTGTCACCATCAGCCACGACCGCGCCTTTCTGGACCGCGTGGCCACGCGCATGGTCGAGCTCGACCGCGGACGGCTGCTGAGCTATCCCGGTAACTTCGCGCAGTACCAACTGTTGAAGGAAGAGCAGATGGCGCAGGAGGCGGTGATCAACGCACGCGCGGACAAACTGCTGGCACAGGAAGAGGTCTGGATCCGCAAGGGTGTGGAAGCGCGGCGCACACGGGCACAAGGCCGCATCACCCGCCTTGAGCGGTTGCGCGAGCAGCGGGCGCAGCGGCGCGATGCGGTCGGAAGCGTGAAACTTGAGGTGGCCAGCGGCAACTCCAGTGGGAAGATCGTGGCGGAGCTGGAGAAGGTGACTCAGACCTTCTCCACCACGGACGGCGGAAAGCGCACCGTGATTCGCGACTTCTCGGCCACGATCCTGCGCGGCGACAAGATCGGCCTGATCGGCCCCAACGGCGCGGGCAAGACCACCTTGCTCAAGATCATCCTGGGTGAACTGCTCCCCACCAGCGGCACCGTGCGCCAAGGCAGCAAGATCAGCGTGGCCTATTTCGACCAGATGCGCGATCAGCTCGACCTGGACGCCACGCTCGAGGATTTCATCAGCCCCGGCAGCGAGTGGATCGAGATCGGCAACAAGCGCACCCATGTGAAGAGCTATCTCAGCGACTTCCTGTTCTCGCCGGCACGGGCCAACGCCCCCGTTCGCACGCTCTCGGGCGGGGAACGCAACCGCCTGTTGCTGGCGCGGCTGTTCGCACGGCCAGCCAACGTGCTGGTGCTCGATGAACCCACCAACGACCTCGACATCGACACACTGGAGCTGCTGGAAGATTTGCTGCAGCAGTACGAAGGCACGGTGTTCCTGGTCAGCCACGACCGGCGCTTCCTGGACAACGTGGTCACCAGCACCCTGGTGTTCGAGGGTGAAGGGCGTTGGCGCGAGTATGTGGGGGATGTGCAGGACTGGCTGACCCAGTCAGCGCGCTCGGCCGCCCTGCAGCGCGAAGCGACAACGCCTCCGTCCAGTGCGGCACCCGCCGTCAAATCGGCCACTTCGGCACCCGCTCCAGCGCCCGCGAAGAAAAAGCTAAGCTACAAGGAGCAGCGGGAGTTCGATTCGCTGCCCACGCTGATCGCGGCGCTGGAAGCCGAACAAGCCACCATTGGCAAGGACCTGGAGAATGGCCAACTATTTCACAGTGATCCCGCCCGCGCGGCTCAACTTGGCGCCCGACATGCCGAAGTCGAGGGGGAATGGCTTCAGGCGCTGGAGCGCTGGGAAGCGCTTGGCGGCAGCTGAGGGTCCTGCACGGGAACCCAGGGCCTTCGCACCACCTCACACACGCCCATGACGCCCGACCGTCTCGCCTTTGACTTGCAACGCACGCTGGACGAGCTTCAGCAGGAGCGCGAGCGCACGCAAAAGCTGCAGGGCGAGCTGGAGCACCAGAGCCGTGAGCTCGATCGCCTGCGCAACACAGTGCACCGCGAGTCGAACAGCCGCCTGCTGGCCGAGGAGGCGCTGGACGAGGCGCGAGACCGCCTGCAGCTGGCGGTGGACGCGGCCGGTCTGGCGCTGTGGGACTGGCAACTGCCCGCCACCCAGGTGTTCCTGACGGCGCGTTGGGGCGAACTGCTCGGCGACATTGCCGCAGACGGCTACTGGGAGGCGATCGACCTGCGAGCGCGCCTGCACCCCGATGACATCGAGCCGCTGCGCGTGCAGGTCATGGCTTTGCTCGAAGGCCGCAGCCAACGCGCCGTGGTGCAGCACCGGGTGCGCGCCTCGGAAGGCTGGCGCTGGGTCGAAACGCACGCCATGGTCGCCGAGCACGACAGCAAAGGGCAACCTCTGCGGCTCATGGGCACCCTGGCCGACATCGGCGAGCGCAAGCGCATCGAGGAGGACGGCGAGCGCGCCCGCGAACTGACCGAACAGGCCAGCCGGGCCAAGAGCGAGTTCCTGGCCAACATCAGCCACGAGGTGCGCACGCCCCTCAACGCGTTCATGGGCCTCACGCGCATGCTGATGGACTCGCCGCTCAACGCAGACCAGTCCAGCTGGCTCGCGCTGATGGACAACTCGGCGCACGAGTTGCTGGATCTGCTCAACAACATCCTGGATCTCTCCCGCATCGAGGCGGGCAAGTTCGACATCGAAAACCTGCGCTTCGATCTGCACCAGGCCCTGGAGCAGGCCATCGTGCCGTACGCCGAACAGGCGAGCGAGCAGGCCCTCGATTTCCGTTTCGAATTGCCACCCACCCTGCCGCAGTGGGTGATGGGTGACGCTGTTCGCCTGCGCCAGGTGCTGAACAACCTGCTCTCCAACGCGATCAAGTTCACGCCGCGCGGTGGCCAGATCGAGGTGCGCATCCAGCCGATCGAGCCTGCCGGCCAGGCCCCGAAGCGCCTGCAACTGCAGGTGCGCGACAGCGGCGTGGGCATCGCGCGCGAGCACCACGCCACCGTCTTCGACGCCTTCACCCAGGCCGACGCTTCCACCGCACGCCCGTATGGCGGCAGTGGTCTGGGTCTGGCCATCTGCGCGCAGCTGGCGCGGCTCATGGGCGGCGAGATCGACCTGCAGAGCGACGAAGGTCAGGGCAGCACCTTCACGCTGACCCTTCCCTTGCGCGAGCTGGACCAGAGCCCGCTGAGCGCCTCGGCTGAGCTGATGGAAGTCGCCCAGGCCGGTGCACGTTACGTGGGCCTGGTGGTGCTGCTGGCCGAAGATCATCCGGTCAACGAACTGATGATGCGGCAACTGCTGCTGCGCCTGGGCTGCATCGTGCGCGTGGCGCGCGGTGGCGTGCACGCGGTCGCTCAGTGGGAACAAGGCGGCATCGACCTGGTGCTGATGGACGTGCAGATGCCCGGCATGAGCGGCCTGCAGGCCACGCACGAGATCCGCGACATCGAAACACGCCGCAAGCTGCCCCGCACCCCCATCGTGGCTGTGACGGCCAATGCCATGCCGGGCGACCGCGAAGCCTGCCTGGCCGCCGGCATGGACGGCTACACCGCCAAGCCGGTGAGCCCGCAGGCGCTTATCAAGGAAATGGACCGGGTGCTCAAGCTCGACGATGGCGAAGCCGAGCCCGAAGCCCCGGCCGAACCCGAACCGCCGGTCACGCCCGCGATGCCGATGCCCGCCGTCATGCCGGGCGAACGCGCCGCCGCCACGCACTTGGAGGCGCTGGACGTCGAGAAACTGCTGCGCCGGCTGGACGGCGACGAAGAAACCCTGGGGCAACTGGCCCAGGCCATGCGCGCCGACCTGGCCTCGCGCCAGAGCGAACTGCAGAAAGCGCTCCAGGCGCGAGATTCGGCCGCTGCCGTGGCCCACGCGCACGGCCTCAAGGGCTCGCTGGGCAGCATGACCGCCGAGCGCGGCGCGCGCCTGGCCAAGGGCCTGGAGCTGGCCGCCCGATCGGGAGACTGGCACCTGTTTGCGCGCGCCCTGCCGCTGCTGCACGCCGAGGCGCGCCAGATCGACCGAGCCCTGGCGGACATCCTTCAGGCAGGCGGCCGCGACCTGTTCGACACCCGGCTTTAACCCGCCTTAGGATTCAACCCGATGCCTTCAGGCGCGAGAACACGCGCCAGAACGCCGCGTCTTGGGTCGTCGTGAAATTGATGCGCATGAGGGTGCTCGGCGCCCGCGCGGCATGGAACAGCGCGCCGGGCGCGATCAGGTAACCCTCGTCCAGCATGCGCTGCGCGAGTGCGTCGGTGTCCACCCCGGTGTCAACCCAGCCGAACAGCCCCACCGGCTCCGCCGCAAACGTGCAGCCCGCCCCCAGCGCGAGCTTCACGCTGCGCGCTCGCGCGGCATCAAGCCGGGTGCGGATGCGCTCGGCGTGGCGGCGCAGCTGGCCTTGTTCGATGCACAGCGCCAGCGCCCTCTCCAGCAACGCGGGCGTGGTCAGCGTGGACAGCAGCTTGGTGTCGAGCAGAGGCTCCACCAGCGCCGGCGGCGCGGCCAGGTAGCCGATGCGCCAGTTGGGCGCTAGGATCTTGGCGAAGCCGCTCACATAAATCGTGCGCTGCAGGCCGTCCAGCGCGGTCAGGCGCGTGGCGTGTTCGGGCGCAATGTGGCTGTAGGTATCGTCTTCGACGATGTGGAAGTTGTGCCGGTTGGCCAGCTGCAGCAGGCGGTGCGCGCTGCCCGGCGACAGGCAGTAGCCGGTCGGGTTGTGGAACACGCTCACGCTCACGTACAGCTTGGGCTGATGCACCTCGCAGTACTTCGCCATCACCTCCAGGTCGGGCCCGTCGGCGCGGCGCGGCACCGGCAGGATGCGCATGCCCAGAGCGGCCAGGCGCGCGAACTCCACCGCCCAGCCGGGCTCTTCCACCATCACCGGATCGCCCGGGCGCAGCAGCGTGCGGCTCACGATGTCCAGCGCGTGCGTGGCGCCCACGGTGGTGATGATGTGCTCGGCATCGGCGTGCACATTGAGCGAGGCCAGCTTCTGCGACAACACCCGGCGCAGGCTGCTGTCGCCCAGCGGCTCGCCGTACTGGAGCGAGAAGTCTTGAAGCGCGCGTGTGCTGGTGACCTTGCGCACGGCGGCGGGCATGAACGTCGATTCCAGCCAGTCCGGCGGAAACACGCCCATGCCCGGGTGCGGTTTGTTGCTGACCTTGTGGAACATACCGCGGATCAGTGCAGTCGCGTTGATCGGCGAAGCGCCGCCGCTGGCGCGCGCAGCGGCCTTAATTTCGCTCGACTGCCCGTCGGCGCGCGGCGTGGGCATCTCGCGCACGAAGAAGCCCCGGTTCTTGCGCGCCTGCACCAGGCCTTGCGCGAGCAGCTGGTCGTAGGCGGCCACCACGGTGGAGGGGCTCACGCCATGCTGCTGCGCGCACTGGCGCACCGAGGGAAGGCGCGCCCCGGGTGCCAACAGACGGCTGCGGATGCGGTCGGCGAACCGCACGGCGAGCTGCTCGGTCAGGGATTGTGCGGAGGTCTTCATCAGCATGACGGGGGCATCCTTCCAGGGGCTGTACTGTCGCGGCGACCAATACAGCGCCGCAACTGCGCTGGCCAACTGTATTGGTTGTGTACTGGCTCAAAAGCGTACATTGAACCTCCCGTGTTGACAAGCCCACCCGCCCGATTTCCATGAGCGCCACCGAGCTGACCGCCCTGCTGCTGTTCTGCACCGCGATGAGTTTTTCGCCGGGGCCGAACACCACGCTGTCCACCGCCCTCGCGGCCAACCTGGGCCTGCGGCGCGCACTGCGCTTCTGCTTCGCCGTGCCCACCGGCTGGACGCTGCTCATGCTGGCCTGCGGCCTTGGCCTGGGCGCTTTGGTGCTGGGTGTACCGGCGCTGCGCTGGGGTGTGAAGCTGCTGGGCGTGGCGTACATGCTGTGGCTGGCCTGGAAGCTGGCCGGCGCCTCGAAGCTCTCCGAGGTCGACGCCTCGCGCCTGAACGTCAGCTTTCTGCAGGGTGTGGGTCTGCAGTTCCTCAACATCAAAGCCTGGATGCTGGCGCTCACGCTCACCGCTGGCTGGGTGGTCAACGCCGCCGGACAGCCCGCGCCCAACCCGGGCCAGCGGCTGGCCATCATCTGTGTGGTGATGGTGTTTTTCGCCTTCACCAGCAACCTCACCTACGCGGTGGCCGGCTCACTGCTGCGACAGTGGCTGACGCAGGGCGCGCGCCTGGTCTGGTTCAACCGGGTGCTGGCCGCCGTGCTGGTGGCCACCGCCCTCTGGATGCTCACCGTATGAGCTCCGCGCAAGACCGTCCCCAGCCAGCTCGCACCGCAGGGCGCCGCATGAAGGTACGCCGATGACCGCCCACACCCTGTCCGCGCCACGCTGGATCGACCGGCCCGCCAACAAGGGGCTGATGCTCGGCCTGCTGGGCGTGGTTCTCTTCGCGCTCACGCTGCCCATGACGCGGCTGGCCGTCGGCACGGTGGATGCGCCCCAGATGTCCGGCGTCTTCGTCGCGCTGGGCCGCGCCGTCGTGGCCGCCCTGCTCTCCGTGGGATTCCTGGTCGCCACGCGCGCGCCCCTGCCCCGCCGCGAAGACCTGGTTCCGCTGGCCATCACCTCGTCCGGTGTGGTGTTTGGCTTCCCGCTGTTCACGTCCGTGGCCATGCGCTATGTGGAGGCGGTGCACGCCAGCGTGATCGTGGGTGTGCTGCCGCTGGGCACGGCGGCCGTGGCGGCGGTGTTGCACCGCCAGCGCCCCTCCATCGGCTTCTGGGTCTGCGCGGCGCTGGGCAGTGCGCTGGTGGTGGGCTTTGCGGTACTGCGTTCGGGCAGCGCCGGCCTCACGCTGCACCCGGCCGACGCGCTGCTGCTCGCTGCCATGCTGTGCGCCGCCGTGGGCTACGCATACGGCGCGCGCCTGTCGCAGCGCATGCGCGCCGAACACGTCATCTGCTGGGCCCTCGTGATCGCCCTTCCCCTCACGCTGCCACTGGCCGCCATGACCCGGCCGCAGGCAGCGCTGCAGTCCTCGGCCTGGTGGGGTTTTGCCTACACCGCCGTGTTCTCGATGTGGATCGGCTTTTTTGCCTGGTACCGTGGCCTGGCCCTTGGCGGCACGGTGCGCGTGAGCCAGGTGCAGCTGGTACAGCCTTTCCTCGGCATGCTGTTCGCGGTGCCGCTGCTCGGCGAACGGCTCGACGCCGTCACGCTGGGTTTTGCGGTAGCGGTGATCGCTACCGTCTTCATTGGCAAGAAAATGCCGGTACACACCAACACGCCCACCGAACGAGTTTGAACGGAGATCCTCATGAAACCCAACGACCTGCCCACCACCGCCACGCCCTGGACCCTGGCCCGCCGCGCCGAGCGCATGAACCCCTCGGTGATCCGCGAGATCCTCAAGGTCACGGAGAAGCCCGGCATCATCAGTTTCGCCGGCGGCCTGCCCTCGCCCAAGACCTTCCCGGTGAGCGCGTTCGCCGAGGCCTGCGCCAAGGTGCTGCGCGAAGACGGCCAGGCCGCCCTTCAGTACTCGGCGAGCGAAGGCTATGGCCCGCTGTGCGAGGCCGTGGCCGCGCAACTGCCCTGGGCGGTAGACCCGGCGCAGGTGCTCATCACCACCGGCAGCCAGCAAGGCTTGGACCTGGTGGCCAAGGTGCTGATCGACACCGACAGCCGCGTGCTGGTCGAAACGCCCACCTACCTCGGCGCGCTGCAGGCCTTCACCCCCATGGAGCCGTCGATCGAAGCTGTGGCCAGCGACGCCGAAGGCATTGACGTGGACGACCTCGAACGCCGTATCGGCAGCGGCGCGAACCGCGCGCGTTTCCTCTACGTGCTGCCCAACTTCCAGAATCCCACCGGCCGCAGCATGAGCGAGGCGCGCCGCGCCGCACTGGTGGCCAGCGCGGCCGCCCACGGCCTGCCGATTGTGGAAGACAACCCCTATGGCGACCTCTGGTTCGATACCCCGCCGCCGCTGCCGTTGAGCGCCCGCAACCCGGAAGGCTGCATTTACCTCGGCTCGTTCTCCAAGGTGCTCGCTCCCGGGCTGCGGCTGGGCTACATCGTCGCGCCCAAGGCGGTCTTTCCCAAGCTGCTGCAGGCCAAGCAGGCGGCCGACTTGCACAGCCCCGGCTTCAACCAGCGCATGGTGGCCGAGGTGCTCAAGGACGGTTTCCTGGACCGCCACGTGCCCACCATCCGCGCGCTCTACAAGAGCCAGTGCGCGGCCATGCTGGCCAGTCTGGCGCAGGAAATGCAGGGCCTGGACGTGCAGTGGAATTCGCCCGACGGCGGCATGTTCCTCTGGGCGCGCCTGCCCGAAGGCATGAACGCCATTGACCTGCTGCCGCGCGCGGTGGACAAAGGTGTGGCCTTCGTGCCAGGCGCCGCGTTCTACGCCGACGAGCCCGATCCACGCACCCTGCGCCTGAGCTTCGTCACCGCCAGCGTCGAGCAGATCCGCATCGGCATCGCTGCGCTGGCCCAGGCCATCCGCGAACAGCAGAAGGCCTGAGCCCATGCTGCAGCTGTGGGGCCGGCTGAGCTCGATCAACGTGCGCAAGGTTGTGCTGTGCGCGCAGGTGCTCGGCCTCGACCTGCCGCGCACCGACGCCGGCCTGGCCCACGGCATCGTGGACACGCCCGATTACCGCGCACGCAACCCCAACGGCCTGGTGCCGCTGCTGCAGGACGGCGACTTCACGCTCTGGGAATCAAACACCATCGTGCGCTACCTGTGTGCCCGCGAGAACCGGCTCTACCCGAGCGACTTGCGACAACGCTTTGACGCCGAGCGCTGGATGGACTGGCAGCAGACCACGCTCAACCCCGCAGGCAGCCCCGGTTTCAAGCAGTGGATCCGCACACCGGCCGAGCAGCGCAACGCCCAGGTGATCGCGCAATCGGTCGCCACCACCGAACCCCTGTTCGCCCTGCTCGACGAGCACCTGTCGCGCCAGGCCTTCATGGCCGGCGACACGCTCGGCATGGCCGACATCCCCATCGCTTGCGAAGTGCACCGCTGGTGGGGCCTGCCGCAACCACGCCCCGCGTGGCCGCACCTCGAACGCTGGTACGCCGGCTGGCTGGCCCTGCCCGCGAGCCGTGGCGTGCTCGACCTGACCCTGTCCTGATCCCGGAGAACACCACCATGGCCCAACGCCCCTTCAAACAAGTCGACGTGTTCACCGGGACGCCCTACCGAGGCAACCCGCTCGCGGTGGTGCTCGACGGCACCGGCCTGAGCACCGAAGCCATGCAGCACTTCACCGACTGGACCAACCTTTCGGAGTGCACCTTCGTGCTGCCGCCCACCGACGAAGGCCACGCGGCCGGCGCCGACTACCGCGTGCGCATCTTCTGCCCCGGCCGTGAACTGCCCTTTGCGGGCCACCCCACGCTGGGCACCTGCCACGCCTGGCTGCAGGCCGGTGGCCAGCCCCGAGCCGAAGCGCATGTGGTGCAGGAATGTGGTGTGGGCCTGGTGCGCATCAAGCGCGACGGTGAGCGCCTGGCCTTCGCTGCGCCGCCCTTGCGGCGCAGCGGCCCGCTCGACGAAGCCGACGTGGCGCTGATCGCGCGCGGCCTGGGCCTGGCGCGCGAGGACATCGTGGCGCATGCCTGGTGCGAGAACGGCCCTCCATGGCGCGGCGTGATGCTGCGTTCGGCCGAGCAGGTGCTCGCGGTGCGGCCCGATGCGCAGGTGCTCGCCGGGCTGGAGATCGGCCTCGTGGCGCCCCAGCCCGCCGGCTCGGACACCGCCTTCGAAGTGCGCGCCTTCTTCCACGGCCACCAGACGCTGAGCGAAGACCCCGTGACCGGCAGCCTCAACGCCGCCGTGGCGCAGTGGCTGATCGGCGCGGGCATGGCGCCACCGAACTACGTTGCCGCGCAAGGCACCGCCATGGCGCGCGCCGGGCGCGTGCACATCGATCGCGATGCCGACGGCACCATCTGGGTCGGCGGCGCTTCTGTCACCTGCATCGACGGCCAGGTGGCGCTGTGACCTCCAGGAGACCCCATGGCTGAGTGCCAGGCGCAGATCGACCACCTGGTGGTGGCCGCGCGCACGCTCGACGAGGGCGTGGCCTGGTGCGAAGCCACACTGGGCGTCACACCCGGCCCGGGCGGGGAGCACCCGCTGTTCGGCACCCACAACCGCCTGCTTCGGCTCGACGGTGATGAAGCACCCGATGCCTACCTGGAAGTCATCGCCATCGATCCGCACGCCACACCGACCCGCGCACCGGGTCGGCGCCGCTGGTTCGACCTCGACGACCCTGCGCTCCAACAACGCCTGCAGCGCCAAGGGCCCCAACTCGTGCACTGGGTCGCGCGCGTCCCCGACATCGACGCGTCGCTCGCGGCGCTGCGCGCCATCGGCATCCAGCGAGGCCCTGCGGTGAGCGCCTCGCGCCAGACTGCGCACGGCCTGCTGCAATGGCGCATCAGCGTGCGCGACGACGGCCAACGCCTCTTCAACGGCGCGCTGCCCACGCTGATCCAGTGGAGCGGCACGCAGCACCCCACCCGGCACATGCCCGCCAGTGGTGTGGCACTGCGCCGACTGCACTTGCGCCACGCCGGCGCCGCCGGGCTGCGCGCAGCCCTGCAGGCCGTCGGGCTGCCCGGCATCACCGTGAGCGACGGACCAGCCGGCCTGGCAGCCGAACTCGACACCCCTGCCCACGGCCGCCTCAGCCTGCTGTCCCCACCATGAACCACCTCCTGCCCACGCTGCACGACATCGAAGCCGCCGCACAGGTGGTCTACCGGGAATTCGGCCCCACGCCACAGTACCGCTGGGCCACCCTCAGCGCGCGCCTGGGCGCTGACTGCTGGGTCAAGCACGAGAACCACACGCCAACGGGTGCGTTCAAGATCCGGGGCGGACTGACCTACTTCGACCAACTCAAGGCGCGGGGCGAGCTGCCGCGCGAGGTCATCAGCGCCACGCGCGGCAACCACGGCCAGAGCATCGGCTGGGCCGCGCGGGCCCACGGCGTGGCCTGCACCATCGTCGTGCCACGCGGCAACTCGGTGGAGAAAAACGCCGCCATGCGCGCGCTCGGTGTCACGCTGATCGAACACGGCGACGACTTCCAGGCCAGCCGCGAGCGCGCCATCGAGCTCGCCGACGAACGCGGCGCGCACATGGTGCCGAGCTTTCACGCCGATCTGCTGCGCGGCGTGAGCACCTATTGGTGGGAGCTCTTTCGCGCGGTGCCGGCGCTCGACGTGGTCTACGTGCCGATCGGCCAAGGGTCCGGTGCGTGTTCGGCGATTGCCGCCAAACTGGCGCTGCGGCATCCCGTGCGCATCGTCGGCGTCGTCAGCGCGCACGCCACCACCTACGCGGATTCGCTGGCAAAAGGCCGGGTGATCGAAGCGCCCGTGACCACCACGCTGGCCGACGGCATGGCCTGCCGCGTGGCCGACGCCGCCGCACTCGAGGTGCTGCTTCCGCACCTGGAGCGCACCGTGCAGGTCACCGACGCGGAAGTTGCGCAGGCCATGCGCATGCTGTTCGCGGACACCCACAACGTGGCCGAAGGCGCGGGCGCCGCCAGTTTCGCCGCCGCCTGGCAGGAGCGCACCACGCTCGGGGGCAAGGTGGTCGGCACCACGTTGAGTGGAGGCAACGTGGACAGCGTGATGTTGGCCGGCGTTCTTTCGGGGGAGTGACCCCCGCGCTGCGGCGCGCCAGAGCGAATCAAGCAGAATGGGCACCCGGAAAAAATGCGGAGTGCAATGCATGTTCGATTTGAGTGAAGGGGCGAAGGCCTGATGGAAGCCACCGTGATGTGGCGCTGCCTGGTGGTGGAAGACGATGCGGACAACGCACGCTACATCGCCAATGGGTTCCGGGCGCTCGGCCATGT
>Ga0247738_10000710_pt1 | contig 12120 bp, 10 predicted proteins | sample UWRJL013104B2_FD_180936 | JGI IMG/M metagenome (GOLD analysis project Ga0247738, IMG submission 180936) | Plant litter microbial communities from Arlington Agricultural Research Station in Wisconsin, United States - UWRJ-L013-104B-2 | ecosystem: Environmental > Terrestrial > Plant litter >...
GCTATGCGCGGCGCATGCTGGCCTTACACAGCGAAACGCTGGAGGCTTTGCACGGCCCAGTGCTCTCGGGCCGCGTTCGCCTGGGCGTGCCCGACGACTACGCGGTGAGCTATCTCTCGCCCGTGCTGCGCAGCTACGCCGCGCGACATGCAGGCGTGGAGATCGAGTTGGACTGCGAGCAGTCCACGTCGCTCATTCCGAAGGTGCAACGTGGCGAGATCGACCTGGCGCTGATCTCGCGCGACAGAGCCACGCGCGGCACGCTGCTGTTCAGGGAACCGCTGGTGTGGGTGGGCGCGCCGCAGTTCGAGGTGTGGCGGCGCGACCCGCTGCCGATCGCGGTGTACGAAGCCACCAGCCTGGCGCGGCGCTCGGCCATCGCCGCGCTCACGGCACAGCGCCGGGCCTACCGCGTGGTCTACAACAGCTCAAGCCTGGCGGGCCAGCTCGCGGCGGTTGAAAGTGGCTTGGCGGTGGCGGTGCTCACGCGCTGCAGTGCGCCCGCGCACCTGTCCATCCTGGGTGAAAAACAGGGCCTGCCGGCCCTGGATTTCATGGATGTGGCGCTCTACCGCAGCCAGGCGTCGCGCCACCTGCCGGCGGTGGATGCGCTGTTCGAGCAGATGGTGGATACCCTCGGCAGCGGGAACTGAGTCCCACTCAAATCCAGCCGTCGCTCGGCAACACCTTATTTCAATTTCAACGCCTTTTTGGTTGCCCTGTATTTATTTGCAATTTCGGGATAGACCTTCTTAAAGGCTTCAAACTCCTTGGTGTTCGAGTCCCCAAAAAAAGAGCTCTTCAATTGCACGGAATGCATATTCTGATACAGCTTGTGCATCCCACCCCCATTCAGCTGCGGGATGAATGAATCGACGACTGCGCAGTACCGATCCACGACTTCACCTTTTTTCTGCCCGATTGCCTCTTTCAGTTCATCCGGAAGATCCAGAAGCCCCACAAGCACCGAAGGATATTTATAAGAGAAAGAGCCCAAAATGCTTGCCAGAGAAGCAAAAGCCGATGAATTTCCATTCTTCAACGAAAAGGATAGTGCCCGCGCAATAGGCGTTTTATGCAGCACCGAAAGCAACTCCTCTTTATAGGAATTTTCTAGTGCAATTCCTTCATCGATCGAGGCATTACCAGGAAGCCAAAGCTCGCTACACCCCAACAACTCGTGAGCAGGCTTCGGCCCTTTGATTCCGGATATCAACCTGGCAAACAATGCAAGTGCATCATCATTTCTGGATTCAATCAACACGTCCAAAAATTGGCCTTTGAAATATTGACCAATATCAAACACCCCAAAATCTTTCAGCAACCGAACAAGTCTAGCCTCGACGCTTGATTTATTCAAAGCATCCACACGACCTAGTACAGCCTGCAACACGTTGCGAAACAGGGAATTAAAATCACATTCAGCAACAGGCATACCCTCCACCAAGCCAGAAAGGAAGTCGCAAAATTCGACCGGACCAAACTTATTCACCATACTTATCATATGGCTTTTATTATTTTTCTGCAAAAAATCAAGATATACAAGACTCGACTTCCAACTCGACGTCAACATCGGGTTGACTCCAAGTTTCTCGACAACATCTTTGGAGTAGTTCTGAAAGTCAGGAAGAGCATCAAAGGCTTTCTGTACCAGAGAGCCTTTGCTGTCCTTGATTTTTTTCCGCACCCCGTTAAACTCTCCAGACATTTTCCCAACTTCTTTTTGCTCAATCCTATTTAGAATCAAGGGCTGGACAATCGTATTTTTGATCTTGACATTCACATTGATGGGCACAACATTTTTGTTGCCCAGAAGCCCCTGCCGCGGTTCGACCAGATTCTTTTTCGGCGCCACATAGGGAATCTCGCCGACAACCTTTTCGATTTTGCTCAGTTTGTCAATCCGACTTTTCAAATCGGCCTTATCGGAAGCGCTCACCCACTCGATTTCACAGAGCAATCGTGCCAGCGCTGCTCCTTGGCCAGACATATGCTTTTTTGCCAATACAACCGCATTCTTGCAAAAATCTGGGTACCGTTGTAGAAGTGCCAGAACAGCATCTTTGCTTTTATTTGCATAATGCATGCAATAAGAATCAAATTTTGTAACGTCAACTCCATGACCAACCGGCCAGCTTTTGATCACATCAACATTATTGTACTCAAGAGCAATTTTGATGTGTGAATTAGAAGTTAACTTAAGAAACGGATTCCTGCCAGATATCTCGCCAACCACACCATTGCAATCCATCAAGGATGGATAATCCGGCCAGTCCGATTCGACATTATTCATACAACACTTTGAATCAATAGCCTCGATTATATGACCCAATGCATCCACCAATTCAGCAGAGCGCCCCAACTCTGGACGAATCAGAAATTTTGCCATTTTTAAAACCTCGGGATTCATCTCCAAGGTCACCGAGACAGCATTTGCATTTGCAATGGCATATTTCAGACAAATTTCAGCCCCATCCATTGCGATATCTTCGCCCGGTGCAATAGGTCGAGATTGCAAATGATCAAAGCGATCATTTGCGATACCAGCCTCCACTTCATTCAAATCCATCACATGGAGTGGATTGAAGCGATCTAGATTTATGCCAAATTCCTGACAATCAGAAAAGGAAGGCGGAATCGATTTGGAAAAAGTGAAATTCATGGCTCACATTCAAATAAAGTTAAAAATTTGACGAGCATTGTCACGTCGCGGGAGATGCACCCCTGCACGCGACAACGCCCGACCCAAAGCAAACATATGCCCCTAGGGTCAGTGCAAGCAACAAGAAAATAAATCGATGAATTTAGGGCGCAACCATGCTTCCTAGATCCATCGGGGTGGAAACATCCACCAAAACCAGAATGACAGGAACAGGGCGCAACCGTCTCGACAAACGGCAGCAGTGCTCGTGAAAGAGCGCCCCGTGCTGCGGGGCGAGTCCCCCCACTGAACTCAGTGCGAAGGCACCAGGAAGTCCTGACTGATCCGCCCACCCAGCTCGTTCACGCGGTCAAGAAACTGCGTGAGAAAGGCGTGAAGCCCGGTGGAGAGGATCTCGTCGATCCGGGCGTACTGCAGGTCGGCCTTGAGCTTGCCGGCGCGGCGCAGGGTTTCGCCCGAATGGTCATTGGACACCACGCTGAGGTTGTTCACCACCTCGTTGAGGCTGGCCGCTAGGCTGCGCGGCATGTCGGCGCGCAGGATCAGCAGCTCGGCCACGCGCTCAGGCGTGATCACGTCGCGGTACACCTTGCGGTAGACCTCGAAGCCGCTCACGCTGCGCAGGATCGCGCTCCAGTGGTAGAAGTCGTATTCCTGATCAAGCTCGCTGGCGGCGCCGAAGAAGTCGCTGTGCACGGCGTGGAACTTCACGTCCAGCAGGCGGGCGGTGTTGTCCGCGCGCTCCAGGAAGGTGCCCATGCGGTAGAAGTGGAAGGCCTCGTCCTGCAGCATGGTGCCGATCGCCACGCCGCGAGAGAGGTGCGAGCGAAACTTGACCCACTCGAAGAATTCACCCGGGTCGCGCTCGAAGTTCTTGCCCTTGAGCATGCGCGTGAGTTCGAGCCAGGTCTGGTTCTGCGTTTCCCAGAATTCGGTGGTGAGCGCGCCGCGCACGGCCCGGGCGTTTTCGCGCGCGCCCTTCAGGCAGCTGGTGATGCTCGACGGGTTGGACTCGTCGCGCACCATGAAGTCGAGCACGTTGCGTGGCGTGATCTCTTTGCCGTACTTCTGTGTGTAGGTGTGCATGAGCTCGCTGATGGCCAGCAGCCCTTCCCAGCCCACCTGGGCCACGGCGGCGGACTGCGGCAGCAGCGAGGTCTGGTAATTCACGTCCAGCATGCGGGCGGTGTTTTCCGCGCGCTCGGTGTAGCGGGACATCCAGAAAAGGTGGTCGGCGGTGCGCGAAAGCATGGTGTGTCCCTTGATCAGTCTTCAAGTATCCAAGTGTCCTTGGTGCCGCCGCCCTGCGAGGAGTTGACGACCAGCGAACCTTCCTTGAGCGCCACGCGGGTGAGCCCGCCGGGCACCATCTGCACTTCCTTGCCGCTGAGCACGAAGGGGCGCAGGTCGATGTGGCGCGGCGCAACGCCGCTTTGCACATAGGTGGGGCAGGTGGAGAGCGAGAGCGTGGGCTGTGCGATGTAGCCCGTGGGGTTGGCCGCCACGGCCTTGCGGAAATCCTCGATCTCGGCCTTGGTGGAAGCAGGCCCGACCAGCATGCCGTAGCCGCCGGCGCCATGCACCTCTTTCACCACCAGGTCTTTCATGTTGGCCATCATGTACTTGAGGTCTTCGGGCTCACGCCCCATGAAGGTCGGCACGTTGTTGAGGATGGGTTTCTGCCCGAGGTAGAACTCGATCATCTTGGGCACATAGGGGTAGATGGACTTGTCATCCGCCACCCCGGTGCCCACCGCGTTGCAGATCGCGACGTTGCCGCTGCGGTACACACCAAGCAAGCCTTCGCAGCCCAGCGTGGAGGTAGGCCGGAACACGGAAGGGTCGAGGAAGTCGTCGTCCACGCGGCGGTAGATCACGTCCACGCGCTTGGGCCCTCGCGTGGTGCGCATGTAGACGAAGTTGTCCTTGACGAAGAGGTCTTGCCCCTCCACCAGCTCGATGCCCATCTGCTGCGCGAGGAAGGCGTGTTCGAAATACGCGCTGTTGTACATGCCGGGGGTGAGCACCACCACCGTGGGTTCGGCCGTGGTGGCCGGACTGCTTGAGCGCAGGGTCTCCAGCAGCAGGTCGGGGTAGTGCGCAACCGGAGCCACGCGGTTTTCGCCGAAGAGTTCGGGGAACAGCCGCATCATCATCTTGCGGTCTTCCAGCATGTAGCTCACGCCGCTGGGCACGCGCAGGTTGTCTTCGAGCACGTAGTACTCACCCACGCCGTCGGCGTTGGGGGCCCGCACGATGTCGATGCCCGAGATGTGCGAATAGATCTGGTGCGGCACGTCCACACCCATCATCTCGGGGCGGAACTGCGCGTTCTGGAAAATCTGGTCGGCCGGCACGATGCCGGCCTTGATGATTTCCTGGCCGTGGTAGACGTCGTGGATGAAGCGGTTGAGCGCGGTCACGCGCTGCACCAGGCCCTCTTCCATGCTGTGCCATTCGTGCGCAGGAATGATGCGGGGAATGAGGTCGAAGGGGATGAGGCGCTCGGTGCCGGAGCCGTCCTCGTCCTTGGCGCCGTACACCGCGAAGGTGATGCCAACCCGCCGGAAGATCATTTCGGCCTCTTCGCGCCGGGACGCCATGACCTCGTCGCTCTGCTGGGCCAGCCACCGGGCGTAGTTCTGATAGTGGGCCCGGACCTCGCTGGGCGAGGCGTTCATTTCGTCAAACATCGGTCTGCTCATGGGCTTTTTCTCCTGAGCACAGCATAGCAAGGACTGGGCCAGGTTTTGGCCGGCTCGCCGTTCCGTCGCGCGAATTCCACTCAGTGTCTTCCCGGAGCTGGCGCAAGGCTCCAGCCCCTCCGGCCCCCGTCCGTGGGGTGCTTGCGCGCCCGCCGATGATCCTGTATTGTACGGACCATAAATTCAATTGTTCGTTCAATTAACCTGGTCTGTACGGACCATTACCTGGAGACAGAGAGCATGAGTGGGTTCATCAAGAAGGCCGTTCTGGGTCTGGGCATCGCGGCCCTGGCCGCTGCCAGCCACGCGCAGGAAACGCTGAAGATCGGGGTGCTGGGTGGCATGACCGGCCCGGGCGCCCCCTGGGGCCTGGCCATCGATGGCGGTGTGCGCGTGGCCACCGAAGAGATCAACGCCAGCGGTGGCCTGAAGGTGGCCGGCAAGACCTACAAGGTGGAGATCGTGTCCTACGACGACCACTACAAGGCAGCCGACGCCGTGACGGCGGTGAACCGCCTGATCGACCAGGACAAGGTGCAGTTCATCATCGGCCCGATCGGTTCGGCCTCCCTGCTGGCGATCAAGCCCATCACCGAAAAGAGCAAGGTGGTGCTGCTCTCCAACACCTACACCACCGAGGCGCTGAACGCCGAGACGCGCTACATGTTCCGCGTGCTGCCCACCACGAACGAATACGACGCGCAGCTGATCGGCTGGCTCAAGCAGAACCGCCCCGCGATCAAGCGCGTGGCCGTGATCTCGCCCAACGACGCCACCGGCTGGAGCACGCAGAAGGGCAAGAAGAAGGCGTATGAAGCCGCCGGCTACGAGATCGCCGACGCCAAGTTCTTCGAGCGCTCGCAGAACGATTTCCGCACCATCCTGGCGGGCATCCTGGCCAAGCGCGTCGACCTGATCGAGCTCGACGTGGTGCCCCCGGCCCAGGCCGGCCTGGTCATCCGCCAGGCGCGCGAGATGGGCTACAAGGGCCCGTTCACGAAGTTCGGTGGCAACAACGTGGCCGAGACCGTGAAGTCCGCCGGCGCGGAAAACGCCGAGGGCACCCTGGTGTATTTCTCGGCCGACCCGGCCAGCGACGCCTATGCCAAGCTGAGCAAGGCCTACGCGAAGTACCACCCCAACGCCATGGACGACTTTGCCTTCTACTTCTACGACGCGGCCAAGCTGCTGTTCGGCGCGATCCAGAAGGCCGGCACGACCACCGACACGGACGCCGTGGTGAAGGCCATCGAAGCGGCCAAGTCGTACGACGGCATCCAGGGCAAGATCGTCTGGGGCGGCAAGGACACCTATGGCATCGACCACCAGATCGCCACGCCGGCCTACCTGGGCGTGATTGAAAACGGCAAGGGCAAGGTCGTCACCAAGTTCGACGCCCGCTGAGCCCGCGCGCCCCGTCAGCCCCCACCCAGATGGTGGTTGTGCCGCCGGGGCGCACGTCTCTCTTTCCTCTTTTGCTGAACGCGCCCGCTTGCGGTGCCAGCTGCGGGCCTCGAGCCCGCCCTTCCCATGCAAATCGCGATACAGATATCCATCATTGCGCTGATGTCGGCGTTCGTCTACGCGCTCATCGCGCTGGGCTTCACGCTGGTGTTCGGCATCATGCGCGTCGTGAACTTCGCCCACGGCGAGTTCTACATGCTCGGCGCGTACGCCATGTACGTGCTGTACGGCCTGCTGGGCTGGCCCTACGGCTCTGCGTTGATCGCCGGCGCCTTGCTCGTCGGCGCGGCGGGCTTCGTGCTGGAGCGCGTGCTGTTCCGGCGTTTCACCGGCGACGAGATGGGCGGCATGATCATGTCGCTCGCCCTGGCCATCACCTTGCAGGCGGCCATTTCGCTGGTGTTCACAGTCGATGACCTGTCGGTCGCCCGCCCGGTGGAAGGCGCGCTGCAGATCGGCTCGGTGTTCCTCGCGCTGGACCAGCTGTACGTGGTGGGCGTCACCCTGCTCGCGCTGGCCGCGTTCTACGTGCTGATCGAGAAGACTCGGGTGGGCATCACCATCCGCGCCGTGGCGCAAGACAGCGAAGTGGCGCGCCTGCAGGGCGTGCGCTCCTGGCGCATGACAGCGCTCACCTTCGCGCTCAGCTGCCTGCTCGCGGGCCTGGCGGGCGCGCTGATGGCACCGGTCTACACCATTCACCCTCACATGGGCGAGCTGGTGGTGGTGAAGGCTTTCATCATCGTCGTGCTCGGCGGCCTGGGCAGCCTGCCCGGCGCCGTCATCGCCGCGCTGATCCTGAGTTTCACCGAGGCGATCGCCTCCACCTTCTACAACTCCACCGTCGCCACGATGCTCTCGTTCCTCATCGTCATGGCGGTGTTGACCGTGCGCCCTGCGGGCCTGATGGGAAGATCACGATGAGAAGAACAGACCTCACCCTGGTGCACCGCCCGGTGGGCGTTCGCGCCGCCGAACTGCTGGTGGCCGCCGCCCTGCTCGCCTGGCCGCTGGCGCTGGGCGAATCGCGCTTCGCGCTGCACGTCGGCGTCATGGTGGCGCTGTACGCCACTTTGGCCATGAGCATGAACCTGATGCTGCGCATCGGGCAACTCTCGCTCGCACACGGCGCGCTGTTCGGCATCGGCGCCTATGTGTCGGCCATCCTCACCCGCGATGCCGGCCTGGGCTTCGTGTCCGCCTTCGTGCTGGCGGGCCTGGCCTCGGCGTTGATCGCCCTGGTGACCGCGCCACTGTTCATGCGCATCAAGGGCGTGCACTTTGCCCTGCTGACCTTCGCCTTCGGCGAGGTGGTGGTGCTGTGCTTCGTCGAGTTCGTGGACATCTTCGGCGGCAACAACGGTTTCGGCCAGATCCCGCCGGCCCAGTTGCTCGGCCACACGCTGGACCGCTACGGCAGCTACCTGCTGGCCACCACGCTGGCCCTGGTGAGCTACTTCTCGCTGCAAGCCATGTACCGGCGCGAGCTCGGTGTGATCACCGCGTCTCTGCAACAGGACGAAGCCCTGGTCACGGCCAGCGGCTTCGAGGCGCTGCGCTTTCGTGTGGCCGTGTTCGTGCTCAGCGCCGCCATGGCCGGCTGGGCAGGCAGCCTGTTCGCTCACTACCAGGGCTACATCTCGCCCGATTCGTTCGGCTTCTGGACCGCCGTGAACGCCGTGATCATCAACGTGCTGGGGGGCGTGGGCGCCCTGCTGGGCGTGGTGGTGGGCGGCTTCCTGCTGATTCCGCTGCCCGAGCTGCTGCGCGACCTGCAGCAGTACCAGCGCTTCATCTACGGCATCGTGCTGATGGCCTTGTTGTGCTTCATGCCCAAAGGCCTGGCGGGCCTGTGGTCCGGTTTGATCGAGCGCCTGCGGGTCGGGAGGGCACGGGCATGAGCGCGGTGCTTCAAGTCAGGAACCTGTCGCGTGCCTTCGGCGGCATCCGCGCGGTGGACGGTGTCTCGTTCGAGGCGGGTGGTGATGGCATCACCGGCTTGATCGGCCCCAACGGTGCGGGCAAGACCACGATGTTCAACCTCATCACCGGCACCACACGCGCCAGCTCGGGCGAAGTGGCGTTCCAGGGCGAGCGCATCGAGCGACTGTCCGCCCCCGCCATCGCGCGCAAGGGCCTGGGCCGCACGTTCCAGATGACCCACGTGTTTCCGGGCCTGAGCGTGCTGGACAACCTGTACCGCGCGGCGCTGTTTCGCCAATTGCCTTCCCCCTGGTCGCTGGTGCGCCCGGCCACGGTGCGCCAGGGACGGAGGCAGGCGTTTGCGCAGGCCGAGCAGGCACTGGCCATGATCGGCATGGAAAGCCTTGCCAACGACGACGCCGGTGCGCTCGCCTACGGCCAACAGAAGATCCTGGGTGTGGGCATGGCACTGACCACGCAGCCCTCGATGCTGCTGATGGACGAGCCCGCAGCCGGCCTCAACGCGGTGGAGACCGACGCCATGAGCGCGCTGATCGAGCGTGTGCACCACAGCGCGGGCGTGTCCATCGTGCTGGTGGAACACGACATGAACATGGTGATGCGCCTGTGCAGCCACCTGGTCGTGCTGGTCAACGGCCGCCTGCTGGCCAGTGGCCCGGCGGCCACCGTGCGCGACAACCCGCAAGTTATTGACGCCTACCTCGGCGCGGATCTCGAAAATGCTTGAAGCCAGAAACATCTCCGTCGCTTACGGACCGATCGCGGCCCTGCGCGACGTGTCGTTCTCCGTGCGGCCCGGCAGTGTGTGCGCCATCGTCGGCGCCAACGGTGCGGGCAAGTCCACCTTGATGAAAGCGCTGTGCGGGCTTGTGCCGCTGCAGGCCGGCAGCTTCCACCTGGACGGCCAGGACATCACGGCGCTGCCGACCGACCAGCGCATCGCGAAGGGCCTGGCACTCTCGCCCGAGGGCCGGCGCCTGTTCCCCGAACTGAGCACCTACGAGAACCTGCTGATGGGTGCCTACCTGCGGCGCGACCGGCAGGCGATCCGCGAGGACATCGACAAGGTCTACGGCTACTTCCCCCGCCTGGCCGAACGGCAGAACAGCCAGGGCCGGCACCTCTCGGGTGGTGAGCAGCAGATGTGCGCCATCGGTCGCGCGCTGATGTCGCGCCCGCGCCTGCTGCTGCTGGACGAGCCTTCGCTCGGCCTCGCGCCCAACGTCACGTTGGAAGTCGCGCGCGCGATCCGCCGCATCAGCCAGGACGGCACCACCATCGTGCTGGTGGAACAGAACGCCCGCCTGGCGCTCAAGCTCTCGCAACATGCGCTGGTGCTGGAGACCGGCCGGCTGGTGCTCGACGGCCCCAGCGACGAGATCATGAACAACCCCCACGTCACCGCCGCCTACCTGGGCGGCCACGCCACCGCCTGATCGATCCGCCCATGCCCAACATCTACCAAACGGCCATGTTCCACGCGCAGCGCAGCCCGCGCAGCACGGCGCTGTCGGACAGCCACACGGCCATGGACTTCGCCACCCTCTGCGCCCGGGCCCGGGCACTGTCCGCCCACCTGCAGGGCCTGGGTGTGCGCCGGGGCGACCGCGTCGCCGTGCTGATGCACAACGCCATCGACTACCTCGCGCTGATGCACGCCACCGCCGTGGGCGGCTTCAGCCTGGTGCCGGTGAACACGCGCTACAGTGCCACGGAGCTGGCGTTTCTCATCAGCGACTGCACGCCACGTGTGCTGGTGCACGGCGCCGAGTTCTCGGCCCTCGTCGCGGAGTTGCCACGGCTGCTGCCTGTGGGCACCCTGCCGGTCTGCCTCGACCAGCTGGCCAGCGACCTGCCCGACGTGCCCGCCACGGCCGACCCGGTGGCCTGGCGCACCGGCTGCGTGGAAGATGACGATGTCGCGATCCTCATGTACACCTCGGGCACCACCTCCACGCCCAAGGGCGCGATGCTGACCCATAGCAACCTGGTGTGGAACGCCATGAACTACATCATGGAGCTCGGCATCGATGCGCAGTCGCGCTCGCTCATGGCCACGCCGTTGTTTCACATCGGTGGCTTCGGTGTCATCAACGGCCCCATCCTTTACGCCGGCGGCAGCCTGCACCTGGTGCCGCGCTTCGATGCGCAGAGCGTGGTGGAGGCGCTGCAGCAGAACCTGCCCACGCACGTGTTCCTGCTCTCGGCGATGTGGGTCGGATTGACCGACCACCCTGGCTTCGCAGAACTGCGCCTGCCCTCGGTGCGCTACGTGCAGACCGCTGCGGCGCCGCTGGGCGAATGGCGCCAGGAACTCATCCGCAAGGTGTTCCCCAACGCCGAGTTCGGCTGGGGCTTCGGCATGACGGAGAGCTGTGTCACCACCATCAAGAACCGCTATACGCACGAGATCCTGGACCACCCCGGGTCCATCGGCTACCTGTGGCGCCACGTCGCGCACCGCCTGGTGGACGAGAGTGGCCAGGTGCTGGCGGACCAGCGCGGGCCGGGCGAACTGCAGGTCAAGGGGCCCACCGTCTTCAAGGGCTACTGGAACCAGCCCGAGCTGACGGCTGCCACGCTGGACCCGGACGGCTGGCTGCACACCGGCGACCTCTTCCGCTTCGACGACGAGGGCTTCGCCTACTTCATGGGCCGCAGCAAGGACATGATCAAGACCGGGGGCGAAAACGTGGCGGCGCAGGAGGTGGAGAATTGCCTGGTGGGCCACCCCGATGTGCGCGAGGCCGCTGCCTTCGGCGTGCCGAACGAGCGCTGGGGCGAGGAGCTGGTGGCCGCCGTGGTGCCGATCGAAGGCCGCCAGCCGGACACCGAGGCGCTGCGCAACCATTGCCGCCAAAGCCTGTCTGGCTTCAAGGTGCCCAAGCGGATTTTTCTGGTGGAGAGCCTGCCGCACTCCTCGTCCGGCAAGGTGCAGAAGTTCAAATTGAGACAAGGATTTGAAGCATGACATCGGCCCCTTCCAGCCTGTTGGACGAAGGCTTCCTGCCCGCCCTGGCCCGACGCGCGCAAGCGGATGATTTCGTCGCGCGCCACCGCACCCTGGCCCAGCTGAAAATCGGTTTCCGCCACAGCGAGACGGGGCAGCGCGCCTGGATCTCCGTGACGCCGGACACCATCGACGCAGGCCAGGAAGGCGATGCGCCTTTCACCTTCGTGGGCGACGAAGCGGCCATGCAGGCCCTCGCCAGCGGATTCCCCTTCAACCGCCTGGTGCGCCAGCACCGGCTGAGCGTCGAAGGCGACCTGCGCGCCTGCGTGCAGAACTGGCTGCTGATTCATGCAGTCCTGCGCCTTTGCGCGCCAAGGAGCGAGTGAGATGCC
>Ga0247738_10000711_pt1 | contig 12116 bp, 8 predicted proteins | sample UWRJL013104B2_FD_180936 | JGI IMG/M metagenome (GOLD analysis project Ga0247738, IMG submission 180936) | Plant litter microbial communities from Arlington Agricultural Research Station in Wisconsin, United States - UWRJ-L013-104B-2 | ecosystem: Environmental > Terrestrial > Plant litter >...
CGATCGTGTGCTTGGCCTCTTCCATCGCCGACAGATAGACGACGTCGTCGGTGACCTTGTGGTCCACGACCTTGCGGTACGGCGTCTCGATGAAGCCGTATTTGTTGACGCGGCTGAAGCTGGCGAGCGAGTTGATCAGGCCGATGTTCGGGCCTTCCGGCGTCTCGATCGGGCAGATGCGGCCATAATGGGTCGGGTGAACGTCGCGGACTTCGAAGCCCGCGCGCTCACGGGTGAGACCGCCCGGCCCAAGCGCCGAGACGCGACGCTTGTGCGTCACTTCGGAGAGCGGGTTGGTCTGATCCATGAACTGCGACAGCTGCGACGAGCCGAAGAATTCGCGCACTGCGGCAACCGCCGGCTTGGCGTTGATCAGGTCGTTCGGCATAACGGTCGAGACGTCGACCGAGCTCATGCGCTCCTTAACGGCACGCTCCATGCGGAGCAGGCCGACGCGGTACTGGTTCTCGAGCAGCTCGCCCACCGAACGCACGCGGCGGTTGCCGAGGTTGTCGATGTCATCGATTTCGCCCTTGCCGTCCTTCAGATCGACCAGCGTCTTCACGACCGCAAGGATATCCTCGGTGCGCAGCGTGGTGACGGTGTCCTCGACATCGAGGTCGAGGCGCATGTTCAGCTTGACGCGGCCGACGGCCGACAGGTCGTAGCGATCGGGATCGAAGAACAGGCCGCTGAACAGCGACTCTGCGGTCTCCAGCGTCGGCGGCTCGCCGGGGCGCATGACGCGGTAGATGTCGCTGAGCGCCTGCTCGCGCTCTTCGGCCTTGTCGGCCTTGAGCGTATTGCGAATCCACGGGCCGGTCGCGACGTGATCGATGTCGAGCAGCTCGATCCGATCGATGCCGGCCTTGTCGAGCAGTTCGAGATTCTCGCCGGTCACTTCGTCGCCGGCTTCGATGTAGATCTCGCCGGTGGCGTCGTTGACCAGATCATAAGCCGAATAGCGGCCGAAGATCTCTTCGGTCGGGATCAGCAGGTCGGTCAGGCCGTCCTTGGCTGCCTTGTTCGCGGCGCGCGGGGAAATTTTCTGCCCCGACGGGAACACGACTTCGCCGGTCTTCGCATCGATGATGTCGAACATCGGCTTCTGGCCGCGCCAGTTCTCGGCCTGGAAAGGGATGACCCAGCCGCCCTGGCCGCGGACGAAGGTCACGCGGTTGTAGAAATAGTTGAGGATTTCCTCGGAGTTCAGGCCGAGCGCATAGAGCAGCGCCGTGACCGGCAGCTTGCGCTTGCGATCGATGCGGACGTTGACGATGTCCTTGGCGTCGAACTCGAAATCCAGCCACGAACCGCGATACGGAATGACGCGCGCCGCGAAGAGATACTTGCCCGACGCGTGAGTCTTGCCGCGGTCATGGTCGAACAGGACGCCCGGCGAGCGGTGCATCTGGCTGACGATCACGCGCTCGGTGCCGTTGATGATGAAGGTGCCGTTCTGCGTCATGAGCGGCATGTCGCCCATGTACACGTCCTGCTCCTTGATATCGAGGACCGACCGGGCCTCGGTATCGGCGTCCACCTCGAACACGATCAGGCGGAGGGTAACGCGCATCGGCGCCGCATAGGTGATGCCGCGCTGGCGGCACTCGTCGGTGTCGAACTTCGGCGGCTCTAGCTCGTAATTCACGAAGTCGAGTTCGGCGGTGCCGGCGAAATCGCGGATCGGGAAGACCGAGCGCAGGGTCTTTTCCAGGCCCGACACATAGCCGATCGAGGGATCCGACCGCAGGAACTGCTCGTAGGATTCGCGCTGAACCTCGATCAGGTTCGGCATCTGCACCACTTCGTGGATATTGCCGAACACCTTGCGGATGCGGCGCTTAAGCGTGCCGCCCTCGATTGCCTTGGTCGCCATGGAGTTTTTCGCCTTACAGCTATTAATTCATGCCCGGAATCCACCGGGCGGGCACGCGGAAAGACGCAAAAAGCCGCGAGTTTTCCTTTTCGGAAAACAGCAGCTCCTGGCGTCTTATGATGCCGCAACTCCCAATTCGATCGACATGCTGCGCGACGGCACGTCATTTCCCGAGAGCTGTGGTGAGGGACGCGATATAGGGAGCGTGTTGGAAACTGTCAATTGACGCCGCGTACGTCGATTCAACGACACAACGCAACGGCTCAGCGCGATTCCGGTGGTTCCGCGGGTCCGATTGCCGGTTCCCTTCATTGAGGCTGCGTCATGAAACAGCAACCCGCAAATCGCCGCGCGTTCGCCGCGCTCATCCCCGCCACCCTGTTGCTGGCCGCACCCGCGCTCGCGCAGGATCTGCAGCCAGCACCCGCTCCGCCGGTGCAGACCGTCGCGCCACCGCCCGTCGTGCCGACAATCGTGCCGCAGACCGCCACCACGCCGCCGCCCGTTACGCCCACGCTGACCGCCGCGCCAGAAGACGCGACGACGCCGCCGGTCGCTAGGACCACCCGTACAGTAACGCGTACGCGTGCTGCGCGGACCGCGACACCGGTACGCGCAGCGCCTGCACCGGTTGCGGCCGCGCCCGTCGCCGCGCCGCTCGCCGTGACGCCGGCTCCCGTAACCGCTCCGCCGGTCGAGGCCGTGGCCCCTGCGCCAGTTGCCCCGGAGGCGACGACTGAGACATCGACCGTTACTGAAAGCACGCCGGTCTGGCCGTTGCTTCTGGCCGGTGCCGTGCTCCTGATCGGCGCAATCGGTCTCTTCCTGATGCGCCGCCGTCCTGTCGATGAGGACGCGCTTTATTATGAGGAGCCGTTGCTTGTAGAACCGGCACCGATCCGCGCCGAGCCGGTAGCCTTCGCGCCTGAACCGGCACCGCAGTTCCTGCGCACTGCACCGCTCGCTGCCCCAATTGACGAACCCGCGATGTTGGCTGCCGAGGACGCAGCGCTGGCCACGCCTGAGGCCGAGGAGGTTGCGTCGCTGACGGAGGCCGACGCGCCGGTGGCCGATCGCCCGTGGCTGGAATTCTCGCTTCGCCCGGTCCGCGCCGGCACGAATGTCGACGAGGCCCTGGTCGAGATTGAGCTCACTGTGGGTAATGCCGGATCGGTTGCCGCCCGCGACGTCCGCATCTCGACCTTCATGTTCGCCGCGCCGCCCGCCACGGGCACCGAGATGGAGCGCATGCTCATCGAGCGCGGCGAGGATGGCGTGCCGTCAGTGACGATCGAGCCGGGTGAAGGAACCCGCGTCGATGCGACCCTGGCCCTGTCAAAGGCCGGCCTGATCGAGAGCACCAGCGGTTCGATCCTGCCCATCGTCGTCGCCGACGCGCGGTATACGCTGCCGGACGGCAGCGAAGGCCGCACCTCCGCCTCGTTCACGATCGGGGTGAGCGAGGAAGGTAGTCCTGCAATGTCGCCGATCCTGTTGAGCGAACGTGCGATGCACGATGATGTCGAGGCGCGCCTGCACGGCGTTCCCGAACACGCCTGAGCCCAGCGCGGTCCGGTCCGTCTCTCCTTGCGGGAGGCGGGCCGTGCCGCCTTCAACGATTTTCCGCAGGGGCCAAAGCTGTCGTATCGCGTTCAGGAACGCGGCGCTAAGGCAGCAGGGGTGGGGATGATGTCCAAACGATCCGCTCGCCATTGGCGGGCATTGACGCTGCCGCTGCTCGCCGCGTTCGGCGCAACTGCGCCTGCCGGCGCCCAGGGTGTTCCCGCACCGACTCCCACCCCGACGCCGATGCTGATTCCGGGTCTCGAGAATTTCAGCCTCACACCGCGCCCCGGCTCGACCGTAAGTCGCCCGACAGCGCCGCCGCCAGTGGTCATCACCCTTCCGACGCCAACACCTGCCGCCAGCCCGCCGCCGGCACGGACACCGCCCGTGTCGTTACCCCGCGCGGTCGCCACGCCGCCAGCGAGCCCGGTGCCGACGCCAACCGTAACGCCGGTCCCGGTGCCCGCCGAGACGCCGCTTCCTGTCGCTCCGCTTCCCTCGCCGATCGTCCCGCCGGAAAGTGCGACCGTTGCGCCAGAGCCAGTCGTGGCACCGGCGACGCGGGCTCCGTTCTGGCCGATGCTCGGCGGGGCGGCCGCACTGGCGGCGCTTCTGGTCGGCGGCCTCGTCTTCTTGCGCCGGCAACGGCTCGGGCGAGACGAGGATTATGACGAGTTGGTCGCCGAGCGGGAGGATCACGCGCGCTTCGATCTGATCGCCGACGTGCCGTCCCCGGCACCCGCGCAAGTGGCCGAGCCGGTCCATACGCCGCTCACGGCTGCACCCATCCGGGCGCCGCTCGATCCGATCGCTCCGCCCAAGCGCGGCGCGCATGCCATATTCGATCTTGGGGCGGTTGCGGCCGAACCGGCGGACGCCGCGGTTGCGCCCGAGCCAGCGCCGCCTGAGGTCGCGCCTGAGGCGCCTCCCGCTCCGGTCGAGCCGGCCGTGGCCCCGGTAGCCCCGGCGATCGTGCCCGCCATGCTCGATATCGAGTTGCGGGCGAAGCGGGCGGGCACGAACCTGCTGAGCGCCGCGGTCGATTACGATATCGTGGTGCGCAACGGCGGCGACGCACCGGCCCGGGCAGTGCAGGCCGATGTCCGGCTGCTGACTGCCGGCGCCGAGCAGGATGGCTGGATCCGCAGCCTTTTCTCCAGCCCGATCGAGCGCCCGATCACGCCTCCGTTCGACATCTCGCCGCATGCAGCGATCGAACTCAGCGGCATGGCGATGATGCCCAAGGAGATGCTCAGCACCATGACGGTGCAGGGCAGGGTGTTGTTCGTGCCCGTACTGGCGATCAACTTGCTGTACGAGCGGGACGGCGAGGCGGGCCAGACCGCGGCATCGTTCGTTATCGGGATCGATCGTGGGGAGGGGGCCAAGATGGCGCCCTTCCGTCTCGATGCAGGCCCGCGCATGCAGGCCGACGTGACCACGCTGCCTTATACCATCACTGTGCGGCGCTGACCGGGCCGGTCACGAAAAAGGGCGACCCCTTGCGGGGCCGCCCTCTTCTGGTCCCGGCTCGCGCCGGAAGAATTCACGCCGAAGCGGAAATTACTTGACCTCGACGGTCGCGCCAGCGGCTTCGAGCTGAGCCTTGATCTTGGCGGCTTCGTCCTTCGACACGCCTTCCTTGACGGCCTTGGGAGCCGACTCGACCAGCGTCTTGGCTTCGGTCAGGCCGAGCGAGGTGATCGCGCGGACTTCCTTGATGACGTTGATCTTCTTGCCACCGTCGCCGGTGAGGATGACGTCGAATTCGGTCTGCTCTTCAGCAGCCGGTGCAGCGGCACCGCCACCAGCGGCCGGCGCAGCAGCGACGGCAGCAGCGGCGGAAACGCCCCACTTCTCTTCGAGCAGCTTCGAAAGCTCAGCGGCTTCGAGGACGGTCAGTTCGCTCAGCTGGTCAACCAGCGCGTTCAGGTCTGCCATGATATATTCTCCGTAGCGGGACGATGTCGTCCCATGAGGTTCAGTTCAAAAAGTCTGTCAGTGTCCGATATCAGCGGTGCTGATGTCAGGCAGCTTCCTTGTCCTTGTCGGCGTAAGCCGCGAGCACGCGTGCGAGCTGCGCCGCAGGAGCCTGAGTGATCGTCGCGAGCTTGGTTGCAGGTGCAACCAGAAGGCCCACGATCTTGGCACGCAGTTCATCCAGCGAGGGCAGCGTTGCGAGCGCCTTCACGCCTTCGACGTCGAGGACGGTCGCGCCCATCGATCCACCGACGATTTCGAACTTGTCGTTCGTCTTCGCGAAATCGACCGCAACCTTGGCTGCGGCGACTGGATCGATCGAGGTGGCAAGGCCTACCGGCCCGGTGAGCAGATCGCCCAGCGAGAGATAGTCGGTGCCGTCGAGCGCGATCTTGGCAAGCTTGTTCTTCGAGACCTTATAGGTCGCGCCGGCGTCGCGCATCTTGTTCCGCAGCACAGTGGACTGTGCGACGGTGAGTCCGAGGTTGCGGGTGACGACCACCACGCCGACCTCGTTGAAGGTGCGGTTCAGCTCGGCGACGAACTCGGCCTTTTGAGCACGATCCATGCCATTCTCCACGTTTTTGACCCGTCCGTCGGAACGGAAGGGCCGGTTAAACCGGAGGCGCAGACTTCCCGCGCATCCGGGTTGTCCGTCGATTGGGGCATGGGAACTGACCGCCCGAAAGCGGCAGCAGACCGTCGCGCAGGCGCGAGCGGTAAAATTCCATTCCCCGTCTAGGTGGGAGATTAAGGTCGGAGGATTCCGGCCACCCACTGTCTCGGACGGTAGCTCGTCCTGCGCGGACGCGGGGCGAGCGAAGGCGCGCTCCTAGCGGCATCGGCCGTAAAGTCAACTGAAAGCTCCAGCTGTCGGCATTGTATCCGAATCGACTTCGATCTGTCACGCCGCCGTCAAGGAACCTGCATCACGCCGTCAGGAACGCCGCTCAAGAGGAGCGCGACGGCGACTCCGAACCGGAGCGCGATCCACCGGGGGCTCCATATGACCAGTTCGACCAATGTCACGTTCGGCTATGACGACGGCGACATCGATACCAACCGCTCGGCCGGCGAGTCGCTGAACGACATGGTTTCGCGCCGTTACTCGCGGCGCGATGCACTTCGCGGCGGCGTCTCGGCAGCGGCTTTCGCCGTGTTCGGCGGCGCGGTGCTTGCGGCGTGCAGCGACGACGATCGTGAGAATGATCCGGCGCCGACGGTGACGGCGGGCTCCTCGGGCAACACCAGCTCGGGCCGGCTCGTGACCCTCACCGGCACGGCCACTGACAACGGCACGATCACCACGCAGAATTTCATCCAGATCTCCGGGCCGACCGTGGCGCTGAGCAATGCCGCCAGCGGCGCCGCGACCTTCATCGCGCCTAGTGTCGCCGCCAGCACGCCGCTCGTATTCCGCTATACCGCGATCGACTCGGCCGGTCAGGCTACCACTGCAGAGACGACGGTGACGGTTGCGCCGGCCGCGCTCGGCTTCACCGCGGTGGCGAAGAACAAGCTCGACGTGGTCAGCATCCCGGCCGGGTACAGCGTCTCGGTGCTCTACCGGTTGGGGGATCCGCTCTCCGCCGCGACGGCCGCCTACAAGAATGACGGCACCGACACCGATTTCGCCAACCGCGCCGGCGACCATTTCGACGCCCTTTACTGGTTCGGCCTGGCCGCGACGGGCTCGGCGCGTGATGACAACAGCAGCACGCGCGGGCTGCTGGTGATGAATCATGAGAACATCACCTCATCCTATCTGCACGTCGCCGGGCCGACGAGCGTCGCTGGCGCCCGTCCGGAGGCCGAGGCGCTCAAGGAAATGGAATGCCACGGCGTGAGCGTCGTCGAAGTGGCGAAGAGCGGCACCAGCTGGACCTATGCTCAGGCCGGCGCGCTCAACCGCCGCGTCACGCCGCTGACCGCGACCGTCTTCAATGGCCCGGTGCGCGGCAATGCCCTGTTGCACACGGTGTTCTCCCCGACCGGCGTGGCCGGACGCGGCACCATCAACAATTGCGCCAACGGCCACACCGGCTGGGGCACTAGCCTGACCTGCGAAGAGAATTGGGCCGGCTATTTCCGCCGTCCGACTGCGGCCGACAATGCCCGCCGCACTCCCAAGGAAGTCGTCGCGCTCCAGCGCTACGGCGTGACCAACGCGAACGGCAATAACGGCTGGGCGACCGTCGTGCCGGCCGATGCGACGAGCACGATCTACCGTCGCTGGGATGTGCAGGCGACGGGCGCCAGCGCGCTGGCCGATTTCCGCAACGAGCACAACCAGTTCGGCTGGGTGGTCGAGATGAATCCATACGACAAGGCAGCGGCGCCGCGGAAGCGCACTGCACTCGGCCGCATGAATCATGAGGGCTGCTGGCCCTCCAACTTCGTCGCCGGCCGCAAGCCCGCCTTCTACATGGGCGACGACGCGCAGAATGAATATCTCTACAAGTTCGTCTCGGCGACCGCGTGGAGCGCGGCCGACGCTACCGCGGCCGACCCGCTCGCGATCGGCGACAAATATCTCGACAACGGAACGCTCTATGTCGCTAAATTCAACGCGGACGGCACAGGCCAGTGGATGCCGCTAACCTTCGGCACGGGACCGCTCACTACCGGTGCCGCACCATACGCCTTCGCCGATCAGGCTGACGTGCTGACTCACGCGCGCCTTGCCGGCGATGCGCTGGGCGCGACCAAGATGGATCGTCCGGAATGGACCGCAGTGAATCCCGCTACGGGCGAGATGTATTTGACGCTGACGAACAACGCGACTCGGACCGCTGGCAATACCGATGCGGCCAATCCTCGCGCCTATATCGATCCCCCCAGCGCCCAAGTCGGAAATCGCAACGGCCACATCATCCGCCTGCGCGAAACCGGCGACTCGTCCGAGGCGACCGGTTTCGCCTGGGACATCTATCTGTTCGCGGCAGGATCGGATCTCGACGCGACCAACATCAACCTGTCGGGCCTCGATGCGACCAACGATCTTTCCAGTCCGGACGGCCTGTGGTTCGGCCGCCCCTCCAACGCATCCGGCCTGATTACGCCGGTGCTGTGGATCCAGACCGACGATGGCGCTTATACCGACGTCACCAATTGCATGATGCTCGCGGCGATGCCGGGAACGGTCAATGACGGCGGAGTCAAGACGATCACCAACGGCGGTGGCAGTACGCAGGCGACGCGGGTCGGCAAGGCCCCCGGCACGCAACTGCGCCGCTTCCTGGTCGGGCCGGTCGAATGCGAGATCACCGGCGTGGATTCGACGCCGGACGGCAAGACCCTCTTCGTCAATATCCAGCATCCGGGCGAAGGCGGTAATGCTGGCAACATCACCAGCAACTGGCCGGCCAGCCAGAATGCCCCCGCCCCGGGCAACCGGCCGCGCTCGGCGACGGTCGTGATCACCAAGAATGACGGTGGCGTGGTCGCTCTGTAAGCTGTCGATAGCGCGAAGGGAGAGGGCCGGGAGCGATCCCGGCCTTTTTCGTTCGCTCAGTCAAGCAGGGCGGTAAGCGCCGCGCGCAACGCGTCCGGATCGTCTGGCGCAACGATCGTCAGGCCGTGCTGGGGCGGGAGACCGCAGGCCGGCGTTGCAATCGCAGGCACGCCGCTTGCCAGTGCCCTGAGCAGCATGAATGGTCGATGCTCGACGATGGCCGGCAACACCACGCCGGCGAGCCTGGCTGGTTGCTCACCAGGCGCAAGACGGCGGGCATTGAGACCCGCCCAGAAATCCGGTCGTTCCTCCGCGCCGCGCTCGATCAGCAACTCCATGTCCAGCCCGGCCATGGCCTCGCGCATCGCATAGGCACCTTTGCGCGCAAGAGCCGGGCCAGCGAACAGGAAAGCCCGGCCCCCGCGCGTCGTCGCAAGCGGCGGGGCAGGGGCCCATTCGAGCAACTCGACCCGCGCGGCAGGAAAGCATGCCGCCACGGCACGATGGGCGGTGACAAGCCGGTCTGCGGCATCCAGCGCCTCACGTTCGGCATCCGCCACCGCTTGCGGCGAACGAAAATCGCCAAGCGTCGTGCTGTGGGGATGGCAGGCATAGGCTTCGTCGAGAACGCGGTGGAGGGTGTCGATCGGCAACCGCTCCATCAGCACTTCGAAGCTCCGGCCCTGCAGGGCGCCGGCTCGCCAGAGATGTGGGAGCAAGGCTTGCGCCACCACCAGATTGGTATGTGCCGGGGACAGGCGCCGTGCATGGGCAGCGGCAAGCCGGGCATCGGCCACCAGCATCAACCCCGCCAGCGGCGTGTTCTTCGGGGCGGTCCTGAGCGCGAGGCTTCGGTGCAGCGCCGCGGTATCGGCCGTCTGCTCATCAACCAGCGCAGGCCATGCCTGGGCCTGCCTGCCGAAGCGGCGTGTGGAAAGATGCAGCACGTCCCCCGGTTTCGCACGCGATCGATAGAGCGTCGTGAACTCTGGCGTAGCCGCATCGACCAGCCACGCCGTCGGTCGGGAGGCAGCCTCGATGTCGGGATCATGCCTGTGACACGTAACCTCGCCGCAGCTCAGACAATCATGCGCACCCAGCCCGGCAAAGAAATCGGGGGCGGGGGCCTCTGCCGCTGTACCATACCCCCGGATCGTCAGCTCGAGATCGTCAGCGGTCAGTCGTGCCTCGATCCGGAACGGCCGCCGACCGCGCATCCTGAGGTCGAGATAGTTCCAGAACACGGTAGCGTCGCGCCCCGCCGACGCCCGCGAACCCGGCACTATCCGCGTATGGGCATGGCGTTCGACGATCTCGAGGCCGGCACGCAGTCCAGCGTCATACAGCGCATTGGAAAGCTGGCAGAGCCCGCCGCCGATCGTCGCGATCATGCATCCCTCGCGCAGCTCGCGTCCTGCAACGAAGCCGCGCTGGCGCGAAGGGCGGCCGACCTGGCGCCAGAAGCTCAGAGTTCGACCGGCCTCGATCTCGATCCCGTCCAGGCCGCGCAGGGCGACGCGCAGGTTCTGGATCTTGCCGGCATTGAGCGCCCGATCCTTCTCGCCGCCCGCGTTGGCCCAGAGCGGCGTGCGGACGGTCGCAACGACCGGTGCATCGATCAACGCGGTTGCCTGGCGGTGATGCATCGGGGCCAGGCCAGGTGTGACGTCGCGTGCGGCGCGGCGGGCCCGGAGCAAGCTAGACTTTACCGCGAAAATCAGGGCGCTGACACGGGTCGGCACGCCTGAACTGGGCATCGCCGCTGCCGTCGCGAGCCGGTCGCTCATTCTTTTCCTTTCCGAAGAAGCACAGGATTCCCGTTCCGGCCCCCGCAGTCAATCGGGAGCCGCGGATGTTGAACGCAAGAAGCGGGATGCCGCTCCCCCGGTTCGCGCTAGCTTCGGCAATCTTTGCCTCATGCAGGAGAAAAGAACATGACGACGTCGACCATCGGCCCGCGCGAGGCGGTCATGGCGCTTTACCAATCCTATGCGACGCGAGATCCGGAGCGGATCGCGGCATGCCTGACGGACGACGTCGTCTGGGTTGCGCCGCCGGGCAACGCGACTCAGGTCGCGCTCGGTCTCGGCAGTCCGGATCATGCAGGTGCGCCGGATGGGTCGAACAACCTCGATCGCGCGGCGATTGTCGATTTCATGGTGAACGACTTCGGCCGGCTGTTCGTCAGCGACGTCGCCAACGACTTCACCGGCCTGCATGTCGCGGGCGATCATGTCATCGCCGAGCACCGGATGTCGGCGACGCTGGTCAATGGCCGGCCCTATGTGAACGACTATTGCTTCGTCTTCCATGTGGTCGAGGGAAGAGTCTCTGGCATCCGGGAATATATGGATACGCGCGGCGGCTGGGTTCAGATGTTCGGCGACGCTGCCCCCGGGCCGATCGTGCCGCCGCGCGCGGCCGTGGAGGCTGCATAAGAAAAGGGCCGGGGTTTCCCCCGGCCCTCCGCTTTGTCTTGTCGACGGGTCGGTCGGATCAGATCGCCGCGACCTCTGCGGTGTCGACCTTGATGCCCGCGCCCATGGTCGAGCTGATCGCGACCTTGCGGACATACTTGCCCTTGGCGCCCGACGGCTTGGCCTTGACCACTGCATCGACCAGCGCGTCGAAATTCGCGCGCAGGTCTTCGGCCGGGAAGCTCGCCTTGCCGATGCCGCTATGGATGATGCCGGCCTTCTCGACGCGATACTCGATCTGGCCGCCCTTGGCCGCCTTGACGGCTTCGGCAACGTTCATCGTGACCGTGCCCAGCTTCGGGTTCGGCATCATGCCCTTCGGGCCCAGGATCTTGCCGAGGCGGCCGACGACACCCATCATGTCCGGGGTTGCGATGCAGCGATCGAAATCGATCGTGCCGCCCTGGACGATCTCCATGAGATCCTCGGCACCGACGACGTCGGCGCCAGCCTCACGAGCTTCGTCAGCCTTGGCGCCCTTGGCGAATACGCCGACGCGAACGGTCTTGCCCGTGCCCTTGGGCAAGGTGACGACGCCGCGGACCATCTGGTCGGCGTGGCGGGGATCGACGCCGAGGTTGAGGGCGACTTCGATCGTCTCGTCGAACTTGGAGGTCGCGTTGGCACGGGCCAGCGCGATAGCTTCGTCAACGCCGTGCAGCTTGTCGCGGTCGATCGCGGTAGCGAGGGTCTTCGCCTTCTTGGTCAGCTTTGCCATGATCTCAGCCCTCCACCACTTCGAGGCCCATTGCGCGGGCGG
>Ga0247738_10000712_pt1 | contig 12112 bp, 12 predicted proteins | sample UWRJL013104B2_FD_180936 | JGI IMG/M metagenome (GOLD analysis project Ga0247738, IMG submission 180936) | Plant litter microbial communities from Arlington Agricultural Research Station in Wisconsin, United States - UWRJ-L013-104B-2 | ecosystem: Environmental > Terrestrial > Plant litter >...
TATGCGCACCGAGCGGACGACCGGCTATGTCCGGGTCGACTGGTTTACTCCCGAAGGTCTGCCGACCTGGGGCGATGGGCGCCTGACGATCCTGGGGACCGAAGGCTTCATCGAGCTTCGGAAATATGTCGATATCGCCGGACGGCCGGGCGAGAACCATCTCTTCCTCGTCGACAAACAGGGCACGCGCCATATCGATTGCTCGGCTGTCGATCTGCCGTTCGGGCGTCAGTTCCTCGACGACGTGCGCAATCGCACCGAGACGGCGATGCCGCAGGAGCGGTGCTTTAATGCCATGAGGATGGCACTGACGGCCCAGACCATGGGCGAGCAGGGTACGGAGTGGGGCCAATGAGCCGGATCTATAATGTTGCCGTGGTCGGCGGCGGTATCGGGCGCAGCCATATCGTCGAGGGCTATCTGCCCAATGCCGACAAGTTCAAGGTTGAGGCTATCTGCGACCTCAATCCGGAGCGCCTCGACAAGATCGGCGAGGAGTTTGGCATCGAGCGCCGGGTCGTCAATTTCGACGATCTGCTCGCCATGGACGATATCGACGTGATCGACGTCTGCACCCCGCCGGGCGTGCATTTTTCCATGGTGATGGCGGCGCTCAAGGCCGGCAAGCATGTGGTGTGCGAAAAGCCGCTGGTCGGCTCGCTGAAAGATGTCGACGCCGTCATGGAAGAGGAGAAGATCTCCAGGGGCAAGTTGATGCCGGTGTTCCAATATCGCTTCGGCGACGGCATCGAGCAGGCCAAGGCTGTCATCGACGCCGGGATTGCCGGAAAGCCCTTTGTGGGCACGGTCGAAACCATGTGGCGGCGCGAGGCGGGATATTATTCGGTGCCCTGGCGCGGCAAATGGGCGACGGAGCTTGGCGGCGTGCTGATGGGCCATGCCATCCACCCGCACGACATCTTTACCTATCTGATGGGCGATATTGCCCGGGTGTTCGGGCGCGTGGCGACGCGGGTCAATGATATCGAGGTGGAAGATACGATTTCGGCCTCGCTCGAAATGAAGAGCGGCGCGCTGGCGAGCCTCACGGCAACGCTGGGCTCGGCCGACGAGATCAGCCGCATTCGCCTGTCATTCGAAAACGTCACCTTCGAGAGCGATCACGCGCCTTATAATCCGGGCAACAAGCCCTGGAAAATATTGCCGCGCAATGACGAGACGGCGGCGAAAATCGAGGCGCTGCTGGCCAATTGGACCCATGTGCCCTCGCGCTTCCAGACCCAGATGGCGCGCTTTTATGATGCGCTAAACGGCGATGGGGAACTGCCGGTGACCTCGGCGGACTCGCGCCGTTCGCTGGAATTGGTGACCGCATTCTATCATTCTTCGACCACCCACCAGGATGTGGCCCTGCCGCTCGGGGCCGATCATCCGCTCTATCAGAGCTGGGTGCCGGCCGCATTCCGGCAAAGCTAGGAGACCGACATGGCGACCAGTATCGAGCTGAGAAAACTTGAAAAGGCCTATGGCGAAATCCAGGTCATCCACGGGGTGGACCTCACCATCGAGCCCGGCGATTTCACCGTGTTCGTCGGACCATCGGGCTGCGGGAAATCGACTCTCCTGCGCATGATCGCCGGCCTCGAGCCGATCACCGGCGGCGATCTGCTGATCGACGGGCAGCGCATGAACGACGTGCCGGCGGCCAAGCGCGGCATCGCCATGGTGTTCCAGTCCTATGCCCTATATCCGCATATGTCGGTCTACCAAAACCTCGCCTTTGGCCTCGAAACGGCGAAAATGCCCAAGGCCGAGATCGAGGTGCGCGTGCAGCGCGCCGCGGAAATTCTCAAAATCGAGCCGTTGCTGAAGCGCAAGCCAAAGCAGCTTTCCGGCGGGCAGCGCCAGCGCGTCGCCATCGGCCGCGCGATCGTGCGCGAACCCAAGATCTTCCTCTTTGACGAGCCGCTGTCCAATCTCGATGCGGAACTGCGCGTCGCCATGCGCGTCGAGATCGCCAAGCTGCACAATGATCTTGGGAACACCATGATCTATGTGACGCACGACCAGGTCGAAGCCATGACCATGGCGGACAAGATCGTAGTGCTGCGGGCAGGGGTCATCGAACAGGCGGGGGCGCCGCTCGAGCTCTACAACAATCCGAAAAACCTCTTCGTGGCTGGCTTCATCGGTTCGCCGAAGATGAACTTCCTTACCGTGACCGAAGCCAATGGGGCGCTCAACACTGCCGGCAATGCGCTGTCTCTGGGCCGTCCGTCGAGCGGCGCCGCAACGCTGGGTATACGACCGGAGCACATTTCCATCACCGAGGGTTCGGGGGTGAAATTTGCCGATGTGCGCGTCGACCTCGTCGAAAACCTCGGTGGCCAGACCGTGGTCTACGCCACGACCAATGACGGGCAGGGGCTCAATATCGTGCTCGAGGGCCAGCGGCAGGTGGAGCTGGGCTCGAGCGTCTCGGCCTATCTCGATCCGGCCAAGGCCCATATCTTCAACGCCGAGGGCCTCGCCATCCGGTAAAATCGCCTGGTCCCCAGGATAGCGGCCCGTCGCAATTGTGATCCTTCGTTCGTCGTGCTCATGGTGGGACGAACGGAGGATTTTTCATGCCCCAGGTGATTTCGCGCGACGGCACCCATATCGGCTATGAGCGGCAGGGCAGCGGACCGCTGGTCATCCTCGTGGGCGGAGCGACGCAATATCGAGCCGTCGACATGCGCACGCCGAACATGGTGCAGGCGCTGGCGAGCGATTTTACCGTCGTCACCTTTGACCGGCGCGGGCGCGGCGAGTCCAATGACACATGGCCCTACGCGGTGGAGCGCGAAGTGGAAGACATCGCCGCGCTGATGGATGCCATGGGGGGCGAGGCCTATCTGTTCGGCATGTCCTCGGGCGCGGTGCTGGCGCTGGAGGCGGCGGCGATTCTGCCTCGCGCGGTCAAGGCCCTGGCGCTTTATGAGCCGCCTATCGATCCCGCGCGCAGCGCTGCCAGCTATCAGCAGGACCATGCGGAGATGGCCGAACTCGCCGCCGAAGGGAAGGGCCGGGAGATGATGGGCAATTTCCTCGGCTCCGTGGGCATGTCCCCCGAGGCGCTCGCGGGCTTTCAACAGAGCCCGTCCTGGCCGGCCTTCGAGGCGGTGGGGCTGACCATCGAGCATGATTATCGCATTCTCGCCGATGCGCGGCAGGGCGATACGCCGCCGGAGCGCTGGCAGAACGCCATCATGCCGGTGCTCGTCATCGATGGTGACAAGAGTTTTCCATTCATGGCGGCGGGCGCGGATTGGTTGGCCTCGGGGCTCCACAATGGGCAGCGGATCACGCTGGCCGACCAGAGCCATGATGTCGATCCCCTGGTGCTGGCGCCGCTGCTCAATGTGTTTTTCCAGATGGGCAGCGTGGTGGTGCACTGAGGGGATTACCCCACCCGGCCTCCCCCTGGTAGGGGCAGGAGCAGGAGCAGGGCGGTGGCTCTCCGGCTCTTTGCCAAACTCGATCTGTCCCTCCCCCTTCTTCAGGGGGAGGCTAGGTGGGGTATGCTTCAGCACCGCGCTAGCCTCGGGTGCCGCCGAGGGCCACTCCCAGCGCGCAATCTATCAAATTCGGGGCTTTCAGGCTGGCCCTCGGGTCAGGCCCGAGGGAAGGGCGGTATTCTGGGCGGACTGTGTGCCAATGCAGGTTTAGCTATTGCCGCTAGATCTGTGGCTCTCCACCCCCACCCGGCCTCCCCCTGAAGAAGGGGGAGGAGAAGGGCGGTGGCTCTCAGGCGGTTTGCCAAACTCGATGGGCCCCTCCCCCTTCTTCAGGGGGAGGCTAGGTGGGGGTCTTTAGCCGACCGGCTTGGTCTTGAGATAATCAAGAACCATCTGGACGGCGTGGGCTTCGCGTTCCTGGACCATGCCGACGCTGGTCAAATCGCGTTCGAAGATGACCGAAAGCGTGGCGGTGTTGGAGACGTAGAAGAACCCCAGCGCGGCGACCGAAATGTAGAGTTGGACCGGGTCGACGTCGCGGCGGAAGATGCCGGCTTCATTGCCGCGGGTGATGATGGCTTCGATCTGGCCGACGAGGGGCGAATGCAGCGCCTTGATGTCGGGCAGGGTTTTCAGAAAACGCGCATTCTCGATGTTTTCCGTGCCGAGGAGGCGGGTGAACCAGGGATTGGCGAGGAAGTGCCGGAAGGTGAAGCGCACCAGCCGGTCCATGGCCTGCGCCGGATCGTATTGGTCGAGGCTCAGCGCCCGTTCGCCCTTGCGGATCTCCTGATAGGCGTCCAGCAGAACCGCCCGGTAGAGATCCTCCTTATTGCCGAAGTAATGATAGAGCAGGCGCTTATTGGCGCCGGCCCGCTCGGCAATGGCGTCCACCCGCGCCCCTTCAAATCCGCGATCGGCAAATTCCACGCGCCCGGCGGCAAGGATCGAGGCCTTGGTCTTGACCGAATTGCGCGGTCGCCGCGTCGCGGCGTCAGCCGCGCGCTTGGGCCCGGCCGCCACGGGTGAAGAGGGCTCTGACACGCTTGGATACCGCCGGAATGGACATCAGGATGGTGAGGACGATGACAAGGCAGATAACAGCACTGATCGGCCGGGTAAAGAACGGGGTCGGATCGCCATTGGTCAGCATCAGCCCGCGCCGCAGATTGAGGTCGAGGAGATCGCCCAGCACGATGCCGAGGACTAGCGGGGCCATGGGGTATTTCATCTCGCGTAGGATGAAGCCGACAATGCCGAAGGCGAGCATGACATAGACGTCGAACATGCGCTGGGTGATGGCAAAGGAGCCGACGACGCAGAGCACATAGATCACCGCCATCAGCCGTTCGCGCGGCACGGTCAGCACCTTGATGAAGAGTTTTGTCAGCGACAGGCCGAAGATGAGATTGGCGAGGGTCGCGAGCAACAGCATGGCCACGACCTGGTAGAGGAAGGCCGGATTTTCGACCATCAGCATGGGGCCGGGGCGAATGCCGTGGATCATCATGGCGGCGATGAGCACGGCGGCTGCGGCCGAACCGGGCAGGGCGAGGGTGAGGGTCGGGATCATGGCGGCCGACACCACGGCGTTGTCGCCGGTTTCTGCGGCGATCAGGCCTTCCTGGCTGCCCTTGCCGAACTCTTCGGGGTTTTTGGAGAGTTTCTTGGCTGCCGCATAAGAGCTCCATGAGCCCACGTCTTCGCCGACGCCGGGGATGATGCCGACAAAGGTGCCGATCAGTCCGGAGCGCAGGATGGTCTTCCAATAGCGGAAGATTTCCTTGAGGCGCGGCACCACGCGGTCCTCGACAGAGGCGATATGGGGGATTGCGGTGCGCTTCATGGTGGAGAGGATTTCGGCCAAGCCGAAGGCGCCGACCATGGCCGGAATGATGTCGATGCCGCCGCCGAGACCCTGGATGCCGAAGGTGAAGCGCTGGTGGGCGTGGAGCGTCTCCATGCCGATCATGGCGACCATCAGGCCCAGAATGCCGGCGATATAGCCTTTCAGCGGCGTATCGGTGCCGCTCATCTGGCCGGAAATGACGACGCCGAAGAGCGCCAGCCAGAAAAACTCATAGGAGCCGAATTTGAGCGCCGCCTCGGAGAGGACCGGGGCGATGATGGCAAGAAAGAAAATGCCGACCAGCGTGCCAAGGGTGGACGAGGTGGTGGCAAGGCCCATGGCGAGCCCGGCCTTGCCCTGTTGCGCCAGCGGATGGCCATCGAGCGTGGCTGCGGCATTGGCCGGCGTGCCGGGGATGTTGAGCAGGATTGCCGTGCGGCTGCCGCCATAAATGGCGCCGAGATAGACGCACATGAGCGTGAGGATCGCCTGGTCGGGGGCCATCTTATAGGTGAGGGTGACCAAGAGGGCGACGCCCATGGTGGCGGTGAGCCCGGGCAGGATGCCGATGGTGACGCCGAGGAGGGTCGCCCAGGCGACGTTGAAAAGCCCGGCCGGCGTAAGGAAATGGGCGACGCCCTGGCCGAGGAGGATGAGGCCGTCAAACATGGGCGCGCTCCGGGCAGACGAGTGGGGTCACCCCCTCCCAGCCTCCCCCTTCAAGGGGGAGGTGCCGATTTGTGGTTTTGGCGTCAATCGTGCCCCTGCCTCCGGCCGGACACCCTCCCCCTTGAGGGGAGGGGTGGGGAGGGGGGATGAGAGCCACAGAGGGACTGAAACTGGTCATGGACATCCTCATGGCAGGCGCACGAGGAAGATGCGCTCGAAGACGAAATAGACGCCGAGCCCGCCGATAAGGGCGACGATGACGGCCCAGATGAGCGTGCGGACCAGCGAGCCGGGGTGATCGGCCAAAACGGTCTCGAAGAGGGTGATGAAGGTGAAGATGAAGAGGCTCGAGGCCAGCCAGAAGGGCAGGTTGCCGACCAGCAGCAACGTATAGACGAGCGCCAGGCCGAGCGCGGCGATGACGCGGATGGCGCTCCAGGACACAAGCGTGCGCGCAAGGGCCGCGCCGCTGCCGCGCTGGTTGAGGCGGGATGAGCGGAAAAACAGCAGCGAGCCGCAAAGGGTGAGGGCACAGCCCAGGATCAACGGCACGAGGCCGGGAATGGTGGCGGGGTGAATGCGCCTGACTTCGAGGCGATCCATGGTCCAGGACGCGTAGACGATCGCAAGGCCAAGGGCGACCAGCACAATTGAGGTTATGAGATCGGCGCGGACGCGCATGGCATCTTCGGTGGAGGCAGGATGGGTCATGACGGCAGAGGGACTTTCATCGTCAGAACGGGGCGGCGGCCGGGAGGGACCGCCACCCCAGGGCTTTACTGCGCGCCGACTTCCGTGCGGGTGGCGCAGTCGATGCCGATGGTGGAGGGATCATTGACCGCCTCGCCGCGTTCGACGGCGTCGCAGGCTTCGAGGATCACGACCGGCATGGCCAGGGCACGGGCTTCGGCGCCATAGGATGGGGCAAAGACCGCGCCGAAGGTTTCGGCATAGGTCTTGATCGCCTCGGAGGTCGAAATTTTTTCGGCCCAGATCTTGTCGAGCGTGGCCACGACTTCCTCGGGCACGCCGGTGGGCACGAAAATGCCGAAATAATCGGGCGCCAGTTCCATGTCGGGCAGCCAATTGGTGATTGGCGGGATCGGATCCGCGCCATCGAGGACCAGCGGTTGGTTGGAGAGGACGGCCAGGGCGCGGAGGCGCTTGCCGCGGATCAGCTCCGTCTGCTCGACGGCCAATTGGGTGGTGACCATGGCTTCGCCCGAGGCGGTGGCGATGGCCGCGGGGCCGCCGCCGTCATAGGTGATCATGTTGTAGTCAAAGCCGTCGGCGGCGCCGGAGAGCGCGGCGATGGCGGTGCCACCGGACGAGGTGATGCCCGCCGTGGCGACGGTGACGGAATTGCCGCGCGTCTTGAAGGCTTCCAGCAACTGGCCGAAATCGGTGAATTCACTGTCGGCGGGGACGGAGACCACGGGCACGTTGGCGACGGAGAGATAGATGTGCCAATCGTCGATGTCGGTGTCTTCGAGCAGGCCCGTCACCGCATAGGTGGCATTATTGGCGATGGCATTGGCGGTCCAGGTGTAGCCGTCGCGCGGGGCGTTGAGCACTTCCTGGGTGCCGATGGCGCCGGATGCGCCGGGCTGGTTGACCACCACCACTTCGACCCCAAGCGCCTCGGCGAGGATGGGCGCGGTGACGCGCGTCACCTGGTCGGTGGAGCCGCCCGCGCCCCAGGGCACGATCAGATTGATCGGGCGATCCGGCTTCCAGTCCTGAGCGAAAGTCAAAGAAGTCCCGAGCACCAGGAGCGAAGCTCCCATTGCCAGGACGCCATGCAATTTCTGCAATCGTCCATCCTCCCAAAATGTGGCTTGGGGCCGATTTTTGTGGCCCTCGAGTGTCGAACTTGCGATTGCGTTTGAACGCTGTCAAGCCTGAAGTAACCGTGCGGTGATTTTGTGTTCGCTACGGGCGAGGGCAAAAATACCGGTTTGCCGGGGTTAAATCGATGCTAACAGTTTCGGGTGGGACGATCATGGGTCGTCGCGGTGGGCTTGGCTTGGGGGACAGGAATTGGAGATCGATATTGGCCGCTACGCCATCATGGCAGCGGCGCTGGCGGCCGGGGCTGTGGTCAAGGGCGCGACCGGAATGGGGCTGCCGCTGATCGCGTTGCCGGTGCTGGCTTCGACGCTGGGGCTGCAGCATGCAGTGGGCATCATGGTCGTGGTGCAGATCGTTACCAACAGCCTGCAGACCTGGCAGTTCCGGGCGGCGTCGCGGAGCGATGCGACCCGCTTCCTGCCGCTGTTTCTCGTGGGCGGGGCGATCGGCGTGCTGGCGGGGACATGGCTGCTGACGAACCTCCCAGAGCGGGTGCTGATCCTGGCGCTCGGCCTGCTGATGATTGGCTATTTCGTACTGAAACTGACCAAGCCGCACCTCGTTGTGGGGCCGGTGGCGGCGCGACGCTATGGCCCGATAGCGGGGCTGGGGAGCGGGGTGCTGCAAGGAGCAACCGGCATTTCGGCGCCCATCGGCGTGACCTTCATCCACGCCATGGGGCTGGGGCGCGAAGCGCATCTCTACGCCGTATCGGCCATGTTCCTGGTGCTCGGCATCGTCCAGCTTCCAGCGCTGATTGTCTCCGGCGTGATGCAGCCGATCTGGGTGGTGGAGGCGCTGTTTGCGCTCGTTCCGATCATGATGTTCATGCCGGTTGGACAGGCGCTGGCAGGACGGCTCAGCCGGCAGGCCTTCGATCGGATGATCCTCGTCTTCCTCGGACTTGTCGGCCTCAAAATGGTGCTTGGCCTCTAGCCTTCCCACCAAATGCCTGATGCTGCGGGCTTGACGCGTCCGGGCCATTATGGCTAGGAAGTAACCAACCAGTTACAACATTTGCGGCCTGGGGAGGGCAATATGGCGGAACAACGGATTGGCATCATCATGCACGGGGTCACCGGGCGCATGGGGTACAATCAGCATCTGGTGCGGTCGATCCTCGCCATACGGGATCAGGGCGGCATCGCGCTCGCCAATGGCGACCGGCTGGTGGTCGACCCGATCATCGTCGGCCGGGACGCCGACAAGATCGAGCGGCTGGCCAAAAAGCACAATATTGCCCGCTGGGGCAGCGATCTCGACGCGGCGCTGGCCAATCCCGATGACACGGTGTTCTTCGATGCTGGCACAACGCTGATGCGCGCGGGGCTGCTGGAAAAGGCGCTCGCTGCCGGCAAGCATGTCTATTGCGAAAAGCCGACTTCGGATGATTTGGAAGTTGCGCTCAACCTCGCCAGGACGGCCCGCGCCTCCGGCCTCAAGCACGGCGTCGTGCAGGACAAGCTGTTCCTGCCGGGCCTGCAGAAGATCAAGATGCTGAAGGACTCGGGCTTTTTCGGCGACATCCTCTCGGTGCGCGGCGAGTTCGGCTATTGGGTTTTTGAGGGCGACTGGCAGAAGGCGCAGCGCCCGAGCTGGAATTATCGCAAGGCCGATGGCGGCGGCATCATCCTCGATATGCTGTGCCACTGGCGCTATGTGCTCGACAATCTGTTCGGCGAGGTGAAGGCGGTGTCGTGCCTCGGTGCGACGCATATTCCCGAGCGTGTCGACGAGAATGGCAAGCGCTTCAAGGCCGATACGGATGATGCGGCCTATGCCACGTTCGAGCTTGAAGGCGGGATTGTTGCGCAGATCAATTCGAGCTGGACGACGCGCGTACGCCGCGACGACCTCGTGACTTTCCATGTCGATGGCACGCATGGCTCGGCCGTGGCGGGGCTGCACAAATGCTGGACCCAGCACCGGGTCAACACGCCAAAGCCGGTGTGGAACCCGGACCAGCCGCAGACGATGAATTTCTTCAACGATTGGGAAGAGGTTCCGGACAATTGGCCGTCCGATAACGGGTTCAAGGCGCAGTGGGAGATGTTCCTCCGCCACGTCGCCGAGGACGCGCCCTGGGAATATGGGCTTGAAGCGGGCGCCAAGGGCGTGCAGCTGGCCGAGCTCGGCCTCAAGAGCTGGGCCGAACGGCGCTGGCTCGATGTGCCGAAGCTGGAGTTTTGATCCGCAGTCCCCCTCACCCGCCCTTCGGGCCTTCGTCTGCCGCTATCGCTCCACTGGAGCGCCAGCTTGCGCCTTGAAGTCTCCCACGAGGGGAGAGGGGGACATCGAGTATTTGACGCGCACGGTGCTTCCTTCTCCCCTTGAGGGAGAAGGTGGCGCGTAGCGCCGGATGAGGGGACCCTTCCATGCCGACCATCAATCTGCCCAATCCGGATCGTTCGATCACGCCCTACACATTGAGCGGCGATCCGATCCCCTTCGTCAAATTCAAGGCGCGTGATTTTTCCCGCGTCGCCTATGCGGCGGCCCATGTGGTGGCTGATCCGTTGGCCGAGCATGATCCGTGGCTGACGCCGGCGATCAACTGGGAGACGACGCTGAAATTCCGCCATCGCCTGTGGGATCTGGGGCTTGGCGTGGCCGAGGCCATGGATACCGCCCAGCGCGGCATGGGCCTCACCTGGGCCGAGGCCAAGGAGCTGATCCGCCGGTCGCAGGCGGAGGCGCGGACGCGCGACGATGCGCTGATCGCCTATGGGGCCGGCACGGATCACCTCGCGCCGGGCCCGGACGTCACAATCGACGACATTCTGCGCGCCTATGACGAGCAGGTCGATTTCGTCGAAGGCGAGGGGGGCCGGGTGATCCTGATGGCCAGCCGGGCGCTGGCGGCTGCGGCCAAATCACCCGATGATTATGCGCGGGTCTATGGCCATGTGCTGAGTAATGTGAAGCAGCCCGTGATCCTCCATTGGCTGGGCGAAATGTTCGATCCGGCGCTGCAGGGCTATTGGGGCAATATCGATCACGACGCGGCCATGGATGTGTGCCTTGACGTCATTGCGGCCAATGCCGACAAGGTCGATGGCATCAAGATTTCCCTGCTTTCGGCGGAAAAGGAAATCGCCATGCGCCGGCGCCTGCCGGCCAATGTGAAGATGTATACGGGCGACGATTTCAACTATGCCGAGCTGATTGCGGGCGACGATCAGGGTTTTTCGCACGCGCTGCTGGGTATTTTCGACGCCATCGCGCCGGCTGCCTCGGCGGGGCTGGCCGCGCTTGGGCGCGGGAACAATAATGAGTTTTTCGAGCTGCTCGAACCCACCGTGCCGCTGAGCCGGCATATCTTTGCCGCCCCGACCCGGTTCTACAAGACTGGCGTGGTGTTCCTCGCCTATCTCAATGGGCTGCAGGACCATTTCGCCATGATTGGCGGTCAGCAATCGACGCGTTCGGTGCAGCATCTGGCCGAACTATTCCGTCTCGCCGACAAGGCGCGGGTGCTGGCTGACCCGGAACTGGCGACAGCGCGGATGCGCGATGTGCTCGCGGTGCATGGGGTGAGGGCATGAGCGTCAAGGCCAGCTACCTCCGCGATGTCAATCCCGCGAACGCGGGAAGCTCCGTTTCAATTCCCCACCTTGGTAACAGGGGTTCCCGCTTTCGCGGGAATGACGCGGTGGGAGGAAATGAACTGATGGGGGGAGACAAAATATGAGCGAGCGCAAAATTTCCCTCAATCTGGCGACGACGCGCCAGCAATGGGGTTTTGCCGAGGCGGTGGATGGGTGCCTGCGCGCCGGGATCACCGCCATTTCGCCCTGGCGCGACCAGATTGCCGCCATTGGGCTCGATGAGGCGGCGCGGATCGTGCGCGAAAACAGGCTGCAGGTGACCGGTGTCTGCCGCGGCGGCATGTTCCCCGCCGAGACGGCCGAGGGACGCCAAAAGCAGATCGACGACAATCTGCGGGCCATCGATGAGGCGGCGGCGCTCAATGCCGATTGCCTTGTGCTGGTCGTGGGTGGGCTACCGGGATCTTCGAAGGATTTGCCCGGCGCCAGGCAGATGGTGACCGATGGCATTGCCGCCATGCTGCCGCATGCCAAGGCGTCAGGGGTGAAAATCGCCATCGAGCCGCTGCATCCGATGTATGCGGCGGATCGGGCCTGCGTGAACACGATCGATCAGGCGCTCGATATCTGCGAGATGCTGGGCGAGACGGTGGGCGTTGCCATCGACGTCTATCATGTGTGGTGGGACCCGAATTTGGCGCAGGCGATTGCGAGGGCCGGGCGGATGAAGCGGA
>Ga0247738_10000713_pt1 | contig 12107 bp, 9 predicted proteins | sample UWRJL013104B2_FD_180936 | JGI IMG/M metagenome (GOLD analysis project Ga0247738, IMG submission 180936) | Plant litter microbial communities from Arlington Agricultural Research Station in Wisconsin, United States - UWRJ-L013-104B-2 | ecosystem: Environmental > Terrestrial > Plant litter >...
CTACCGCAAGATCACCCGGGAACTTCGTGAGGCCGGTGAACGTTGCAGCCGCCATCGAGTTCGACGTCTGATGAAGGCAGAGGGCATAAGGGCAGAAATTGGCTACGGCACCAAGCGCCATCGAGGCGGTCCGCGTGGGATGTTTGAGAACGTCGTCAATCGCGACTTCTCGCCCGCTCCACCAAACAAGGTATGGGTCACCGACATCACGTACATCCGAACCTACGAAGGCTGGATTTTCCTGGCAGTGATCGTCGACCTTTACTCACGGCAAGTGGTTGGCTGGGCGATGCAGTCCCAGATGACCACCGACCTTGTGCTACAGGCACTGGAATCGGCGGTGTGGAAGCGAAAGCCTGCTCCTGGCTTGATCACACTCTGAACAAGGCAGCCAGTTCACGAGCCGCGACTGGCTATCGTTGCTGAAGCAGCATGGCATGGTTCCAAGCATGAGCCGACGCGGAAACCGCCATGACAATGCGGTGGCTGAGAGCCTTTTCGGCGCACTGAAGAAGGAGCGGATCAAGCGACGGATCTACCCGACCCGGGACGAGGCACACTCGGATGTATTCAATTACATCGAGATGTTCTACAACCCAATTCGCCGGCATGGTTTCGCTGGCAACCTAGCCCCTGTAGAGTTTGAGCGGCGCTACGCGCAAAGCGGCTCATGAATCTCTACGGAAGTCTGGCCGCTCCATCCGCACCGATCGCGGCATCTGCCACACCTGCCTCCACCGCACCCAACACGTCAGGGACGTCGGCCATTGGAAGCACGCTTATGTCCGGCCGGTTGGCACTTAATCACTGCTCGTCCTCACCGCCCCTCCGAAGTACGAGCAGCTTATCCGAACCACAAAGCCAACTCAACCTGTTGAATATACTATCACTTTCCTGTTTTATATTTTTGCAGCACCCCTAAATGTACCCCTCCCTAACGGAGATGACTATGGACGATGTCGGACAGCTCATCTTGGCGGGAGTTAGGGAGTGAGAAGCTGTAGGGGGCCCCGCCGCCGGGCGGCGGTCGTCTGGGCGATCGCATTGCTCCGGCATTGAGCGTGCGGATGGTAGCGCAAGCTGTGCGAAAGCCCTCTTCAAAGCGCGGGCCTGGCTGGCTCGCTGTCTCAACCTTGCCGATCAAGCCATGACGTCGCTCGGGATCGACCATTTCAGCTCGCCGCTGGTGGAGATAGTCTCGCGTTTCTCCCGATCTCCGGCAGGCCACCGAGTCACCCAACGCCATCTGGTTGCACTGCAGCCCAGGCGCAAGCTCACGGACTCGAAGAGTGCGCCGCTGCGTTTCTCGGACTGAATCGTAGCGACGCCGCGCTCCGCGAAGCTCTGTCGGCGCCGGTACGCCAGTAAAAGATACACTCGGAACACCTGTCGCTGCCGCACGCGCTGCGCAGGTTCGTCCATAGGGGGCGGCAGTCATCATCGCGACAAAGGGGGCACCCTTGTCTGAACGCCATTGCGTCAGCGAGGCCCGTGTGGTGCTAAGCGTGCGCTCCAGGGCGCCACCGAATACACCAAACCTCCAGCGATACATTGGTCAGCTTGGGGTTCTTGAGACAGCAGCTGAGCCTTGGCTTGAAGTCGCCGTGCTGTACGTACACAGCTAACTCTTCACCGGTAGCCTCGTCTGCGAGCGATTTTCCGCGCGAACAACACTCTGACGCAGGGAGAACCAACCGTCCTGTCTCTAGCACACCTAATGGGAAGGTGAACGGAACGTTACCCCGTGCGCGCAGGAAGACTTATTGCAACTTGTTGCATGGCGGACTTCGCTGTCTAAGCCCAACCTGCTCGCACCGTTCATCACACGTAAGGGTCGATAGGATGTCTAACACAGGAAGGTTCGTCTTGCGATTCGTAAGTGCACAGATTAGAGACAAGTGCCAAATTGACGCCCTTAGTGAAGTGATCGCGGAGTGCGCCGGTTGCGCCGTGCAGTCCATCCTCACCCACAAGCGTGGACTCATAGATATCGAAGGTGCTGGAGTACTTATATGCCCGCACTGCGGCCAGCGGCAAGGGATAAGCCGTCTTCGCTTTGAGGAGTTTATACAAAGATATCCCCAAGGCATTGCTGCCTCAGCGTCCATAGAGCGCCCGGAGCCACGATAGAATCCTTCCGAGAGAGCGCCACGCCAAGCTTTAGGGGAGCGACTCCAGCGGCATCGCCATTTCCTGTAACTCAGATTCGCCTTTTCGACCTGTGTCCCTTGGTCATTCAATTTTTTATGCTTCCCTGCAGACTGAGATGTGACCGAGATCATGTGCCAACGCGTTGATGGCTGGCGAAGCAGCGTCCGGACCTATGTCGTGATAGGCACGGTCCCTCGCCTCTCTACAGCAATGGGGATGAGATTTTCAGTTCCGATAACGCCTTACTTCAGGCACCAACGACGCGGCATGCGCGAATCCTGCCCCGGACTAGACGAGCGGTCTGGTGCACGCCTTCGAACCATGCGAAGTTACCGCAGACCCAAGGCTCACTCAGGCATAAAGGCAGTCCGGAAATGGAAAATGAAAATCTAGCTCACCGAACGTCAGCCCTGTTCGATTTTGAGACGCGAGAAGAGGGAACGGCAACGCTGAACTGCCTGCTTGCGCAGCTCAACGCAGAGCGGAAGAGTGCGAACGGCGAGTTGATTACTCTCCGGTCGCTCAAGCGCACACTGAACTTCCTCGAGAAATCCTTGGGCATCGTAGTAGATGGGCGAACCTCGCCGCTCCCCCTGTCTACGATAAAGACGATAAAACTGCTTTTCGTCACTGATGCGGACAGCGACAGGAACATTTTTAAATTAATTGCGCGCCCTCAACGCAGTGCCGAAAGCACCATGGAGTTCAGCACCGTCACGACGACTCCGCGCGACGCGGACTCCTCAGCGACCATCGCATGCCTTTTGGATACGTTGTCCAAAGAGATCGATCCCGAGAAAATTCAGATGTTCACCGGGCTACTTGGCGAGACTGAATGCCAGTCAGCCGCTGAGCGCTTGCTTCTGCACGCAGAGCGGACCGGCGATGAAGTTTTTCACACCCTAAGTGAACACATCCCCGGAGACGACTGCGCTTTGAGCAATGCGTACCGCAGTCTGGGCGCGTATATTGGCCGCATCCACGCCACGTCAATCGAAGGCCATCGGGTTGACGCAAATGAAGCCGTTTACGTCCATCTTAGGACTCTCGCATTCCAGCATTTCATCTTGCATCATCCCCGCCATCTTGAGATGACCCGCGTAGAAGGAGAACTCGCGAATATCAAGCAGGAGGCAAACCGGCTCTGCAGGCTGGCGGCAAACAGCGATACGCATCACCACGCCACTGCTCGAGTGTTCTCGGTTAACACCTACCATCATCTCGTACAAGGATGGCCGAAAGAGGTCGCCGAGCTTGTTGAAAAGGCCACCGGATTCGCGACGTCCGTGAAGCAACTGAAAGTCCACGAGCGCAGGGCCAAGGCGTTGCTTGCCTCGTATGCCTACCGCACGTATGACTGCACTGATCCGAGCGCGCTTGTCCTGTCGGTCGGGGATATCGTCTCGGCAATAGCCTCCTTCCGATATCAGCAGGAGACCGGCGGCAACTACAAGCCTTATTGGCCAGGACAGACCGACCAGGGCAAGGACCCTCAGCGACACTTCGACAAAGGTTTGAATGCTGATGACCCGCATCAGCATCAGGGAGTGATACAGATCTACCTAAATCGATTTTACCAGTATCAGGCGGTTTTCAATGGCACGACAGAGAGTCACCGAGCATGGATGGACTACCAAGGATCCCTGCTCAATGCGTACCATTCTGTCCTTAAGCTAAACAGTATCGTGGGGGTCACAACCGGACTCACGTCACTGGGCTTCCTCTGTTTAAGCTTTGCCAAGGATCATGTCATTGAACATCTAAACAGCAATAGATCAGCTCTTGCCCCCGCCACCGTTTCACGGCTCTAGGCGAGTCGCATATGTTGGCAGACGTTGACAGCTCGGTTGCAAGTAGCACAGTACAGATATAACCCCAGCTTAAACTGACGGGCAGGGGATATCTGTCGGGTGATCTCGCCACGCCCTAACACCGTTCACTTTCTCCAACTCCCTCGATACCCAGAGTAGCCGACAAGATATGTCTCGTCGGCTTTCTGGCTTTACGAATAGAGAAAGGGTGATACACGCCTGTACGTGCCATCACACCCTCAGACGCGGGCGCACCTTCTCTTGCGCTCCGTCGTGCTGGAGCCAGGGCACTCCCCCCACTGGCCGGGCGTAGCGTATCGTCGACGCTGAAGCGCCCGACGGTCCTAGTCGTGCGGGGTGCTCTCCTCCGCCATAGGCGGATGTACACCCCTCCGGCTGTGGATCAGCTCCGTTAGTGCTGCCATGGCCTGCCGCATTGCAGCGCACCGAAGGTCGCTTGCTGATTGATCCTTGCGGGTGACGCGCGGCTCTGCGAGGATCGCCATCCACAAGCGCTCAAGATCTGAGGTATGGGGCAGAGTTGCAATCAACGAGTGCAGGCCATACTCGAGGGCTTTTATGTAACCCAATGCAGCTTGTGTCTCAATTTCGCAGCGTTCCACTCTTTGCTGCAACATTTCCGAGTGGTCATTCATAACGAGCGCTGCTGTAGTTGCTGTGGAGCCCTATCCGGCGACAAGGCAAGTGTGCGCTTTGTGGGCCGCATCCCGGCACGTTCGATTTCCAGTGCGAGAAGCACTTCAACCTGATCCAGTACTTCACGCATGGCCGCATTTGCATCGGCGTCATGGTGCTCGCTGCGTACATGCAGGCTCATCAACGACGCGAGCTGTACACGAAGCACCTGACGTTCCGTAAGTGGCAACTGGTCAATCATCAGTGCCAAAGTGGCCGTGGGTACGTGCCCGCTGCGGAGGCCACTTTCGACAGGAGACAACGTATGGCTCGCAAGGTCTTCAATCACAACGTCACTCATAACGGTGTCCTCGTCAGTAGGTTCCCCAGTGACAAGGATGATCCCGCGCGGATGCTCAAACCATGCAACAAGTCCGAAATTGCAGATCAGACGGCCGGATCAGGCAGGTAGCGCACCGATGGCCGCTTTGAGCCGCTGGAGCAGTTCGTTTAAGGAAACCAAGTGAGATGCGACACCATCCCTGAGTATGGCGGCATGGATGATCCGTAGCTCCAAGGCTCCGGATTCCGCCATGATTGATCCCAATCCACCACCAATGCGGTGTAATAGCTGCTCGCAGGACTCAGTGTCGAGCCCTGCGACGGCCCGTTCCAGTGCATCTATGTCATCCAGGCAGAGTCTGCGGAAGGAGGTCAACATGCTGAGAGCCAGCCCCGACGGCCCGAAGACCTCTTGCAGTTGCTCTACACTAAGAAGACCGAAGTCTGCGACCTGCTCACTATTTCGGTCACGGAGTGCCTGCCCGGTGGTCGCCTGGAGTTTTCGTTCTGCCCTCTTCTTGCGCGGCAACCAGCGCTCTATGGACGCACGTAGCGCATCTAGCGAGACTGGCTTGGCAAGCAGCTCATCTATACCCGCCTTGGCGGCGCGGTCCGCTTCGTTCGTTAGAGTACTGGCGGTTATCGCAACGATAGCCATTCGCTCTCCATCGCCCTCTCCTTCCCGAACCCTCCGAGCTAGCGTGTAGCCATCAAGTACGGGCATCTGGCAGTCGGTCACGATGAGGTCGAAGCATTCGTTCTGCAAAGCAGACATAGCCTGAGCACCGTCCTCCACGATTAAGAAGTCCAGGTGCAGCTGCTGCATACGCCAGCGCATTAGTTCGCGGTTTGTCTCGTGATCCTCGGCGACCAGCACCTTCCAGCGACCTCCGTCACCTGGTGGATCAATGCTCACGACAGCAGAACGATGCAGGGGCTCGACAGCGCACTCATCTTCCCCCCCAACGTCTGATAGGGGCAGCGATAACGAGAACGTGGCTGACGTGCCCTTGCCTTGCTCGCTATCCAGCGTCAGCTCACCGCCCATTAGGGAAGCCAACCGGCGACTAATGCTTAGCCCTAGCCCCGTGCCGCCGTACTGGCGGGTGATGGATGGCTCGGCCTGCGTAAAGGGGTCGAAGATGCGCTGCATCTGTTCTTGAGATATGCCAATGCCAGTGTCAGATACACAGATGCGTATCCGCTGAGCTGCGGCTTCGCTCGCATCCACGGTAATCGCAACCTTGACTACCCCCTGCGCAGTGAACTTGATCGCGTTACCCACCAAGTTGAACAATATCTGCTGAAGGCGTATTTGATCGGCGAGGTGGCGGCTAGCGAGATGAGGTCCGATCTCGGTAGACAGTAGCAGCCCCTTGCTAGCTGCACCACCGGCGAACATCTCTATTGTGGCTGATGCCAGCTCGCGCAAATCCACTGACCGCAGCTCCAGTGTGAGTGCATTGGCCTCAATCTTTGAGAAGTCCAGGGTGTCATCTAGCAGCTGTCGTAGCATGGCAGCCGACCGTTCCATCGTCGCTAGGATTGCTGTCTGCTCCTCATTCAACCGCGTGTGACTCAACACCTCGAGCATCCCAACTATGCCGGCCATTGGAGTACGGATTTCGTGGCTCATTGTTGCAAGGAAGTCGGCCTTGACTTGGCCGGCCCTCTCCGCTTCGGCCTTTGCCGCGCTGAGCGCCTCAGACTGCTCATGCGCATCGGTGACATCTACCCAGTAGCCGATCCAGTCCACGCCTGCCTCTTGACTCTCCATTGGCTCGCCTTTGGAGTAGACCCAGCGCCACCCTCCCGGAGACAACGTACGAAACTGGAAGGATAGGCCGCCACCTGTAGCAGCCGCATGTCCAGCTTCAGCATTGATTCGTTCCCGATCATCTGGGTGGATTCGCTCAAATGCCAATCGCTCATCGTTGAGCGCATCTTCCAGCTCAACCCCGAACAACGAGTAGAAGTCGCCTGCGATGAAAGGAAAGCTATAGGTGCCATCGGACGAACGATGAAGTTGGTACACCACTGCCGGCAAGCGTCGAGTCACACGCGCTAGACGGTCCTCTGCCAAGCGACGCTGCACAACCTCTCTACGGAGGCGCACATGTCCGCCCGCATGAACGATCCCTGCCGTCAGAAGGACAAGCGCCACAGGCGCTCCCCATAGCAGCACCTGCTTCCAGTCAATCGCCGGGCGGAAATCAATAGCCAGCCAATCACCTCTGATCGCCTCGTGGTCACGCGCTGGCATCGCTGTCAGCATCTGATCGAAGGCCGTCACAAGGGAGGCCTGGTCTCGACCTGCCGAGAGCACCAGTCGATCATCGATGCCAGCCGGCGCGGCGATCTGTAGCCTGCCGGCGTAGGTGTCACGGAGAATACGGTCTATCACTGCCAAATTCCCGATGGATGCATCAGCGCGCGCGTCATTCACCATTCCCAACGCCTCCGCTGTATCAGCAGCTCGGACGATCTTCGCCTGCGGCGCCTGGGCGAGTAGAAGCGGGCCAATTCGGTCTGGGTCAGATAGCGCAACGCGTCGCCCGTTGAGGTCGCGTAGGTCGATGACCCGAGGCGATGCAATGGAGGTGACTACTACATTGGAGACGGTCAAGAATGGATCGCTGACGTGCCTGCCGTAACGTAAGTCCTGCGCGCTATCCGATACCGCAATTGCGGCATCCAGACGCCCATCACTCAGTGCCTGCCGCATGTCCTGCCACCGGTCGAACGCAACGACCTTCAGGTTGCGCGCGCCGGCCTGCACGAATCGCTTCAGGTACTCGCCTGCGATTCCGGAAGGCTCTCCATGGCCGTCGATGAAAGCAATCGGCATCCAGCTCTTCATCACCCCGAGCCGAACCGGCCTCGCGAGGGCCTCGCGCTCCTGGATCGAGAACCGCAGCCCAGACGCTTTACTCCATTCAAGTGGATCCAGCCACTTTACTCGCAGTGCGCTGAGACTCGCATCGGGCAGGACCGCAAGCGCTGCGTCCAGCGCTTCTACAAGTGGCTGTTTAGGGTTTGGAACCCCGAAATGCAGGCTGGTCGGTCCCAAGTCGGCTGGCTGGAGCAACTCAAGGTTTGCGAACTCTGGTTCACTTGCGAAACGCTGGATTACGTAGGCATTGCCGACGTAGAAGTCAGCGTCGCCGGAGGAGACGAGTGCTAGAGCTTCACTGCTACTTCCTGTTTCAACATAGAGAGAATCCGGATACCGCTCGCGTACTCTCTTCCCGGTGACATGGTCACGCTCAATTGCTATGCGGAGCCCTGCCAGGTCTGGGGTAGCCTCCGCCCTACCGTCATTCCGACGCGAGGCGATCCCCAAGGGCGCTGACGCATAGGCGCGGGTAAATACCATGCAGTGGGTTCGCTCGGAAGTCAGGACCAAATCCATCACTACGTCAATCTCGCCGGAGCAAGCTGCCTCCAGCACCTCGTTCCAATTCCGGTAGACCTTAGGCTCCAGAGTCAGGCCTAAGCTGTCGGCCGCCGCCTGCAACGTCTCCGGTGCAAGTCCTTCTGGACGCCCATTCCGGACAGTCTCAAACGGTGGCCATTCGTTGTTGTACACTCCGACCCGTATCTTGGGATGAGCCCGTACCCAGGCTTGCTGCTGCTCGGTGAGGGATATCTGGGCATTTTGCGCGCCTGCGACATCGCACGCCAACGCTGCAAGGAGGAGCATCGTCCTTCCGATGAATTGCAGTGTGTGCACTGTTCTTCCTCAAGGTTTTTCAGCAATTCCTGAATGTGGAGCCACGAACCAAGCCATGGAACTTCGCATTATTCTGGCTGACGACCATCCTATTGTCTTGATCGGTGCTCGTGCAGTCATCGAATCCAGTGGGGTTGGCCGCGTCGTGGCCGAGGCATCTGGCACTACTGAGCTCCTACAAGCCCTGGATGAGCACGTCTGCGATGTGCTGGTTACAGATTTCGCTATGCCTGGCGGGGAGCAAGCCGACGGCATCGCAATGCTCAGCCTTATCAGAAGGCGCTACCCAGCTCTACCAATCGTCATGCTAAGCATGGCGAGCAATATTGGCATCCTCCGTTTGGTGCACTCGATTGGTGTTTTGGGCCTTATCGACAAGAGCAGTTCGCTGAGAGAAATTCCGGATGCAATACTTGCAGCGAACCGAGGTCAACCATACATTTGTAGAGGGATCACCAGCCGTTTGAACGAGTTTGGTGAAGCAGACTCTATCGCTTTCGCTGGGAAGCAGCCTACACCTAAAGAAGTGGAGGTGATGCGGCTACTTGGTACTGGCCTCACAGTGACCGAAATTGCGGCAAAGCTCAATCGAAGTGTCACGACCATTAGCCGGCAGAAGGGCGAGGCCATGCGGAAGCTCGGCGTTACCAACGAAGCCGAGCTCTTCGCGTTTCTCCGCAGCCAGGGTTTAAGTGAGTAATCGGGGATGAATAATGCATCTGAATGTTTTTTTTTGCCGTAAACTGACCTTCTACTCCAATATCCAGCCCAGTTAAAGCATCATCAGTACCGTGGGCTTGAGCGTCAACTGCATAGGCTTGAAATCGACCCAACGCCTAGTAGCGGATAGGACATGTTCGTGGTCGTGGCACCTAACGATTTCTGAGAGCAGCGCAAACCCGAATTAACTACATCTCAGCGATGTCTAGCTGCGGCAATAGGACCAGCCTCACCAGTGGATATCGCCACAGCACTTCAAGCCCATACTATCGGCGAGATATGGGCGGTGCATCACGTGCTGTCCCGACTAGTTTCGCGGAGCACGTAACGCGTTACGTTGTCGCTGACCGCGTAAGATCATAAGGCGCCGTCTCCCGGGCGGACTTCGATTATTCCAGGTCTTTTGGCAACCCAGTACAGGGATCGAGAGATCTTCTCATAGCGAGATCGTTTATCTCCGCCTCACTGAGGCTTGGCGGCTCGGACGTAGGGCTAGGTGACCACAAGAAGGTGCCATCCCAAGCATCGAGCTCAGCAGGCGGAAGAGGCACAATGACGTCTAAGTCAGGAACTTTTGCACCATCATTGAGCATAAGCAGCATCCTCACCCGCTCGTAGCGACTTGCTCGCTCGCGGTCTTGGCTATCACTATCTTTTCCGCGACTACGCAACTCGAAGATGCTCTTAAGCCTTGCGACCGCATACGTGTTGCCTTGAATGGTCAAAGCATGAAGAAGCACGATGTTGCTTTCTGATTTCCCGCCTGGGCGCCCTCGTTCAGCCAACTCGTATCGAGCCCGTTGATCCCCGGCGACGGCGGCGCAGGTAAGAAGTGACATAACCAACCCGTTATCGGACTTCTTCGCACCGAATGCACGCCCACTGACAGTAGACGGATCAAGAAGATTAACAGCCCTCATCTGCCCATCCACGCTACCTAAGCTTGCGGCTTTAAGGTACAGAGGAAGCGCAGTAGCAGGCGACCAACCCATCATTTCCATATTTCCCAGCGTTACTATTGCATCCACCGATCCCGCCGCCAGCATTTGGTCAAGCAGCTTCTGCCTCTCCTCATCCCGACTATTTTGACGGCGGTCAAGCACCCCGCTATAGGTATCGGAGGTGGTCCAAGACAGCACGTTCCGCAACGCCTTGGCTGCTCGGATATCTCCGTGAGCTGCTCCAATTCGATAATAACGAGTAAGCTTCCGTACTGCGACTACAGCGTCTTGAGTGTTCACCGGTCGCTGAACGCCGGCTTCTAGGTGCTGCGCGAAGCGGTACAACCGATCCACATCAGCCTCTACGGCTCCATCAGTCTGGGCTTGGGGAACACACTTGAATTCCGGTGCCGGCGCAGTACCTTCCTTCGCTCTACAGTCGGCCGCAGTCATCGTGGATACTATAAAGAATCCGCTCACCAGTATACTTCTAATATTTTGTGGTGTAGGTAAGAAAGTAAATGCAGCCGGCTGGTTCATTACGGGCGCTCTTGCTCGTGCACCGGCCACGCTTCGTTGCCATGTCTAGGTAGTCGCTGCATCCTCATCCAGCATGCGATTAGTGCCCCCAAGATGATAGATAGCGCCAGCCATGCACCGAACGTAACGGCGACAGCGATCCATGCGTTGGTCATTGTTTCACCCGACTATGGTTGGTCGTTCCACCTGCCGCCAGCGTGCGCTTTTCGGCGCACGTCGAGCGCCACGACAGCTCGGAGGTCTCCAAGCACGTGTTGGCAGTCAAAGCTTTGTGACGACCCCATGCTGCCAGCCAGACCAGCGCGGCGGCGGCGGCCACGAGCCATGGCACCAATAGGACGTTCATTCGTTGCCAGCCCATCGACTCCAAGAGCTGACCCGCGCCGAATGAACAAGCTGTGGCGACGGCAAAGATCGCCATGTCATTGACCGCTTGCGCTTTCCCCTTCTCAGCCGGTGAATAGCTAGTTGTAAGTAATGTGGTCCCTCCGACGTACATGAAGTTCCAACCCACACCAAGCAGAACCAAGGCGATCGCAAATGAGCTGAACCCAGTTCCCGCTGAGGTAGCTATCACGTGCGTCGTCAGGATCGCCACCCCGGTCAGCATCACTGGAGTCGGTCCGAGCCTCGCAATTAGCGATCCGGTGAAGAACGACGGCAGGAACATGCCGAGCACATGCAGCTGAATGACCGCCGCAGCAGCTGCAAGACTGTGCTTATGCTGGATCATTGCGACCGGGGTAGCAGTCATAGCCATGATCATGATTCCGTATCCGGTGGCTGCGCCGCCAAGGGCGACGAGGAACTTGGGCTGACGAATAATCTCTGTCAGCGGCCGGCTAGGAATGTGGCTGTCGCTAGAGTCAGCCCTGTCTGCGACCGGCGCATCTAGCCTCGTCAGTAACCCGGCAGCCATCATGGTGGTCATGGCCATGATCAAGAAGGAAGCCAAGTAGCTGGGGTCAAGCAAAGGCTCCCCCCATCTTGCCAAAAACGGGCCCAGCAAAGCAGCGGCTACTCCTCCAGCTAAGACCAGCGATATCGCCTTCGAGCGAAAGCTAGGATCGGCGACCTCTCCGGCAGCGAATCTGTAGAACTGCGCGGAGGCCATGTATGCCCCCATCAGGAATGTGCCGGCGCACAATACCGCTAGCGATGAATGCAGTACTCCCATAGCCGCCACTCCCCCCCCAACGCCGCCAACAATGGCACCAGCAACAAAGCCTGTTC
>Ga0247738_10000714_pt1 | contig 12102 bp, 9 predicted proteins | sample UWRJL013104B2_FD_180936 | JGI IMG/M metagenome (GOLD analysis project Ga0247738, IMG submission 180936) | Plant litter microbial communities from Arlington Agricultural Research Station in Wisconsin, United States - UWRJ-L013-104B-2 | ecosystem: Environmental > Terrestrial > Plant litter >...
GCGGGGTCAGCAAAAATCCGCCGCCCACCCCGAACAGGCCCGACAAAAACCCCACCGCCCCTCCGATCCCCACGAGAAAGAAGAGGTTCACGGAAAGCTCGGCGATCGGCAGATAGACCTGCAAGACCCTGGGTCCCGTTCAGAAAATGCGTATAGGGCCCTATTCTAGCGGGCAGTCTGTCAACAAGAGGTCAAGAACGGCAGTTTTTGGCGATATCCCGGCTAAATCATCGGCCGGGCCGGCGCTGCAGGGTCAATTGGCGGTCGGGGTCGCCATCAATTCCCAGATATTGCCTTCCGTATCCTCGAAATAGGCCGAATAGCCCCATTCGGATTCGGTGCCCGGCGTGATGATGGTGCCGCCGGCGATCAGCACGCGTTCGAGAATGGCGTCCACAGCCTCGGGCGATTCGGCCCGATGGCTGAGCACGAAACCGGGCGTGCCTTCCAGCGCTTCGGGCTTGCCGGCCGTCTGGGCGATTTGCTCGCGCGGGAACAGCACGAAGGAAAAATCCTCGTCGAAGAAGAAGGCCACATGGTCTTCCCCGGCGCCGATCTGCTCGTCGGCAATCTCGAACAGGGCTCGATAGAACACGAATGCCCGTTCCAGTTCGTCGACGCCAATGGTGATGATGGAAATCTTGGGCTTCATGGCCACCTCTTGCTGCTGGCCACGCGCGGCGGCAAATCGCTCAACTGACGGACAGGTTAGGACTTTTCGCCGCCCGTCGCAAACAGCGCCTCGAACTGGCCATCCTCGATGCGCGCGGCCGCGATCACGGCCTGGGTGCGGCTGTCGACATCCAGTTTCTGCAGAATGGCCGAGACGTGGGCCTTCACAGTGGCCTCAGAGATCGTCAGTTCATAGGCGATCTGCTTGTTCATAAGTCCGTCGCTGAGCATCATCAGCACGCGAACCTGCTGGGGCGTCAGGGTCGCCAGACGCTTCATCAAGGCCGATTGCTCGTCCTCTGCGCCCAATGTCGTGCCCTTGGGGACGAAGACCTCGCCGGCGAGAACCGTCTCGATGGCGCGGCGGATTTCGGTCGGGCCTTCGGATTTATGGAGATAGCCCGAAGCGCCCAGCTCGAAAGCCCGGCGCACGACGGTTGCGTCTTCCACGGCCGAAATGATCATTACCGGAATATCGGGATATTGGGCGCGCAGCAGCAGCAGGCCCGAAAAGCCCCGCACGCCGGGCATGTTGAGGTCGAGCAGGACGAGATCGCAATCGCGTTCGGCGTCGAGCGACTGGCTCAAGCTGTTGAGGTCTCCGGCTTCCTCGACATTGACCGTCGCATCGCCCACGGCAAGGGTCTGCCGCAGGGCAGCCCGGAACAGCGGGTGGTCATCCACGATGATGATACGTCGACGTGTCATGAGCCTCATACTCTCCAAAAAACACCAGACCGCACGAAAATCACTGATTCACGGCCAGGGCACTTGCATATTGCGGCAATCCTTAACGGGTTCTTTACCATGTTTTCCCAAGAGTGACCGCTAGACCTTCGTGATGCATCGCGGGGGAGATGTCTAGATTTGACAGGGACTGAACATGGCCCGCGCTTATCCTCAATCGGATTACGCCGACACACCCCGAAACGCCAGTGGCGGGGAGTGGCAGGCGCTGCGTGGCGAGTTGGTCGCGCTGCTCGATCAAGTTGAAAGCCGATTTGCCCGCCCCGCCGGGGATGAAAGTGCATTGGGTGGTCTCTCCCAGCGCGTTCGGTATCTCCGCGATCAGGTGGAAGCGCCCGAGCCGGCGCTGCGGCGTCGCGAGGCGCTGCGCACGGTCAAGCGCGCCGTCGATCGTTTCAGCCCGCGCGACGATCGCCATGACGATGATGACGACGCCCTGACCTCGGCCATTGCCGAAATCCGCAGCCGCCAGGGCGCGGCAAATATTTCCGCAATCGACCGTCGTCCGGCCGACGCACCGGAATTCCGCGAATTGAGTGGCCTGGTCCACGGTATCAGCGACCGGCTGGGGCGGCTCGAAGGCGATCTGCGCCAGCAGCGGGGCAATTCCAGCCAGGTCATGGAAGTCGCCAGCCAGGTTGAGCAGCTGACCCAGGTGGTCGAGCTCCTTGCTGGCGCGGTCGGGGAGACGGGCCAGGTCAAGCGCCTCGAGGCCCAGATTGCCGGTCTCGGCGCCATGATCGAAAAGGGGGCTCAGGTCGATCTCGGCGCCATCAATGCGCGGCTCGACGATGTGTCCGCCACGGTGGGCAAGCTCGCCGAGTTGCAGGCCCAGCAGATGGAGCGCGAAATCGTGCGCCAGGAGCGCGAAGACGCCGCGCCAAAAGGCAAGGGCGCGGCCAAGCTCGAACCGGCCATGCACGCCATCGAAGACAGCGTGCGCAGCGTCTACGACCGCATCGACGCCATCGAAAAGAGCCTTGCGCTTTCCTCGGGCGATTTCGAGCGCCTGACGTCCGAAATGGCGGCCTTTACCCAGGCAATGCGGGACCAGGCCGGATCGCCCGATATCCTCGTCGATCGGGTTGAGGCACTGGTCGCCCGCATGGACGGCGTCGACAGCGGCAATGGCGATGTCCTCGCGCTCAAAACCGAAATCGTCGGCCTGCAGAACGCCGTGCTGCAAGGCATGGAGCCGCGGTTCCTGCGCATCGAAAGCAAGATCGAGGCGCTCAGCGACCGCATTGCGCCTGTCGATACCAGCGCCGTCGAAGGCCAGCTCAAGCAATTGATGTCGCGCATGGACGAGGCCGGGTCCCAGCTCGATGGCCTTGCCCGGCTCTATCACGATGCCAGCGAGCGCTCGGATTTCGAATCGCTGGCCACAATGGTGGCCGAGCGCACCAGCGATGCCGTGACCCGCAAGGCGCCGGCGCCGGTCGCCATGTTCGGTCCGGAGAGCCTCAAGAGCATCGAAGATCGCATTTCGAGCCTCGTCCGCTCAGTCAACAAGCAGCCCGATATCGAGACGCTGGCCGACATCGTCGCCGAAAAGACCTCGCTGGCCGTCGCCCAGGCGCGCGGCCCGGCTGCCGGCATGGACGGAACCAGCATGGACGCGCTCGAAAAGCGCATGACCGCGCTGCTCAACACGGCGGGCCGCGATACGGCCGAGCGACTGGCCCGGCTGGAGGCGACCCTGGCGTCCCGCTCCGCCCAGCCTGCGCAATCTTCGGCTTCATTTGCGGCGCCCGAAGCGGCCGATCCGTTCCATCTGCCGCAGGAAGACAGCCTGCGCCTCGATACCATCCTGTCACGCCTTTCGGGCGGCAGCAGCGATGCCATGCCGGACAATCCGGTCGAAGAGGCCCCGCTGATCGACAAGGGCTTCAAGGATGTGCCGGCGCGCCAAACCGCTCCCGCGGCCCAGACGGCTGTCCCGGTCGCCCGGCATGCTCCGGCAGAAAAGAAAGCCGCCGAGCCGGATCGCCCGCATTTCGACCCCAATCACGTCGAGCGGCCGCCCCGTCCACAGTCGAGCTTCGCGCTGAGCGAAAAAGAACCCTTCACGCCCATGCCATCCGCTCCGGTGGTCCCGGGGGTGGAGCCACCGATCAGCAATACCAGTACCTTCGTTGCCGCGGCCCGTCGGGCTCAGCGCGCGCGCCAGGAACAGGTTGTCGTCGAGGCGCCGGGTGGTTCGCTGATCGGCCGGGCGCTGGCCCGCGTTCGGCCGGGCGCAAAGCCCGAAAGCCTCGGTGAGCCCGCTGCGGCCGAGCCTGCCCCCGCCGCCGAAGCTGCGCTACACAAAAAGCCGAAGCGCGCAGAGCCCTCTATCGCCGATGAATTCGTGCCCCCAGCCGCTTCGGATGGCGACGTGGAAGCGCTCGACGCCGCCCAGCCGAGTTTCCTCCAGCGCCATCGTCGGCCGCTGCTGCTGGCCGCCGCCCTCGTGGCCGTCTCGCTCCTGACGCTCAATCTGGTGCTGCAGCGGAGTGCCGCCCAGCGCGTCGGAACGCAGCCCGTCGCCGAGGCCGCGCCTCAGGCCCCGCTGCCGGCCAATCCGGCGCCCTCGGACGACCAGTCGTTCGTCGCGCCCCGTATCATCGACATGATCGACGCCACCACTGTGGGCTCGATCAATCCTGCACCGGCCAGTTTCTCCAAGGATCCGCTGGCGGTCCCGATGCCTGGCCTGTTGTCGTCGGCAGAAAGCAACGAACCCATCGCCCTGGCATCGATCGCTCCCGAAGAGGCCGAAGAGGCCGTCGCAAGCTTCGATCTGCCCGCAGAGGGCGTCGGGCCGCTCGAGTTGCGCCAGGCCGCTGCCGATGGCGACGCCCGCGCCCAGTTCGAGATTGCCGCCATCTTTACCGAGGGTCGCGCCGTCGCCCAGGATATCGAAGAGGCCGCCCGCTGGTATGAGCGGTCGGCCGCGCAGGGCTTCGCGCCGGCCCAATATCGTCTGGGCAATCTCTACGAAGCCGGCACCGGGGTGGAAAAAGACCTCGAAATGGCCCGGCTCTGGTATCAGCGCGCCGCCGAAGCGGGCAACCGCATGGCCATGCACAATCTGGCCGCGCTCTATGCCGGCGGCGAATTGGGCGAACAGCAATTCGAAGCTGCCGCGCAGTGGTTCACCGAGGCCGCCAGCCTAGGGATGACGGACAGCCAGTTCAATCTGGGAATGCTCTATGCCCGCGGGCTGGGCATCGAGCAGGATTTCGAGCAATCGTATAAATGGTTCTCGCTGGCAGCACTGAGCGGGGACAAGGACGCTGCCCAGGCCCGCGACGATATCGCCAAATCCCTTTCCGCCGAGGCGGTCAGCCGCATCGGCGAAGCGGTACAGGACTGGTCGATCAAGCCGGTGGTGCTCGACGTCAATTTTGCCCCGATCGGCACCTGGATGGCCAATTTCAATCCTGGCGAGACCATATCGGCGCGCGACGTAACGACCCGCGTGCAGCAGGCCCTCGGCAAGCTGGGCTTTGATGTCGGCACGCCCGATGGCGTTGCCGGCCCGAAGACCGCCGAGGCCATCCGCGCCTTCGAGCGGGGCACCGGCATGTCCGAAAGCGGCGTGATCAACCCGCGCCTGCTCGCCGTGCTCGGCAGCCAGCCCGTCTGATTCCAAAGGCTCAGAATGCAAAGGGGCTCCTCGGCAGCAATGCGAGGAGCCCCTTTTTTCGTCTTGGGAGGCGATGCCGGCAGAGGCCGTTCCATCGCGCCAATCCCAAGAGATCTAGAACCCGCCGCCTGTCTTGAAGCCGGAATTCTTGCGCGTTCCCGAGCTGCCGGTGCGCGGGCGGGAAAAACCGCCGCCGCTGCTCGATCCGCCGCCCCAGCCGCCACCAAAGCCGCCGGTCGGCTTGTTCTTGCGGGAGGAACCGCCGCCGAAGCTGGTGTCGGGCCACTGGAAGGTGCTGCCGCCATTCTCGGCCCAGGGCGATGCCTTGGCGGGGCGATGGGAGCCGGTATTGGCCCCCCAATCGCTGCCCGGAGACCAGTCCTGGCTGCGGCGCCAATGATCCCAATAGCTGGCGGCCGAAATGCCGCCGCGCAGGAAATCGTTGAGCAGATCGCCCACCAGCTTGTCTTCGCGGAAACTCGAGCGGGGGTCGTCGAAGCGCTGCTTCTTGAACTCCCACTGAATGTCCTCAAGCTCGCGTCGGCGGGCCGCCAGGATCTTGAGCCGCTCGCGCTGGTCGCGCGTTTCCCCGTCTTCTTCGCGCAGCCGGGCCCGCGCCTCGTCGATCTGGGCGATGATGGTGTCGTCCTGGCCGGTGCGGGTCAGCCGCGCCTCGGCAAGGAGCGTCTTCATGTCTTCCCGTTCCAATGCGGCGGCCAATTCGCTGGCCGCGGTCTCGAATGCGGGATCTCGACCCTCGGCCAGGTCCTGCAGGCTCCGTGCGGCTTCGTCGCGCCGGTCCTCGCAGGCAAGGATCTGGGCATCGACCGCCTCGATCTCAGCCTGGACGCGCACGATCTCGTCGCGCAGGGGCTTGCCCCCCGCGGCGTCGACAGCGGCGTCGCGCATGTTTTCCAGCTGGGCCTCGGCGGCCTGGGCATTTTGCTCCTGGCGCTCGGCGTGCTCGCGCAGGCGCAGTGGAATTTCATTCAGCATGGCGAAATTGGGCCGCGCCTTGTGAAAGTCGACGAGGCGCGCAACCATGCCGTCAAAATAGCGAACCAGATTGTTGGCGCGATAGCCCGAAGTGCCATATCCGGCGTCCCACAGATACATGAACAGCGGGTCGTCCCTGTAGACCTGGCCCTTCTGGTCGCGATCGGTCTCGGCCAATTCGGTCTTGCGGATCGACTGCTCGGCGATTTCGCCCAATTCTTCGGCGGTCCGGCGCAGGGTCTGGAATTCAGGCGAGGCGGCGAGCCTTTCGGCCTGCTCATTGCCCATGGCCTTGAGCCTGTCCTGGCGGTCGCCGAGACGGATCGTGGCCTGGCGGCGTTGCTCGACCAGTGCCGTGCGCTCGGTCTCGAGTTCGGCGATGGCCCGCTCGGCCTTTTCCACGGCCTTGGCGTGGCCCTTGAGCGTTTCGCGTGCCTTCAGTTCTGCCGTGGAGAGGCGCCCGTCGAGGTCGGGTTGGACGGTGGGATCAAGGCGCAGCTTGGCCAGCTGGCGGAACAGTTCCGCCTCGCTTTCCTTGGTCTTGGCGATCCGCTCGGAGGAGCGGGCGAGCCGGCGGGAAATCTCGTCTTCCTCGCGGCGAATGTCGCGCATGGCCTCTTCGAGGCTGGCGAGGGCTTCTGGACCACGAATACTCATCGCATCACCACCGGGTCACCGCGCCACCCTGGACGGGCATAAGATATTCCACATCGAGGAAGCCATCCGATTTGCGGCCGACTTCATTGGCCTGGATGATCCCGTCATCGCGCTTGTCGGCGGCCACGGCATTGTAAACGCTCTCGGGCACACGGACGCCCCAGATGGGCACCGTCTCGGTCTCGCCCGTCTCCTCGTTGAGGATGGGCAGGGACAGCACCTGGCCGTCCGGCGCCAGGGCCTCGACGACGATGTAGTAATTGGTGGCTGCGGTGTTGATTTCGGGAAACGTCCAGAAACCCGACTGCACATCCGGGCGGTTGACGACCCGCAGCACATATTCCTGACGCAACTGGTCGCGCAGGGCGGTCAGGCTTTCAACGGCCTCGACGGCTCCAGCGCGATTGCCTTCCTGGGCAAAGGCCTTGCCGCGGGCCACCAGGGCATCGGCCTGCACAACGGCCTGCTGGACCTTGGTTTCCTCGAAAATGGTTTCGCGCAGCGCGTCCATCCGGGCGGGCAGGCCCTCGGTCAATTCGATGCGGGCCTGTGCCGCCTGGCCGGCCGTATAAGGCTGCCAGACGCCGAAATAGCCTATGCCCAGGACGAGAAGGGCGAGCAGCGCCGCGCCGACGGGCTTGCCCCAGCGCTTGCGACCGACATAGAGCCGAGCCAGGGTCGTGCCCAGGCCCGGTGCAGGCGGAACATAGGTAAAGCGGCTTTCGGCCAGGGCCGAGACACCTTCCTTGAGGATATGGTCGGGAACCTCGATACCCTGCTGGTGATAGATGTCCCGCAAGCGCTCGATGAGCTGGGCCTCGCGGGCCGCACCGTCGAGTTCGCGGATCGCCAGGTCCTGCCGGTGACGGAGCGTGTCGACCACGTCCATCGCCAGCATGACTTCATCGAGGGGAGCAGCGGGCTTGGCCGTCGCGTCACTCATCCTGCGCCTATATTCCCTTGGATAGCCGTGTCTCAGTTCCGGGTTTCGAGCAGCAGCGCATTGCCTTCGGCGGCAAGCGTTGCAAGGCGCCGCTTGCCGTCTTCAACGGCGTCACGGATTTCCGCCGAATTCTTGGTCGAGGCGACACGCATCTCGTTAATGATGGTGCGGCTCTTCTCCTGGAAGTTCACCACAGAATCCACAAGTTTCTTGACCGCGTCGGCGCGCACGGTGGGACCGTAGCCGGCCCTGACTGCTTCTTCCTGCACCTTGTCACCGATTTCCGAGAGCGTCTCGAGGCTCTTGGACATGCCTTCCTTCATCGCATTCAGCGTCTGGGTGGATTCATGCAGGCCGAACATGCCGGTGAAGGAGGCCGACAGGGCAGTCAGCACGGTCTCGTTGGTCGAGAAGAAGGAGATCGACTGCTGGTAGACGCGTTCCTTGGCGTTAGTGGTCTGCATCAGGCGCGCCATCACCACTTCCGAGGTATTGTAGGAAATGGTCAGATTGTCCGACAGATCCTTGGCGATCTGGTAGCGCTTTTCCTCGTTCTGCATTTCGCGCAGGCGCTCGTCGCGCGCCATTTCGAGGCGGGCGCGATCGGCCGGGACGTTGCCGGCATAGACGGCCAGCTCGTCGGCGGATTTTTGCAGGATGTTCTTCTTTTCTTCGAGCCGCCCTTCTGCGGTGTGCAGCACTTCGAGCGCCATCACTTCGGACTGCTTGAGGGCGCCGCGGAAGTCCCGATAGGCCTCGAGGATGGTCTGCTCGCGGTCGATCTGATCCTTGGTGTCCTTGGTGACATCCAGATAGGTGTCACGGATCTTGTTGAAGCGCGTGGCGATGTCGCCGCGGCTGACCTTCATCCAGACATTGGAAACGCGCTCCACCAGGTCCAGCTTATTGTCCTGGAGCTGGTCGACCATCATCTTGGCATCATCGCGAATCGAGTCGAAACCCTTGGTGATCTCCTCGTAGCGCTCGCCGATCTTCATGGCGGCGACTTGTTCGCGCACCACTTCATTGAAGGCCGAAGCCTGGCTGAGGGTGCGGCCGATGAGGATAACGCGGGTTTCGTCGAGTTCGGTGATCTGGCTCAAAAGACCGGTGATCGGCTGCTCGCCCTGGTTCTCCGGCCAGATGCCCAGATCGCGGATGGCGTTGACCGCCTTGTCCAGATACTGCAGGGGCCGTTCGGCGATCGCCGAGCTGGTTGAGGCAGTGGCAGTGGTCACTTGATCGGTCATTCGTCGCTCCCTGAGAGTACCGCCCTTGTGGGCAAGCAGCGCCTATGCGCCCTAGATTGCTGCTGCCGACCCCGCTGACAATTGCGTCAGCGCCATTCGGCAACTATTTAGTCCATATTGGTGCGAAAAAGCCGCAGGTAAAGAGCGCCGAATGAACATGCGATAGAACGTTGTTTTTTCGCATCATATTCGTTTCCGAGGAGAGCCGGATGGACTTTGGTGGGCGCTATCGTATCGGGGCGCGGCGCGACGCCGTCTGGGCTGCGCTCAACGATCCCGACATGCTCAAGGCGGCAATTCCGGGATGCAGCCATATCGCCTGGTCGGGGGAGGGCACGCTCGATCTCGAGATCAAGGTCAATCTCGGCATCATGCAGCCCGTCTTCAAAGGCGAGCTGGCCCTTTCCAATGTGACGCCTGCCGAGCGCTACAGGCTTTCCGGCCGGGGCAAGGGCGGCCTGATGGGCCTCGCCGAGGGTGCGGCCGATGTCGTGCTGTCCGATGCGGGCGAGGATACGCTGCTCGACTTTGCCGCCGAAGGCGGTGCCTCGGGCCAGATCATGAAGATGGGCAAGGCGCTGATCGGCAATTCGGCGCAACGGGTCATCGATGGGTTCTTCGAGCGTTTTGCTGCGGCAATGGGTGCCGATATCGAAGCGCTGGAGCGTGCCGACCCTGCCCAATAAACCCATTTTAACAAGGGCTTAACCATGCCGCAATGTGACCGCTCTCGGCCATAATCTGGCCGGAGGGGAGGGTGTAGGAACGGGGCGTCCACTCCCTCCAATTTGAACTAAATTGCCATGACCTCCCAGACGCGTGACAGCCTAGCCCTCTATCTCATCGCCGCAGCAGCCGTATTGGTGACGCTTTATGCGGACGCAGATCTGGGCACGTTGCTCGCGGCGATGATCGAGCGCGTCTAGGGCCGCCGGCCGGTGCAATACAGGGCAAAGCGGCCGCCGCCCAATTTTGACCATCCGGAAAAATAACCTCGCTCCCCCCTTGCAGCCGGGGACATTGCACGATTTTATCTTCCTCTAGCGCAAGCGGATTGTTTAGAAGCCGGGCTTCTCGCAATCCGGGTGCGAGACAGGGAGATTGAAAACAATGAAATTCTCGACCCTTACGAAGGCTGTCGCCGGTGGCGTTGCCCTGAGTGCGGTGCTCACGGGCGCGGCGCTGGCCGATCCTGCCCTGATCTATGATCTGGGTGGCAAGTTCGACAAGTCGTTCAACGAGGCTGCCTACAATGGCGGCCAGGCCTGGAAAGAGGCAACGGGCGGCAATTTCGCCGATCTCGAACTGCAGAACGATGCCCAGCGCGAGCAGGCCCTGCGCCGCTTCGCTGGCCAGGGTGCCAATCCGGTCGTGATGGCTGGTTTCTCCTGGACCGCTGCACTTTCGGCCGTGGCTCCTGAATTTCCCGATACCAATTTCGTCGTGATCGACACCGTCGTCGAAGCGCCGAACGTGCAGTCGATCCTGTTCGACGAGCACACCGGCTCGTTCCTCGTCGGCGTTCTGGCGGCTCTCAAGTCCGAGACCGGCACGGTCGCCTTCGTGGGTGGCATGGACGTCCCGCTGATCCACAAATTCTACTGCGGCTATGCCCAGGGCGCCAAGGCGGCCAATCCGGACATCAAGCTGATCGAAAACTACACCGGCACAACTCCGGCCGCCTGGAATGACCCGGTCACCGCCGGCGAATTGACCAAGGGCGCCATCGACGCCGGCGCCGACGTGATCTTTGCCGCTGCCGGCGGCTCCGGCATCGGCGTGCTGCAGGCTGCCAAGGATGCCGGCAAGTTCTCCATCGGCGTGGACAGCAACCAGAACTACATGCAGCCCGGCTCGGTGCTGACCTCGATGCTCAAGCGCGTCGACGTCGCCGTCCAGAACGCCCTGACCGAAGCCGCCGATGACGCGACCTTCAAGCCGGGCGTCACCATTCTCGGCCTCGCCGAAGATGGTGTCGGCTATGCCGTCGACGAGAACAACGAAGCCCTGATCACCCCCGAAATGGCGGCCGCCGCCGAGGACTACAAGGCCAAGATCATCGCTGGCGAGATCTCGGTCCACGACTACACCGCCGACTCGACCTGTCCGCTCTAAGCGTTCGGCATGAGCCAGGATGGCACATTGAACCCGCAGCGGCCGGAAACGGCCGCTGCAGCCGCACCTGCCAATGGCTGGGCGATCGAGCTTGAAAAGATCAACAAGCGGTTTGGCGCGGTTCACGCCAATAAGAACATCGACCTCAAGGTCGCGCGCGGCACCATCCACGGCATTGTCGGGGAGAACGGCGCGGGCAAGTCGACGCTCATGTCCATCCTCTACGGCTTCTATACCGCCGACAGCGGCACGATCCGTGTCAACGGCGCCGAACATGCGATAACCGACAGCCGCCACGCCCTGGCGCTCGGCATCGGCATGGTGCACCAACATTTCATGCTGGTCGACAATTTCTCCGTCCTCGAGAACATCATCCTTGGCGCCGAAGATTCCGGCTTCATCAAGCCCAGTCTCAACCGTGCCCGCCAGGAACTCGACCGCCTGGAAAAGGAATACGACCTCGAGGTCGATCCCGATGCGATCATTGAGGATATCTCGGTCGGCCAGCAGCAGCGCGTCGAAATCCTCAAGGCGCTCTATCGGGGCGCCGAAACCCTCATTCTGGACGAGCCGACCGGCGTTCTGACGCCCAAGGAGGCGGACGATCTCTTCCGCGTGCTCGAAACCCTTCGGGCCCAGGGCAAGACGGTCATCCTCATCACCCACAAGCTGCGCGAGATCATGGCGATCACCGATAATGTCTCGGTGATGCGACAGGGCGAAATGGTGGCGACGGTCAAGACGGCCGAGACCAGCCCCGAGCAATTGGCCGAGCTGATGGTCGGCCGCCGCGTGCTGCTGCGCGTCGACAAGACCCCCGCCCATCCCGGCCAGACCTTGCTCGAGGTGCAAAATCTCGTCGTTAACGACGATATGGGCATCACCCGGGTCAAGGGCGTCAATTTTTCCATCCGCGCCGGCGAAATCGTCGGCATTGCCGGCGTGTCGGGCAATGGCCAGAGCGAATTGCTGGAATCGATCAGCGGCATGCGCGACCAGAAAGCGGGCAATGTCCTGCTCAAGGGCAATGCGCTCTCGCTCAAGGGCGATGACGGAGCAGCGCGCGCTCGCGCCGCGGGTCTTTCCCACGT
>Ga0247738_10000715_pt1 | contig 12071 bp, 16 predicted proteins | sample UWRJL013104B2_FD_180936 | JGI IMG/M metagenome (GOLD analysis project Ga0247738, IMG submission 180936) | Plant litter microbial communities from Arlington Agricultural Research Station in Wisconsin, United States - UWRJ-L013-104B-2 | ecosystem: Environmental > Terrestrial > Plant litter >...
AACTGGTCGACCTTGGGATGGTGTCGACGCAACTCGTCCGGATCAATTATTACGACATCACCATCCAACTCAGCGACTGCGGCAATGGTCAGTCCACCCTTACCGGCACCTGGCTGTCCACCTAGGATGATCGCTTTGGGCTTATCGTGGGACGTAGCGGTATCAACGCCGTAATCACTGATCACTCTGCCATACAGGATTCGAGCGTGTTCGTCCTTGTCGAGCTGATCCTGACCCGCACTCATCCAGCTTGTCCCTTGTCCTTCTTAAAGAACTCGAGCAGACCGCTGTCGCCAATCCACTGTTGCTTCGGCGCGGCGCGACGCATCAGCATCTCCTTCGCCTCGGCCTTCGCTATGTCGTCTGCGCATCCTGCGGAGCGCGCGGCAGCAAGTTCGTTCTTTGCCTCACTGATGAACGACTCCAGCACGTCCTCTAGTACCCATACGATGTACTCAGTCCGGGGCGCATTTGCACCGCCATCTGACGCAGCCTTTTCGATTGCTGATCTCAAGCGTTCAATATGCGCCGGGTAGTTCTGTAGCAGCTCACATAGCTTGTTCGGAACTGGAGGTGGCGGAAGCGGCATGTCGTATGTCCTAGTCAGTGGTCGTCATCTTGGAACACTTATCCAGCTTGGGGCTCATACGCATGAATTCAGGGTCGCCAACCCACTCCTCCCGGCTCAACTGCTCAGCCATGCTGCTCATTCAAGAAGTGCCTTACACCTAAAGTAGTCCCTGAACTCCGCGTCACCCAACCAGGGCTTTTGAAGGACTATCCGGCCCATTTGCTTTTCTTTCGCATCAGCTTTCAAGATCAGTCCAACATCCCCGCTCTCCTTCGCGACCTTCAGCTCAGCGCCCGCATCTTGGAAGAAGCTGCTGGCGCTATCTTCCAAAGCCCATATGAGCTCCTCATATCGCGACCATGGCTTTGGCTTTTCAGCGAAGGAAGCTATCAGCCTTTGAAGGTCGGCTATGTGGTCCGGATAGTCCTTAAGCATCTCCCGAAGTCGGGCGGGAAAGGGAGGCGAGGATACTGGCATGACTGGCGTCCTATCTAGGCGTGCGGCTTGCAAATACTACCTCCTGGCGCTGCCCGGCCGAACTGCAGGCCACTGAGCGGGAGTGATCGTCCCCCACAGCCATTGCGTCATCACGGGTGCACCTGCAGCATTGGACTCTGCATAGGGCATTGCCTAGGTCATCATTGACTTGCATTGTTACGGCCACACTAGAAGCTGCCACAACTGGCCTATCTGCACTATCGGAAAAGTCTGACTTTGGCCTTGGCCAGGGCACCGGAGCAGCGAACTCAGTGAGATCCATGCCGCCGGACCTCACGCTGGCCCATCGGACCTTGCGGCCGCCAGGCCACGGAGTCCCGCCCGGATGGCCGGGTGACATTTAACTCTCTGGAGCAGTATCTGAAGCGCGCTGACCCGGCATTCAATCCTACGGTCCATGGCCACTCCGGATTGTTGAACATGGTCAAGACATACGACCTGCTGAGCCTACATCTGGAGGAAGGCGATCAGTGGACGCTTAGCTTGACGCTGAAGACGGAGCCGTGGGCTATGGCGCAGGGAATGTAGCCGGCCGGGGAGTTCTGCGCGGGATCATTGCCGTCCTGCTGCCAGTGGGAAGACCCGGATCCACGCCTGCTTGCCGCCTCCCGGATCCGAGCCGCTACAGCCGCACCTCTGCAGAGCGCTTGAAATGAAGGTGGACGCCCAGCGCCTTTTCCACTTCGGCCTGGCGCGCGCGGTACGCCTTGAGGGTGTCTGGATCCACAACACCAATGTCGATGCGGCCCTCTGCAGCGTTCACGCCCATCCCGCCGGCGTCGGGAAAGTAGAGCCGCAATCGGTTGGACGCCACGATCTGCTGCAGGTCCTTGCTTGAATGCCGTGCCCCCGGTACAAACCGCACCTGGACAGGCCCCATCGCTGTGGCCACGATGCGGCCAGGCACGGCGCCGGCGCCTTTAAGGCGCACCGTCATCCCCAGGGGATCCCGCGTGATCACGCGCCCTGCGTAACGGTCGCCGAACTCCTGCACCAGCGCCGCGTTCACGGGCGCCAGCGCCCTACTCTCAGCGATACGCCGGTTTGCTTCTGCCTCGTCGACGGCCTCTGAAGACGTCACGCGCTTCACGGCAGCGTTGAGTGGTGGCGCAGGTGGCTCTGCCGCGCCCAAGCGTGTGGCGATCAAAAACAGGATGCATGCAGCCGTTGGTGTTTTCATGCGCTTCTACATTTGCGTGGAGGTTCCAACCGATGTCAGTTGCTTGCTGCAGACCGTACCATCTGAGAAGCGACACATTCTGTGAACCCGTTCGCCTGAGCTCAGCGGCATGACAATCTCTCGAACCGCATCCTTTTTGAATTCTGCATGCGCATTCTTCACGAGCATTCAACGCCTCGAGACCAGCTGGAGCCCTACCGGCACCTCCTCTATAGTTGCCCAATCCAATGCAATGGAATGGGCCCATGAGCGTGATGTCATCCGGGCGGTGCCTCACAGTGGCACTCGCCGTCGTCCTGAGCGCTAGCGCCTGCGCACGAACGCCGCCTACAGATCAGAAAGGGAACTCGAAGAAGTCGGAAGCGACTGAAACCGGTCGAACCATCAATGGGCATACCTACACCGATGCGCCGGTAGATGTGGAGCTCGGGCCGAGTACCTTCCGGATTCCGGCCAACTACCTGGATAGCCAGATTGCGCCGTGGCCCGGTGGAGGCGTGAGCCTGATCCTTGAGTGGCCGGACATGAGGCCCACTGCGCCAGGCGCTCGGGCAGATCCCCGGACGAATGACTTCCGCAAGGAGATCGCAGTCTCGATCGATTACATCGACAGCGCTCCCATTGAAACCTCACTGGAACGGCTATCCTCCAATGAGGCCGTCACCGAGGCCGACTCGGTGGAGCGTGGAAATCCGAAGGATCGCCTGGACCTGCGCGTTGCCCAATCTGAGACGATGGGGCTGACTCCCTACGCCATCGACGAAGCGAAGATGGCCGTGTACTCAGGGCAGTACGAAGCCCGCTACCGCAAGCCGCATGCCCGCAATCCGGGCTTCGAGGATGACTGGTACGTAGCACACGGCCCTGCCGGCAACCTCACGACCTTCATCAAGTGCGACAGCACCACCTTCCGCGAAGATGGCGTACGGCTTGAAGGTGACCAGGTCATCCATAAGCAGGGCACCGTTGCCGCCGGGTGCGTCCATTACTTCGCCGATGTAGAGAACAAGCTCTCCATCACCCTCGACTACAGAAGGGCGTTCCTGAAAGACTGGAAGCGCATGGAAGACGCAGTGCGGGACCTCTTGGCACGCACCAAGGCCAAGTAACGCGCACGTACAGGAATCTGCAGCGGCCGGAGGTGACAGGGCAGCCAGCAGGGTCAGCGTGAGGTTGAGCCGCAAAGTATGCGGATGGAGTGATTTTCTTTTGAAGGGATACCAATGACCAATACTCCGCAGCAGGAACCACGCTCCTCCATCGAGAACGAGAGTGGCGTCAGAATCAGGCTGTCCAGAGTGCAGGGTGCGTTATCGGATGGTAGCGATCCCGCCCAGTACGAGTACGTGTTTCGTCAGGGCAGCGAGAAGGTCGGCGTCCTTGGCCTCAGTGGGGGTGAAGATCGCCTTCAGCGTGAACCGCGGCGAGAGTGGACCTACTCCCTGGACATGACCCATGTGATGACATTGAAGTCAATGCTTGCAAAGAGAGCCGTGTTAAAGAGTGCCGAAGGCGACTTCGAGTTTCTTTGTTCTCTTGCGCACGGTCTTCTCTTCTCTGCACAAGAGCGCGGAGAGTCCTCTGACGATGTCCGCTACATCGCAATTACCACGCCCACAGCCTTGGCAGGTGCCGGCATTCTTTCCCCTCCCGGCGATGCCGTTTCGTCCGATGGCACCGTCGTCCTGGCAGAGATATTCATCCCTGGGACCGCCACCTGACTGCGTCAGCTTCGCTCTGCCAAAAGCAATGGAACTACCCATGAGTGTGATGTCGATTTCATCCGGACGGTGCCTGGCAGTTGTACTCGGCGTCGTGCTAAGTGCCAGTGCCTCTGGACAAACGCCGTCTACGGAGCAGGAAGCAGCGCCGGCTGCAACAGAGACCGGTCGAACCATCAATGATCACACCTACACCGATGCACCGGTAGAGGTGAAGTTGGGACCGAACACATTCGAGATTCCGGCCAACTATCTGGACAGCCAGATTGCGCCGTGGCCTGGTGAGGGGGTCTCTTTGGTCATCGAGTGGCCGGACATGAAGCCGACGGCACCGGGAGCGCGCGCCAACCCCCGTACAAATGATTTCCGAAAGGAGATTCGCGTGCTCGTCAGCTACGTCGACAGGGTTCCGATCGACAGCGTGTTGGAGCGGCTCTCTTCCAACGAGGCGATCACAGAAGAAGACTGGCTGGAGCGGCGAAATCCTGCCGATCGTCTGGATCTTCGCGTTGCCCAGCCAGAGAGACTGGGTCTGACTCCCTACGCCATCAACGAATCACTGATGGGTCAGTATGCGCGCGCGTATGAAGCAAAATATGGCCGCCCTCTTCCGCGCAACCCGGCGTTCGAGGACGACTGGCACATCTCGCGCGGAGCGGGTGGCGCGCTCTCCAGTTTCATCAAATGCGATAGTCCGAAGCATTCGGGCGATGGTTTGGAGATCAAGGGCAAGGACATCATTGATGCCCCAGGTAGAACAATTGCAGGTTGCACACACTACATCGTGGACATTGAGAACAGTCTGTCCATCAGCCTCAACTACAACCGCGTGTTTCTCAGAGACTGGAAGGCCATGGAGCAGGCCATACGTGATGTCTTGAACCGCACCAAGGTCCGTTGATGCCGCAAGCTGAGCCGCCCGGCTCAGATGGATGCGGTTCTTGTCCGAATGCCAGCACTATCCCTATAGTTGAACGTACTCAATGCAATGGAATGGCCCCATGAGCGTGATGTCCTCCGGGCGGTGCCTGACGGTTGCACTAGCCGTCGCCCTCAGCGCCAGCGCCTGTGCCAAGGTTCCACCCACGGAAAAGGGAGAGAAAGAAGCTGCCATGTCTGAAGATTCCAGCCAGAGCCGCACGATTGACGGCTACACCTATACGACGGCACCGGTAGTAGCCAAGCTGGGCCCGCATCGCTATGCCTTCCCAGCAAATCTCTACGACGACCAGATCGGCCCCGCCATTGGCGGCGGCGTTGGGCTGACGCTGATGTGGCCCGAACTGCGGGCTGCGCCGCCAGGAACGCGCTCGTCGCGCACCATGGCTGATCACCATCGAGCGATTTCGATGGCAGTGGACCACATCGACAAGGTGCCCATCACCGAGTTGCTGGGTCGCCAGACCAGCACCGACGCCACCAGCGAGGAAGGCTCGATTTACAGGAAGGACCCGCGCCGTCGCCTGGATCTGCGCAGACCGGGCCGCGAAACGCTGGGGCTGACGCCGTACGCCATTGATGAAGAGCAGATGGCGGTGTTTGCCAAGGCCTACGAGCTGCAGATCGGATTGCCGGTCAAGCGCAACCCGAATTTCGAGGACGACTGGTACATCGCCCGCGATGCCAGCGGCAAGCTGGAAACGTTCATCAAGTGCAGCAAGCTCAAAGATGGCCACGATGGGTTGGCCTTGCAGGGAGACCAGCTTGTGATCAACGAGAAAACCGTGGTTTCCAGCTGCACCCACAATTTCGTAGATACCGACAACAGCCTGTCTGTATCCCTCTCCTACCCTCGGATCTTTCTGAAGGATTGGAAGAAAATTGAAGCTGCCGCGCGCCAGGTTCTGGCCCAGTACAAGGTTGAGTGAACCGGGACGTTCAGAAGGAACACCGCGTGGGTGGATTGAATCAGAAGGATGTCGACATCCTGCGTGCGTATGCCGACCAAGGCAACCGCGAGCTCTATTGGAACTATCTGGCGCAGAAGCCAGGTAATGATGGCTACGGCCTGCTGGCGCTGGGCGTGGTTCGCAACGATAACCTTCCCGGGCAGGTCGCCAACGCCTACGCCCAGCTGGAAGCAAGCAATCAGCATGATCGCAACCCCGGCCTGCGCAACTGCCTACTGACCGAGCGCGAGTGGGAAGCCTTCGGGCAGACGCTGTTGAAGGAGGATCTGGAGCGCCGTGAGGAATGGGTGGGCGCGGGCGAGCCTGCCAGAGCGCTCAACCTGCCTGGACGCGATGTACAGCAGGCTCATGATGAGGCCTTCAAGCTGCACCATCTTGACCCGAACTGCTGGACTCCGCGCATCCTGCTGGAAGCCACCCGTAGGAATGTGAGCGAGGACGCCGCCGAGAAGGTCTGGCAGAAGATGCTCAACAACGACAACCGGGGCCTGAGCCGCGCAACGAACACGGTGGGCCATGCCTACGCCGCCATGCCCTGGGGACAAGCAACCGCCTACGTGGCCAAGTTTGGGTTCTATGAAGCAACCATGGCTGACCAGGCCCTGTCGGCCAGCACTCCGAATGTGATCGGTATACGCAGCTCGTACCACGTGTATGACGAGAAGGCTGGCACGTGGCACCACCACCCCGAAGGTGGCTTCCCGATCCAGGAGCGCAATGCGCGGGTGCTCGAGGGACTGAACGAAACGCGCGAGGTGCGCCTGGAGCGCGAGCAAAAGGCGACCCAGTTCCATCCCGATGATTCCTACTGGCAGCGGATCGAAACGCCCAAGGTGGTGCTCAATGATCTGCCCGGGCAGGAGCCGGAAACCCGTTTGGCCGAGCTTCGCCCAGGTGACGCCCACTACCCGCTGTACCAGCAGATCCGCGGGCAAGTGGCCTCGCTCGACGCCAAACATGGGCGGAGCGTTGACGAGACCAGCGAACGGCTGACGGCCAGCCTTACCGCGCTTGCCGTGGAGAACGGACTTGAGCGCGCCGACCATGTAGTGCTGAGCCAAGGCACCGCCGATAGCGCCGCCGGGCGCAACGTGTTCGTGGTGCAGGGCGACCTGAAGGACCCGGCGCAGCAGCGCGCTACGATGGCGACGGAGGTGGCCGTGCAGACGCCGGTGGAGCAATCGCTGCAGCGGTTGGAAGTGGCGGGACAGGAGGGCCAGGCAGCGGCGCTGCAGGTCGAACAGCGCAGCCAGCAGGGTCAGCGTGAGGTTGACGTGCGCAGTATGCGGATGGGGTGAGCCTGCTATCTCCGCCGACTACGCTAGAACCCGGTGCTACTCACTAACGGGGGGACGTCGGACGGCTTGCTGCCCCCGTTGAGGTGCACAACTGAATGCAGCAACGCATTGCTGACGGCCTCAAACTGAACAAGACGAAGCACTGACTAGAGCTCGTCCTCAAGCACCGCAGTACCCCGGAGGCCTGGAAGTACCGTATGCAGAACATCTCGCATGTCCTGGACCAGCACTTGAAAAAATGGATCAAGCGCCTGAAGCCAGTGAGGAAGGTTGAACCGGGGAAGGTTCACAAAATCACGATGAGAAGATAGGTGGAGCAAGGCACTAGATGTCCTGTTTTTAGGGCTCCGATGCGTACTCGGAAGAGAACCCAGCCACCAAGAGCCAGCCTTTCGAATCACGCCGGTACAACTGACCATAGCCCCACCCAATCTTCTCTCCATGCTCGCTAAAGCAGCCGGCACACATGCACGCCCAATACTCAGCACCTCTCACTGCACCATCGATCATGTACTTGTCTTCCGAGAGAGAGCGCCTACAGATGTCACAGCAGTCGGGAGGCGGGTAGAAATGCACCTCTTCTCGTGCTTTTCCAGCCATCTCCTCGATAGATTCAAGCACCGCATTACCCTGGCTTTCTGCAGCCGCTTTCTTTGGCCCTCGGACGTCAAGACTGTCCAACGGACCCAATGGAACACCAATGGCAAGCGGAGTGACTGTGATGACTCCCGACTCATAGTCCACGTTAGTGACCCGACCGAATCCCGCAAACGTGCTCTGCCCAGAAGATGGTCGAAACAGGCAAAATGCTGAAGACGTCGTTATCCACCGCGGATCAATGAGCAAGGCCAACCTAAGTCCAGTCAGTTGACAGTAGATGTGCGGATCTTTCGCGAGATCTCCGGTGAAGCCAGCAAACTTCGGAGCATCGCTCGAAGTGATCATCGGTACGTTTTTCGTTCGGAAAACCTGCCTGTCAAACGATACGACCGCCCCGATCATTGACTCGTTTAGAACTACGTCCTTTGCATTCACGGCGGCAATGGAGAGCCGAGCCAAGACCGTCTGGAAGGCCGACATCACATGATTTAGGTCCCAGCCAAGGCTATGTAGGCTCTGACTATCCTTGTAGCGGCTTAAGTCCACTTTGTATCCAGCTAGCTCTGCCTGCTCTGAAAGCCGCGGGACGTTGATGTACGTGAGCTGAGAAATGGTTGATTTCCAAGCGCGCGGCTTTACCAGCCTGTGAGCTATCCACGACAGGTGATCGTCCTTCATCTGGAGCAGGCGCTGCACAGTGTAATCGTCGGGATTGTCGTCCACGATTTTGTGTTCAGCGCGGCAAAGTAGCATCAGATTTTCTGGAGCGTTTCTTTCGGAGAGTTTTAGGCTCGAGATACCCCGCGCCGCCCTTCTTGTCTCTCCCACAATGTGCGCCACCTCGCCAATCAGAGACGAAACCGCCCCATCGCTTTCGAATACGAGTTGACCCTTACAGATACAGCATAAGCCCGCGCATTGCCCCCAAACCACTTTTGCCGCTCGCTGCGATACAGGCATTACATCCTCCTTGAGTATGGCCCTTCTCGAACTCCTGCACTGATTGGAACCGGGGGGCCTTGGGGCACCATACTATTGCGACCACCGATCAGTCACAAACGGCTCTCCACGCGCCAGTCTAGACATAGGACACCGCTCTTAGGTGGCCGTAGATCGACCGCCCCGGTAACTTACCCGCCCTCTCACCGATCTTCTACAGTTCCGCAGGAACCGACGGAATGCCTAGGCCTTAACAACCTAGCACCTCCCACTCAGCGCCCAAGGCCATAGATCGATGATGCCCAAATCGAAGCTACAGCTTGCCATTTGCGTCTTAATTTATCGCACCTCACCTGATAGGCTAGGCCTATTAGCGAGGGAACTATGCCCAAGGTCGTCTTCACTGCTTCAGATAGCTCCATTTACGATGACGTTAGGGACCGCTGGTACCACTTCCCGAACATCTATCTGAAAAGCGTTTGCGAAGCAGTTGGCGACCAGGTTGTGTTCTATCAACCAAGGCGAAATAGCGGCCCCACAAGCGCGGATGGTGCGCAAGCCTATTTCGCAACTGCGCGATTGGTGGGCGTTCGGCCAGACCCGAATCGCGCAGATCACCATTTCGCCGACCTGGCCGAGTACATGGATTTCGACCTGAAGATTCCATTTAGAGTCGGCAGTCACTACTGGGAGAGCTTGTTGCGCAAGGAAGATGGTTCTAGCAACAGAGGGGCGTTCGGCCGCTCCGTGCGCTTGATCCCGGACGCAGAGTTTTCCGCGATTATCGCCGCTGGACTCGGGCCTTCAATCGACGAAGCCCGCAGTGAAGCTGACGAGGACAGTTTCGATCCTTCGCTCCCTGCTCCGCTCCTGACTCAGCGACCAACCACCACTACTACGATCACGCGGAAGATTCGCGACGTAGCGTTTCGCAGGCACGTCAGAATTGCGTACGCGAACACTTGCGCCATCACCGGACTGCGGTTCTTTGATAGAAAGGGCTGCCCTGAGGTTCAGGGAGCACATATCTGGCCTGTTGAAGAGAACGGACCCGACAGCGTTCGCAATGGCATCGCTATGACCGCGACGGTCCACTGGCTTTTTGATCGAGGCCTGATTTCAGTTGGCGACGACTTCAGCGTACTTCGCTCTTCGAAGCACCAGGACGCCCTTGCGGCGCTACCCCTCCGCGACGTGATGACTGTGCCTGAGAAGATCAGCGACAGACCTCACCCCTCATACCTTGCATGGCACAGAGTAAATCGATTCAACGGATCCTAGTGTGTAGTCCCACTGTCTCGGACAGACAACACACTTACCGGTGGTCGCTAACCCCGAACGCGGCCCGCGTAGATGGCCAGGTCATTGGGCGTGATGCTCGCCGAAGTGACCAATTCATAGTGCTCTTCGGAGACAACCCGGATCTCGTCGTCTTGCAGTGCAAGTTCGAACATAGCGATCTTGTTTGGATTGATGAACTGCGCAGACACCGGTCGGCATACTAATCCTGGGAACTTTTCGCGGCAGCAAGCGATATCCTGCTCAGTCTGCTGACGACCATGCTTGTCCTTTCCACCTTTGGCCTGGACGGGGACAACGTACTGGCAACCATGTCAGTCTAAGCCCACGTACAGCTCATCAATCTCGATCTGCCAAATGCCCTTCACAGTCGGCCGCAAATGGTTCTGCAGGGATGACGCGGTAGTGCCTAGGAAGATGTCGACAAGGCGGTTGTAACGCACCTTGGCTAGCAGGGCTTGCTCGTTGCCTAGCGCATGGGCCTGGATGATCGCCGGGGTGGCGTCGCGGATCTTTACGACCAGCTGGTTCAGGCGCGGCACGATTTCGAGCGGCCGCTCCAGCCGGAACTCGTACTTCGAGCGGCCAGCACCATAGTTGCCCCACTCCAACCCCTCCGGAGCAGCACCTGGATGGATGCAGGCAAGCTATTATCGGGTGTCTGGCTGCCGGGGGAGCTTACGCTCAGGCTTCTAAAATTATCGGAGTTCCCGTTGACAACCCTCTCTGGCAATTAACTGAGAAGCCCGCTAGTGCACTCGAAGAGAGATGTTTGACGGGCTACCATAGGGCTAAGATCAGGTAGGTGCTTCTACCAGCGGCATTAACTGGCCGAGCGAGTAGCGGTGCCAGTCCGGAGGCGCTGAGCATGGCAAATGCATAACCTCCTGGCACAGGCACCTACATACTCATATTATCTTCCAAGCGGCGGCAGCCCCCACGGAGGTTATGTCAGAAACCAGCGAGTTAAGAGCACCAACGCGCTCCGGCAATCTCCTGAGTTTACGCAGATGCCCAGCCTCAGCTGCTCTAGCAACATCCGCCAGAAGGGTAGAAGCCGGAGCACAGATCAAGCACGACGCTTTCTCGCAAGCATCTTCATCGCAATCGGAGACGTGCGTGAAGTGTCGATCTAGAGCAGCCTTGGTTCTAGGATATGACTGGCTAGTGGGAGAGATCTGGCGAAATCTGCACAAGTAGTCGCCTAGTTTCATGTCCGCGTAGCCAGTGATCTCCCATTTATCGTCAGTGAAATAGCTGTTGGAGGGGAACGGGTTCGTCACACCAGCCGCATTCATTACTGCAGGGGAGATAAGGTTTTCCAACTCTCTCGCTTCAATGACATGCATACTCCATCTCCAAGACTCCACAAACGCGCGGCCACACCTTGCGGCGGTACCGCCAACCGCCCCGAGTACATGAGGCTTATCAGAATCCAGCACACACAAGCCAAAGCCTTTCACGTCCCTTTGGTACACGGCCAAGGCCAGGTGAGAACCTCCGCCACCTCCGGCCGCTGGAATGAAATTGAGTGATACGAGTGAAGAGATGTTTCTCTCGATCAAGTGAAGCTCAGCGAGACCTCTCATCACGTCATAGTCGTACATGTGCTCTACGATCAAAATCGAGCGGGCGACGGAATCCACATCTGAGAAGGATGACAAAGGCACAGTCCATCCAGTTGCCTCCCGTACCGGAGCGTGACATCCGGTAGACACAAATACGCGTTTAATCTCCCTGCCAACACCAGCGATCGTCGAGAATTTAGACAAGAGCGATCCATAGTAAACCTTTGCACGCCGCGACAGGTCCAGAGACATCACTTTCTCCAGTACCTTTCGATCGCCCATAATGAGATGATCGCGCCGAAATCCGGCCTCACCCAAATTCTCGAGGGACTCTACGTACTCACCGACATCCAAGTCCACACCGGCAGCGGCCCGCTCCTCCTTAAGCCAGAATAACATCAGACCTCCGGGAGAAAGAAACCAAGGGGCCAAGATTCTGACAGAACCCCGTCCTCATCGAATGTCACCGGCGTTATCTTCGTACCAC
>Ga0247738_10000716_pt1 | contig 12065 bp, 8 predicted proteins | sample UWRJL013104B2_FD_180936 | JGI IMG/M metagenome (GOLD analysis project Ga0247738, IMG submission 180936) | Plant litter microbial communities from Arlington Agricultural Research Station in Wisconsin, United States - UWRJ-L013-104B-2 | ecosystem: Environmental > Terrestrial > Plant litter >...
GAAGTAATGCTTAAAGTGCTGGCAGAAAGAAATTTTCCTGTTACAGAATTGATTCCTGTTGCATCTGAAAAATCAATAGGAAAAGAAATTGAATATAAAGGAACTAAATATAAAGTTGTAGGAATGCAAACGGCAGTTGATATGAAAGCTGATATTGCTGTTTTTTCTGCAGGAGGAGATACGTCATTAGAATGGGCTCCAAAATTTGCTGCAGCCGGAACAACCGTTATTGATAATTCATCGGCATGGAGAATGGATCCTACTAAAAAATTAATAGTGCCGGAAATCAATGCAGATACTTTGACAAGTGCAGATAAAATTATTGCAAATCCAAACTGCTCCACTATTCAAATGGTTTTGGCATTGGCACCTTTGCATAAAAAATACAACATTAAAAGAATCATTGTTTCTACCTACCAATCAATCACCGGAACGGGTGTAAAAGCGGTTAGACAATTGGAAAATGAGTACGCAGGAATTCAGGGAGAAATGGCTTATAAATACCCAATTCACAGAAATGCGATTCCACATTGTGATAGTTTCGAAGAGAACGGATACACTAAAGAAGAAATGAAATTAGTGCGTGAGACTCAAAAAATTCTTGGTGATAATACTATCAGAGTTACAGCTACTGCAGTTCGTGTACCAGTTGTTGGCGGACATAGCGAAGCGGTAAATGTTGAGTTTACAAATGATTTTGATGTAAACGAAGTTCGTGAAATTTTACACAATACTGATGGAGTAGTGGTTCAGGATAATCTGGACACCTTTACTTATCCAATGCCATTGTATGCAGAAGGCAAAAATGATGTTTTTGTTGGAAGAATTCGTCGTGACGAAAGCCAGGAAAACACATTAAACATGTGGATTGTTGCTGATAATTTAAGAAAAGGTGCTGCGACAAACACGATTCAAATTGCTGAATATTTAATTCAGGCAGGTTTGGTATAATTCGAGATTAAAGAAAATTGTTATAAAGAAAAGACCGTAATTGCAGCAATGTAATTACGGTTTTTTTGTTCATGAAATAAAGTTCAGTTTTGTTGGCAAACCGGACAGGTTTTAAAAACCTGTCCGGTTTAATTTAACGACCAGACATAAAAAAAGCGAGAGTATAAATTCTCGCTTTTTTAAATATTCTAGAATTAGCTCTAAATAAAAATTCCAATAGAACGACCAGAACTATTGGAATTTAAAATATTGGAATTTATTCTTTAATATTCAGGTGCCAGTTCTAATTCCAGACCTTCTAATTGCTCCGTAATTGGAATCTGACAACCTAAACGGCTATTAGATTTAACATAAAATGCTTCCGAAAGCATGGCTTCTTCCTCATCTCCCATTTCAGGTAATGCAACATCATTTAGAACGTAACACTGGCAAGAAGCACACATGGCCATTCCTCCGCAGGTTCCCTCAACAGGAAGTTCGTATGCCTTGCATAACTCCATTATATTCATTGCCATATCAGTTGGAGCTTGTAACTCGTGTATAACTCCTTCTCGATCTTTAATCTTTATTAATACATCCATTTTTAATGTTGGAATTTTTCTGATTTAGGATTTAATAACGTGAAAAAATCCTTTTGTTTATTTTAACTGCCTGGTTTTGTACTAAACGCGTATTCTTTTTTGTTTCCTTCTTTTTGGCGCATTTTTACACCCAGAATATAACCGTTTTTTTCTAATAAAGTTACAACAGCTATCACTGAGTAATAATCTCTATCAGCCTGGAAAATTAGCGTTCCTTCATAAGTTGAGTTTACAACACCTTGTTTATCGGTGCTAACAGAAACTTTTCTTGGGTGTGAAAATTCTGCAGAGCTGTAAGTTGCTTTATTTGCAAATTTAGCTTTTCCATCGCAGAAATCATATAAAAAATCGTAATTACCAATTCTTAAAGTTCCTTCTTCTTCATTTGAATTTGTCGAGAACACAATTTTTCCTGAATAGGTAAAATCAGACCATTCTTCTGCTTCGTTCAGATAAGCTTTGTCAACAACGAGTGTTGTTACATTTTGTTGAGCATAACTCGCTGAAACAAAAAACATTAATAAAAGTAGAGCGTAAAAATTCTTCATATATTTCGGTTTAAGGGGTTACGTCACAAATTTAAGTTAAAAATGTAACAATACCTTGCTGAAATATCTTAAAACTTTAGATACTTTTTTAATAAAATCGCAAAAACACGCTTTTTTTTGAATGTTTTTTGAGTTTTTCGAAATCAAAATCATTAAAGGCCAAATATTCTTGTTAAATCAGAATTTTCTTAGTGACCTTTAAAATTATGTTTATTACATGATATTTACCACAGTTTCTATTTGTGGAGCATATTTTTTTATAGTGGTTTCAACGCCCGCTTTTAGCGTCATTTGATTTACGCTACAGCTAATGCACGCTCCTTCCAGACGAACTTTAACATGTTTGTCATCGTCTATAGAAATAAGTGTAATGTCTCCTCCGTCAGAATTTAAAAAAGGTCTGATTTCGTCAAGAGCCAATAATACGTTGCTTGTTAATTCTTCTGTTGTCATAATATTTATGTGTCAATTAGAGCGAATTAGATAATTAGATAATGTGTCAATTAGAAAATTTTAAATCCTCCAAATACCGTTATCTAATTATCTAATTTTCTCATTATCTAATTATTTCTTTACTGCTGAGCAACCTGCCATTGTTGTAATTTTAATAGCTTCGGTAGCAGGTAAGCTTTCATTTCTGTTTACCGTTTCCTGTACAACATTACGGGTAATTTCTTCAAAAATAGTTTCAATTATTGATGCTGTTTGTAAAGCTGCCGGACGGCCATAATCTCCCGCCTCACGAATTGATTGTACAATTGGCACTTCTCCTAAGAAAGGAACATCTAAATCTTCTGCAAGGTTTTTAGCTCCTTCCTGACCAAAAATATAATATTTATTGTCAGGTAATTCTTCAGGTGTAAAGTAAGCCATATTTTCTATAATTCCCAAAACAGGAACATTAATATTATCCTGCATAAACATGGCAACTCCTTTTTTAGCATCGGCAAGAGCCACCGCTTGTGGTGTACTTACAACAACTGCTCCGGTAATTGGCAATGACTGCATGATCGAAAGATGAATATCTCCTGTTCCCGGAGGTAAATCGATTAACATAAAATCTAATTCTCCCCAATCTGCATCAAAAATCATTTGGTTCAATGCTTTTGCGGCCATTGGTCCTCTCCAGATTACAGCCTGGCTTGGAGCTGTAAAAAATCCGATAGAAAGTATTTTGATCTCATAACTTTCGATAGGTTTCATTTTAGATTTTCCATCAACCATAATCGAAACCGGTTTTTCGTTTTCGACATCAAACATAATTGGCATCGAAGGCCCGTAAATATCGGCATCAAGAACTCCAACTGAAAATCCCATTTTTGCTAATGTTACCGCTAAATTTGCCGTAACAGTAGATTTTCCAACTCCACCTTTACCAGAGGCAACGGCAATTATATTTTTAATTCCCGGAATGGCACGACCTTTAATTTCGTTTTTCTCCGGAGTTTCTACTTTAATGTTGACTTTAATTTTTGCTTCTGGAGATACCAATTCAAGAATTGTTTTTTTGATATCGTCTTCAGCTCTTTTTTTAATGTGCATTGCAGGAGTGTGTAATACTAAATCGACTACAACTTCATCACCAAAAGTTAATACATTGGCAACAGCTCCACTTTCAACCATATTTTTTCCTTCTCCAGCTACGGTAATTGTTTCCAAAGCTTTAAGAATTTCTTTTCTGTCTAATTTCATTTTATTGTCGTGTTTGTATGGACTGAAATTAATTTAAATACTGTTTTTATTTAAACTCATTTCAGACTGCAAAGATAAATGATTCTGTTCGGATTTTGGCTTTTTTGTATTGGATTTGTTGATATAGAGATTATTCAAACCAATGCAATTGATTTTTTCATTTTCGGTTTTGAATTATAAGAAAGAAGAAGATCATAATTTAAATTATTTCTAATGGATTATAAATGTTAATAAATATGAATTTTCGTATGATTTTGTGGTTTTCGATAAAATGATCTTCATATTATTTTGTATCTTTGAGTACCCTGAATTTTTGATTTTCTACTATTATAAAAGATAGACGGAAGCTTATTTTGTGGTGTTCTATAGTTTTCGCTGTTTTTTAAATAAGATTTATTTCTAAAATTTAAAAAGATAAAACGATGCGAAATTCTACCTTCTTATTTTTATTTATCGTAGCGGGGTTTTTGTTTTCTTCTTCTGGTTTTGCCAATAATGAAAAACCGAATCTGACCCATAAATTGCCTTTAATCGGGAATACTTTGCTTCCCAAAAAATCACTTTCAGAATTCAATGTTGATAGTGTGTCTATTATTCAATTTTTCAAAACCTATCCTAAGTTAAAAAAATACCAGAAAGATGTTTTAGAACTCTATAAGAAAAGAGAGTACAATACAATTTGGTACGACGACAAAAGAGTTAGCGAATTTGGGCATTTACTATACGAAAAAGTCGATTTATTGAAAGAGCAGGGAATCGAGAAAAAGATGCCTTATAAAGATGAAATTGATGAGATTTTTAATGAAAATGTTACCGATAAACCTTCTCAAATCAATACCGAATTACTACTAACAAGCATGTATGTATTTTACGCGAGTAATGTTTATTCTGGCGAAGATGCCGCAACCCTGAAAAAAATAGGATGGTATTTGCCAACCAAAAACATTTCGTATTCCAGAATATTAGATTCTCTTATTGTTGACCCTGCGCGACTTAATCAGGACGAGCATCTTTTATTTGGACAATATTACAAGCTTCAGGAGGTATTGAAAAAGTACAGAACTATCGAAAAAAATAACTTATGGAATAAAATTGATATCGATAGTGCAACCTACAAAGAGCTAAAACCAATGGATAGTTCAGCAATGATAGGACAAATCAGAACACGTTTGTTTGTTGTGGGAGATCTAAAACAAGACTCTAAAAGAAATGTTTATGATGAAGAAATGATGGCAGGCATATTAAATTATAAAAAAAGATACGGCCTTAAATTAAATTACACATTAACGAGAGAACATATCGACCAAATGAATGAACCTGTTGCGAACAGAATTCGAACTATTATGCTCAATATGGAACGCTGCCGCTGGATACCGACAAAATTGGCCAAAGCAAATGAATACATAATGGTTAATATTCCGTCGTTTAGGCTGTTTTATGTCAAAAATGGCAAATACGAAATAGTGTCTGATGTTTTTGTGGGTACTAGAATGACAGAAACAGTTATTTTTAGCGGAATGATGGACAGAATTGTTTTTAGCCCATATTGGAATGTTCCGCAGAGTATAATAGATAACGAATTAAAACTCAAAATTGCGGGCGATAAAAACTATCTGGAAGAAAATAACATGGAGTGGAATGGAGGTCGCGTGCGACAAAAACCAGGGCCTAAAAATTCTCTGGGATTAGTAAAATTTATGTTCCCGAATCCCAACGATATTTATTTGCACGATACGCCTGCGAAGAGTTTGTTTGAATTTGAGAAACGAACCTTTAGTCACGGATGTATAAACGTAAAAGAAGCAAAACCATTAGCATTGGCAATTTTAAAAGACAATCCTGACTGGCCGGTTGAAAAAATAGACAAAGCAATGAGCGGAGAAAAAGAAACGTCTTGTGTTCTTAAAAATAAAATTCCAATTTATATCGGATATTTTACCGCTTGGGTAAATGATGAAACCGGCGAAATTAGTTTTTTTGCAGATGTTTATGACAGAGACAAACAACTTGCTAAACTATTATATTCTGATGATGTTGTAATGAAATAAAGCGATATTCATTTTTTAGGAAGAATAAAAAATACCCGTTAGATTTTATAAAATCTAACGGGTATTTAAAAAAAATGGTCTACAAGTTCTTATTCATATTTCAAATATTTTAAAATATCTATTTTAGTTACCTGATACGCTTTTGCTGAAACAATTAATAAGGTCAGAACCAATAATGAAATAAGCGCAATAGTAAACGGAACTACTGAAACTCCAATCCTGAAAGCAAAATTCTCCAGCCATTTTTGCAATAAGATATAAGCGGGAACAACCCCGATTGCAAAACCAATTAAGCAGAAAATAATATATTGTTTTGATAATTCTTTTAATAAAGCATCAGTTTCTGCGCCTAAAGTTTTTCTGATGGCGATTTCTTTCAATAGTCTTTCCATCGAAAAAGAAGCCAAAGCAAATAATCCAAAAATGGCAATAATGATCACAACAAGATTCAGAATAAAGAATAAATCTTTTTGTTTTACTTGTTCCTGATACGTTTTAGCAAATCCTTTATTTACAAATTCATAATCAAAAGGATAATCGGGATTTACATTTTTCTCCCAATAAGTTTTTAATTTGGCTAAAGTTTCGGTCAAATTATTCGGAGAAATTTTTACATAAACATTCTGAAAATTGTTCCATTTTAAAGTTTTCATATTAATAAATACCATTGGCGGTACTTTACTTTGTAATCCCGTAATGTGAAAATCCTTTACAATTCCGACAATTTTAAACTTTAAATTACCTTTTTCATTTCCCCATCCAGAAGTTATTATAGTATTGACAGGGTTTTTTAATCCTAATTTTTTAGCGAGAGTTTCGTTAATCAGCCAGTTGTCAATAGTGTCTGAAGCGAATTTTGGCGATAAATCTCGACCTTCGACAATCTTAATTTTCATCATTTCCAAAAAGCCAAAGTCCATTTCAACATTTCTTGGCTGTACAAAAACACCGTTGTGTGTAAAACCAGAGCTGGAATTAGTGCTATTTCCAAAAGTACCTGCAAAAGTAGAAGCATCCTGAACTCCGGAAATCTTAAGGATTTCTTGTTTTGTCGTCTGGTACTTTTGTCCTTTTGTTTTATGATCCTGATAATTAAAAGGAATTCTGATCACCTGATTACCACTAAAACCAAGATCTTTATTCATCATATAATTAACCTGATTATTGACAATCAAAGCCCCTATGATAAAAAACGCAGCAATACCAAACTGAAAAATCAACATTGAGTTTCGAATCCAGATCCCGCTTTTACTTCTTGAAAAATTACCTTTTAAAACCTTTAACGTTTCAAAATTTGAAATATAAATGGCAGGGAAAATACCCGCAAGAATGATTACTAATCCAAATATAAAAATGAGCTGCAGGTAAAATTCACCACCATTCAAGGTTAAAGTTTTCTGTAAAAAGTTGTTGTAATAGGGTAATGAAAGTTCAACAATTGCCAAAGCAAAAAGTATTGCAATAATTACAATTATAGTAGTTTCAAATATAAACTGAGTAATAATTTGGTTTTTTGTAGCACCCACAATTTTACGAACGCCAACTTCTTTAGCGCGCTTAATAGCCGAAGCAGTTGCTAAATTGATGTAATTGACAAGTGATAAAACCAAAATTAAAATCGACAAGCCTACCATGATGTAAAGCAGCTGTAAATTTCCTTTTCCTTCAGGAGTTGATTGTCCGGAAGTTTTTGTACCATGCAGACGTAACGTTTTTAGCTGATCAAGAATAATTTTAATTTCACCATTTTCTTTGATGTATTGTTCCGGAGTCTGACCGCTTTCTTTAGCATCTTTTAAAGTTCTGTTTACATAATTTACGTTATGCATTTTCTTTAAAACTACAGCAACGTCACTATCTTTTTTGGTTTTTATCATAAAACCATAATTAAAGTTCCCCCACTGGTTATTATCCTGTTCACGAACAACTCCTCCAAAAACATAATTAGGTTCAAAAGTAGATGGTTTTACAAGACGATAAACCCCTTTTACAATGTAAGACTGATTTTCATACGTTATAGTTTTTCCAATAGGATCTTCATCATTGAAAAGTAATTTTGCCTGCTCTTCTGACATGGCAACGCTATTTTTCTCTTTCAAAATGTCTTTTTTCGAACCTTTTATTATTGGAAATGGAAAAAAATCAAAAAAGTTATGATCAGATACCGTTATCTTTTTATCTATTATTTTTTTATTTTGATATTTAATCACAGATTCGTTATACCAAATATTCATAAAGCAAATCTTTTCAATTTCAGGAATTGTTGCTTTACAGGAATTGCCAAATGGGATGGAACTTGTTGCCCAAGTGTCGCCGGTAGCACCTATTACATTAAGAACCTGATATACATTCTCTTTTTCAGGATTCCATTGGTCGTATGCATTTTCATTATTCCAATATAAAATGGCAAAAATTACTCCGGCAACCCCAATGCTTAATCCAAAAACATTTAAAAACGAAAACAATTTGTTTTGCCTCAAATGATAAATAAAAATTTTAAACCAGTTAAAAATCATAGTTTATTTTTTTAGAAACGGTTAGTTAGATAATTGACAATACTTTGCAAACAAATCCCACCAGAATTACGATTGCAGTTACAATAAATTTGATCATTTTATATTTATTTAGCGTCCATAAAAACATCAACATTTCTCTGATTTAGTTTTTCAGAGAATATTACACCATCTTTCATATGAATTGTTTTCTGCGAAAACGAAGCATCATAATCAGAGTGGGTTACCATCAAAATTGTGGCACCTTTAGCGTGCAAATCGGTTAAAAGTTCCATTACTTCATTACCATTTTTACTGTCCAGATTTCCTGTAGGTTCATCGGCAAGAATAATTTTCGGGTCGTTTACCAAAGCTCTTGCAACCGCAACACGTTGCTGTTGTCCTCCAGAAAGCTGTTGCGGATAATGTTTCAATCGGTGTGAGATATTTAGTTTCTCAGCAATCGCTTCAATTTTTTGTTTTCTGTCCGAAGCTTTTACATTATTATATAGTAAAGGCAATTCAATATTATCATAAACAGAAAGTTCATCGATTAGATTAAAATTTTGAAAAATGAATCCGATATTTTCTTTTCGAACATTAGCTCTTCCTTTTTCTTTTAAACCCACCATTTCCTGGTCTAATAATTTATAACTTCCGTCAGTAGCACTGTCAAGAAGCCCAATGATATTTAATAAAGTAGATTTTCCGCAACCTGAAGGTCCCATGATCGTTAAAAAATCTCCTTTTTTAATTTCTAAAGAAATCCCGCTTAATGCAGAAGTTTCTACTTCTTCAGTTCTAAAAACTTTGGTTAAATTTTGAATGGTTATCATATTTTTTAAGGTTTTAAGTGTTGTTAATTATGTTTTTTGATTGATGATTGAAACTTTTATTTTTGTCCTGCAAGGTTTTCAAAACCTTGTAGGTCTGATTTTGACGCTATTTTTATACCTACAAGGTTTTGAAAACCTTGCAGGAGAACTAATATATTATTGCGAATTACTAATCGACAACTCCTCAATATCTTTATAATCAGAATACGATGAAGTAATCACAGATTCGCCTTCTTTCAAACCTTCCAGAATTTCATAATATGAAGGATTTTCTCTTCCTAATTTTATATTTCTTCTTTCCGCTTTATTGCCTTTTACAACAAAAATCCATTTTCCGGCGGTTTCCTGATTAAAACTTCCTTTAGGAACAACGAGCGTTTTATTTTTCTCCGATAAAATCAGCTTCACGCCAAAACTAAGTCCGTCTTGCAAAGCGATATTTTCTTTAGAAACAAAAACCAATTCTACTGTAAAATGCCCGCTTTTTACTTCCGGAATTACTTTAGTAACCAGAACTTCAAGTATTTTTCCTTTAAATTCTACCTGTCCTTTTAAGCCTTCTCTTAATTTTTCCAAATAAAATTCATCTACTTCCGCTATCAGTTTGTAACCTTGTTTAGAGTCGATTTTCCCAATGCTTTCTCCCGCCTGGAATGTTTTTCCCAAAACAGGTTCAAATGACGTTAATCTACCAGATTCCGGAGCAGTAATCAAAAAATTCTTTTTGTTATTTCTCAAAATATCCAAACTCATTTCCATTGTCTGAATAGAGCGGTTGATTTGAGAAATTTGCAATTGATTCGATTGTTTTTCTTTTTGAATACTCTGCTGAATCGTTTTTTTGCGTTCTTCCTGAAAACGTAAACTTTCCTTAAATGTATTCCAGTCATTTTTCGAAATCACATCTTTAGCAAACAATTTGGAGTTCATATCATACAATCTTTTGGCGTCATTGTAATCGTGTTCGATCAAAACCCAGTCTTTGGTTAAGTTCAGTTCCTGATTTCTAATGTTCAGTTTTCCTGTATTTAAATTATTAATTTGCTCAATAATAGCCGTTTCCTGAGTCAGATAATTCAGTTCCGTATTCGGATTATACAAACGAGCCAGCGATTGTCCCTTAGTTACCATAGCGCCGTTTTCTACAAAAATCTCTTTTACAGAACCACCTTCTGTAACGTTTACAAGCATCACATTCAAAGGTTCTACTTTGGCCTGAAAAACTACAAAATCTTCAAAAAATTCTTTTTCAATTTTTTGAACCGTAAGTTCTTCTGCTTTTACATTTAAACTTCTTTTAGTGCTAAAAGAAAAAAAGACGATCACAGCCAAAACTAAAAAAACAGCAATTGCTATTGTCAGATACCTAAATTTTCTATTTTTACGAGGAATTACCTTGTCCATTTTTTAAATAATTTACTGATAATCAATAGGTAAATATTGTGCCACAAAAAGTATTATTTGTAAAGCATTGATTTTAAAGAAGCTTTAAAAAACAATCCAAAAAAGAGTGTTCGATAATGAACAGTTGACCGTTCAAAATCGGACAAAAAAGACAACATGCGAAAAAAACAAGCCCAAATATTAGTCGTTGACGATCAGGAAGAAATTCTTTTTTCGGCAAAAATGATTCTCAAAAAACATTTTGAAACCATTTTTACAGCGAATAGTCCCAAAAAGATTATTTCTATTTTAAATGAAAATGAAATAAACGTGGTTTTGTTAGACATGAATTACCGAATTGGTTTTGAAGACGGGCGCGAAGGAATTCATTGGCTAAAAGAAATAAAGACACTTTCGCCGCAAACTATTGTGATTTTAATGACCGCTTTTGGTAAAATCGACACCGCTGTTGAAGGCATAAAAATTGGCGCTTTTGATTATGTTTTAAAACCGTGGCACAACGAAAAATTACTGGAAACTATTGATAAGGCTGTCGCCGAAAGCAGAAAGAACACGAAGAAGGCAATAATTGAAAAAACAGAAAAACGTTATTTTACCGGAACTTCCACCAAAATAAAACAAGCTTATTCTATGGCAGAAAAAGTAGCCAGAACAGACGCCAATGTTTTGATTTTGGGAGAAAATGGAACAGGAAAATATGTTTTTGCCGAGTTTATTCATCAAAATTCAGAACGAAAAAACCAGCCTTTTGTGCATGTTGATTTAGGTTCTTTGAGTGATAATTTATTCGAAAGCGAACTTTTTGGTTATGCCAAAGGTGCTTTTACCGATGCCAAAACCGATACGCCCGGAAGATTTGAAACCGCGCAAAACGGAACTATTTTCTTAGATGAAATAGGAAATATTCCGTTGCATTTACAATCTAAATTATTACATGTTTTGCAAACTAAAACCGTAACACGATTAGGCGAAAGCAAAGCCCGGCCTTTAAATGTTCGCATTATTGCTGCTACAAACAGTGATATTAAAGCGGAGGTAAAAAATAAAACCTTTCGGGAAGATTTGTTGTACCGAATTAATACGATGGAAATTTATTTGCCGTCATTGCGTGAGCGAAAAGATGATATTGTGCCAATGGCGCATTTTATATTAGAGCAAATTGCCGAAAAATACAATCATGGTCCCGAAGCTTCGGGATGGCATTTTGAAGAAAATGTTGCGCCATATTTAGAAAAATATCCATGGAAAGGGAATATTCGTGAAATGGAAAATAAAATCGAACGCGCTTTGATTTTGGCCGATAACAATACAATTTCTGTACAGGATCTGGATATTCTTGATTTTGAAGAAATTAAGGAAAACGATGAAAATCCGTTATCAGAAATGGAAAAAACTGCCATAGAAAAAGCATTATTCAAACACCACGGAAACATCAGTAAAACCGCCGAAGAATTAGGTTTGTCAAGAGCCGCTTTGTACAGAAGAATTGAGAAATACGATTTAAAAAATATTT
>Ga0247738_10000717_pt1 | contig 12050 bp, 13 predicted proteins | sample UWRJL013104B2_FD_180936 | JGI IMG/M metagenome (GOLD analysis project Ga0247738, IMG submission 180936) | Plant litter microbial communities from Arlington Agricultural Research Station in Wisconsin, United States - UWRJ-L013-104B-2 | ecosystem: Environmental > Terrestrial > Plant litter >...
CGGCTGATGGTGACCAACTTCCTCAACGAAAGCTCCAGCCTCGGCTCGCCGGGCCTGGAGAGCGTGAAGTGGCTCAAGCCGGTGTTCCCGGGCGACACACTGCGGCTGCAGCACACCATCCTGGAAAAGCGGCCCATGAGCAAACGGCTCGACGTCGGGCTGGTGCGCACCACCTGGGAGATGTTCAACCAGCAAGGCGACAAGGTGTTGTTCATGGAGGGCTACGGCATGTTCCGGCGCCGCGAGCCGGGCAAGGCTTAGGCCTCGCCCTTTCCGGCGCGAGGCACCTGATCCAGAGCTCGCAAGGATCCGGCTCCGCCGGTCCGAGCGTGCGCCCCCTTGAGGGGGCCGCGCGCAGCGCGGAGGGGTGGGCCACAATCCAGCTCATGGATTTCAAGCCACTCATCACCCTGCTGGCGATCGTCAACCCGCTGGCGATCGTGCCCTTCTTCATCCACTACACGCAGGGCTTTTCGCGGCAGCAGCGGCAGCGCACGGTGATGATTTCGGCTTTCAGCGCCTTCGCGGTGATCGCCACCTGCGCCGTCATCGGCCTGCAGATCCTGGAGTTCTTCAGCATCTCGCTGGCGAGCTTCCAGGTCGGCGGTGGCATGCTGCTGCTGACTTCGGCGCTGTCCATGCTCAACGCGCGGCCCGCAGAGGCCAAGGCCACCGACCAGGAACTGAGCGACACCTCCGCGCGCACCTCCATCGCGGTGGTGCCGCTGACGATTCCGCTGCTCACCGGGCCGGCCACCATGTCCACCGTGGTGATCTATGCCGACCAGGCCAAGACCTTCTTCCAGCACGCCGCGCTGGTGGGCTATGGCGTGGTGATCGCCCTGGCCACCGCCATCTGCTTCACCCTGGCCGAGCCGATCGCGCGCTTCCTGGGCCAGACCGGCATCAACGTGATGACGCGGCTGATGGGCCTGATCCTGGCGGCGCTGTCGGTTGAGGTGATGGCGACCGGCCTGGTGAAGCTGTTTCCGGCGTTACTGGGCTGAGGGGTAGAGGTCCAGCGTCTGCGCCTGCAGGCGCGAGAGGCCCAGCAGCGCGTCGGTGAACGGTGTGGGCACGCCGGTGAGCTGGCCGAGTTCGCGCACCACGGTAACCAAAGCGTCGAGCTCCACCGGCTTGTGCGCCTGCACGTCCTGCAGCATCGAGGTCTTGAACGCACCGAGCTTGAGCGTGACAGCATGTCGGTCTTCGGGCTGCTGGTCGATCGGAATGCCGATGCGCGCACCGATGTCCTTGGCCTCCAGCATCACGCGGCTGATGAAGTCGCGCACCAGCGGGTCGCCCAGGATGCGGTCGGTGGTGGCACCGGTCAGCGCGCTCACCGGGTTCACCGTCATATTGCCCCAGAGCTTGTACCAAACGTCTTTCTGAATCTGCGGCGACACCGTGGCGTTGAGGCCGGCGCGCCGCAGCAACTCGGCCAGCGCCGCCACACGCTCGCTGGACTCACCCGAGGGTTCACCCAGGATGAGGCCATTGCCGAAGTGGTGGCGGATCACACCGGGCGCGTCCACCGAGCAGCTCGCGTGCACCACACCGCCGATGACGTGGCGCGCCGGGATGCTGCGCTCGATTTCACCTTCGGGATCCACCGTCTTCAGCCGCGTGCCGGCGCGCTCGCCACCAAAGCCATTGAAGAACCACCAGGGCACGCCGTTCATGGCGGTGAGCACCACGGTGTGGCGCCCGAGCAGCGGCGCGATGCCGCGCGCGAGACCCGGCAGCGAGGGGGCTTTCACCGCCACGATCACCAGGTCCTGCACGCCCAGGGTGACGGCGCTGGCGGCAGCCTGCACGGGCGCGCCCTGCAACTGGCCGTCCTGGTACAGCTGCAAGCCATCGCGCTGCAGCGCGGCGAGCGTCTCGCCGCGCGCCAGCGCGCTCACGAGGCAGCCGGTGTGCGACAGCCGCACGCCGAGCCAGCCACCGATGGCGCCCGCGCCGACGATGGCCACGCGCTGAAAGTCAGGGGAAGAGGTCAAGGGATCACTCCAGGTAACTGCGATCCAGGCGGTTCACCTGCCGGACCAACGCGTCGAACACATCACGGCCAGCGCCGTGGTGGGGATTGAACTGCAGTGCATCGCGCGTGCATTTTTCAGCGATGGCCTCGGGCACCGGCAGCGCCGCCTGCGCGCCGCCCATGGCAAAAGTGGCCATCTGGATTTCGCAGGCGCGCTGCAAGGTCCAGAGGATGGCGAAGGTCTGCGGCAGGGTCGCGCCCCAGGCCAGCAGGCCGTGGTTGCGCAGGATCACCGCCGGCCGGTTGCCGATGCTCGTGAGCAGGCGCGGCGCCTCGTCGGCGTGGATGGTGATGCCCTCGAACGCGTGGTACGCCACCATGTCGTGCAACTGCGCTGTGTAGAAGTTGGTCTGCTGCAGGCCGTCTTTCAGGCAGGCCACCGCCACGCCGGCTGTGGTGTGGGTGTGCATCACGCAGTGCGCACCTTCAATGCCGTCGTGGATGGCGGCATGCACCGTGAAACCGGCCGGGTTGACCGGGTGCGGCGAACCGTCAAGCACCGCGCCCTGCAGGTTGATCTTCACCAGGTTGCGCGCCGTGACCTCGCTGTAGTGCAGGCCGAAGGGGTTGATCAGGAACTGCTTTCCACGGGCCCCCACGCTCCCCGCTTCGCGTGGTTCGCTGCCCCCCGAGGGGGCTGCCCCGCCTTGGGGCGGCCCGGCGGCGGGGCGGCCTTCCTCCTCCCCCGTCACGCTGGCGGGCAGGCGCAGCGTGATGTGGTTGTAGATCATTTCGGTCCAGCCCAGCATGGCGAAGACGCGATAGCAAGCGGCGAGCTCGACGCGCGCGGCCCATTCGTCCGGGTGCATGCCGGCAGGGGTGGCGGTGGTGGCTTGCATGGCTGCGTTCATGGGGGTCTCCTAGTACACACTGCCCTTGGCTGGTGCGGGCATGGCGGGCGCGTCGGTCTTGAAACGCGCGGCCAGGGCGCTCGTCTGGCGCACGAGGATCTGCGTGTCCAGCCCCACGGCCACGAACACGGCACCCAGTGCGAGGTAGTGGCGCGCCTGGACCTCGTCCGTGGTGAGGATGCCTGGTGCCTTGCCGGCGCGCAGGATGCGCGCGATGGCGTCCTCGATGGCGGCCTGCACCTCGGGGTGGCCCGGGTCACCCACGTGGCCGAGCGAGGCAGAAAGATCGGCCGGGCCGATGAAGACGCCGTCCACGCCGGGCGTGGCCGCAATGGCATCGAGCTGCTGCAGGGCCTCGCGCGTCTCGGCCTGCACCAGCAGGCAGACCTGGGCGTTGGCCTCCTTCGCGTAGTTCGGGTAACGGCCCCAGCGCGAGGCCCGGGCCCCCGCCATGCCGCGCACGCCGCCCTGGCCATCGTCCTGCGGATAGCGGCAGGCGCGCACGAGTTGGGCCGCCTGTTCAGGCGTGTCCACCATGGGCACCAGCAGGGTCTGCAAGCCGATGTCGAGGTACTGCTTGATGAGCGCTGAGTCACCCACCGGCACACGCGCGATGGCGTGCGAGCCCGGATAGGCCGCAATGGCCTGGGCCTGGGCCAGTATGTCCGGCAGGCCATTGGGTGCGTGTTCGCCGTCGATCAGCAACCAGTCGAAGCCGGCGCCGGCGCAGATTTCCGCACTGTAGGCGTTGGCCAGACCGAGCCACAAGCCGATTTGCGCGCGGCGCTCGGTCAGCGCCTGTTTGAAGGGATTGAGAGGAGTTTTCATGGGGATGAGGAGTCAGACAAACTGGAACCGAAGGCTGCCGAGGGGGCCGTAGTCGGCCTCGAACAGGTCGCCCTTGCGGGCCGCGACCGGTCGCGTGAACGAACCGGCCAGAACGATCTGGCCGGGGTGGAGCGATTCGCCCCAAGGTGCGAGCTTGTGGGCCAGCCACGCGATACCGACAGCGGGGTGACCTTGCACACCAGCGGCCAGCCCTGTTTCTTCCACCGCGCCGTTCTGCCGCAGGATGGCGCCGCACCAGGGCAGATCGAGGGTGAATGGGTCGGCGCGGTAGCGCAGGTCGCCTTCGCCGATAACGATACCGGCGTTGGCCGCGTTGTCGCTGATGGTGTCGAACACCTTGCGCATGACCTTGGTGTGGCGGTCGAACTGTTCGATGCGCGCATCGATGATCTCGATGGCGGGCGTCACGTACTCGGTGGCGGCGAGCACCTCCTCCACTGTGACGTCCTTGCCCTTCAGGGGCGACTTGAGCACAAACGCCAGCTCCACCTCCACACGCGGTGCAATGAAGCGCGCCGTGGGGATCTGCAGCACCTCGCCGGCCGTGGCGGTGAAGCGCATGCTGTCGAGCAGGGTGCCGAAGTCGGGCTCGTCGATCTGGCTGGAGATCTGCATGGCGCGGCTGGTGAGGCCGATCTTGTGACCGATGACCTGTTTGCCGGCGGCCACCTGCAAGGCCACCCAGGCACGGCCGATGCGGTAGCCGTCGTCGACCGACATGCCGGGGAAACGTTTGGAGAAATGCTCCAGCGGCACGCGGCCGCGTTCGGCCGCGTCGAGCTCGGCCGCGAGCTGCTGGATGAGGGTGTCGTCGAGCATGGGGTCAGCTCCGGGTGAACAGCGGGTGCAGGGAACTGGTCTTGGCGTCGAACACCTCATGGCCTTCGTCCACCTGCACGGTGATGCCGATGGCCCGCGTGGCGAGCTGCAGAGCGAAATGCGCCTTCACCACGGCTTGCAGCGCATCGCCCACGCGCTGGTGCGTGACGGTGCTGCGGCCTTTGGCCATGCGCACGTTCATGTAGACGAAGGCGTAGTCGCCACCCAGGCCGGCGGCGGTGCCGGCCGCGCCGCCGTCCGACACAGCGCTGTGTGCGGCCGGGTACGCCAGCACGCGCGTGCCCCCGGTGGGGAAGACCTGCTTGTCGGCCTCGTCGCGCACCGCGAGCATGGCGTCGCACAGCTCGCGGCAAAGCGCGTCCATGTCGGCGCCGCCTTCGCTGGCGGGCTTGTCGAGGTTGGGGGTGTAGAGGATGACGAGGTGCGGCATGGTGATGGCAGCGTCAGAGTCGGGAGACGGTCTGGTATCCCTTGGCCGATGAGGCTTGCGCGGCGGGGATGGCTTGGCCGGTCTGCGGCGTGACGGGGAAGACGGCGTTGATCTGGCCCGTGCCGGAGGCGCCGAAATACGGGGTGATGACTTCGGCCTGGCCGTCGTAATCGCTCCAGCCGAGGGCGCCAAGCATCATGGCGGTATCGTGCATGAAGCCTTCTCCGTGGCCCTTGGCGGCGTACTCGGGCAGCATCTCGCAGAAGGCTTTCCATTCGCCCTGCTCCCACATCTCGACGACGCGACGGTCCAGCGTTTCGAGGAAGGGAGTCCAGATCTTGAAGGCGAAGTCGGGCGCGAGGCCGTTCTGCGCGAAGCGGTGGCTGAGCGAGCCGCTGGCGAAAAAGGCCACAGTGCCGTCGTAGTGGTCTTCGACGGCCTTGCGCATGGCCCAGCCCAGGCGTGCGCTGTCGTTGAGGTAGTGCGACTGGCACAGTGCCGAGACCGAGATGGCCTTGAAGTGCCGGTCGGCGTTCATGTAGCGCATGGGCACGAGGGTGCCGTATTCGGGGCCGAGGGTGGTGGCGTCGTGCGCGAGGGTTTCGACGCCGTGTTCGTTGCACACCTTGGCGAGCAGTTTGCCGAGCTCGGGGTTGCCCGGGATCTCGAACGGCATGTTGCTGATGAAGTGGGGCAGCTCGTTGCTGGTGTAGGTGCCCTGGAAGTGAGGGGCGCAGTTGAGGTGGTAGCTGGCGTTGACGAGCCAGTGGGTGTCGAAGACGACGATGGTGTCGACACCGAGTTCGCGGCAACGGCGGCTGATTTCCTGGTGGCCGTCGATGGCGTCCTGCCGCGTGCCCTTCCTCGGGCCGTCGAGTTCGCTGAGGTACATCGACGGAACGTGGGTGATTTTGGCGACGAGTGCTAGTTTGCCCATTTGCTGTTCCTCCGTTTTTCGGTTGTCGCGCTCGCTCCGCAGGCTGGGGCATGTGCCGCCCAAACCTCTTCAGATCGGGCGGGCAGGGCGTTCTGCGCAGCGGGATAAAGGAGGAGACGGCACCAGCCGTCGGGGGACACCCGCGGAGCAGAGCGCCCTGCCCGTTCGATCCCGCCCACCCGTTGGAGCGAAGGCGAACTCATTTCAAACACCCCAGTGAGGAATGTGATGCGACCCAAGAGACACCGCGATGTTCTTGGGCTCCAGAAACACCTCATAGCTCCAGGTGCCACCCTCACGCCCCGTGCCGCTCGCTTTCGTGCCGCCAAACGGCTGGCGCAGATCCCGCACGTTCTGCGAGTTGACGAAACACATGCCCGCCTCCACGGCCGCCGCGACCCGGTGTGCACGCCCCAGGTTTTCCGTCCACACATAACTGGAGAGGCCGTACTGGATGTCGTTCGCGAGTTCGATCGCGTGCGCCTCGTCGCGGAACGGAATCAGGCACGCCACCGGACCGAAGATCTCTTCTTGCGCGATGCGCATGCGGTTGTCCACGTCTGCGAACACCGTTGGCCACACGTAGTTGCCCTTGGCCACGCGTGCCGACAGCTCGGGCGCGTACGACGGCCGGTCCAGCCCGCCGCACAACAGGGTGGCGCCCTCCTTCGGACCCAGTTCGATGTAGCTGCGCACCTTGGCCAGGTGCGCCTGGCTGATCATCGGGCCGACGACGGTCTTCTCGTCCAGCGGATCGCCCACGGTGATGCGCTTGGCTCGCTCCGCGAACTTCGCGACAAAGTCGGCGTAGATGCTCTGCTGCACCAGGATTCGGCTGCCCGCCGTGCAACGCTCGCCGTTGTTGCTGAAAATCATGAACACCGCCGCGTCCAGCGCGCGGTCCAGGTCGGCGTCATCAAAGATCACGAACGGGCTCTTGCCGCCCAGCTCCATGCTGAACTTCTTCAAGCCCGCGCTCTGCACGATGCGGTTGCCCGTGGCTGTGGAGCCGGTGAAGGAGACCGCGCGCACGTCCGGGTGCGCGCACAGCGGTTCGCCCGCCTCCTTGCCGTAGCCGTGCACCACGTTGAGCACGCCCGCCGGAATGCCGGCCTCCAGCGCGAGCTCGCCCAGGCGCGCGGCCGTCAGGGGTGACAACTCGCTCATCTTCAGCACCGCTGTGTTGCCGAACGCCAGGCAGGGCGCGACCTTCCAGGTCGAGGTCATGAAAGGCACGTTCCACGGACTGATGAGCGCGCACACACCCACCGGGTGGAACAGCGTGTAGTTCAGATGCGTGGGCGTGGGGTAGGTGTGGCCATCCACCCGCGTGCACATCTCGGCGAAGTAGTGGAAGTTGTCGGCCGAGCGCGGCACCAGCTGCTTGCCGGTCTGCGAGATCACCTGGCCGCTGTCGTTGGTTTCGGTCTGCGCGATCTCGGGCACGTGCGCCGCGATCAGCTCGCCCAGCTTGCGCATGAGCTTCGCGCGCTCGGTGGCGGGCAGGCCGGCCCACTTGGGAAACGCGTCCTTCGCGGCCTGCACGGCGGCGTTGACTTCCGCCGCGCCACCGGCGCTGACCTCGGCCAGCACGTCCTGCGTGGCGGGGTTGATCGTCTCGAAGCTCGCGGCGCTGGCCACGGCTTTGCCGTTGATGAGGTGCTGGATCGTCGTCATGCGGTTCAGGGGTGTTGGGTGATGGTGTTGACGAGGTCGCCGATGCCTTCGATCGACGTGACGATCACGTCGCCAGGCCGGCAATCGACCACGCCGTCGGGCGTGCCGGTGAGGATCAGGTCGCCCGGTTGCAGCGTCATGAACGTGCTGAAGTACTCGATGAGCGTGGGCACGTCGAAGATCATGTCGCGCGTGCTGCCCTGCTGTGTCACCTCGCCGTTGACGGTGGTCTGCAGCGCAAGGTTCATCGGGTCGGGCACATCGGCCGCGTCCACCAGCCAGGGGCCGATGGGCGTGCAGGTGTCGCGGTTCTTGGCGCGCAGGTTGGGCCGGTACCAGTTCTCCAGCACATCGCGGATGACGTAGTCGTTCGCGACCGTGTAGCCGCCCACGAAGTCCAGCGCGTCGGCCTTCTTCACGCGTTTCGCGGTGCGCCCGATCACCACCGCGAGCTCACATTCGTAGTGCATGAAATCCACCCCGGGCGGGCGCAGCGTGAAGCCCCGATGACCCGTGAGCGAGCCCTCGCCCTTCACAAAAGCCAGCGGTTCTTCGGGCGCCTTGAAGGCCAGCTCCTTCGCGTGATCGGCGTAGTTCAGGCCCAGCGCGAGCACGGTGCGCGGTCGCTGCGGCGGCAGGGGTTGCAGCGGCGGCAGCCAGACCACATCGTCGAAGGCCACGCGGTGGCCCTTGAGTGCGGGTGTGAGCAGTTTCAGTTGGCCGTCGGCCTCAATGGCGTCATGGACCGCGCCGGCCCAGGCGATGCGGGCGCGCTTCATGCGGCCACCTCCTGTGTGAAGCTGTGCAGGGTGGAAGTGAAGCCCGGGGCGGTGATCTCCACCGTGTCGCCCGGGTGCACCAGCGGGCGTGTGCCGTCGGCCAGGCAGTCGGTGCCCAGCATCAGCACGTCGCCCGGGCGAAGGGTCATGAACTCGCTCACGTCGGCCAGCAGCGTGCCGGCGTCGCGCAGCAGCTCGGCCAGGACCGTGGTCTGGCGGTGCACGCCGTTGATGTGCAGCTCGATCTGCAGGCCCGCCAGCCCGGCGAGGCCGCCCAGGCGCGCGAGCGGCTCGCAATCGGCGCCCACACCCAGGAAGCCGTCGACGCAACGCGCCTTGACCGGTGGGCGGTAGTAGCTCTCGTGCGCGATGGCCACGTCGTTGAACAGCACCGCGCCGGACACGCCGTCATTGCCCATCACAAGGCCCAGCGAGGCCGCCACCTGCACCGCCGCACCGGCGGGCAGCGCAATGGCCTGGCCAGCCGGCGTGAAGGTGTTGGCGGTCTTGATGTAGAGCACTGGCGCTTTCGGCGGCGCCTTGTAGGGCGCCTCCTGCATGCGCGGCGCCCACAGCGCGTGTTCGCGCTGGAAGTTGAGCAGGGTGCCGTAGACCGTGCCGGCCGGCATCCAGAGAATGGGATTCATGCGGCGTCTTCCTCCAGGCCATCGGCCTCTTCGGTGTTCATGGGTTGTTCGAGCGCGATCACCTCGTCGAGCAAGGCGTACAACTGCGCCAGGCGGGCCTTGCCCAGGCGCTGTTCCATCCACGCGTAGTGCGCCTCGATGGTGCTGGAGAGGCCCTTCACCAGCTTGAGCCCGGCCGGCGTGGCGCGCACCACGGTGCGCCGAGCGTCCTGCGGACAACGGCTGCGCGCGATCAGACCGTCGCGCTCCATGCGGGTGAGCACGCCGGTGAGGCTGGGGCCGAGCAGAAAAGCCTCGCGCGCCACCCGGCCGGTTTCCACCCCGCCGGGCAGCTGCGCGTGTTCACCGAGCACGCGCAGCACGCGCCACTGCTGGTCGGACAAGCCGTACTCGCGCAGGCTGGGCCGGGTGTGAAGCATCACGGCCTCGCGCGCTTCGAGCAGCAGGCGGGGCAGGTTGCGGTGAATGAAAGGGGTGGTGTCGTCCATTTATTTAATATATTAAATGATTATTCTGGAAACAAATCAAGGGTTTACCCGGGACGGCGGCGCGGTGAGAATGCGCGCATGAACGCACTCACTACCCTGCTCGGTACCGAATACCCCCTGATCCAGGCGCCGATGGCGGGCGTGCAGGGTGCGCCACTGGCGGTGGCGGCGAGCAACGCAGGCGCGCTGGGCTCCCTGCCCTGCGCCATGCTCTCGCCCGAGGCCATGGACCGCGAGCTGACGGCACTGACGGCGGGCACCCAGCGCCCGTTCAACGTCAACTTCTTCTGCCACGCGCCGCCCGAAGCCGATGAGGCGCGCGAAGCGGCGTGGCGCGCCTGGCTCGCCACGTACTACCGTGAAGCAGGGCTGGACATCGATGCCGTGCCGACCGGCCCGGGCCGGGTGCCGTTCAACCGCGCGGCAGCCGACATCCTCGAGCGCTTCCGACCCAAGGTGGTGAGCTTCCATTTCGGCTTGCCCGATCTGGACCTGCTGGACCGCGTGAAGGGCTGGGGCAGCGTGGTGCTCTCCTCGGCCACCACCGTGGAAGAGGCGCGCTGGCTGGAGGCTTTCGGTGTGGACGCCATCATTGCCCAGGGTGTCGAGGCCGGTGGCCACCGGGGGATGTTCCTGTCGGACGACCTCACGACGCAGGCCGGCACCTTCGCGCTGGTGCCGCAGATCGTGGCGGCTGTGAGCGTGCCGGTGATCGCGGCCGGCGGCATTGCCGACGCGGCAGGCGTGGCCGCAGCCATGGCGCTGGGCGCCTCGGGCGTGCAGGTGGGCACCGCCTTCCTGTGCTGCCCCGAAGCCACCACCAGCGCCCTGCACCGCGCGGCACTGCAGAGCGAGGCAGCGCACCACACCGCCCTCACCCACCTGTTCACAGGCCGTCCGGCGCGCGGCATCGTCAACCGCGTGATGCGCGAGCTCGGGCCGATGAACCCGGTGGCGCCGGCCTTTCCGCTGGCCACCGCGGCCATGGCGCCGCTGCGCGCGCACTGGGAGGCCAAGGGCAGCGGGGACTTCTCACCGCTGTGGTCAGGCCAGAACGCCAGCGGCTGCCGGGAGGTGCCGGCCGCCGAACTGATCGGCGAACTGGTTCAGGGCTTCACGACAGGTCGCGCTGCGCGTTGAGCCAGCGTTTGAGCCGCGCGGGGTCGCCCGCCTGCTCACGGTCGCGCGCCAGCTGCGCCAGGGCACTCTCCAGCGCGCGGGTCTGGTCGATCCGGCGCTGCAACAAGGTGTTGGCGTTCGGTGAGGTGCCTTCGCGCAGGTCGAATTCGTCGGCCAGTGCGCTCTGCCGCGCGGCGCGCTCGCGCTCCAGCGCAGCCACCTGCGCCTTGAGCAGAAGCGTGAGCGAGGCCAGGCGCTCGTCGGACAGCTGCTGCACGCCGGCTGGGTCGGCCAGTTCGGCGCGGGCCTGGATCTGCAACAGCGCCACCAGGTCGCGCTTTTCATAGGCGGCGTTCGCCTCGCTCATGAGCGCAGTCTTGTGCAGGCGCGCCTGTGGGTCGGTCTCGCGATCGGGGTGCAGGGCGCTGGCCAGCTGGCGAAACAGGCGGCGCAACAGGGTGTCGGCATCGTGCTGCCCGGTCTGGCGTGCTGCTGCACCCGGCTTTTTGCGCTCGCGTCGGGCCTGCGCGGCGTCGCGGCGCTCCTGCTCGACGTCCTCCTGCGCGCGGCGCAACCGTTCCATGCCGGCGCGCAGAAGCTGTTCGGCGCTCATGTCCTGGCCTCCGTCGTCCAGCGGCTCACCCAGCACGGCCTCCAGCCGCTGGCGCAGCGCATCCGCTGAGTCCTGCTTGAGTTGCGCCAGGCTGCGCGGACTGTGGCGGTCATGCAGTTCGCGCATCGCGGCGTCGCCCGCTTCGGCCAGGCCTCGCGCCAGGCGGCACAGCAGCGTGCGGGCGGTGTCGGCCTGCACGCGGCTCAGCAGCTTGCCTTGCAGGTGTTCGTTCAGCGCCAGGGCGAGCGAGCGCTGGTCTTGGGCCAGCCGTCGGCGCAGCGGCTCCACCGCGTTGTGAAGTTCCTGGCGGTGCTGCTGCGCCAGCGCGTCCATCTCGGCCAGCTGGCTCTTGAGCTTGTCGATCCGGGTGAGCTGCAGGTTGTAGGCGCGCGCGGCGGCCGACAGCGCTTGCGCACCGGGTGGCAGCACTTGGAGGGAGGTGGCAGGAACAGGCAGGGGCATGGGGGTCTCGACTATATTTGCCCGGCACCATGGCCAAAGACAAAACCCAATACATCTGCAACGAATGCGGTGGCACCAGCCCCAAATGGCTGGGCAAATGCCCGCATTGCAACGCCTGGAACACCCTGGTCGAATCGGTCGCGGAATCCGCCACGCCGTCCAAGAACCGCTTCGCCTCGCTGGCCAAAACCGCCGAAGTCACCACCCTGGCCGACATCGAGGCCACCGACGTGCAGCGCACGCCCACCGGCCACGACGAGCTGGACCGCGTGCTCGGCGGCGGCATCGTGGAAGGCGGCGTGGTGCTGATTGGC
>Ga0247738_10000718_pt1 | contig 12047 bp, 10 predicted proteins | sample UWRJL013104B2_FD_180936 | JGI IMG/M metagenome (GOLD analysis project Ga0247738, IMG submission 180936) | Plant litter microbial communities from Arlington Agricultural Research Station in Wisconsin, United States - UWRJ-L013-104B-2 | ecosystem: Environmental > Terrestrial > Plant litter >...
CCGTCGGCGATCAGGGTGACGTAATCGCCCTGCTCGATGCCGAGCGCGATCACCCCGAGGATGCTCGCCGCGTTCACCGGCGCACCGGCATCCTTGGAGATCGTGATCGGGATGCCGGAATCCTTCGCCGCCTGCGCGAACATCTTCGCCGGCCGCGCGTGCAGGCCGTGCGCCGATCCGATCCGAACGGTCCGGGTGGTGGGGGGCATTCTCAGTCCTCTTCCTGTCGAACATCGTGATCGGGGCGCGGTGCGGTCAGTGCCGCTGCGGCAGGGGCTGCGACCGCCTCCTGGACCAGTGCGAGGGTCCGGCTCCCGTCCAGGTCGGTGAAGATGTCGGGCGGCAGCAGCACCACCGCCGTGCCGCGGCTGGCGGCATCGCGTTCGATGCGCTCCAGCGCGTGCAGCAGGTGGGGCCCGACGAGCACGACGTCCGCACCGTCCAGGTCGATCGGCAGGGAGAGCTCGGTTCCCGCGAAGGCCGAGTACGCGAGGCCGCGATCGTGCGCCGCATGGCGCACGCGTTGAGCGACGAAGGTGCTCGACGCACCCGCACCACAGACCACCAGGATCCTCATCGACCCGCCTTCCTGTGGCCATTCTTGTGAAAACGCTGTGAGCGGACAACCAGTGATGTTTCCGGAGGGGCGGAAAGCACGAAACCCCGACCCCCCATGAAGGGGTCGGGGTTCCTGTGAGGTCCAGCGGCTACTGGAAGAAGGCGCTCGCCTTCTTGGAGAAGAGGAACACGAGCCCGACGATGGCCAGCGCGCCCGCGATCACCTGATCCCAGAAGTCGACGCCGATGACGATGGCCCACACTGCGACGATCAGGTTCAGCGTGAACACGATGGCCATGATGATGCGTGCGGTATTGCTGCCGCGGAACAGCCCGAGGCTGACCGCGATCGTGAGGATGCCGATGATCAGGACTACCCAGGCGTCGAATCCGGCACCGGCGATCAGTGCGAGGATCGCACCGACGATCTGTATCGCGCCGATGATCCACGCGATCACCGCGACGATGGTCACCCCAACGGGGCGTTCTCCAGCCATGTCCACTCCTTCTGCGAGGTATGTCACGTCTCTGTGACGAGATCACGGTACCGCGCGGGCGGGTTCCCCACGGCCACGGCCCGCCGGTGCGTGATTGACTGGCGGAAGCACGCACGCACCGACGCGCAGAGGACACCGTGACCAGAGCGAGACAGGACCGCCTCCTGGGCCTGCTCGCGCGCGATGGGGAGTGGATGACGGCCGCGACCCTCGCCGACGGTCTCGGGGTGACTCCGCGCAGCATCCGCTCCTATGTCACCGCGATCAACGCGCGGGTCTCGGACGGCGTCGCCGTCGAGTCCGGGCCGCAGGGGTACCGTGCCGGTGCGGAGGCGTCGATCGCGCTGCGGACGACAGCCGGGGCGGATGCCGGAACCCCGCGCGACCGCCTGCACACACTCGTGCGGGCGCTGCTGGATTCCGACGACGGCATCGACGTGTTCGAGACCGCCGACAGCCTGCACGTCAGCACGGCGACCCTCGATGCCGACCTGGCCCGCGTGCGCGGACTGCTCGGCGGAACCGAGCTGACCCTGGAGCGCTCCGCGTCCCAGGCGCGGCTGCGCGGAACCGAGATGGCGCAGCGGCGACTGCTGAGCAGACTCGCCCACGACGAGATGGATGCCGGCTCCTTCGACCTCGAGGCGCTGCGCCGCACGCTGGGCGAGGGATCGGTCGGCGCGCACGCGTTCGGCCCCTTCAAGACCGAGCTCGTCGCCGAGCTCGGTGCACTCGGCTACTTCGTGAACGAGTTCGGCATCTCGGATGTCGTGATGCACATCGCGATAGCCGCGGACCGGGTCGCGAGCCATCGCGGCCTGGAGAGCACGGCGGGCGAGATCCGGCCTGCGCAGCAAGAGGTCGCCGCGATCCTGGAGCGCCTCGTCGAGCGCCACCTCGGCGTGACGCTCGGCGCCGGAGACCTGCAGCACCTCTCGACCCTGGTGCTCACTCGGGTCGTCGCCCCCGGCGCATCGGCGCCGTCGGACGATGCCCGCTCGCGGCTGGATCCGGAGGTCGAGGCGGCGGTTCGCGAGGTCGTCGAGACCGCGGCCGCCGAGTTCCTCGTCGACATCGCGGCCGAGGACTTCATCCTGCGGCTGGCGCTGCACGTGCAGAACCTCCAGCACCGCGCTCGTGAGCAGGCCTGGTCGCGCAACCCGTTGACGAAGTCGCTCAAGTCGACGTATCCGATGATCTTCGAGGTCGCGGTGTTCATCGCGAGCGGCCTGCAGCAGCGACTCGGCATCCCGCTGCTGGATGATGAGATCGCCTACATCGCGATGCACGTCGGCGGAAGGCTCGAGCGCAGCCGGCGTGCCGACCAGCTGCTGACCGCGACGATCGTCTGCCCCGGCTACTACGAGCTGCACGAGCTGCTGCGCTCTTCGGTCGACCGCTCCCTCGGCCAGGCCATCGAGGTCGTCGGTGTCGAGACGCGGGTCGACCCCGACTGGGCCTCGATCGACACCGACCTGGTGCTCACCACGATCGACCCCGCCGTGCCGGGCGAACGGTTCGTGCGGATCCAGCCCTTCCTCACCGATGCGGATGTCGACCGCGTCCAGACCGCCGCCGCCCGCATCCGCCGCTCCCGGCGGCTCGCGCGGCTCCGCAAAGAGCTCGAGCGCTACTTCGTGCGCTCCGCTTTCGTGCGCGGGCTCGACGCCGGCGGCGGGGAGGAGGGCGTCATCCGCCACCTCGGTTCGCTGCTGGTCGCGGAGGGCGTGATCGACCAGGACTACGTCGAGCGCACGATCGAGCGCGAGCGGCTCTCCTCCACCGCGTTCACCGATGCGCTCGCGGTGCCGCACGCGCTGGGCATGACCGCGACCCGCACCGCGATCGCGGTCGGCATCGCCGAGCCGTCGATACCCTGGGGCGAGGGCAGGGTGCAGGTCGTGGCCGTCGTCGCGTTCTCCGAGACCGACCGCGAGGCGTTCCAGACCGTCTTCGAGCAGTTCGTCGAGGTCTTCTCCGAGCGCGACAGCGTGCACCGCATCGTCCGTCGCGCGACGGACTTCACCGGCTTCCTCGACGAGCTCGTCGCCGTCATCGACGGCTGAGGCGGCGGCATCCGCTCGTCGATCGCGGGATGCCGCGCCGCGGCGGACCGTCAGCGTGCCAGCCGCGACTCCAGGCCGAGACGGACTGCCGACCACTCGTGGGGGAGGATCGAGAAGACCACGGTGTCGCGGAGCGTTCCCTCGGGGCCGATCCGGTGGTTGCGCAGCACGCCGTCCTGCTTCGCGCCGAGTCGCGCGATCGCCGCACGGGACTGCAGGTTGTGCCAGTGCGTGCGGAACTCCACGGCGACCGCGTCGCATCGCTCGAAGGCGTGGCCGAGCAGCAGCAGCTTCGAGGCGGTGTTCACGGCCGTGCGCTGCGCGTCGACGGCGATCCAGGTGTGACCGATCTCGACGTGGCGATTGGGCTGGTCGATGTTGCAGAAGGTCGTCATGCCGATCGCCTTGCCCGTGTCGAGCCGGCGCACCGTCCAGGGGTTCATCGATCCCTCGTCGTGCCAGGCGAGCCGCTGCTCGATCTCGGCGACGACGCCGTCGGCGGAGGGCACCGAGGTGTACCAGGCGTGCTCGAGCCCGACCGTCGCCTCGGCGAGTTCGTCGGCATGCGCGGCGTTGAGCGGCTCGAGGCGCACGAACGCGTTCTGCAGGGTGATCGGGTCGCGCAGGAGCATGCGTAGAGCCTAGGGGCCCGTGCGCGCGTGCATGGCCTCGTCGGCGGCGGCCGCGGCGGTCGCCGGGTCGCCGACGTGCGAGGCCTCGCGCGCCGCACCGACCGCGCGACGGCCCGCCGGCAGCCACACCGCGCCGGCCACGACGAGGAACGTCATCACGCCGGAGCCGACGAGCAGCCACTCGATCGGAACGACGTCCGCGAGGGGTCCGAAGATGACCATGCCGAGAGGCATGGCGAGCGCCATCACGATGCCGAGGAAACCGAACACGCGGCCCTGCCGTTCGGGCTCGACGGTCTCCTGCAGCAGCGTCATCGACGGTGTCGAGAAGAACGGCACGCCGAGGCCGACCAGGAACATGAATCCGAAGAAGAGCCAGATGGTCGGCGAGAGTCCCAGTCCGATCGAGAGCCCGCCGAACACCAGCGACGACACGATGATCATGCCGATGCGGCTGCGCTTGGCGAAGAACGATGCGACGACGATGCCGCCCAGCACCATGCCCACGCTGAACGAGATTTCGAGCACCGCGAGATTGATCACGTTCTGCTGCTCTCCGGCGTCGAACGTGCGCACGAGCATCAGCGGCGTGAGGTTGGAGGGCGCCACGATCAGCACGAAGATGATCGCGAACAGCACGAGCAGCCACCGCACGAATGCGTGGTTCGCGACGTAGCGCACGCCGTCGACCAGGTCGGCGAAGTATCCGGTCTCCACGTCGCCGGCGCGTCGGACGGCGCCGACGGGAATGAGCGCGAGCAGGCCGATGCCGATGATCGCAGTCACCACGTCGATGAAGAAGATCGGCACGAGGGATGCCGCAGAGCCTTCGTTGGCGGCCGATGACCAGGCGTAGATCGCCCCGGCTGCAGCGGGCGCGAGCAGGGCCATCGCCGACTGGATCGAGCCGTTGATGCCGTTCACCCGCATCAGATTGCGCGCCGGGGTGATCTGCGGGATGAGGGCCGAGACCGCCGGCATCTGGATGCCGGCGCCGGCGGAGCGGACCGCCATCGTCAGGAAGATCAGCCACACCGCGTCGTAGCCGCTCAACATGATGAGGGCGAGCGCGAGGGTGGATGCCGCGATCCCCGCGTCGGCCACCATGATCAGGTACTTGCGGTTGTGCCGGTCAGCCCACACGCCGCCGAAGATCGAGACGACCGCCTGAGGGAGGAACCCGAACAGTGCCGCGAGCATCATCACGACACCGGAGCGGTACTCGATCGTGAGGTACCAGAACACGGCGTACTGCACGAGCATCGAGCCCAGCAGGCTGACCGTCTGCCCGCCGAGGAAGAGGATGACCTTCCGCAGCCAATGGGGCGGGTCGGGCGCGACGTCTGCGGAGGCCGGGGCCGCAGCATCCGTCACGCCGTCGTCGAGGTCATCCGTCATGGATGTCTCATTCGAGCTCGTCCAGCAGTGCCCGTGCGCCGTCGTTCAGGGCGCTGATGCGCGCCTTCGCGTCTTCGGCGGAGTCGCCGCGGACGTCTATGTAGATCTTCAGCTTGGGCTCCGTGCCGCTCGGACGCACGATCACGCGAGAGCCGTCGACCATCCACAGCCGCAGCACGTCTCCGGTCGGCAGGTCATCGACGCCCTGCAGCAGGTCTTCGACCCTCTCGACGCCGAGTCTGCCGATCGCAGACGGATGCCGCTCCCGCAGCGCCGTCATGATCCGCTCGATGCGCGAGAGGTCATCGACGCGGATCGAGATCTGATCGCTCGCGAAGAAGCCGAACGTCGCGTCGAACTCGGCGAGCACGCGGGGCAGGCTCTCGCCGCGGCCGCGCGCCTCGGTCACCAATCCGAGCATCGCGATGGCCGCCGAGATGCCGTCCTTGTCGCGGACGGTCTCGGGGTTGACCAGATAGCCGAGCGCCTCCTCGAATCCGAACACCAGCCCCGGCGCGCGCGAGATCCACTTGAACCCGGTCAGGGTCGTGTGGAACTCGAGTCCGTAGTGGTCGGCGACCGCCTTCAGACCGGGTGAGGAGACGAGCGAGCATGCGAGCGACGCGCCGGGCGCCGCACCGGCTTCGCGGGCGAGGCGGGCCGCCCTCCAGCCCAACAGCAGGCCGATCTGGTTGCCGGTGAGCCGACGCCAGCCACCCGATGCGTGCGGGTCGGGCACCGCCACTGCGAGCCGGTCGGCATCGGGGTCGTTCGCGATCACGAGGTCGGCGTTGACGCTGCGGGCGGTCTCGAACGCGAGATCCATCGCGCCGGGCTCCTCCGGGTTCGGAAAGGCGACCGTGGGAAAGGAGCCGTCCGGGTCGAGCTGCGGCGCGACCGGCACGGGGGCAGGGTAGCCGGCGACCTCGAGGATGCGTGCGAGCGTCTCCCACCCGACGCCGTGCATCGCGGTGTAGACCCATGTCAGCCCGTCGGCGCCTTCGGGCGCGGGTGCGACGGCCGCTGTCGCCGTGACATACGCCTCGACGAGGGACTCGGGGGCCGTCTCGTAGCCGAGCGAGCGCGGGAGGACACCGACGTCGCCGGCATCCGCGATCCGCTGGATATGCGCCGCGATCTCGGCGTCGGCGGGCGAGACGATCTGCGCACCGTCATCGGCGCCGCCGAGGTAGACCTTGTACCCGTTGTCGTTCGGCGGGTTGTGGCTGGCGGTCACCATGACGCCGGCATCCGCCCCGAGCCTGCGCACCGCGAACGCGAGCACGGGCGTCGGCAGCAGCCGCGGGAGCAGGATCGCGCGCAGCCCGGCACCCGCGAAGATCTCGGCGGAGTCCCTCGCGAACACATCGGAGTTGCGGCGGCCGTCGTACCCGATCACCACGGTCGGCACGCGATCCTGGTCGGCGGCGCGCTCGCGCACGAACGCCGCGAGTCCGGCCGCGGCCTGTGCCACGAGCACCCGGTTCATGCGGTTGCTGCCCGCGCCGAGTTCACCGCGCAGACCGGCCGTGCCGAACGCGAGGCGGCCGGCGAACCGGTCCGCGAGATCGGCGGCAGCGTCGGCATCGCCCTGCTCGACGCGCGCGATCAGGTCGCTCAGCTGCGCCCGGGTCTGGGCATCGGGGTCCTGGGCGAGCCAGGCGCGGGCGGTGACCAGGACGCCATCGTCCGCTCCGGCGCTCACATCGCGCCGATCACACGGGCCAGCAGCGACGAGATGACGGGTCCGGCGGCCTGGCCCGCTTCCATGACCTCCTGGTGGCTCAGCGGGGTGGTCTGGATGCCGGCCGCCATGTTCGTGATGAGCGAGAAGCCCAGGATCTCCATGCCGGTCTGGCGCGCGGCGATCGCCTCGAGCGCGGTCGACATCCCGACGATGTGACCGCCGATCGCCTTGGCCCAGCGCACCTCGGCGGGGGTCTCGTACTGCGGACCCGTGAACTGGCAGTACACGCCCTCATCCAGCGACGGGTCGATCGTGCGGGCGAGGTCGCGCAGTCGCATCGAGTACAGGTCGGTCAGATCGATGAACGTCGCGCCCTCGAGCGGCGTCGCCGCGGTGAGGTTGATGTGGTCGCTGATCAGCACGGGGGTTCCGGGCTTCCAGGTGGGTTTGATGCCCCCGGCGCCGTTGGTCAGCACCATGGTCCGCGCACCGGTGGCCGCCGCCGTGCGCACGCTGTGCACGACCCGGCGCGGGCTGCGCGTCTCGTAGTAGTGCGTACGCGCGCCGATGATCAGCACGTGCTTGCCCCGCGGGGTGACGACGCTGCGCAGCGTGCCGACGTGGCCCTCGAGCGCCGGCTTGCTGAAACCGGTCACCTCGATCGCCGGGATCGTTGCGACGGTCTCGCCGATGAGCTCGGCCGCCCCACCCCAGCCGCTGCCCAGCGTCAGCGCGATGTCGTGTCGCGGAACGCCGGTGAGCCGTGCGATGTCGTCCGCGGCCTCCCCGGCGATCTCGAACGGGTCGGCCGCAAGGTCATCGAGAGGGTTGGCTGGTGTCTCAGACATGCACCCACTCTATGAACGCGGGCGCCCCGGAGCCATACCGAGCTGTGGATGTCGTATCGCCGGTCGCCTGCTGGGAGGATGGGTGCATGTCTTTGAGCTTCGAGCGCACCCAGAGCGTCGCGATCATCGGTGGCGGGCCCGGCGGATACGAGGCGGCGATAGCGGCGGCGCAGCTCGGCGCAGAGGTCACCGTCGTCGAGCGGGCCGGGATCGGCGGTTCGGCGGTGATCACCGATGTGGTGCCCTCCAAGACGCTCATCGCGACCGCCGACGCGGCTGTCGCGATCCGGCAGGCGGGCGACCTCGGCGTGCAGCTGTTCGCGCGCGGAAAGGACGACAAGCCCCTGAAGCCTGAGATCGCGATCAACCTGGGCGCGGTCAACAAGCGCTTGCTGTCGCTTGCCCGCCAGCAGTCCGACGACATGCGCGCTTCGCTGGTCGAGGCGGGCGTGCGCATCATCGCCGGTTTCGGCCGCCTCGACAGCGACAACGCGGTCATCGTCTCGACCGGGACGAAGGGGACCGACTTCGACCGCATCGAAGCAGACACGCTGCTGGTCTCCACCGGTTCGTCGCCGCGCGAGCTGCCCAGTGCGAAGCCCGACGGCGAGCGCATCCTCACGTGGACCCAGCTCTACGAGATGACCTCTCTGCCGGAGCACCTGATCGTCGTCGGATCCGGCGTGACCGGTGCCGAGTTCGCCTCGGCATACATGAACCTCGGCGCGGAGGTGACGCTGATATCCAGCCGCGAGCAGGTTCTGCCCGGTGAGGACAAGGATGCCGCATCGGTGCTCGAGAAGGTGTTCAAGCGCGGCGGCATGACCGTGCTGTCCAAGTCCCGCGCCGACAAGGTCGAGCGCCAGGGCGACGGAGTTCTGGTCACCCTCGCGGACGGTCGGACGGTCGAGGGCAGCCACTGCCTCATGGCGGTCGGCTCGATCCCCAACACCGCCGGGATCGGGCTCGAGGAGGCCGGGGTGCAGATGACCGACTCGGGTCACATCCAGGTCAACCGCGTCGCACGCACGTCGGTGCCCAACATCTACGCCGCCGGCGACTGCACGACCTTCGTGCCCCTCGCCTCGGTGGCTGCGATGCAGGGCCGCACGGCCGTCTTCCACGCGCTGGGAGACGTCGTGATCCCGCTCGAGCGCCGGCGCATCACCTCGAACATCTTCACCGCCCCCGAGATCGCGACCGTCGGCTGGCAGGAGTCCGACATGACGGACGGTCTCATCGACGGGATCGTGCACAAGCTGCCCCTCGCGGCCAATCCGCGCGCCAAGATGATGGGGATCAAGGACGGCTTCGTCAAGATCATCGCCCGCAAGGGCAGCGGAACCGTCATCGGGGGCGTGATCGTCGGCCCCCGCGCATCCGAGCTGATCTATCCGATCGCGATCGCCGTCGAGCGCCGGCTCACCGTCGACCAGGTCTCGCGGGTCTTCGCGGTCTACCCGTCGCTGTCCAGCAGCATCACCGACGCCTCGCGCGCGATGCACATCGTCGACCGGGCCAACGAGGACGGCTGACACGGCGGCTTCGGCATCCCGACTTCATCGAAACAGGGGCTGGCGTCGAAACGGGTGACGTGGTCCCCTTTCTCGGCCGAAAGCCCCTGTCTCGCCGAGCGCTGCTCAGCTGATGGTCAGGAGCTGATGACCGGCTGAGACGGTCGTGCCGGCGGTCGCGTTGATCGCGCCGATCACGCCGTCCTTGTGCGCCTGAATGGGCTGCTCCATCTTCATCGCCTCGAGCACCACGACCAGGTCGCCCTTGACGACCAGCTGCCCGTCTTCGACGGCGACCTTCACGATCGTGGCCTGCATGGGGCTCTTCACGGCATCACCCGAGGCGCCGGCGACGACGCCGGGCGCGTGCGAGCGCCGGGACGGCGGAACCGCCGCGGGGCGCGCGGTGGCGCCGGGAGCGGTGACGATCCGGTCGGGGAGGCTGACCTCGAGCCGCTTGCCGGCGACCTCGACGACCACGGTGTGCCGAGCCTCGGCGGGCTTCGGAGCCTCGAGCTCGCCGTCCCACGGCGGGATGTCGTTGACGAACTCGGTCTCGATCCACCGCGTGAACACGCCGAACACGCCGTCCTCCGCGGTGAAGGCGGGGTCACGCACGACCTTGCGGTGGAACGGCAGCACCGTGGGCAGGCCCGCGACCTCGAACTCGTCCAGTGCGCGGCGGGCGCGCTCCAGCGCCTCGGCCCGGTCGCGACCGGTGACGATGATCTTGCCGAGCAGCGAGTCGAACGCTCCGCTGACCGAGTCGCCGGCGGTCACGCCGGAATCCAGACGGATGCCGGGACCGCCGAACGTCTTGAACACGTGGATGGGTCCGGGCTGGGGGAGGAACCCGCGGCCCGGGTCCTCGCCGTTGACGCGGAACTCGATCGAGTGGCCGACCGGCTCGGGGTCGTCGTAGTCGATCGTTCCGCCCTCGGCGATGCGGAACTGCTCGCGCACGAGGTCGATTCCGGTGATCTCCTCCGAGACGGGGTGCTCGACCTGCAGACGGGTGTTCACCTCGAGGAACGAGATCGTGCCGTCGGCCCCGATGAGGAACTCGCACGTGCCGGCGCCGACGTACCCGACCTCGCGGAGGATCGCCTTCGATGCCTCGTACAGTGTGCGGTTCTGGTCGTCGCTCAGGAACGGCGCGGGGGCTTCTTCGACGAGCTTCTGGTGCCGCCTCTGCAGGGAGCAGTCGCGCGTGGAGATCACGACGACATTGCCTGCGGCATCCGCGAGGCATTGCGTCTCGACGTGTCGCGGCTTGTCGAGGTACTTCTCGACGAAGCACTCACCGCGGCCGAAGGCGGTGATCGCCTCGCGGGTAGCGGACTCGAACATCTCCGAGATCTCGTCGTACTCGCGTGCGACCTTGAGGCCGCGGCCGCCGCCGCCGTAGGCCGCCTTGATCGCGATCGGCAGCCCGAACTCGTCGGCGAAGGCGACGACCTCCGACGCATCGGCAACCGGCCCGGGCGTGCCCGGAGCGAGCGGTGCTCCGACCTTCTCGGCGACGTGGCGGGCGGTGACCTTGTCGCCGAGCGCCTCGATGGCCTCGGGCGACGGGCCGATCCAGATCAGCCCGGCATCCATGACGGCACGGGCGAAACCGGCGTTCTCGGCGAGGAACCCGTAACCGGGGTGCACGGCATCCGCACCCGAGCGACGGGCGATCGAGAGGATCTTCTCGACGGACAGGTACGTGTCGGCGCTGGTCGCGCCGTCAAGGGCGTACGACTCGTCGGCGAGGCGCGCGTGCAGGGCGTCGCGATCCTGGTCGGCGTAGACGGCGACCGAGGACTTTCCGGCGTCTCGCGCAGCGCGGATGACGCGGACGGCGATCTCGCCGCGGTTGGCGATGAGCACCTTGGCGATCTGAGGCATGGATGCCAGCCTACCCACGCGCCCGAGACCCCTTTTGAGTCCTCTGCACAAGAAAGACCGCGAAACGTGTGGGGGAGTCTACGAGTGGTCCCGAGCGGTTATGTGCGGCTCCGAGCGGTTACCCGCGATTCCACAGATCCGTCCACGTGACGCCCAGTTCGCCGGCGAGCCGGCGCACCGTCGACAGCGACATTCCGACGACGGTGGACGGGTCGCCGTCGACCCGATCGATGAACGCACCGCCGAGGCTGTCGATCGTGAACGCCCCGGCGACGTGGAGCGGTTCGCCGGAGGCGACATACGCGTCGATCTCGGCATCCGTCACGTCCGCGGCGAAGCTGACGGATGCCGCGGCCACGGCGTGCGCTTCGGCCGAAGGCGTGCCGCCGCCCACCCGGATGACGCTGTGCCCGGAGTGCAGCATCCCGGTGCGGCCGCGCATCTGCCGCCAGCGCAGGGTCGCCGCTTCGGGGGTGTACGGCTTGCCGAGGATCTCGCCGTCGATCTCGAACATCGAGTCGCCGCCGATGACGATGCCCTCGAATCCGTCCGCGGCGGCACGTGCGGCGACATCCCCCGCCTTGCGACGGGCGAGCAGCAGCACGTGCTCATCCGCGCCGAGCCGGCGGTCCCCTTCCTGCTCGACCGCGGCGATCACCGCCTCCTCATCGACATCGGGGGCCATGGTGCGCGGCTCGATGCCTGCCTGACGCAGCAGCATGAGCCGGGCGGGGGACGTCGAAGCGAGGCAGACCTGCATGCGTTCACGGTAGCCGCGCATCGGCCGGGCTGTGGAATGCTCATCGGGTGGATGCCGGAGACGAAATTGACCTCGATGTGACCAGCGTCGCGCACGGCGGTGTGTTCGTCGGCCGCATCGGCGACCCCGCCGACGATTCGGGGCGTGGAGGTCGGGTCGTATTCGTGCCCGACGCGATCCCGGGCGAGCGGGTG
>Ga0247738_10000719_pt1 | contig 12047 bp, 10 predicted proteins | sample UWRJL013104B2_FD_180936 | JGI IMG/M metagenome (GOLD analysis project Ga0247738, IMG submission 180936) | Plant litter microbial communities from Arlington Agricultural Research Station in Wisconsin, United States - UWRJ-L013-104B-2 | ecosystem: Environmental > Terrestrial > Plant litter >...
GATGAGCTTGGCCAAGGGACTCGAATTTAGAGCCGTGGCAGTGTTGGCTTGCGACGAGGGCACTCTGCCGCTGGACGATCGCGTTGCAGATGCGGCCGACGAGGCCGAACTGGACGACATCTACGAGACCGAGCGCCGTCTGCTGTATGTCGCATGCACCAGGGCGCGCGAGCATTTGCTTGTCAGCGGCGTGCGACCCGTATCGGAGTATCTTGCGGATTTGCAGACTGCGGGCTGAGCTCCGAGCCGCATTGTGCGCGAAAACCGCATCTAAAGGTGAACCGAGGAGCGCTAACGAGGTCAACGTTCGAATGCGGCGCGCATGCCTTTCAGCTGGCCTTCAAGGCGTACTCTCGCTGAGACGAGCAGGCTTAGTCCGATAGCTGCCTCGGCTTCCGTCACGTCCATAGTATCGCGCTCGGCCCTCCCCCCACGGAAGGTCAAAAGGTGCAGTCTCATGTGCCAAGCGCCGCTCTGATCGATCATTACAGAACCAGACCCATGACAAAGAAGTGCGCGTAATTGATGCAGATCGCGCCATCCCTCAAGTTCTTTGGCGACCCTGCGTCCTTCCACCGCGAAAGGGCCGTTCGCGCCCGCCACGGTCTTCAACGCTTCAAATCGCTGCCCAAAGAGATGGGGCAGCTTAATCTGCGCACCCTTCCCCGGAACCATCGCTAGAAAAGCGAGCGTTTCGCTGACCGCAGTCTCCGCCAAGGCAAATTCTTCGACAAACCTACCTCGCCAAATGCTCGCGCCATCGCACCGTATCGCTAAGCTCCGATGACCGGCTGTCGACGAATGACCAGATGCGTGCATGAAGGAGAGATTAGATTGTGCCGATTGCGAATTTCTTATCTGCGATCGCCATGTTCATTGGCAGCGAAATTCGGGCGGACCTACACACGTTCCGGCCACGCTGATTGTGCGCCAGCATCCAATCAAAAAGTAGTTAGGCGCAATAACGCAAAAGTGATGGCTCACTTTTGCATGCGCATGTCGCGAAATGCGATGCCAAGACCATAGCGCGAGGGTCCGCGCCATTTTTTAACGCACGAAATCGCGCGGCCCTGATCCGCTCAGAGCGGACTTCGGGAAGCACAGAAATAAATATGAGGGGGGAGTAGCGCTAAGCGAATCTTGCTGGGTAAATAGAACGCAAGGAGAACATCCATGCGAAAATTCGAGCTACCCATCGGACATCTATCGGCGAGCATTCGCGCAATTCTATCGATTGAGGAAGAAGAAGCGCTCCTAGGACGCATCCGCATCAAGGGCCGTCGCGCCGAGAAAGACGACAAGAAGAAGGGCGGGCGTTGGCATCGCCCAGCGAGCTTCGACATTCCGGGCCCCTTCTCCGTGCGCCCCATTTCGCCGTCGGGGACGACCAGCTTTCACTTTTCCATGATCCCGGTCACGCGTGGGGCAGATAAGTCTTTGGTCCTCAATGTGGATGGCAAGATGCGCTTGTCCCCAGATGCGCTCGCGGATCATGACAAATATATTAGTCGGCCCGGAGCGGTCGAAGCCATTAGCCCGAGCGATTTTGATCGGTATCTCAACCGTGATGGCGCTTTCGCTACAGAGGATCATGTTGCGCCAGCTCTATTCACCAACATCGATCCGGACCCCGCCGTCCGGGCAAGCTATTGGAATGCCGTTTGTCGATGCGAGCGTAAAGCCGGTCCTGATAAACTCATATTTACGCCAGACCGATTGTCGCGCGCCTCATGGCAGAACATTGCGAATTTGGACGCGCTTCCAGAGGTCGTACGAAACGTGGCCGCTCAGTTCGCGGCTCAGTCTAAGCACGGCCAGAAGGCTAGAAAAGTGCAGGCCGTCGAGCTTCCTGCAACAGAGGCGAAAAAGGTCATCCAACTGGTAAAAGCCCTCGGTGAAAAATGGCCCGTGAAAGCTGCGCCTCTTCGAATAGCCAAAGGACGGGGCGGGCGCGTCCAGTATCGCATCACCACCGAATTTCCCGCTATGCTCGACGCCGGCGCCCGGGTGCGAATTGCCCAAGCCTTCTGCCTGCGGCTTGAAGCAGCCGGCATCATGTATGTCGCGGCCATCCATGCACCCGACCATCATAATGATGCTCGGAATTACCATCTGCACATTGCAATGCATGACCGCCCCGCCAAGAAGATCGGCGATTTGTGGGACTTCGAAATTTCTCGTCCCAAGGAGGGCCAGTATAACCGGCTCGAATATCCGCATCGACAAAACAAGATCGCGGATTTTGCGCGTGATCCGGATGGCAAGGATCATCGGCTCTACGGCTCGACAATGATCAAAGCGATGCGAGAAAGCTTTGCGGAGATTTGCAATGAGGAGATTGTGGCTGCGGGATCGACACGGTTTTTCGATCCTCGCACCTTTGAGGAAATGGGGATCGAGCGCGAACCCACCGCACCACTCGGCACAAGGGCCGCTCCTTTGGAAGCCGCTGGGGTTGCCACCAAGAGGGGAACAGAAAACGCCGAGGTCATCTGGTCTGGGGAGTTCGGCGACGCCCGGCGCGAGGCAGAACGCCGATCGGAAGAGCGGCGCCTGTTCATGAAGCTGCTGGCGGATGCCTCCGTGGCATCGAACGTGGATGCGGAGCTGCGCCAAAGGCTGGTCCAGCTCGCCGTAGAATACAAACCGTGCGCCCAAGTGCTCGACCACGTTGAGGGAGAACTTCTCATCTATGATGTCAGCGTTAGAATGGTGCGCGCACGGCCCGATCGCACAATTGAAACGTGCGATCGGCTTCTTGAAGCTATTCGTGACGGCAAAGCAAACCGCAGTGAGGTGAACGCCAAGAGCGCGATCGAAAGTCGCGGTCGCGAAGCCAAACGTTTCTTGCGCATGATTGACTCAGTCCGCCAAGTGCATGGGCACGGAATCGAACATAGCCGAAGAAATGCAGCGTTAGTTGAAGCAAAGCTGGCGGCGATAGTCGAGCAGTCAACGCCTCTCTTGGAGAGGAATCATGACCTGACTCTCGAGAAGCCAGCCCCCTCGCCTGAGAAAAGGGTTCCGCCTCCAAGCCCGATCACCGCAGATCGCGGACTTGCACATCGATTGCTCGATCGCATCCTCCAGGACGGCCTGCACGTCCTTCCTCCAGAGGGCGACCATACATTCTATCGAGTGGCGGGCGTCACGCGCGAAGAGCTACGCGCGCTCAAAGATCCAGCGGTCGTAGTGGTGGCGCAGAAGCGCCTGGGAGAAATCTACCGCATTCAGGCGAAAAGAATTCACGCGGCCGCTGACGCGCTCACGAAGGTGGGACAGCATCGCCTTGAGATATATGCAACCCAAAGCGCTCTATATGCCCGAATTTTGAAAGACGTGCGGGCATATCAGGAACATCCAGCCTTCATCGAGCGTGTAGCTGAACCAAAGAAGGCTTCGGAACAGATCCGAGATGATTCAAGCGAGCGGCGGGATGAGCCGCACTTGGAGCGCTATGCTGGTGCCATCAAGGGCATTGCTCAGCGGATCGGAAAGTTCAGGAAGGCAAAGGAACATGCGGTAAATGAACGCTCAGTTGTGGTGGAGCCGGAACCGACTATGCCACTTACGGCATCGTCGAATGTCTATGTGATGCCGCCTCGGCAAGATACTGATCGGGCGGAAGCCGTCCAGAATCTTGCAAATGCGATACTCACTGACCGGTCCCTCAAGGTCTTCATGGAAAATGGCGCACTGAAGATTGATGCATCCGCAGCTCCACAATGGGCGGCTGCCGTCCATGCATTTGAAGCTGAAGGAGTGATCATTTCGGCAGTCCGCGAGCGCCATGATTCGCCCTGGTTGGATTGTGACGCCGAGGAGATCTCCCGAACCATTGCGACAGTCGAGATGGCTCTGAACGAAATGCCAGGCAGGCCCGTCGTGCGGCAGGGGAGAACGTACCACCTTACGTGCCCTATCAGCGAAATCACGGAGATCGTGGAACGCTGGCAAGGGTTTGATCGGATGCAGAGCGCGCTGATGCGCGTTCACATCAAGTGGCGGGATATTGAAACGAAAGAGACGAAGCGTAGCGAAGCTAGAATTCCGGCTCGGGCAATTTCGCCTGCCATCCAGGCCGATCCGCGCGCACTTGTCGCGGAGCAACAATCGCCGATACATCCCTCCATCGCTAATGACCCAACTGTGTTCGAAACGTATAGGGCCTGGCGCTCCGGCAAGGACGGTCAAGGCATATAGTCCTTGCCGCCTACAAGGCGACACCGCGCATCGATCGGCCATTTTCAAAGCTGCCCGTCGCGAGACCTTGCACTCCTCGCCGGGCAGGACGCAGCAGCATTGCACCTACTGATACCTGAGCGCGCTTCTGTGTTTAGCCCAGGAACACGTTCGACCTGTGATACTGAAGATACGACGCGTGTTGGTCAGTTAAGCCACGGATAGCAGAGTCCTCCGAGACGCCCATGCGTTCAAGATTTCGTTTACTCAGTGCCCACGATACCAGCATCCGACCATTGTCTTGAAAGCTAATCAAACCGGCATCGAACAGCGCATCAACCTGCGTCGCTAATAGAAGGCCGTTGTACGGGTCGAGGCGCTCTCGACCTGATGCGGACCGCCAAGGCTTGATGTGTGAGGCCCGAAGCAATCTCGGGTGATCCACACCTAGAACCGGACAGGTTCCCTTCCAAAGTCCCATGAGCGAACTCCGGAACTCCCCCTGCCCCACTCGTGCGGCGGCAAGCCTCTCCGTCTCTGTAAGCGGCGCATCATCGTCACCGACGAGGCGGATCTCGCCGCCTGCGATCTCCATCGTCCGCCCCTCTATGAGCAACTCAACCAGCGCCGGAATCGAAGCGGGGCTCGCAGATATGGCGAAGCCGTATCGGCTAGACGTGGAGCGATGTATGGCGTCGTAGGCAGCCAACGAGCGCATGTTGCTGTTAATGTAGGGCTTGAGCGGCCGCTCGAAACTTATCCCCGGGATTGCCGCTAGCTGATCGGCGAGGTCAAAATATCTGGGGTGAAGAACCAGCGGAAACCGCTCAGTGTCCGCCTTCAAATAGACTGACAAGCCCGCTCTTCCGTATCCCACAACCTTCTTCGTCCGATGCTTCTCGGCGAAGCCGGCGGTCGCTAGCGCGACCGCCAGTCCACCCCCCACTTCGCGCGCGCTGGTGCGGCTTGTTGCAGCCGATCCGACAAGCGGTAGTGCCAGATCTGATGCGTATCGAGCCCAACTGCGGAAACTCGCGCCATCCCATTCCACCTCGAGTTGGCCAATCAGGTCGCTCAGCTCAGGGCGAAGGCCAGTTTCAAATACATCCACCGGACCACCGCGACCTGGCGCATCACCACGATACGGGCACTTCCAGTCCACCGCCGCCGTCTCAACGTAGCGTGCGTCGTAAAGGCCTGCAAAGACCGTCCTGCCCTTCGCCGGCGAAGTGAACGCCGCCCATACCCGACCGGTGCGGAAGAGCTGCCATCGGGGAATTTGCGTCTTCTGATAAAGCTCGAACCCAGCACGATCTCTAAGCCACAGGTCGTGTAGCGATTGGCCATTCAGGCCTGCCGTCGTATGATGCCTGAGGAGCCGCACATTCGACGGCGAGATGCCCGCCTCGATCAAAAGGTCGTTAAACAGAGTGGCCATGGCGCTAACAAATCCAGATCAGGTTTTAACACCGCTAACAGGCAGACAGTCTTGGAATACGCAACCAGAGACTAGGGTTGGGGGCCAGTCGGAGGTACGTGAACGCTTCTTCGTCTTGCAGCCGGGCACATAGCGTCCGGTCCTCTCACCCTTCGGCGCTCCTGAACCGTTCGCCCCGTGCATCTGGCATAGCTCTTGTCGATGACCACTAGCGACTGGCATCGTCCCGCGATGTGTCTGGCCAGGCAGCGAGATGGCACGAGCATTTTCGGCTATTCGGAGGGCGCGGCGGCCCCAGGGCCCGCGCTCGATATATTTATATATGGGGTGTGTGTGGGCGGAGGTCTGCGGGTGGTCAACGGTACGTCAGCGGACGGTGTCAGCGGGACGTCAGCGGGCAGGTCAGCGGGAGCTCGACGGAGGCCGACTTTGTCCTTCCCTTCGCCACCGTCCCGCCACAAGAAGCCTCGTTCGATCGCGCCAATTCTGAAAAGCCGATCCATCGCCATCTCCAGGCGAGCACGTCCAATGCGCTTGCTTTCAGCCATCGCAGCAAACTCTTTTGGAGCGTATGTCCGTGACGCCTTGTTTTCCGATACTGCTCGCTCCTGCCGGTTGCGCTCGTCCAGACATTGCAGGAAAATATCGTTATCTGCATGGGCCTGGATGGTCGCGGCGATATCAGATCGCTGGTCTTTGGGTAGATCGGCTTCACTGATAAACGCCCACTTATGCCACCGAAACGCCAGCCGCTGGCCGTTGCGGGCGTAGTTGGCCTTGCCCCGCGACAGCTCCCGCACATCGGGATCGATCGGCCCATCTTCGCCCTGAGGCGTCTCCAGGAACAGGCGCGAGCGCACCTGATTTTCCCATGCCGTCGATCCCGAGAAGCTATCCCCGGCCTTGTTCGGATGACCAACGAACAGGACGCTCCCGTCAATTTCATGAGCGAGCTGATTGAGCAGGGCGCAGAACGCCGCCACCTGATTGCGGATATTCTCATTGCCGGCGAACAGGTGCGCCACGTTGTCCAGGGCCATGAAGCCTGCGCCGGTTGCTGCAGCAGTTGCTTGCACGGTGCGGTAGGTTTCGCCGATCGTCATTCGGCCCTCGGGCGTGAAGGTCACCAGCTCATTGCCGATAGCGCCGACCAGGGAGACGAGGTGCAGTTTGCCCGACAGGTCGGACAGGGCGACGCCCAGAGACTCGCATATTGCCTTCTGGCGGCGGTGCAGCTCGTCCTCGTCATCCTCGCAGGTGACGTAGATCGCAACCGCTTGCCGTGTCTCCACCCCCATGAAGGGAAGGCCCAGAGCAATGCAGGTGCTGAGCTGTTGCGCGAGAAGGGATTTACCTGTGCTGCCGCGGCCGGTGAGATAGGTTGCCTGCCGGTGGGGTATCCATTCTGTGAGCGCCCATTCGCGTCCCGGCGTCTCCATCCGCTGCCACGGGCCGGGATCGATCAGGGGGAGCATCTTGGCAGGCGGATTAATCGCCGCCGCCGTGAGCACCCGCAGATCATTGGCCGTGCCGGTCCAGTCGATTATATCGCCTTTAGCAGGCAGGCCGGGCAGATCGACAACGTGAGCCCTACCGCCGGCCGCTTCTATGTCGACTCGAGCCTTGTTCGCGAACTCACGCCCCGGCTCGTCATTGTCGGGCAGGATCGCCACTGTGCGGCCCGCCAGATGCTCTGCATAGGCCTTGCGCCAGCTCTTGCTCCCAAAGGCGATAGCGGTCGCCCCGAAGCCCATGGCGACCAGCTTGTCCGCCTTTCGCTCCCCTTCGACCAGATATAAGGGCTCATCAGGATCTGAAGCCAGCAGTTCCGGCAGGCGATAAAGCACTCGCCGAGCGTCCCCGATCTTGTCGATCCAGCCGCCATGCCCGTCAGGGCGCTCGACAGTGTAGCGTTTCGGGTTAGCCGGGCGCTCATGGCGCCGGGTTCGATAGAGCACCGCCCCCCTTTCGTCCCTGAACTCATAGACGCCGGTCACGCGCCAGACAGCCCCGCCGCGCTCGCGCTCGGGCAGCACGCCCTTGGCGCGCAGCTCGTCCTTGATCGCCAGCGGGTCGCCGCCATTGAAGCTATGGATCAACACGCCATCTGGAGCAGCGGGATCATCCTTCACACTCATACCGCGATCGCGCGGGCCGTGGCCCGGCGTCGGGAAAGTTCCGTAGTCGCCATGCCATTCGCCATTGAAGCGCGTGGTGATGTCCTGAGCGATTGTCATGCCGGATGACCGTCGTCTGTGAGGTCAACAATCGGGAGGCCGAAGCGGGCAAGGTATTGCGCCTGGCGAGCAATCAGATTATCGTTCTCAATATCGATGATGATGAAATTCGTGGAGGGTCGGACTGTGGCGGTCCGGCCTTTTCGCGTCTTAAGGGGCAACGCTGCCCTTGCCCGGATCGTCATGACAGATCACTTGACTTCCGACGTGCTGGCGTAGCGGTTCGCTGATTTCCACGTTTCAATATCGACCGGATCGTAAAGCACCTTGCCGCGCCGGCTGGCGGAGGTTTTGATAAACTTTGGGCCAACGCCCTGACTGCGCCAGTTTTCCAACGTGCCTGGCGAGACCCCAATCATGGGCGCTGCGGCTCTCGTATCTAACAGATGTGACATCTTTTTATCCCGATGCCCGACCCTGCGCTGTGCAAGGCCTTCGTGGGCATGGATGGATGATGGTTACCCCGAATTTGGCAGGCTAATATGGCAATTCTGGCCAGTTCAGATTTCCGCCCATTTATTCGCCAGTTTTTGCAGGTCGGCCCTTCGCGCTCCAATCCGCTGGCGCTAGTTGCTTCCTGATCTCTCTTGCGCGATCCCGTGCCCCGCTGACGCCAAGACTACGCAGGAATACTTCGTCATCTCTTCGGCTAAAACGAATGCCCTCTCTCACTGCCTGCGTGTACCGCTCCTGACAGAGCTGATCGACCTCTGCCTTGGTCCTCGGGGCGGGCGGTGCGATCTGATCGCGGGCGTCGACCAATGAGTCTATCAAGGTCGCCTGCTCTTGACTGGCCCGTGCAGGGTCTGCCAACCATCCCATGAACTGCCGCTCGGAGATGAGTATAGGCTGACCGTACATAGAAGAATCTTCGCCGCTATCAGCTGCCCATTCGGTAAACGGAGTGGATGCCAGTTGGTGGGCCTGCCTGCGGTTAAAATAGAATCGAGGGATCTGCCAGATCGTGAGATCCGAGGCCCGCATCACATAGGATCTAAGATGGCCCCGCCTTAGGGCCTCCAAAACATCTTCCGAAGCTCGCTCATATACACTGGCACGCGCCTCGATGAGAGGCTGCGCTTCCTCGAGCGTCATCATTTGCCCCTCAACACCTACAGAAAAGGTATTATCGCTGTGGCGAAACAGCTTGTAGTCATGATCACCACGACCGGAAGCCCTATTGATCACGTCGTCAAGAGCGAGTGTCGGGCTAATCGCATCCAGACTCGTCGGTATAAATTGTGAGGCCACAGCGCCCTCCCAGGTGATCCGCAGTTGAAACATCGGCGGCAGGTCAGGCGGATACTCTGACCGTTCGGGAGCTACCCTCGCCGTCCACTGCTCAAGCTCGCCGGTCGGCGAGCCGAACGACATTCGACGCTATTGGAGCGCTAATTAGACTCTGAAGAAGAGCGGACCACGCCTCCAGCGCCTGACCCTTCTCCTCAAGATACTCGTAGAGATTATAGATACCGCGAATACCCGATGCCTCCCCGCCCTGATGGTGATTGATCACGCGTTCCGTGACCTCAATCTGGATGCCGAGTGCTTGCAAATTCGTTATGCCCGTCCGTCGAAGATCATGAAGGCGCCAGTCCTTCCATTCGACTTCGTACCGATCTTCCTCGTTTTCGTCAGCGCGCGCGTCCGCCAGCTGTTGGAGGATTGGCTTCATGGCCTCATCGAGCGCCGCCTTCATGTCGCTAAAATTGCTGACTGCCGTCTTGCCAGTTGAAGACGGCAGCACAAGCCCGCGGGTTTTCCACCCAATGGCGTCGATTTCGGCCAAGGCCAATTGCGAAAGAGGAATCAAATGATCGAGTTTGTTCTTCGATCGGGCAGCGTCGAGATGCCAGAGACTCTTCTGTTTTTTCATCTCCACCCACGGCAGTCCTGCAACCTCGCTGCGGCGCTGCAGGGTGATCATCAAAAGGCGGACCAAAGCGCCGCGAGGATCGTCAAGCTGATAGCTGGCTCGCCAGCATGCAACCAACTCATCGGGCGAAAGTATCCGCTTGCGCGCCTTCGCGCCCGTTGGAGGACTAATTTTGACCATCGGATTGCGGTCAATGTCATCGCGCTTGTCGGCCCACCGAAAAAGGCTGCTCAATACCGCCCAGACACTTCGTTGCAGTCCCGGTCGCCCACGCAGCGCATCAAGCACCTCGTTGATATGCTCGACACCGATGTCCGGCAGCGGCCTATCGCCCAATATAGGCACAGCGTGCAATTCTAGCTGGCGCTTCGCCTGCTTCCACGACTTGCCCCAATCCGCCTCGAGATAGCCCGCCGAAAAGGTTTCGACATACGTGGAGAAACCCTTTGTCTGCTCGACACGCAGACGCTCTTTCCTCTCCACCATGGGATCGCGACCCTGATCAACGAGCCCGGCCAGCCTTTTCCCTTCCGTACGGGCTTTCTCTGGCGTCCAGGGCGCACCGTATCGACCGATCGTCCAGCGCTTAGTCTTCGAGCCGCGACCGCCGAGACGATATTGATAGAGGAAAATCTTTCCGCCCGTCGGCGTTACCTTAAGGCCAAAGCCCGCCAGCTCATCATCCCACAGGAACACATCCCCCGGTCCGGGGTGGGTCGCATCAATCGTTCTCTTGGTCAGCTTGATACTCGCCATCACGTCCACCGTAGCAATCACCTAGCAAGCACGGTAGCATTGGAGTGCGTGAACAACAAGGGAACAGCGTGAAGAGGTTTCACGCACTTCTGCGGCGGTTTACCGCGAAACCTGCTGCGTGTCGTTAGGGACCACAACACTGGGGGTGTGGGGGTCGGAGGTTCGAATCCTCTCGTCCCGACCAATTTTTCCAAAGCATTGACGATGGACTAAGCGGGCAGCGAAAGCTGCCCGTTTCCGTATGTGCGCCACCGGTACGGGGTAGGCAGATCGCGGGAGCTGCCCGGCCCGCCCTCAGAGCGCGCGGATGAGCCGCACTGGCAGACCGATCCACGGCGGATCGCTCACGACCTGCTGGCGCGAGCCGGGGCCCAGCGGCAAGAGGTGCAGCATGGCACCGTCGCGGCCGATGAGGCGGGCGAAGATGAAGCGGCCGGCGGGGCGCGGCACCAGCACGTCGCGATTAAGCGCCTCGGCGAAATGATCGGGCGAGAGCGGCGCGCACCAGAGTTCGTCTCCCGCGCGATAATCGCCCAGCGCCGCCGTCATGCGGATGCCGAGAGCGCCCTTGGGCACGGACGGCGCCACCAGAGTCTGCGGGCGGCTCGGTGCGCCTGCGCCTTCCGGGCCGACAAGCGCAGCGACCGGCACGGACTCGCTCTGCGGCAGGTCGACAAGATCACCGCCCTGCACGCCCAGTGCTGCGGCGATGCGATTGAGCCATTTGACCGAGACAGTGCGCGTCCCCGTCTCAAGCCGGCCGATGGTCTGGGCGGTGGTCGGCGGCACGCAGCGCGCAGCGACATCTTCAAGCGTCAGGCCGCGCGCTTTTCTCACGTCTCTAATTCGCGTGATCATCGCCGTCTCCTAAGTGTATTCACCGTATCGGTTCGCTCTGTCCTACATTTATATCCATATGGCAATGGCCTTGATCTTATCGGAAGCGGGAGACGGGCATGGCTGGAATGGTACGCAAAGCAGCACGGGCAGCAATTTCACGGGCGGCAGGCGCGCAGGTTTCGACGCCCGCACAAGCCGCGCAGCGCAAGACCGCAAGCCGGATGATCGAACGCAGCATCGAGGGGCCGGATGGCAAGCGGCATCAGTTGCTCGTCAATCTGGGCGAATCGCCGGTGAGCTGGCTCCACGCGCGCAAGATGCTGACCCAGCGCCAATATGACGCGGCCGAACTCATCCGCGCGGACTGGGAGCGCGCCGCGATGGGCGCTCATGTCACGATGAACTGGGACAGCGCCGCCGCACCATCGCGCCATGCCCGCGCCGCATCCGGAGGGCCGGATCGCAGCGAAAGGCAGATGGCCGCGCGCGACCGCCTCAACTGCGCGCTCGCCGCCGCCGGGCCGGGCCTTGGCGACATTCTCTGGCGCGTCGTGTGTGCCTGCGAGAGCCTCAACGCCGCCGAACATGCGCTTGGCTGGCCGGTTCGCGCCGGAAAGCTGGTGCTCGGCTTCGCGCTGGACCGGGTTGCGGACCATTATCGGCTTCGCTGAGCCGGATCAGCGGACCCCGAGCGCCCGAAGAGCATCGCGCAGCACAT
>Ga0247738_10000720_pt1 | contig 12040 bp, 9 predicted proteins | sample UWRJL013104B2_FD_180936 | JGI IMG/M metagenome (GOLD analysis project Ga0247738, IMG submission 180936) | Plant litter microbial communities from Arlington Agricultural Research Station in Wisconsin, United States - UWRJ-L013-104B-2 | ecosystem: Environmental > Terrestrial > Plant litter >...
GCTTGCAGTCGGTTTCGGCTCGAAGCTCAACCGTTCGATCAAGCCCGAGGTCAAGCTCGCCGAAGACGGCATGAAGCTCGAACCAGGCCATGTCTATGTCGCCGCCGATCCGAACACGCATGTCGTGATCGACCGCTGGCCGAACGGCTCTATCCGCCTGTTGCCGCGCGATCCGGTCAAGGGTTTCCGCCCGTCCGCCGACCTGCTCTTTGCCGCGCTCGCCAAGACCGCCGGCGCACGGGGCATCGCCGCTGTGCTGACCGGCATGGGCGACGATGGCGCAATGGGCATGGCCGCGATGAAGGCCGCCGGTGCGCGCACCTTCTGCCAGACCAAGGACACGGCGCTGGTCAGCGAAGTGATCGACGCGGTCATTGCGCGCGATCCCGCCGTCACGCAGCTGCCGCTGTCCGACCTTTGTGCCGCCATCCTAGACCATTCCAACCAGGGTAAAGCCGCCGCATGAACAACATGTCCCCCATCAGAAGCGCTGCCGCATCGTCACCCGGAGGGCTGTTGCCCGATGGCGTGATGCGCGCGCTTATTGCAGATGAGCTTGAGCGCATCCGCAAGCTGCTGGAGGACATGGGCCTGCAGCTTTGCGCCGACCCCGAGATCGTTCGGGGTCATATGAACGTGCTGCAATCGATCGACGAATTGTGTCAGCGCCATGAGAATCTGGCTCGCACGCTGCGCTCGCCGGACATGGTCAGCGAGGCTGGCGCGATCACGCTGGAGACGCTGCGCCAGCGCCTTCAGGACGATATTCTGGAGCGCCTTTCGGAGCGGACTGTCTCCGCGGACCCGGCCGCTGACGAGACCTGGCACGACGTCTAGGCTTTGACCTGAACATGACCATCAGCTCATCGGGCCGCTCCGGAAGGACGCGGCCCGATCTGCTTTTTGGTACGACCAGAGAGATTTCCATCCGCGATGCGCGCGCCGGAACGGCCAGGCTGTCCACATATTGCTTGGGGGAATCCCGATTAGCTCTTTCCCTGCGGGAGCTGTCTCACTACGATGACACGCCTGTGACAGCGGTGCGAGAGGCAAATGCCCTTGATAGACGGTTCGATGCTGGCGGAACGGAAGACGAGCGCTGGCGATTACTGCCGCTTTCTTCACGCATGGCTGCGCAAGCCGCGTCAAACCGCGTCGATCGTTCCGAGCAGCCCGTGGCTCGGCCGCTTGATGGCCAAGCAGATCGATCCGGCTGGTGGGCGCGTCATGGAATTTGGCGGGGGCACAGGCGCGCTGACGCGTGAGATCCTGGCCATGGGGCTGCCTGCCGAGCAGCTTGAAGTTGTCGAGATCGACATGGACCTTGCGCGCGGCTTGCGACGCACCTTGCCCGGCGTGCGCATATTGGAGACGCCGGCGCAGGCCGTCGCCGATCAGGCGGTGGGCGGTCTGGGCGGTTACCAGTGCATCATTTCGGGCCTGCCGCTGCTCGCCTTCAGCAAAGGGCTGCAGCAGGACATTCTCGCCGAAGCGTTCCGGCTGCTGCGTCCGGGCGGCACGTTCGTCCAGTTCACCTATTCGCCGCGCCCGCCGCTCGCGCGCAGCGTCGCTCTCGCGCTCGGCCTCGAAGTCGAGCGGATCGGCACGATCGTGCGCAACGTGCCGCCCGCAACGGTCTTTTCTTATCGCCGGGCCGGAGAGCGTCCGACTGCTGGCACCTGAGCCGGACGGCGCGATGCGTCCGGGCGGTCAGATTGATGTCGCCCTATTGAAATCTGCCATTCGCAAGCCGCGCTTTCCCCGCTAGAGACGTGCGATGCAACGCTTTGATGTCATCATTCTCGGCGGCGGCCTTGTCGGCCTGACGCTCGCCATTGCCCTCGGTCGCCATGGCGTGACCTGCGCGGTCGTGGATCCTGCCGATCCTGTCGCGACCACTGCGCTCGGTTTCGACGGGCGTGTGTCGGCCGTGGCGAGCGCGAGCTGGAAGATGTTCGACGCGATCGGCATTGCCGCGCATCTTGATGGCCAGACCTGCCCGATCGATCGCATCTGGGTGAGCGAAGGGCTTTCCGGCGGTGCGCTCGACTTCGCGCCCGACCCGGAGGATGGCGCGCTCGGCTTCATGGTCGAGAATCGGCGCTTGCGGCTTGCTCTCGACGCGACGGCGAACGAGGTCGCAGCGATCACGCGGTTCCAGCCCGACAAGGCCGTGAATGTCGTGCGCGACGATCATGGCGTGACGGTCACGCTCGCTGGCGGGGCGATACTGACGTCCAGCCTTCTCGTCGCTGCGGAAGGCCGCATGAGCCCGACGCGCGAAGCGGCCGGGATAACGGTTGCGCGCTGGTCCTATCCACACGCCGCTCTGGTTACTGCTATCGACCATGACGAACCACATGGGAACACAGCGTACGAGATTTTCTATACGGATGGTCCCTTCGCGCTGCTGCCGATGCAGCCCGGCACGCGGTCGGCCATCGTCTGGACCGTGCCGACGGCGCAGGGTCCGGCCTATATGAAGTTCTCCGAAAAGGCGTGGCTCGCCGAAGCGCAGAAGCGCATGGGCGGCTTTCTTGGCGACATCCGCCTCGCCGCGCCGATGCAGAGCTACCCGCTGGGCTATCACCGCGCCGCGCGGATCACGGACAATCGCCTCGCGCTCGTCGGCGACGCTGCGCACGGCATCCATCCCATCGCGGGGCAGGGCGTGAACCTTGGCTATCGCGATGTTGCTGCGCTCGCCGAAGTGATCGTCGAGGGCATGCGTATCGGTCTGGAGCCGGGCGATGCGCAGTTGCTGACGCGCTATCAGAGATGGCGGGCGCTGGATTCGATCAGCGTCACGATGATGATGGACGGTCTCGTCCGCCTGTTCGACGTGCCCGGCAAGCCCGCTTCGCTGGTCCGGCGGCTTGGGCTGGGTGCGGTGCAGAAGCTGGGCCCGATGAAGGACCGCTTCATGGCTGAAGCGCGCGGCGAATCCGGTCCGCGTCCGCGCCTGTTGCTCGGCGAGATGGTTTGACCCGCCTCGCTCCATTTTCCGGCATCTGGTTTCCTTTGCAGCATCGACAATGATCTCCCCCGAAACCATCGCCATGCTTGGCGCAGCGGCCACGCTCGCCGGCTTCATTGACGCCATTGCGGGTGGCGGCGGCCTGATCACGGTGCCCGCGTTGCTCGCCGCCGGCCTGCCGCCGGTCAATGCGCTTGGCACCAACAAGCTCCAGTCCATCTTCAGCCAACTCATGTCCTGCTCGCGCTATGCCCGGCGCGGGCTTATCGACTTCCGCACTTATGGTCCGATGGCGCTGGTGGTCTTCGTCGCGGCTGCGCTCGGCGCCTTCGCCGTCCAGAGCATCTCCGCCGAGGCCCTCAAGCGCATCATCCCGCTGCTCGTCATTGCCGCCCTCGCCTATATGTTGCTCTCGCCGCGCATGACCGACGCGGAGAGCGAGCCGCGTGTCAGCCGGGCTGGCTATGCGCCGGTGGGCGCCGCCATCGGCGCTTATGATGGGTTTTTCGGCCCCGGCACCGGCAGCTTCTTCACCACCAGCCTCGTTGGCCTGCGCGGCATGGGTCTCATCCGGGCAGCCGCCCATACCAAGCTGTTCAACTTCGCCAGCAACGCCGGGGGCCTCATCCTGTTTCTGGCGGCGGGGCAGGCGATCTGGATCATCGGGCTGGTCATGGCCGCCTGCGCGATGGTGGGCGCTTGGGCAGGCGCGCATGTCGCCATGCGGCACGGCGCGCGTGTGATCCGTCCGCTCCTCATCCTGTCCAGCCTCGCGCTCACCGCCAAGCTCATCTGGGACGGCTTTTTCGCGGGCCATTGAGGCGCGGCCATAGTGCGGCTACCAAGGTATCCAGCTGCGTTTCGCGGCGGGGCGGGGCACAGCATGGCAGGGACACGGACGGGGACGGGGACGGGGACGGAGCCGACGGGCGCAAGCGCGGGCGATAGCTTATTCGGCCAGCCCAAGGGCCTGTTCGTCCTGTTCATGACCGAGATGTGGGAGCGCTTCTCCTTCTACGGGATGCGCGCATTGCTCGTGCTCTACATGGTGCAGGAACTGCTCCTGCCGGGCCATATCGAGAATGTGGCCGGCATGCAGGGCCTTCGCCTGTTCCTTGAGGGCCAGCTTGGCCCTATGTCGACGCAGGCCTTCGCCAGCCAGATTTTCGGGCTCTATGCGGGGATGGTCTATCTGACGCCGATTTTCGGTGGCTGGTTGGCTGATCGGTTCTTCGGCACGCGCAAGGTCGTGCTGACGGGTATCGCGCTTATGACGGCAGGCCATTTCGCCATGGCCTTCGAGTGGAGCGTGCTGATCGCGCTCACACTGCTGGTGCTTGGCTCGGGCTGCCTCAAGGGGAATATCGCCGCGCAGGTCGGCGAGCTTTATCCCAAGCATGACGAGGCGGCGCGTGCGCAGGGCTTCACCATCTTCAGCACCGGCATCAATATCGGGGCGACGCTGGGGCCGGTGGCCTGCGGACTGCTCGCGCAGGTCTATGGCTGGCATGTCGGCTTCACGACGGCGGGCGCGCTGATGCTGGTTTCCGGCCTTGTCTATGTCGCCGGGCAGAAGCATCTCGCAGCAGACCGCCTGCCGCATCACGACAGGGAAGTCGCCGCGCCGCTCAGCGCAGATCAGTGGCGCATGATCTTCGTCATCATCATCGTGATCGCTATCGGTATCTTTCCCTCGCTGCCTTATGACCAGCTTGCCAATGTCGGGCTGATCTGGATCGACGAGCATGTCGATCTTTCGACGCCCTTTGGCGACTTTCCGGCGGCCTGGTTCATGGCACTGGATCCGTTGGCCTCGACGCTCACCGTCCCGTTCATCATCGCCTATTGGCGCTGGCAGGTGAGGCGCGACAAAGGCACGGACGACCTGCACAAGATTGCCATGGCCTCGCTTCTCTTCGCGATCTCCTGCGGTATCCTCGCCGTCGGCGACTGGTTCATGCAGCAGAGCGGGGGCAGGGTCGCGGTCTGGTACCCCATCGTCGCGCTCAGCATCTCGGGCTTCAGCTTCATGTGGTACTGGCCGATCCTGCTGGCTTTCGTGTCGCGCCATGCCCCGCCGCAGGTGAAGGCAGTGATGATGGCGGGGGTCTATCTCTCGAGCTTCGTCAGCGGCGTCGGATCGGGCTTCGTGGGGCGCTATTATCAGCCGTTCGGGCCGATGAATTTCTGGCTGCTCAATGCGGGCCTTGGCATTACCGGCGCGCTCTGCGTGCTGTTGTTCGGCCCGGCGCTTCGCCGCTGGATGGCGCGGCTGGAGGGGCGGGCGACGACTTAGCTTATTGCAGCGTCGCGCTGTTGCGCCCGTCGTTGCGGCGCATGAACTCCATGAGCTGGATCGCGAGTTCAGAGCGCTGCGAGAGCGTGTCGGCTTCCAGCAGGGCCTGCTTGCCGGCCGCGTCGAATGGCGCGATCTGGCCGATGCCGTTCACCAGCGTCTCGTCATCAAGGCTCCCGACGGCGCTCCAGTCGACGGAATAGCCCAGCCGGTCCGCGAACAGCTCTGCCTCTCTTTCAAGCGCGGCGCGCTCGCTGGAGGCCAGAATGCCGGGCTCATCCTCCTGCGCTGAGAACAGCTCTGCGTCGACCTGCCGAAAGGGTGTGGCCACATCCAGTTCGCGCAGCACGCGGAAACGGGATTCGCCCGAAAGGATGATGTTGAAGCGCCCGTCGTCCAGCGCCTCGATCTCGGCGATGCGGCCCACGCAGCCGATTGTGAACAGGCCCGGCGGCTCGCCCGGCCCATTTGGCTGGATCATCCCGATGCGCTGGTCGCGCGCGCTCACCTCGGCGATCATGGCGCGGTAGCGCGGCTCGAAAATGTGCAGCGGCAAGTGCATGCGCGGAAAAAGGACCGCGCCGCTCAGCGGGAAGATGGCGAGGCGGCGCGACATGGGTGCGGTCCGCTGATCCGTCAGCCGAACAATATGGCCGAGAGGCGGCGGCGCTGGCTGCTGACCCATGGGTCTTCGAGCCCGACCACTTCGAACAGCTGGAGCAGCTGGTTGCGCGCCTTGCCCTCTTCCCATGCACGGTCGCCCGCGATGATGGCGAGCAGTGCATCGGACGCGCCGTCGCGGTCGCCATTGGCCATGCGCGCGGCGGAAAGATCGAACAGCGCGTCATAATCGTCCGGATTGGCGGCGACGCGCGCCTCCAGTGGCCCGGTATCGACGCCCGGCGTGGCGCTTCGGGCCAGTGCAATCGCCGCGCGGCCGCGCTCGATGGCGGGGTCGCTGGCGATTTCCGGCGGCAGGCTCGCGAGCATGGCCTCGGCCTCTTCAGTCTGGCCGAGTGCGGCGAGCGCGCGCAGATAGCCGCCGATGACCTGAGGATTGTCCGGCGCGACTTCGCCAAGCTGGCCGAACAGGCCAAGCGCCTGTTCCGTATCGCCCGCACCCAGTGCTTCCTCGGCAACGGCGATCAGCGGGGCGAGGTCCTGCGCGGCCTTGCTCGCCTCGCTCTCGATGGGGAGCTGTGCGAGGATCTTGTCGAGCATCTGGCGATATTGGCCCTCCGTGCGCGCACTGGTCAGGTCCGCGACCGGCTGACCCTTGAAGATGGCATAGACGGTTGGGATCGACTGAACGCGAAACTGGCTGGCGATGAAGCCATTCTCATCGACATTGATCTTGACCAGTAGCACGCCACGATCGGCATATTCGGCGGCGATCTTCTCGATGATCGGCGAGAGCTGCTTGCAGGGGCCACACCATTCCGCCCAGAAATCGACAAGCACGAGGCTGGACTGCGACGGATCGACGACATCCCGGCGAAAGGCCGCAATCGCCTCTTTGTCCTTCTCGCTCATGCCCAGCGTCGCCAAGATCGCATCTCCCGTTTCATCATTGCGCGCATTGCGCCTATCGTGATCGCGCGTCATGCGCAGTCGTCATCGCGCGTTTCGGCACCGGTCTTGGTGCCATATGCTCCATTATGGGGCGGCAAGGCCCTCTTCTGCAAGGGCGAGCGGGATTCTTTGATCGCACGTCGAAAGAGGCTTGCCGGGTGGAAAACACGATGCTAGGTGCCCGCCTCACCCGTCACCAGGGGCTGAAGCAGAGACTGCTCCCGCCCTCATGTGACCGCCAAGAGCGGGCGTAGCTCAGGGGTAGAGCACAACCTTGCCAAGGTTGGGGTCGAGGGTTCGAATCCCTTCGCCCGCTCCAGTACTTTTGCCGAAAATCCAGATGTTCAGGTGTAAAGGTCCCCTCCGGGGCCTCCTTCCCTGCGTCTGCCGAAGTCGATTGGCTTTTGGGGTTTACTGGCGGCCGATTGCGTTCGTCCTTTGCAATTGATTGCGAAGAGGCAGGCGGCGTGGCCCTACGGCCTGCCTCTCCGCGCATGCCGACTTAGCCGGTGCTTTTGACGGAGCCTTTAGCGGCTTGTTCGATCACATCGGCCACGGCCTTGGGCTGCGTGAAGAATACTGCGTGGCTCGCCGGCACGTCAGTCACCTTCGCGCCGATTCGGTTCGCCATGGAGCGCAGCATGCGCTGGTCGAACGCCTTGTCGTTCGTTGCGATCACCGCCCAGCTCGGCTTCGTTCTCCACGCTGCGTTGGTCAGCTTGCTGGCGAAGGCCGACATGTTGATCGGCACCTGTGTGTCGCGCATGAAGGCTGCGTCCGCGTCGCTGGCATCGGCGGCAAACGCGATCTTGAACTTCTCGGGGTTCAGATAGCCGAAGCCATCGGGCTGCGTGTCGATGACGAATTCGGGCGGCGTGGTGAAGCCCTCATATTGCTGCGCTGTGTTCTCGCCGGCATCGGGGGAAATGGCTGAGACATAGACGAGCCCGGCGACCTTCGGGTGGACCCCCGCTTCGGTAATGACCGTCCCGCCCCAGCTATGCGCGACCAATATGGTGGGGCCGTCCTGCCGCTCGAGCGCGCGTCGCGTGGCGGCGACATCATCGGCGAGCGAGGTGAGCGGGTTCTGGACGATCGTGACGCGGTAGCCGCGCTTTGTCAGTTCGTTATAGACCCCGCGCCAGCCGGATCCGTCTGCAAAGGCGCCGTGGACGAGCACGACATTGCGGATCGCTGTTGCATTCGTCGTAGGCGCGGGGCGGCTCGGCTGGGCTTTCACGGCGACGGGCACAATGGCAATCGCCACGGCGGAGATAAAGGTGCTCAGAGTGTTGATCATCAGGGGTTCCTTCCTGCATTGGGAAAAACAGAAACGTCAGTAACTTCATGCCATATGCGATAAATGTTATCGCGATATGGATGAGGTAACTTGCATTTGAACCAGGGTCAACAAATATGTATCGCGATATGTGTTTTCGCGATGACGTGGGTATTTTAAGGGCAGGAGACGCCATGACGCAACCCAACCCGCCGGTCCCTCTTGAGGACCAGCTTTGCTATGCCATCTATTCTGCGGGCATCGCCGTTCAGCGCGCTTACAAGCCGCTTCTCGACGAGCTCGGGCTCACTTACCCTCAATATCTCGTCCTCAATGTGCTTTGGCGCGAGGATGGCCAGACGGTCGGTGGGATTGCGGAGCAACTGGCTCTTGAATCGAGCACGCTTACGCCTCTGCTGAAGCGGCTGGAGACGGCCGGACTGATTGATCGCACGAGAAACCCCGACAATGAACGGCAGGTCGTCATCAACCTGACGAATGCAGGCCGCGCACTTAAGGACAAGGCAGGATGCCTGGGTGATTTGCTGCTGGGTGCATCCGGGCAATCGCTTTCGGAACTCGGCAGTCTCAATCACGATATCAAACGGCTACGCGACGCCATTTACGGTCATATCGGCGGCTGGACTGTTTCGTCCTCCCGCGATTAGATTCTCGCTCGCCGCACTGACTTAAGGAACGTCATCCGCTCTGACTGGGCTGGAGGAGGACGCACCGCGCCAGCAATCGGTCTGCGAGGCGGCGTGCGCCGCATCCCGCTTCTGTTCCTCCATCCAATCGGAAGGCGGTTTATCCGAGCGATATTCTGCCGCTTTCTATCTTGCCGAATGCCTGCCGGAATTGAGTAGCAAGTGTTTTAAAATCAGTAACTTGACGTAAGCGTAAGGGTCGGTTGCGGCTATCGCGCGACATATTATGTCGAGTTGCGCAGCGCGGGAACCATAAGACATTCTTGATGGCGATTTGGGTAATGGTTCCAGAAATATCTAGTATCTCTGCGCTTTTCACGGCGTGACAAGATGCGTTGCATTGCGAGATGGACCGACTGGAGTCGGCGGCAAAATGAGGCAATTGTAATATAATTACACTCAATCAGGCCTGAAAAAACAACCCTTCGTCGCGATTTGCGCTTGCCGGTCTGGCACAGAACTTTGGTCTGAGACCTAATGCGTTTCATGCAAAACCAGGGAGGGAACACCCATGGGTTTATACATGTTCGCACACAAAACTGCCTCCAGCATCGTTCGCGGCCGTAGCGCCAGAGCGGGGGCTCCGCACGTCGATCAATGCCGGTTGCCGACTGATCGCCACCGTAAAATGGTTGACCGAACTACCGCCGCGTTTGCGCGCTAGCGGCAGCGCACGCGATAACTGACCGGAACACAGACGATAGAGCCGAACAGGCGCCTGGCGGTTGCCGGGCGTCCCTGTGCGTGCATCCAAATCGCGCGTCCTGTCAGTTCATGTCTTGGGAGATGTGACGGCCTGTGAAGGCGCAACGTGAAAAAATGACAGGTAGCGCGGCGATGCAGACATTCAATGATCCGATTCGCCGGGCTCACGGATTGGAGACGTTCTAATGAAGATCAGCCCCACCCTTCGGAGAGGCGCCGCGCAGGCTGCGCTTGCCTTCGCACTGGCAAGCTCGCCAGCTTATGCACAAAACACATCGCCGGCCGATGAGACCGCCGCCCCTGAAATCATCGTTACGGGGTCGCGTATCGCGCGCCCGGAGCTTGGTTCGGCCGCACCGGTGACTGTCGTGTCCGCGGAAGACATCAAGCTCCAGGGCGCGGCGCGCGTTGAGGATATCCTCAATTCGCTGCCCTCCGTGTTCGCGAGCCAGGCATCCACGCTTTCAAACGGCGCCGACGGCACCGCATCGGTCGACTTGCGCGGTTTGGGAACGTCGCGCACGCTCACGCTGGTGAACGGCCGACGGCTCGCGCCGGGCGATCCGAGCCCAACCAGCGGCTCTGCTGCCGATATCAACATCATTCCCGGCGCGATGCTGAAACGCATCGAAGTGCTGACCGGCGGCGCATCGTCGGTTTACGGCGCGGACGCCGTTGCGGGCGTGGTCAACTTCATCATCGACACCGACTTCACCGGCTTCCGCGTCGATGGGCAGTACAGCATCTATCAGCATAATAATCGCGACACCTTCCTGCCGCCCCTGCTCGATGCGCGCGGGTTCCCCTTTCCCAAGGGCAGCGTGACCGATGGCGATACGTTCGAGACGACGGTCGGCTTCGGCACGAAGTTCGATGATGATCGCGGCCATGCCATGGCCTATTTCGGCTATCGCAAAATCAAGCCGATCACGCAGTCCAATCGCGATTATAGCGCGTGCGTCCTGCAGAATGGCGGCGGTGGCGCACCCCGCTGCGGCGGTTCGGCAACCTCGGACAACGGCAATGTCGTCCTGTTCGACACCGCTGTGACGACGGGCACTTCGACTATCTACACCTTTGCGCCGGGCGGTGGTTTCAACAACGCCCAGTCGCTCTACAACTTCGCGCCGCTCAACTATTTCCAGCGACCCGACGAGCGTTACACCGCCGGCGCCTTCGTGAATTACGAGCTGACGCCTGCGATCAAGCCCTATCTCGAATTCATGTTCATGGATGACAAGACAGTCGCGCAGATCGCGCCTTCGGGCGACTTCGGCAACACGCTAACTGTCAATTGCGACAACCCGCTCATGTCGGCGGCGCAGTCGGCCGTGGTCTGCGATTCAGACAATCTGATCAACGGCTTCCTCGGGACATTCCCGCTGGCCCAGTCGGCGCCCTATAATCCCAATCCGGGCAATGCACCGATCGGCTTCGTGGATTCCCGTGGTGTGGTGTATAATCAGGGCTTCTTCCAGCTCCTGCGCCGCAACGTCGAGGGTGGTCCTCGCCAGGCCGAATTCAGCCACTCGACCTACCGCGCCGTCCTCGGCTCGAAAGGCGATTTCGGCGGGGCATGGAGCTACGACGCTTATTACCAATATGCGCGCAACAACTACTCACAGGTCTATCGCAACGAGTTCTCTGTCGCCCGTCTCAACCGGGCACTCAATGTCGTAACCGATACCCGGCCCGGTAGTGCCACGGCGGGCCAGCCTGTCTGCCGGTCAGTAATCGACGGCAGCGATCCGACCTGCATTCCCTATAATGTCTTTGGTGGCGCAGGCGCTGCCAGCGCTGCATCGGTCGCTTATCTGTCCGCGACCGGCTTCCAGCGTGGTTATACCAGCGAGCAAGTGATCAACGCGTCGGTCACTGGCGATCTTGGCAAATATGGCGTGCAAACCCCTTGGGCAGAGAGCGGCGTTTCGGTGAACCTCGGCGTCGAGGGTCGTCGCGAAACCCTGGACTTGCAAACCGATAACGCCTTCACGACGGGTGATCTGACCGGTCAGGGCGGCGCGACCTTGCCGCTGGCTGGCCACTTCTCGGTGCTGGAGTTCTTCGGCGAGGCGCAAGTGCCGATCGTCCACGAAAGCTTCGTTCAAGACATCTCGCTGACCGCCGGCTATCGCCGCTCGGACTACAAGACCAGCACGGGTGGCTCCTATGGGACCAACACGTTCAAGGTCGGGATCGACATCGCGCCGATCAAGGACATCCGCTTCCGTGCGGTGTTCAACCGGGCCGTTCGCGCGCCCAATATTCAGGAGCTGTTTGCAACGCCGACGGTCGGCCTGAACGGATCAGACGATCCCTGCGCCGGTCACACGATCCAGCCCACGGAATATGGCTGTATCGCTCAGGGGCTGGCGGCCGGTCGCGGGACGTCCTCCAATCCGGCCGGTCAGTATAATGGGCTCATTGGCGGAAATAGCGGTCTGAAACCGGAGCAGGCGACCACCAAGACCTTCGGTGTCGTGCTTCAGCCCGGCTTCCTTCCG
>Ga0247738_10000721_pt1 | contig 12039 bp, 10 predicted proteins | sample UWRJL013104B2_FD_180936 | JGI IMG/M metagenome (GOLD analysis project Ga0247738, IMG submission 180936) | Plant litter microbial communities from Arlington Agricultural Research Station in Wisconsin, United States - UWRJ-L013-104B-2 | ecosystem: Environmental > Terrestrial > Plant litter >...
ATTAATTCGTCAGAAAACAGAAGTGAGTTACAATCAGGTACAATTTTCAGCAACGAATTTTGAACCAATGGTTGACGGAAGTTTTGATTACATGCAAACACACGGAATCCGTCCGTTGTCATGGAATCCGCTTGGAACTGTTTTTAGAGAAGACACTAAAAAAACACGTCGTTTGAAAAAACTATTGGCTGATTTAGTTCAGAAATACGGTTTTGGGTCAGATACGCTTTTATTGGCCTGGATTTTAAAACATCCGTCAGCGGTTATTCCAATTGCAGGAACAGTAAATATTGCCAGAATTCAATCGCTGATGAAAGCTGTTGAATTAGAAATGGACAAAGAAGACTGGTTTGCCATATGGACAGAAAGCAGAGGTGAAGAAGTTGCTTAAACATTTCATCATATAATGATACGATTAGAAAAATTCGATGCAGCGTTTTATCCGCAATTGATTGATAGTGTAAAAGATGCTCGCGAGTTGATGCAATTTGCAGGACCGGAATTTACTTTTCCTTTAACCGAAAAACAGATAGCAAAATCACTTTCGGATAAAAACAGGATTGCTTTTAGGGTTGTAACTATTTCTGATAGTTCGACTATCGGGCATTGTGAAATTTGTTTTAAAGACGAGTTTGCAAATCTGGGAAGAATTTTGATTATGGATCAAACCATAAGAGGAAAAGGAATTGGGAAACAAATAGTGACTTTGCTTCTGGAATTTATTCTTGAAAATAGTAAGCAGAGAAATGTTGAGCTAAATGTTTTTGATTTTAATATTGGTGCCATCAAATGCTACGAAAAGATTGGTTTTGTCATTAATCCTGATAAAAAGTTTGTTAGAGAAATGGATGATGAAACCTGGTCGGCTCTAAATATGAAGTTGGATTTAGACAATTGGATCAGAAAAGATTGAAAAATTTTTTTTTGTCACAGATTGAAAGATTCTCACAGATTATACATCATTTTAATCTGTGGCAAAAAACTTTTAAAATAAAAATAGTAGAATGAAAAAAACAGTTTTAATTACTGGAGCCACAAGCGGAATTGGTAAAGCAACCGCTCAAATAATGGCAAAAAATAACTATAAAGTGGTGCTTTGCGGAAGACGTAAAGATCGTTTGGCCGAACTTGAAAAAGAACTTTCGGCTTTTACCGAAGTACATTCTTTGTCCTTTGATGTCAGAGATAAAAATGATGTTTTGGAAAGTATTAATTCTTTGCCGGAAGCATTCTCAGATATTGATGTTTTGATCAATAATGCCGGAAATGCACATGGTTTAGACCCAATTCAAACCGGAGATTTAGACGATTGGGATGCCATGATCGATATTAATGTAAAAGGACTTTTGTATGTTTCGAAAGCAGTGATTCCGAAAATGACAGCCAAAAATTCCGGACATATTATTAATATTGGTTCAACAGCTGCCAAAGAAGTGTATCCAAACGGAAATGTATATTGCGGAACAAAACATGCAGTTGATGCCATTACTGCCGGAATGCGAATCGATTTGAATCCGTTTAGTATTAGAGTAGGAGTAATTCACCCGGGAATGGTAGCGACAGAATTTAGCGAAGTCCGTTTTAAAGGCGATGTCGAAAGAGCTTCGAATGTTTACAAAGGTTTCGATCCGTTGCAGGCAGAAGACATTGCCGATATTATTCATTTTGTGGTTTCAAGACCGTATCATGTAAACATCGCCGATTTGGTGGTGATGAGTACCGCTCAGGCATCATCTACAATAGTCAAAAGGGACTAACTTAGATTTTTAGACTAACTTAGACTTCTTAGATTTGAAGTTTATATAATCCAATTAATCTAAGAAGTTAAAGATTCAAAAGTTCGATAGTCGAAGAAGTCTAAAATTCTAACAATCTAAGAAGTCTAAAAAAATGATTAACAAACGCCTTTTAATAAAAAATCTACTCGCCCATAATGACGAGAGCAGTTTTTATGATAAAAAAAGGCAATTGAATTTGCATTCTCGTGAAGGAAAAGGAAAGTTCCTGAAGCATATTTGTGCTTTGTCGAATTCAAACCCAACCAATAATTCTTATATCGTGGTTGGAGTAGAAGATCAGGATAACGAAATTGTAGGTGATGACTTTTTTGATGATAGCCGAATTCAGAATCTTGTGAATGCTTTTCTGGAAAACCCTCCAAAAATTCAATATGAAAATGTGCCGTTTCCTAATCTTCCAAAAGATAAAGTAGTAGGATTGGTTACGATTAAACCCAAAAGCAAAACATCTTATTTCAAAAAAGGAATTCATACAACTCCGGCTAATAGTGTTTTTATTCGGCGCGGTAGTAATTCGGTTCCTGTTGAAGGGGAAATTGAGAAAAATTATCAAAATACCGAAACGGTAATAGGGATCGAAAATAGCTCCCGAAATAGTATACAATATACACTTGATGGTGTTTTTGATTTTATGAATTTCAGGCACAAAGACATGTCGCCTAAATATCATGTTTTTAAAGAATTGTTTGTGATTTGCTGGGCAGGAGTTCCGCATAAATCTCGCGATAAAACTTTCTTATCCCGCGTTGATATCGAATTGATCAACGAACAAATCAAACTTTTTTATTCGGCACAGGATGTGGTTACGATTGTTTTTGATGACGATAGTTTTACCATAACCGAATATGTTCCGTTGGGCTTAAATGACAAAACGAGTTATTATCCTCTGGAAAAACAAACGATTCATTTTTTTGATAACGGTTATTATAAAATCGACCGCGAAATGCTGTTTCAACCTCCGGAATTCAATAGAAAAATGCTGTATCATATTTACAATGCGAATATGGCATTGCTTCAAAAACTGCAAAAAGGAATTGCCCTGTCAGAACGTGAATTGAAAGATCTCGAAAATCTTCCGTCGACTTTTATGATTTGTTATCTTAATGGTTTTGATGATGCGAAACAAAAACTTATTGATGCCAAATTGCTATTGAAACCATTCGGAAATATTTATTTATCGTTTAAAGAAGCTTTAAGGATTTTAAGGAAGATGAAATACGATTTTCAGGAAGGGAGTAAGTAAGGTTCTAAGTTGCTAAGGGACTGAGAGGCTAAGGTTTTGAGAAACGACAAAGGTTTTCTGTAGAGACGCACTGCAGTGCGTCTAACCTGATAGTTTATAATTTTTTTGAATAGCCTCCAGCTTTAGCTTTAAATTTATTAAGCGTAATTTTCAATAAACACGTCTTCAATCTTTTTTAGGTTATCATTCTCCTCAAATTGTAGATGATTTATTTCTTTATTATAGAATTTCTCTATAAAAAGTTTAATGATGTACATGACTTCTGTTCTGTTGTCGCTATTCGTCAAAAGTTCTTTTACTAAATAATTACTTAGTTTTAATTTTTGATTTTTATATTGGCTTGACATTAAATCAGAATTTGAGTCTTTATGTAAGACAAGCATCTTATCAACCTTATTGATTTCTTCTATTATGTCTAAAATGTGATATAATTTATTGTCATTCATTAAAGAAGAATTAAATTTTATTACTAAAAACTTTTTATTATTTTCTTGAGTATTTAGCTCTCAAAAGTATACCCTAGTTTTTTACAAGCAGATAAAAAATCCAATCGAAATTTAGTTGCGTTAAATTTTTCTAATTTTGTTTTTTTATGATCTAAAATCTGAGTTGATTTCAATAATAGTTCAAATACATAGTTACAAATTTGTTCTTCTGATGTTAATGTTTGCAACTTTTCGAAATCTGGCCTAACACTATAATGAGCTACATTATAAGAGTAAAATTCTGTATATGAAGTGGGATTTTTTACTCTTTTTTGAAAACGAAATGGCCAAGTTTTGTAATTTTCAACAAGTTCTAAATCTATCCAAAGATGCTCAATAGAACCTCCATAATCTTTCAGTAATTCACTCTCAATATTGCTGAAATTTTTTCTAATTATTGCTGCTGTTTTCTGTGTATTATTATCTACAATATTTGCATGAAATTCAACTTTGAGCGGTTCTCCTAATGGTCTTATGCGTTCTTTTGGAAAATCGCGGATTATCCCCATTTTAAATGTTCCAATTGATGTAAACTCCATGATTTTTGTAAATGATTTATTCATTATGCCGAGTTCCTTTTTGTGAAGAATTTTACTAATTTCGTTGCTAATATTTGACTTTTGAACTAACGAACTTTTTTTTGAAGAAATACATAGATAGACTTCTTCTTCTGAAAAAAAACTGTTTAATGACTGATTAACTATTTCAGCCTTAAAATCTTGGTTAACTCCACAATAAAACCATTTTACATCTCCTTCACTTAAAGCTAATTGTCCTTGTTCGTTAAGCCAGTTTGATAAAAAAAAATTACTATGATAAAATCTAAAGAGTTGTTTTGAATCCATGTCCTTGTTATATTATATGCAGTCACAAATATAATAAGTATAACTTAATTTAAGAAATTTCTTTCTTTTTATTGTTATTGATATTTCAAATACTGACTCACTTTTGCATACGGAAACAAAAGTTCTTTTGGTCCATCTGCATACGAAGCGGCTTCATAGGAGTTGTAATATAAAAGCAACCCACCATTAGTATAAAAGATATTTTGCGGCAACTGAAATTTGTCGTTTTCGAACATTAAACCTGTTGCGTTAATGTTTGCTTTTGCAGGAATTTTATATTTGGCCCTGAATTCTTTTTCGGCGAAAGCCTTAAACTCTTTTTCGTTTTTGAATATTTCATCGGTAAAAATGGTTTTTCCGGTTTTAGGATTAAATAATAACGATCGAAAACCCTGATAACCGTGAGCTCCGCCGGTAAAAGTATAATGATCGATTTTGATATTAATAATCTGATCAGACTCAAACTCAACATTACCTTTTATTTTTCCTTCCCAGCCAAAAGTTTCAGTGGGGAATTTTTTATGCATTTCTTCGTACGAAGTAATAAAAGAGGCGGCTAAAGATTTGTAATCATTCGCTTTTGAAGGATCTTCTTCAAAATAAACAATCTCTTTTACGACCGAAAAAACCTTTTTGTTAATGCTGTCCGCGACAATAGGGATGTTTTTAGCAATAGGCACGTCAATCGTAATTTTTGGACAATCTTTTTTGCAGGGAATAGTAGATTCTTTTTCAAATGTCTCATTTTCAAATGAAAGCTCTTTGTTGCAACTTGCAAGTGTCAGGAACAAAAAGGCTAAAAAAGTGTAATGTTTCATATCAAAAAGTGTTAATTATATACAAAGGTAAGAAGTTGTGTCAGGATTAAAATAAATTTAACGGTAAATTTGTACCACGTTTAAGCATCTAAAATTTGTAACTATATGAAATTCAATACAAAAGTAATACATGGTGGTCAGCATCATGATCCAAGTACAGGAGCTGTTATGCCTCCGGTGTATCAAACTTCAACTTTTATACAAACTAGTCCGGGAAAACCTTTGGCGGATTATGAATATAGCAGGGCGTCGAACCCAACCCGTACCGCATTAGAGAATGCTTTGGCAAGTATCGAAAATGGTACTCGCGGATTGGCATTTTCATCTGGTTTGGCTGCAACAGATTGTGTTTTAAGATCATTTAAAGCGGGTGATGAAATCATTGCAATGGATGATTTATACGGTGGAACGTATAGAATGTTCTCTCGAATTTATAAAGATTCAGGAATTAAATTTCACTTTGTTGATATGACAGATATCGAGAAATTGAAATCATTAATCAACGAAAATACCAAACTGATTTGGGTTGAAACGCCAACAAATCCGTTAATGAAATTGGCTGACATTGCTGAAGTTGCCAAAATTACCAAAGCCAATAATATTTTATTTGCTGTTGATAATACTTTTGCAACACCATATTTGCAAAAACCTCTTGATTTGGGAGCTGATATTGTAATGCATTCGGCTACAAAATATTTAGGCGGACATTCTGATGTTATTGCCGGAGCTTTGATTGTAAAAGACGAAGCTTTAGGAGAACAATTGCATTTTCAGCAATTTGCAACCGGAGCAACTCTTGGGCCAATGGATAGTTTTTTGGTTTTAAGAGGAATCAAAACACTTTCGTTACGCGTGCAAAGGCATTGCGAAAACGGAGAAAAAGTGGTAGAATATTTAAGCAATCATCCTAAAATAAATACGGTTTATTATCCGGGATTAAAAAGTCACCCTTTTCATGAAATTGCAAAAAAGCAAATGAAAGCTTTTGGCGGAATGGTTTCATTTACTTTTAAATCAGGTAAAAAAGAAGATTCTATTGCATTTTTAGAGAAACTAAAAGTTTTTACTCTGGCAGAATCTTTAGGCGGAGTAGAATCATTGGCCAATCATCCGGCTTTGATGACACACGCTTCGATTCCGGTAGATAAAAGAGCCGAAGTTGGTATTACCGATGATTTGGTTCGATTGAGTGTGGGTATCGAAGATGCAGAAGACTTAATCGCAGATATCGAACAAGCTTTGGCATAACAGAATAAAATTCTAAAATTAAAAAATCCCAAATTCCAATTGTAATAATCTTGGAATTTGGGATTTTTTTTATGTAGGGATTTCTTTAAAATTCTAGATAATAAATATATCCTGCGTTGAACCAAACTTGTGAATCGTTTGATTTGTTTTCTTTATAAATATCTTTATTTGGATTTAAACCATCCACCCAATCAGAAGCGTAACCCTGATAACGAATTTCAAACATTAAATCGCTCATGGTGGTTAGTTTGTAATGTACACCAACACCTGCTGTTCCTGATACAACTAAACCATTTTCGTTAGAAAAACCAAACTGACGTCCATCAGAAGGTGTTAGGTATTTTGGATAAGTGGTTAATGGAAGTCCTAATGTCCCAAGTCTTGACTCAACTTTGGTTCTGTAATAACTCACCTGGAAACCTAAACTTATATACGGGCTAAAACTACCAATTGTATTTTCGAAATCATGAATTTTCATAAAAGGAGAAAATTCTAATTGAGCTCCAAGATTTACTAAAGTCGAGGTGCCATGCATTCCTCTAAGATGTTGTACAAGATTTTTCTTTTTTTCGATATCAACCCATTCGCCAAAATGTTCCAGCTTGGTTTGATTAAAAGAAAGTTCAGATCTTACTTTAAAATGTTCTGTAAAAAAACTCTCCCTATTGTTATTGGCAGAAAAGTTTATAAAGTGAACAATTCCTATTCCGAATCCTGTGTTTCCAACATTAGTGTCAAAGTTATTTCTTTGGCCAAAATCAGATTGAAACGTAGAAGGTCCGAATATTATTCCTACTTCTTGGGCGAGACTAGATTGTGCATTTGCTATTGAAGGTATTCCGAAAAAGGCGAATAGCGTGATTATTATAGGTTTGAGCATGTTTTTGGGCTTTCAAATCTTGGCAAATATATAAAAAACCCTGTCGAATCAAAATATAAAATACCTGTATTAAAAATTTAGTAACAAAACACTTAAATGTCTAACTTTAAGTGCTGTAATTTCATGCAAAATCAACAGTGTAAAATCGTATTTTTAGTATTGTTTAGAAATAACACAATTTTGCTCCAAAAACGAAAAATATTAACAAACCATGATCGTTTTGCATTATCTTTGCGCGTCATTACGAAAACGTTTTCTTAAAGCATGTTTTTTTAATTGAATTGACTTAAAATTTATAAACTATTTATTGAATAATTTATTTAAAAATGGAACAAAAAATAAATGAATTTATGGCTCTTGTTGAGTCTAAAAATCCAAACGAGCCAGAATTTCTTCAGGCCGTTAGAGAATTTGCAGAAACGGTAATTCCGTTTATCGCAGAGCGAAAAAAATATGATGGAAAAAATTTACTTCTAAGAATTGCTGAACCGGAAAGATCTATAATTTTTAGAGTTCCGTGGGTTGACGATAAAGGAGAAATAATTGTAAACAGAGGATTCAGAATTCAGATGAACTCTGCAATTGGACCTTATAAAGGCGGAATCAGATTTCATCATACAGTAAATTTATCTGTTTTAAAATTCCTTGCTTTCGAACAAGTTTTTAAAAACAGTTTGACAACATTACCAATGGGTGGTGGAAAAGGAGGATCTGATTTTGATCCTGAAGGAAAATCTGATGGCGAAATTATGCGTTTCTGTCAATCATTTATGACTGAATTATGTCGTCATATTGGTCCGGATCTTGACGTTCCTGCAGGAGATATTGGTGTTGGAGCAAGAGAAATTGGTTACTTATTTGGTCAGTACAAAAGAATCAGAAATGAGTTTACCGGAGTTCTTACCGGAAAAGGACTTGCTTACGGTGGTTCATTAATACGTCCTGAAGCTACAGGATACGGAGTGGTTTATTTTACAGATCAAATGCTTCGTACTATTGGTCATGAAATAAAAGGTAAAAGAGTTGCTATTTCAGGATTTGGAAACGTAGCCTGGGGTGTGGCACTAAAAATAAATGAATTAGGCGGGAAAGTAGTTACGATTTCAGGACCTGATGGATATATTTATGATGAAGAGGGAATCTCTGGAGAAAAAATCGAGCATATGGTCGAAATGAGAGCAACCGGAGATAACAGAGCTGAACTTTATACAAAGAAATATCCAAATGCTGTTTTCCATAAAGGAAAAAGCCCTTGGGAAGTAAAAGTAGATATTGCTATTCCTTGTGCTACTCAAAATGAATTAACAGGAGAAGATGCTAAAAAATTAATTGATAATGGTGTTTTATGTGTTACCGAAGCTGCAAATATGCCTTCGACATTAGATGCTATCAAATTATTTTTAGATAATAAAGTACTTTTTGCTCCTGGTAAAGCTGCAAATGCCGGAGGAGTTGCTGCATCTGGATTAGAGATGACGCAAAACTCAATTCGTTTGAACTGGACAAGTGAAGAAGTGGATTTGAGATTAAAAGATATCATGGTTGGAATTCACAACCAATGTAAAAAATACGGTATGGGAGAAGATGGTTATGTAAACTACGTAAAAGGAGCTAACATTGCCGGATTTGTTAAAGTAGCCGATGCTATGCTTGCTCAGGGTGTAGTGTAAGTTTTAATTACAATGCTAAGATGCCTTCATTTGTCTTTTTAAAAGATGATTGAAGGCATTTTTTTTATTTTCTGCCAAGAATTCGCAAAGTGTTTTGATTTAAATCAACTTTTAGGATAGATTTTTTTTTCATATTTAAAGCTTGAATTTTCTTAATCTCTTAATGGTTCAAAAAAGAGCTTTATTTAAAGCAGAACAAAATTCAAATACTTTCGTTTGTAGTATATTTGTCTATCCGAATATCTGAAGTAATGAAGAGAAGTTTTCTGTATGTTTTGTTTTTACTGTTGTTTCAATTTAGTTTCGCGCAGAATAAATTGTCATGGCAGAGTTATTTTTCATTTAATGAAATAAAAGATATTTCAGAAGCGCCAACAACAGTTTTTGCAGCTTCAGAAAATGCATTGTTTTCTAAAAACACGGCTACAAACAGCATTAAAACAACAACTACTGTTGATGGACTTTCGGGTCAGACAATTTCGGCTTTATACCATAGCGAAGGGTTCAAAAAAACGATAATTGGTTACGAAAACGGTTTGATGATCGTAATCAATGAAAAAGACGGGAGCATCTTAAAAGTGGTAGATATTATCAACAAACAATTGCCGGCAAACCTTAAGAAAATCAATCATTTTATGGAACATAACGGTTTGGTTTATGTTTCTTGTGATTTTGGAATCGTGCAGTTCAACTTAACCACATCTCAATTTGGAGATACTTATTTTATTGGTGATAACGGAGCAGAAATCAATATAAGACAAACCGCTTATTTCGATGGATTTATTTATGCAGCGACTTCAAACGGAATCAGAAAAGCCAATAGTACCAATGCCAACCTGATTGATTATAATCAATGGATTTTGGTAAATTCAGAAGATTGGTCGAGTATAGAAACTTTAGATACAACACTTATCGCGATCAATTCAGGCGGATATATTCATCGTTATAATTCAAATACATTTGTTGGGTTTTTGCAGCTTCCGCAACCTGCTACAGATATGCGCGCGGTAAATCATAAATTGTTTGTTACAACACCCAATACGGTTTTTGTTTATAATAATCAAATGGTTTTAAACCGTCAGATTGCAAATACTCAGGTTTTAGACAATACATTAAGTTTTACTTGTGCGACAGCTATTGGAGAATTGCTGTACATTGGAACAAAAGAAAAAGGATTGTTTTCGTCAACTTTATCAAATGTTTCAGCTTTCGAGAACAATACTCCGCCGGGACCAACAAAAAACAATATTTTTTCGCTAGATGTAGCGCCAAATGTGCTTTGGACGGTTTATGGAGATTACACTTCGTCTTATAATCCTTATCCGCTAGATAGTTATGGTATAAGTAAATATGATACTTCCGGATGGCTAAATTTGCCGTATGAAGATGTTCTTGGAGCAAAATCTATGACTCGTATTATCGTAAATCCTAACAATGACAAGCAAGTTTATGCAAGCTCATTTTTTTCGGGTTTATTAAAGATCGAACAGGATTTGCCTACGTTTTTATATAACGAAAAAAACAGCGGTTTAGAGAGTATTACCACCGAAGGTCCCAATTATATAGATGTTCGTATTAATGGGACTGCTTTTGATAAATCAGGAAATCTCTGGATTACCAATAGCAGGATCAAAAATGGTTTGAAGGTTTTAAAAACAAACGGACAATGGCAAAGTTTTTCCACGGCGACAATTCTTGATAATGCCGAACTTGCCAGTTATTCCAATATTGTTATTGATAAAAATAATACAAAATGGATATCGACCAATAGAGAAGGAGTGATTGGATTTAACGAAAGTACTAATACATTCAAAAAAATAACTTTTGGTGCAGATGTCGGAAATTTGCCAACTGCAGATGTTCGATCTGTTGCTGTCGATACTAAAGGGCAGTTATGGATAGGGACAATAAAAGGATTAAGAGTTTTGTCTAACGTTGGGAGTTTTCAGACAGAGAGTCAGCTTAAAGCAAATCCTATTATTATAATGGATGATAATCTGGCGCAGGAATTGTTATACGAGCAATTTATAAATGTAATTGTGGTAGACGGAGCCAATAACAAATGGATTGGTACTGGAGATTCCGGCGTTTTTATGGTATCGCCAAACGGGCAGGAAACCAAATATCATTTTACAATAAATAATTCGCCGTTACCAAGTAATGTTATTAATGATATTAAAATTAATAGTGCAACAGGCGAGGTTTTTATCGCAACAGATAAAGGTATGGTTTCTTTTAAAGGAATTGCAACAGAGGCCAATGAGGATTTAAATAATGCTTATGTTTATCCTAATCCCGTTCGTCCCAATTATTCAGGAACAGTAAAAGTTGCCGGATTAATCGATAAGGCCAATATCAAGATTACCGATATCGAAGGCAATTTAGTATACGAAACCACTGCGACAGGCGGAACAATAGAATGGGATACAACTGCCTTTGGGCGATATAAAGTAGCCTCCGGAGTGTATATGATTTTTATATCGGCACAAGATGGCGGAGAAACCAAGGTTAAGAAAGTCATGATTATTCGATAGTTTTCAGTCTCAGTCTCAGTCTCAGTCTCAGTCTCAGTCTCAGTTTTCTAAAAAAAATAAAAATTGATTAATCAATTTTTATTTTTTTTAGAAAATCTAAAATCTAAAATCTAAATTTGTTAGTCAAAACCAAAGCAATAGTAATCTCTTCGCTAAAATTTCAGGAAAAAAGTTTGATTGTAAAATGTTTTACGCTTTCAAACGGTCTGAAGTCTTATTTTGTGCGCGATGCTTTTTCGAGCCGAAAAGCCAGTCAGAAGATTGCTTACTTTCAGCCTTTGTCGATTCTCGAAATCGAAGCCGTGCATAAAAACAAAGGGACTTTAGAAAATTTCAAAGAAATTAAAACCGCAGTTCCTTTTCAAAGCATTCATACAGATATTATAAAAAGTACCATGGTCATGTTTTTGTCTGAGATGCTTCATTATTCTATTCAGGAAGAAGAAAAAAACGAATCGCTTTTTGTTTTTCTGGAAACGGCCTTAACCTGGCTGGATCATCATGACGAAATCTCTAA
>Ga0247738_10000722_pt1 | contig 12017 bp, 11 predicted proteins | sample UWRJL013104B2_FD_180936 | JGI IMG/M metagenome (GOLD analysis project Ga0247738, IMG submission 180936) | Plant litter microbial communities from Arlington Agricultural Research Station in Wisconsin, United States - UWRJ-L013-104B-2 | ecosystem: Environmental > Terrestrial > Plant litter >...
TCCCCGCTCACCTACGAGGCATTTTCGGCGGCAGGGCTCCTTCGCGAAACTCTCCTCCCGCCGAAAACCGCTCACAGCTGCCCTCCACAGGCGAAATCGGTCCCCCATCCGCGCGAGAGCAAACACCGGCGGATGCCGAGGCCGACACTGCATCCATGACGACCCAGCCGACCATCTTCTTATCTCGCGAGGCCCTGCGCCTCGGTTCCGACCGGGAACTGCGGCACCGCCGCGCATCCGGAACCCTCACCCGGATCGGCGTTGGCGCCTACGTCGACACCGAGCAATTCGTTGCCCTCAGCCGCGATGAGCAATACCGCACGAGGGTTCGGGCGGCGGCCCTGCGATCGGATCCTGCAAGCCAGTTCTCTCACGACTCCGCGGCGGCGCTGTGGCGGCTGCCGTCGATCGGCCCGTGGCCGAGAATCGCCCACCAGCTGAGGCCCGCAGCGGTCGGCGGCACGTCGCGCGTTGACATCCGTCACCACGCCATTGGCCTCGACCCAGATGCCCGCGAGATAGATGGAATCGTGGTGACCTCACTCTCACGCACCGTCGTCGATATGGCGACATCGACAGCCTTCGTGCGCTCCGTCGCCATGGCAGATCATGCACTGAGGCGAGGGTGCACGGCCGAGGATCTCGAACGCGCCATCCGGTCTCGACAATCTCCCTTTGGCATCTCTCGCGCGCGGTCCGTAGCCGAGTTCGCCTCGGCGCTCGCGGCGTCTCCCGGAGAGTCGCTCGCTCGCGTGCAGTTTCTCGCCCTGGGATACCCCGCTCCCGAGTTGCAGGTCAGCTTCCACGATGATCGGGGCTTTGCCGGAGAAGCCGACTTCTACTTTCGCGCTCTGGATCTCATCGTTGAGTTTGATGGGCGCTCGAAGTATGGCCCGGATCGGGAATTTCAGACGGGGCTGTCGCTCGAGCAGATTCTGCTCAAGGAAAAGGATCGCGAAGACAGGCTGCGACGACTCGTGCGCTCGTTCGCCCGCATCAACTGGGTGTTGGCATCCGACCGTCGCGCGCTCGCAAACCATCTGCGGCCACACGGTCTCATCGAGAAGGGGCGCTCAAGAAAACTCCTTCGTGAGCCGTTTTCGGCGGTATGAGGGTTTCGCAAATCGGCCCTCGCGCCGAAAATGCCTCACAGGGAGCGCGAGCTTGCGCAGCGAGCGCCCGCGGCCAGAGCAGCTAGCGCGCGACGACGTCGGGTGCCTCGAGCCGCACGCGGTCGGCCGAGGCGTCATCGGGCTGCTGCTGGCTGGCGAGCTCCGCGGCGACGCGGGCGAGGTAGCGGTCAATCTCGTACTGGGTCTTCTCGCTAGACCATCCCAGTTCCGCGGCCATGAGGGCGGCCGTGACCGGTGCGGCAGAGACGCCCCGGTCCCAGGCCTCGATCGAGATGCGGGTGCGGCGGGCGAGAACGTCTTCGAGGTGCAGTGCGCCCTCGTGCGAGGCCGCGTAGACGACCTCGGCGGCAATGTAGTCGTCGGCGCCCGGCAGCGGCTCCTGCAGCTCGGGGCGCTCGACAAGCAGGTCGAGCAGCTCGTCGGTCATCACGCCGTAGCGGTTCAGCAAGTGCTCGATGCGCACCTTGTGCACGCCGAAGGCGCGGGCGATCTTGGAGCGCTTGTTCCACGCGGCCTGGTAGCCCTCCGCGCCGAGCAGGGCGATGTCATCCGTGGTCGACGGGGGCACCTTGCCGTCGAGGGCGGCCGCGGCCTCGTCGATGGCGTCCTTCGCCATGATGCGGTAGGTCGTCCACTTGCCGCCCGCGACAACCACGAGGCCGGGCACGGAGTGCGCGACGATGTGCTCGCGGCTGAGCTTGGAGGTCTGGTCGCTCTCGCCGGCCAGCAGCGGGCGAAGGCCCGCGTAGACACCTTCGACGTCATCCCGGGTAAGGTCGACGGCCAGCACGCGATTGACATGGCCGAGGATGTAGTCGATGTCGGCCGCGGTCGCCGCGGGGTGCGCCTTGTCGAGGTTCCAGTCGGTGTCGGTCGTGCCGATGAGCCAGTGCCGGCCCCATGGAATCACGAACAGCACGCTCTTCTCGGTGCGCAGCAGCAGGCCGAGCTTGGACTGGAATCGGTCGCGCGGCACCACGAGGTGCACGCCCTTCGAGGCTCGCACCTTGAACTGGCCGCGCTCGCCGACCATGGCCTGGGTGTCGTCCGTCCAGACGCCGGTCGCGTTGACGACCTGGCGGGCGCGAATGTCGAATCTCTCGCCCGTCTCGAGGTCGTGGGCGTGCACGCCGACGACGCGCTGCCCGACCTTGATGAAGCCCTCGACCCGCACCCGCGAGGCGACGTGGGCGCCGTAGAACGAGGCGGTGCGCGCGAGGTTGGCGACGTAGCGGGCGTCATCGACCTGGGCGTCGTAGTAGGCGAGCCCTCCGACGAAGGCGCTGGGGTCAAGCGACGGCATCGCCCGCAGCATCTGGCGCTTGGTGAGGTGCCGGTGGTGGGGAACGCCGGGCGGGCGTCCGCCGGTGTAGCTGAAGAGGTCGTAGAGCAGCATGCCGGCGCCGATGTAGACGCGCTCGAAGAGCGGCTTGGTCAGCGGGTAGAGAAAGCGCACCGGCTTCACCAGGTGCGGCGCGATGCGCTGCAGCAGCAGGCCCCGCTCGATGAGCGCCTCCCGCACGAGCCGAAAGTCGAGCTGTTCAAGATAGCGGATGCCGCCGTGCACCAGCTTGGACGACCGGCTCGACGTGCCACTGGCCCAATCCCGCGCCTCGACCATGCCCGTGCTCAGGCCGCGGGTGACCGCGTCGAGCGCACTCCCGGTGCCGACGATGCCGCCGCCGACGACGAGGATGTCGAGCTCCTTCGTGCGCAGCGCACCGAGGGCAGCCTCCCGTTCGGCAGGCCCGAGCTTCGACGAACGAGTGACGGACTTTGCCTTGGCCACGGTGGCTCCTATCGTGCGTCGTACGGCGCGACGACAACTTCGACGCGCTGAAACTCCTTGAGGTCGGAGTAGCCGGTGGTCGCCATCGAGCGACGCAGCGCTCCGATGAGGTTGACCCTGCCATCCGCAACTGTGGAGGGGCCGAAAAGAATCTCTTCGAGGGGGGCGAGCGTGCCGACCTCGACGCGGTTGCCCCGGGGCAGTTCGGAGTGGTGCGCCTCAGCTCCCCAGTGCCAGCCGCCGCCGGGCGCGTCGGTCGCGCGCGCGAGGGTGGAGCCGAGCATCACGGCGTCTGCTCCGACCGAGATCGCCTTGACGATGTCGCCGCTGGTTCCCAGTCCGCCATCGGCGATGACGTGCACGTAGCGCCCGCCGGACTCGTCGAGGTAGTCCCGCCTGGCCCCGGCGACATCCGCCACCGCCGTTGCCATCGGTGCGTGGATGCCGAGCGAGGCCCGCGTGGTTGATGCGGCACCGCCGCCGAAGCCAACGAGCACGCCCGCCGCGCCGGTGCGCATGAGGTGCAGCGCTGCGGTGTAGGTCGAGGCGCCGCCGACGATGACCGGCACGTCGAGCTCGTAGATGAATTTCTTGAGGTTGAGCGGCTCGCTGTTCTTCGAGACGTGCTCTGCACTGACGGTCGTGCCGCGGATGACGAAGAGGTCGACCCCGGCGTCCACGACGGTCTGGTAGAGCTCCTGCGTGCGCTGCGGGCTCAGTGCGCCCGCCACGGGTACCCCTGCCGCGCGGATCTCGGCGAGCCGCTGGCTCACGAGCGCGGGCTTGATCGGCTCGGCATAGAGCTGCTGCATGCGCTTCGTCGCGTCGCCAGCCGACAGGCCGCGGATCTCGGCGAGCACCGGCTCCGGGTCGTCATAGCGGGTCCAGAGGCCCTCGAGGTCGAGCACGCCGAGGCCACCGAGCTTGCCGATGGTGATCGCCGTGGACGGGCTGACGACAGAGTCCATCGGGGCCGCAAGCACGGGGATGTCGAAGGTGAAGGCGTCGATCGTCCAGCTGACCGAGACGTCGTGCGGGTCGCGCGTTCGGCGGCTCGGCACGATGGCAATGTCGTCGAATGCGTAGGCCCGACGAGCGCGCTTGGAACGGCCGATCTCGATGTCACTCACGACAGGAAAGTCTACCGGTCACGTTTTACCCGGGCCTCGTCCCACACGGGTTCGGGTGCCTCGTAGACGCGGCCGTCGGATCCGAACACCAGAAACCTGTCGAAGCCGCGCGCGAACCAGCGGTCGTGGGTGACCACCATGACGGTGCCCTCGAAACGCTGCAGGGCATCTTCGAGCGACTCCGCCGAGACGAGGTCGAGGTTGTCGGTCGGCTCGTCGAGCAGCAGCAGGGTCGCGCCGCTCAGCTCCAGCAGCAGAATCTGCAGGCGGGCCTGCTGGCCGCCGCTGAGGCTCTCGAAGACCTGCTCTGCGCCATCCACCAGTCCGTACCGGTCCAGGGCGCGGCTCGCTGCCTCGCGGGCGAGGCCGGCGCGGTTGTCGTCACCGCGATGCAGGATGTCGAGCAGCGTGCGGCCGATCAGGGACGGATGCTCGTGCGCCTGCGCGTACCAGCCCGGCACGACCCGGGCGCCGAGCTTCGCCACCCCGCTGTGCACGACCGGCTCAAGCGTGGCCCCCACCGACGTGAGGTGTCCCGCCCGGGGATCGGGGTCGGAGCCCCCGAGGGCCAGCAGCCGCAGAAAGTGCGACTTGCCCGACCCGTTGGATCCGAGCACCGCCACCCGCTCGCCGAACCAGACCTCCAGGTCGAAGGGCTGCATAAGTCCCGTGAGCTCAAGCTGGGTGGCGACAACGGCCCGGTTGCCGGTGCGTGCGCCACGCAGCCTCATGCGAAGGTCCTGCTCGAGCGGACGCGCCTCGGGCGGTCCCGCCTCCTCAAAGCGCTTGAGCCGCGACAGGGCCGCCTGGTACTTCGGGGCGAAGCTGTCGTTCGCCGTCGCCTTGACCTTCATCGCGTAGACGAGGGCCTTGATCTTGACGTGCTCTTCGTCCCATCGGCGCTTGAGCTCATCCAGCCGGCTCATGCGGTCGTCGCGCGCCTGGTGGTAGGTGGCGAAGCCGCCGCCGTGCGTCCACGCGCTGTTGCCAGCCGCGCCGACCTCGATCGTGACGATACGGTCGGCGGCGCGGGCGAGCAGCTCACGGTCGTGGCTGACCAGCAGCACCGTCTTCTGCGTTGCGCGCAGGGACTCCTCGAGCCAGCGCTTGCCCGGCACGTCGAGGTAGTTGTCGGGCTCGTCGAGCAGCAGAACGGCGTCGGGACCGCGCAGGAGGGCCTCCAGCACGAGCCGCTTCTGCTCGCCGCCGCTGAGGGTTGTCACCTCGCGGTACTTGGCGCGCTCGAAGGGCACGCCAAGCGCGGCGATGGTGCACACGTCCCACAGGGTCTCCTGCTCGTATCCGCCCGCATCCGCGTAGTCGGCGATCGCCGTGGCGTAGGCCATCTGGGCGTCCGTGGTGTCCGTCTCGATGAGGGCGTTCTCTGTCGCGTCGAGGGCGAGTGCTGCCGCCTTGATCGCGGCCGGGGCGACGGAGATGAGCAGCTCGTGCACGGTCGTCGTGTCGCGCACGTGGCCGACGAACTGGTCCATGACGCCGAGGCCGCCGTCGATGCTGATCGCACCGGAGTCGGCCTTGAGCTCACCGCGGATGATGCGCAGCAGCGTCGACTTGCCCGCGCCGTTGGCCCCGATGAGGGCGGCCGTCACACCTTCGCCGACGCGGAACGATACCTCGTCGAGCAGAGGTCGGCCGTCAGCGAGCGAGTAGGAGACGTTGTTGACGTCGATGAAGCCCACGGGGTGCACACCTTTCTGATGCCACCGTCTGGGCAGCCGACCAGACTACACCGGCGCTTCTAGCCGCGACGCACCACGATGCTGTTGGCGACTCCCCAGACGACCGCGAGCACGAAGAGCTGCGCGAAGGCGGCGATCTGGAAGGGAATGCTGCCGCTGATCGCGGCAGCGACCGCACCGATGACGCTGATGATCAGCGCCGCAGCGCCGACGATGGAGAATCCGGCACGGGCCAGCTGGCGATCGCGTTCGTCGCGGTACTGAATCGCGTTGATGCGGCCGATGTCGGGAGCATCCTCACGCAGGTTGGCGACGATCCCGATGAGGGCGAAGACCGCTGTGGCCCCGAGCAGCACGACTCCGGTGGCGTTCTGCAGCACCGCGCAGATGATGGCGCCTGCAGCGAGCGAGCACAGCAGAATGATGTTGGCGGTTGAGATGCGGCTATAGCTCTTCTTCGACATGGAATACCTCCTCGACAGTGCGCCCGAAATGGCGCGCGATGCGAATGGCGAGAGTCAGCGACGGGTCGTAGCGACCGGTCTCCAGCGCGTTGATTGTCTGGCGCGACACACCAAGGGCATCGCCAAGCGATCCCTGCGACAGCCCGGAGGCCTCGCGCATCGCCCTGATCTCACTCTTCATACTGTAAAGCTAGCTTTACATGCCGTCGATGTCAAGCGTGCTTTACACCCGTGAGGCCGCCCAGGCGGAGCTGATCATGTCGGTGAGCGAGTGCTGCGGGTTCCACCCCAGGTCGCGTGCGGCCAGTTCGCCGGAGGCAACGATGCGGGCGGGGTCGCCGGGACGAGCGGGCTCTACCGTCGGCTCGAAGGGGATTCCGGTGACGACCGCCATCTCATCCATGATCTGGCGCACGCTGAGTCCTGTTCCCGAGCCGAGGTTGTAGACGGGATCGAGGGTTCCGCTCTCGAGGGCGCGGGCGGCAGCGACGTGGGCGGCAGCGACATCCGTCACGTGCACGTAGTCGCGCACGCAGGTGCCGTCGGGCGTCGGGTAGGTGTCGCCGAAGATCTTGGGAACGGTGCCGGCGTTGAGTGCGCGAAAGACGAGCGGAAAGAGGTTGTACGGGCTGGTGTCGGGGGCTCCGTCAGAGCCGACGACGTTGAAGTACCGCAGGCTCGTGTGCCGAAGCGTCGCCGCCCGCGCCTGGTCGGCGATGAGCCACTCCCCGATTAGCTTGGTCTCGCCATAGGGCGACTCGGGGTTCGTCGCGGTGCTCTCGTCGACAAGGTCAACGGATGGCGTTCCGTAGACCGCTGCGCTCGATGAGAAGACGATCGAGGCCACACCGGCGGCCTCCATCGCCCGCAGCAGGTTCACCGTCGCGGTCACGTTCTGCTCGTAGGTGTGCAGCGGTCGCCGCACAGAGACCCCGGCGTACTTGTAGCCGGCAAGGTGCACGACTCCGTCGATCGCGTGCCGCGCGAAGACGCCGTCGACGAAGGTCGCGTCGACGAGCGTTCCCTCCTCGAGCAGCGCGCCCTCTGGCACGAACGAACGGTCACCGCTCGACAGGTCGTCGAGCACGATGACGTCAATGCCGGCGGCGAGAAAATGCCGCGCGACGTGCGATCCGATGTAGCCAGCGCCTCCGGTGACGAGCCAGGTTGTCATGCGTTCTCCACTCTCAGGCCGGCGGACTGCAGTGAGGCGACGGCCTCCGCAGTGGCTCCGGCGGTTACTAGACATTCAAAATCGGACAGCGGGCCGACAACCCCAAGCTCTGTGACCCCGAGCTTCGACCCGTCGGCGATCAGCACGCGGCGACTCGACTGCCGAATCACCTGGCGCTTGACCTCGGTCTCGGGCAGGTTGACGTTCGTCACTCCGGCGCCCGAGTCGACGCCGTTGCAGCCGATGATCGCGAGGTCGAAGCGCAGCGAGTCGATGAGCTGCGAGGCGTAGGGGTTGACCAGCGAGTGCTGCAGCGGGCGCAGGGTTCCCCCCGTGACGATGACGGTGAAGCGGGGCAGGGCGGCCTCGAGCGCGAGAGCGATGCTCAGTCCGTTGGTGACGACGACGAGGTCGTGCAGGTCACGGCGCTCGACCAGCGCGTTGGCGACGGCGAGCGCGGTGCTGCCCACGTCGAGAAAGGCACTGTCGCCGCTGCGCACGAGGCCCGCGGTGTACTCGCCGATCGCACGCTTGGCGAGGGACTGCTGCTCACGGGCGCTCTCGAGCGAGGGCTCGCGAATGGCGCCGGGCAGCATCGCTCCGCCGTGCACGCGCACCACGGTGCCTCGGGCCTCGAGCTCCGTCAGGTCGGCGCGAATGGTGACCTCGCTGACGCCGAGCTCGTCGCTGGCGTCGGTGACGCGAATGAAGCCGCGGGCGCTGACGAGCTGCAGCAGCTCGTTTCTGCGGGCCTCGCTCATCCGTGCCTCTTTCGATCTTCTTCGTAAACGTAAGTTGCTTCTTCGTTATCGTAATCCTATGCCCATCACGCGCCATGACCACCATCTCGCCGACGGGCGGGAGCTGTTCTACTTCGACGACGCCGACACCACCCTGACCGGCCATCACGAGATCGACACCCGCCCACTGGACGCGCGGCCCGAGACCGCGACGATGCGGCAGGACGTTCTCACCGGCGAGTGGATCTCGGTCGCAGCGAACCGGCAGAACCGCGTCTTCCTTCCCCCCGCCCACCTCGACCCGCTGGCGCCGTCGACGCCCGAGAACCCGTCGGAGGTTCCGTCGCTCTACGACGTCGCCGTCTTCGAGAACAAGTCGCCGTCGTTCGGCCCGGCCCTCGGCGCCGTCGACACGCACGGCGTGGGCTTCGAGCGCACCGCCACCTCGGTGGGGCGGTGCGAGGTCGTCTGCTTCGACCCGAAGTCAGAGGGGTCATTCGGCTCCCTGTCGGTTAGCCGCGCCCGAACCGTCATCGAGGCGTGGGCGCAGCGCACTGCCGCACTGTCGGCCATGGACGGCATCGAGCAGGTCTTTCCCTTCGAGAACCGCGGTGAGGCCATCGGCGTCACCCTGCACCACCCGCACGGGCAGATCTATGCCTACCCCTATGTGACGCCGCGCACCCAGCGCCTGCTGGCGAGTGCCGCGGTGGTGCCGAACCTGTTCGAGGGCATTCTCGAGCGCGAGTCGGCCGGCGAGCGGGTTGTGCTGCGGGGAGAGCACTGGACCGCCTTCGTGCCCTTCGCCGCCCGCTGGCCCATCGAGGTGCACATGCTGCCGCACCGCCACGTGCCCGACTTCGCCGCACTCGACGACGCGGAGAAGGATGAGCTCAGCCGCCTGTACCTGCAGCTGCTGCGCGGCATCGACGCGCTCTACGACACTCCGACCCCGTACATCGCCGCGTGGCACCAGGCGCCCGTGTCGGTCGGCCGCGACTCTGTGAGACTGATGCTGCAGCTCACCTCGCCGCGTCGCGCGGAGAGCAAGCTCAAGTACCTCGCCGGGTCGGAGGCCGCCATGGGCGCCTGGATCGGCGACGTCACCCCAGAGGCCACGGCCGCATTCGTTCGGGAAGGAATCGCACGCGCATGAGCGACATTCGAGACGAGGTCGCTGAGACCTTCACAGAGCTCTTCGGTGCAGAGCCGGCCGGGCTGTGGTCTGCTCCGGGCCGCGTCAACCTCATCGGCGAGCACACCGACTACAACGACGGCTTCGTGCTGCCCTTCGCGATCAACCGCCGCACGGTCATCGCCCTCGGACTGCGGGATGACCGCGTGATCCGCGTCGCCAGCGGCTTCGCCGACGAGGTGGCCGAGATCGCCCTCGACGAGCTGGAGCCGGGAAAGGTGAGCGGCTGGTCCGCGTATCCACTCGGGGTGGCGTGGGCGCTCGGGCAGGCCGGGGCCGACCTGGCCGCCGTGCCGGGGGTCGATCTGTACATCGAGTCGACCGTGCCGGTGGGAGCCGGGCTGTCGTCATCCGCCGCGATTGAAAGCGCGGTCGCCCTCGCGCTCAACGACGTGTGGCAGCTCGGCCTCGACCGCCGCGCACTCGCCCGCGTCGGACAGCGCGCCGAGAACGAGATGGTGGGCGCGCCCACGGGCATCATGGACCAGTCCGCGTCGCTGCTCGGACAGGAGGATGCCGCCGTCTTCCTCGACTGCCGCACCCTCGAGAGCGAGGTCGTCGACCTCGGCTTCCGCGCCGCCGGGCTCGAGCTGCTCGTCATCGACACCCACGTGGAGCACCAGCACTCGACCGGTGGCTACGCCGAGCGCCGCGCCAGCTGCGAACGTGGAGCCGCCGTGCTCGGCGTCAGCTCGCTGCGCGACGTGGCGGTGGGCGACCTTCCTGGCGCTCGCGACCTGCTCGACGACGAGACCTTCCGCCGCGTGCGCCACGTCGTGACCGAGAACCAGCGCGTGCTCGACACGGTGGCCACGCTTCGCGAGTCGGGGCCGCTCGCGATCGGCGACCTGCTCGATGCCTCGCATATCTCGATGCGGGACGACTTCGAGATCTCGGTGGCCGAGCTCGACCTCGCCGTCGAGACCGCGCAGGCCAACGGCGCCATCGGAGCACGGATGACCGGCGGCGGCTTCGGCGGCAGCGCCATCGCCCTCGTGCCCAGCGACGCGATCTCGCGGGTGCAGGTCGCGATCGACGGCGCCTTCGCCGAGAGCGGCTACCAGCAGCCGACGATGTTCACGGTTACCCCCAGCGAGGGCGCCGTTCGCGAGGAGCGCTAGCGCGAGTAGTTCGGCGCAGCGACAACCATCTGGATGTCGTGCGGGTGCGACTCCTTCAGCCCGGCCGCCGTGATACGCACGAACTTGCCCTTCTGACGAAGCTCCTCGATGGTGCGAGCGCCCGTGTAGAACATGGACTGGCGAAGGCCGCCGAGCAGCTGGTAGACGACAGACGAAACGGCGCCCTTGTAGGGAACCTGGCCCTCGATGCCCTCGGCGATGAGCTGCTCGTCGCTGGGAACATCTGCCTGAAAGTAGCGGTCACGCGAGTATGAGGTCTTCTTGCCGCGGGTCTGCAGCGCGCCGAGCGAGCCCATGCCGCGGTAGTTCTTGAACTGCTTGCCGTTGACGAACACCAGGTCGCCCGGGCTCTCGTCGGTTCCGGCGAGCAGCGAGCCGAGCATGACGGTCTCTGCTCCGGCGACGAGCGCCTTCGCGATGTCGCCCGAGTACTGCAGTCCACCGTCGGCGATCACCGGGATGCCGAACTCGCGGGCAGCAAGCGACGCCTCGTAGACCGCGGTCACCTGCGGCACTCCGACACCGGCAACGACGCGCGTGGTGCAGATGGAGCCCGGTCCGACGCCGACCTTGATGGCGTCCGCTCCGGCCTCGGCGAGCGCCTGTGCGCCCGAGCGGGTCGCGACGTTGCCGCCGATGACGTCGACGTGGTTGAAGGCCGAGTCGGCCTTGAGGCGACGGATGATGTCGAGAACGCCTGCGGAGTCCCCGTTGGCGGTGTCGACGACGATCACGTCGACGCCGGCCTCGTTGAGGGCGACAGCGCGATCCCACGCGTCACCGAAGAAGCCAATGGCTGCGCCGACGCGCAGACGGCCCTCGGCATCCTTCGTCGCGTTCGGGTACTTGTCGGCCTTCTCGAAGTCCTTGACGGTGATGAGGCCGGTGAGGCGACCGGCGGCGTCGACCAGCGGAAGCTTCTCGATCTTGTGCTGCGCGAAGATGGCGACCGCGGAGTCCGGGTCGATTCCCTCTTGTGCGGTGATGAGGCCGGTCGAGGTCATGACATCGCGCACGAGGGTCGTCGTCTTCTCGAAGGGCGAGACAAAGCGCATGTCGCGGTTGGTGATGATGCCAACGAGGGTGCCGTCAGCCTCGACGACGGGAAGGCCGGACACCCGGAACTGCCCGCAGATCGCGTCAACCTCGGCGACGGTCGCGTCGGGTGTCGTGGTGACCGGGTTGGTGATCATGCCCGACTCACTGCGCTTGACCTTGTCGACGTATGCCGCCTGGTCCTCGATAGAGAGGTTGCGGTGCAGAATGCCGAGACCACCGTTGCGGGCCATGGCGATTGCCATGCGTGACTCGGTCACCGAGTCCATCGCGGCCGAGAGCAGCGGCGCGGCAACGGAGATGTTGCGCGTCAGTCGCGAGGTCGTGTCGGCCTCGCTCGGAATAACGTCGGTGTGCCCAGGCAGCAGCATGACGTCGTCGTAGGTGAGTCCGATAAAGCCGAACGGGTCAGGCTGGTCCATGAGTCCCCTTGATAAAACGTGACGATAAGAACCCGGATGCCGCGGTGAATCCCGGTAACCAATATTAACCGG
>Ga0247738_10000723_pt1 | contig 12015 bp, 12 predicted proteins | sample UWRJL013104B2_FD_180936 | JGI IMG/M metagenome (GOLD analysis project Ga0247738, IMG submission 180936) | Plant litter microbial communities from Arlington Agricultural Research Station in Wisconsin, United States - UWRJ-L013-104B-2 | ecosystem: Environmental > Terrestrial > Plant litter >...
CAGCGCCCACACCTTTTTTGCCGACCTCGGTGATGAAGCCAGCGTGCGCGCCCTGCTGCCGACGGTGGCCGCGCATTTCGGCCAGGTGGACGCGGTGGTCAACAACGCCTCGATCTTCGAGCACGACAGCGCGCAGAGCTTCGGCTTCGCGGCACTGGAGCAGCACCTGCGCGCCAACACCGGCGCGCCGGTGTTGCTGGCGCAGGCTTTGCACGCGCACCTGGAGGCGCGGCAGACCGAGGGCGTGGTGGTCAACCTGCTCGACCAGAAGCTCTGGAACATGAACCCGGACTTCTTCAGCTACACGCTCTCCAAGGCCGCGCTGGAGGCCGCCAACACCATGCTGGCGCTGGCCCTGGCGCCGCGCGTGCGCGTGGTGGGCGTGGCGCCGGGCCTCACGCTGACCAGCCACCTGCTGACCGACGAGAAATTCGCCGCGCTGCACCAGCAGTCGCCGCTGGGCCGCTCATCGACCTCGCAGGACGTGGCCGCCACCGTCGCTTTCGCGCTGGACAACCGCTCCATCACCGGCACCACGCTGCTGGTGGATGGCGGCCAGCACCTGATGCGCTTCGAGCGCGATTTTTCGCTGATGTAAGCCAGCGCACGCCCACCATGAACGCCACCGCCGCCGGCAACCAGATCCTCACGCTCACTGGGCTGCGCTTCAACGCCAACCTGGGCATCCTGGATGTCGAGAAATCTGCGCCGCAGCCGATCCAGGTCGATGCCGAACTCAACCAGGGCACGCAGCCCCTGCTGCCGCACGACGACGACATCGGCCATGTGCTGGACTACCGCAAGGTGCGCCAGATCATCATCGACGAGTGCACGGCCGAGCACGTGAACCTGCTGGAGAGCCTGATCGGAAAACTCACACGCCGGCTGATGCAACTGCCTGGCGTGATCGGTGTGCGCGTGAAGATCGCCAAGCTGGAGATCTTCGAGGACTGCGAAGTGGCCATCCGCATGGAAAGCGGGCAGTGGTAAGGCCACTTCGCTGAGGTTTCAAGCGACTTCCAGCGCCATCACGGCCGTGGCGGTGTTGGAAATCGGGATGTGGTAATTGCGGTGCAGCGGCCGCACCCCTGCCCCGGCGGCCGTGAGTGCGGCCCGCATGGCCAGCCACTGCAACAGCTCCACCCCCTGGGTACCCGCCTTCTCCACGATCTCGTGGATGCTGAACTGCGTGGCCCATTGCGGATTGCTCTGCAGGCTGTCCAGGAACCGCAGGTCGAACGCCTTGTTGATGAAGCCCGCCCGCTCGCCGTCGAGCTGGTGCGAGAGACCGCCGGAGGCGATCACCGCCACCTTCTTGTCGCTCTCCCAGGACCGGATCGCTTCCCCCACGGCCCGCCCCAGCGCGTAGACGCGGCCCGCCTTGGGCAGGGGGAACTGCACGGTGTTGATGCAGATCGGCACCACGGTGACCGGGCACTCGCCTTCGGGCCAGAACAGCTTGAGCGGCAGCGTGCAGGCGTGATCGACCAGCATCTCCTGGCAGCTCACGATGTCGAACTCCTTCTCGACCAAGGCTTCGATGAGGTGCCAGGACAAGCCCGGCTCACCCCGGAAGGGCGGCAGCGTCGGAAGGCCCCAGCCTTCGTCGGCATTGCGGTACTCGGCCGCCGCGCCGATGGCAAAGGTCGGCATCTTGTCGAGGAAGAAATTGAGCCCGTGGTCGTTGTAGAACATGACGACCACGTCGGGCCGCTGCTCGCCCAGCCATGCCCGGATGGGCGGGAAGCCATCGAAGAAGGGCTTCCAGTACGGGTCTTGCTGCAGGCCTTTGTGAATAGCTCCGCCGATGGCGGGGATGTGCGAGGTGCCGAGACCGCCGATGATGCGTGCCATGGTGTGTGCTCCGGAAAGGTTCAGGAATGGTTGGCCGCCAGCAGACGGGCCTGGAATTCGGCTTTCGTCAGGCCGGTCTGCTGGGCACCGATGTCCTGCATGTCGAGCTTGAAGATGCCCGCGAACTTGGCCAGGTAGTAGGCGTTGCCGCCTGCGGCGATCAACTGCAGCACGTTGCGGGCGCGGATGGCCGAGGCCTGCTGCTCGTTCAGGGCGTAGCGTCGCATGTAGGCCTCTTCATCGGCCAGGAAGGCATGGCGGTTGGCTTCCTCGTTGAACGAAAAACACATCTTGTTCAAGGCATAGCCTTTCCGTGCCTGCTCGCCATCAAAAGGGGTGGTGCCAGGAATCTCGGGCAGCGGTGCGCTCATGGGGCCTCCAGGTGATTGCGTTGGGATGCCCGAAGTGTTCCCTGGTCATTGCAAAAGATAAACCGATGAATGATCATCGGAATCATGAGCAAATTCGATTGGTCAGATCTGGACGCCCGCTTGCTCCGCTTGCTGGTGGCCGTGGTGGACACCGGCTCGATCACCCTGGCCGCTCAGCGCCTGGGGGTCACGCAGTCGGCGGTGAGCCACTTGCTGGACAAGCTGCGTGGCATCACGGGCGACGCGCTGTTCGTGAAGAGTGGGCGCGGCATCGTGGCCACCGCGCGCGCCGAAGCACTTGCGGTGCAGGCTCGCCAGTTGCTCGGCGAGCTCGAGCGCTTCGCGCGTTCGGGCAGCTTCTCGCCGGCCGAGTGGAAGACCACGCTGACCATCGCCGCCAACGATTTTCAGCGCGACGTGTTGCTGCCGGGGCTGGCGGCCCGCCTGCGAGAGCAGGCGCCGGGTGTGGCGCTGCGCGTGATTCCCTCCAGCGTCCCTTCGCTGGACATGCTGCGCCATGGGCATTGCCAGCTCGCGATCAGCCCGCGCCCGCCGGAGGGCAGCGACATCCTGCAGAAGCGGTTGTTTGAAGACCGCTACCGGGTGTTCTACGACCCGGCGACTCGCGGCGCGCCAACCACCAAGGCGGAGTACCTGGCTGCAGACCACGTCACCGTGGTGTACGAACCCCAGCGGGCGCTTGACCTGGATCAGCACCTGACCGCCAAGGGCGTGCACCGCCGCTTTGCCGTGATGGTGCCCGGCTTTGCGGGATTGCCGCCTTTCTTGCGGGGCAGCCAACTGTTGGCCACCGCGCCCGGGCTGTTGCAGCAATCGCAGCTGATGCAAGGCCTGGCCAGCGCCAAGGTGCCGGTGCCCTGCCCCGGCATGCCGATGTACCTGATCTGGCACCTGCGCCACCAGCAGGACCCGGCACACCAGTGGTTGCGCGATCAGATCGAGAGCGTTGCCCGACCTCTGCGCGATCACCGGTGAGTGTCACGCCATGTCGTTCGGCACGGCCGCGTACGCGAGCTCGTACTGCCCGTGCGTGATTTCGCCCGCGCCCACCGCCGCCAGCGCGTCGGCCGACAGCTCGCCCTGCGCGAGTGCGGTCAGCGCGGCGGCGTCGTAGGCGGTGAGCAGCAACACCCAGTCGGCCTCGGCGTCACCACCCCGGATCTTCTGTTCAGTGGTTTGCGCGATCGCTGGCGCGCGGTGGCACAACAGGTGCGCGCCGGCCAGGCCAGGACAGGCCGGCCAGGCTGCGATGCGCTGGGCGAGCGCCGCGCGCAGCCCCTCGGCCGCAGTGGACGGCTGTGGCGAGAGGCGCACCGTCAGCGCATGGTTCGCGGTGACGCCGCCGTGAGAAGCCAACACCTCGCACTGGCTGCGCACCATGTGACGGTGGTGCGGCATCATCTGCAGCGACCAGGGCGAGGGTGCGTTGAGCCGATCCAGGTAGGCTTCTGAAGCCAGCACCTCGCGCCCCGCCAGCTCGTACATCACAAACACACCATCGCCCCCACCGGCCTGCCGCCAGCGCGAAGCACGCCGGAAACCGGGGATGGCCAGGCGCTCCGGAAAATGCTCATGGGCATGCCAGTGCGCGAACTCGTCGAACACGGCCGCGTCGATCTCCCACCACATGGCCAACGCGGCCCCACCCAACAAGGCCATGCCTTACTTCCCGGCGCGCATGCGGGTCAGCTCGTCGGCCACCTGCTTGTAGGTCGCTTCACCGACCTCGCGCGAAAACTTGTCCACCACCGGCTGCACCTTCTGGCGCAGGCGCGCCAGCTCGGATGCCGAGACCTCGTTGACCTGCATGGTCTTCTTCAGCCCGTCGATGGCCTGCGCCTCCTTGGCCTGGGTGACCTCGCGCTGCAGCTTCTTCGCTTCGTCGGCCGACTCGCGGATGATGCGGCGCTCCGTCTCCGACATGCTGTCCCAGGTCTTCTTGCTCATGAGCAGCGGCATGCCGGTGTACACGTGGCGCGAAAGCGAGAGGAATTTCTGCACTTCGGCAAACTTGGCCGACTCGATCACGCCCAGGGGGTTGTCCTGGCCGTCCACCGTGCGCGACTCCAGCGCCCCATAGAGTTCGCCAAAGGTCATGGGCACGGGGTTGGCGCCGAGCGTGGTGAAGAGGTCGATGAAGATGGGCGAAGCGATCACGCGGATCTTCAGGCCCTGGATGTCCTCCATGCGCACGATCGGGCGGCGGCTGTTGGTGATGTGCCGGAAGCCCAGGTCCCACACGCCCAGGCCAATCACGCCGTGCGGAGCGAGGTCGTCCATCAGGCGGCGGCCAACGGGGCCGTCGGCAATGGCATAGGCTTCCTGTGCGTTGTTGAACAGGAAAGGCAGGTCGTACACCATCTGCTGCTTGTCGATGGAAGCCACCAGGCCGGTGGCCATGGACGTGAAGTCCAGCGTGCCGCCACGGATCGCCGAGAGGTTCTGCGGGTCGCTGCCCAGCACGGCGCCCGGGAACAGCGCCACCTTCATCTTGCCGCCGCTCTTTTGCGCCACGGCGTCGGCGAACTTCTTGGCGCCGGTGCCCAGCGGGTGGTCCTGGGCCAGGCTGAAGGCGAAGCGCAGGGTGCGCTCCTTGACGTCCTGCGCCTGCGCGGCCATCGCGCCGAACAGCGCGGCCCCGGCGGCCAGACTCACTAGGGCGCGCCGCCACGGGTTCATCGTTGCTTGCTTCATGGGACCGGGTCTCCTGTGTCGTTGGGTGGGTGAAGGAGCGCGCATGATGCACAATTATTGAAAGACTTTCAACTTTTCAATATCTTTCAAAAAATGAAAGGTGTCATCATTCACTTTTCAACCCACCGATCCGGAGCGCAAGGATGAGCGGTTCCCTCGAAAAATCCCTGGCCATCCTGGAGTACCTGGCACACCACCCCGACGGTGCACAGTTGGTGCAGATTTCCACCGACCTGAACCAGCTGCGCAGCGGCTGCCACCGCACGCTGCACGAGCTGATCCGATTTGGCTATGTGCGCCAGCTGCCGCAGCGGGGCGACTACACGCTCACCACCAAGCTCGCCTCCATGGGCCTGAGCTTCCTGAGCCGCTCGGGCGTGGTCGACATCGCCCAACCGGTGATCAACCGCCTGGCCGAGGCCACCGAAGAATTGGTGCGCCTGGCCATCGTGGATGGCGAGCGGCTCACCCTGGTGGCCAAGGCGCAGGGCGCGCGCATCGGCCTCAAGTACGACCCCGACATGGGCATCGACCTGCGGCTGTCGTGCAGCGCGGCCGGACACGCCTGGCTCATGACCCTGACGGAAGACGCGGCCATCGCCTGCGTCACGCGCCAGGGCATGGGCGAGGCGCGGCACTATGGACCCAACGCACCGACCAGCATCAAGGCCCTGCTCAAGATGCTGGACGAGCATCGCCAACGCGGTTTCAGCGTCATCCAGGACGTCTACGCGCCGGGCATGAGCTCGATGGCGGTGCCGGTGTTCCGTCCCAAAGAGCCGGCCACCGGCGTGATCGTGATCGCCGGCCCGTCTTCGCGCCTCACGCTTCAGCGCATGCTGGGCTTCGGCCCGCTGCTGCTGGCCGCGGCCGACGAGTTGGCCGCAGCGGGCCCGGCGTCGCCCCTGCTCAAGGCCGCCAACGTGGGCACCTGGGGCAATGTGAGCGAAGCCCCAAGCCGGGGCCGCGCGACCGATGGCGCACAATCACGCCTCCGGCAAGAGGACCGCTGATGAACACCGAACTGGAAAACCACAAACTCGAAAAACGCCTGTGCCGCGAGGTTGGCCGCGCGATCGTGGACTACAACATGATCGAGGAAGGCGACCGCGTGATGGTCTGCCTTTCGGGCGGCAAGGACAGCTACGGCATGCTCGACATCCTGCAGAAGCTGCAGGCGCGCGCGCCGATCAGCTTCGAGCTGATCGTGGTCAACCTGGACCAGAAACAGCCCGGCTTCCCGGCCGACATCCTGCCCGCCTACCTCACGAAGCTCGGCGTGAAGTTCCACATCGAGAACCAGGACACGTACTCCATCGTGAAGCGCGTGATCCCCGAGGGCAAGACGATGTGCAGCCTGTGCAGCCGCTTGCGCAGGGGCATCCTCTACCGCGTGGCCGGCGAGATCGGTGCGACCAAGATCGCGCTGGGCCACCACCGCGACGACATCCTCCAGACACTGCTGCTCAACATGTTCTTCGGCGCCAAGCTCAAGGGCATGCCCCCCAAGCTGGTGAGTGACGACGGCCAGCACGTGGTGATCCGCCCCATGGCCTACGTGGCCGAGAAGGATCTCAGCCGCTGGGCCGAACTGCGCGAATTTCCCATCATTCCCTGCACGCTGTGCGGCAGCCAGGAAAACCTGCAGCGCAAACAGGTGGGCCTGATGCTCAAGGACTGGGAGAAGCGCTTCCCCGGCCGCGTTGAAAACATGTTCTCTGCCTTGCAGAACATCGTGCCCAGCCATCTGATGGACCGCGAGTTGTTTCCTTTTGAAACCATCCGGGCCACCGGCGAAGCCAGCGAAGACGGCGACAAGGCTTTCGACGACGAGCCCTTGCCCGAGGCGGCACGCGCCTTGCCCCCTGTTCAGGACTGGCCTGCATCCGAAGGGAACGCTTCAGCCCCTGCCACGGTCATACCGATTGCTGCGGCACACTGAGCTTTCTCCTCGAGCGACTGCCAGGGCCATTCAGGAGGCTTCATGACCATTCACACACTTTTGCGCCACTTCAAGGTGTTCGGCGCCGTTGCCGCCCTGGTGGTGCTCAGCGGCTGTGCCAGCGTGTACCTGGTGGACAACCAGGTGCAGAGCTTCGCGCGCTGGGCCGACCAGGCGGGCAAGCCCGGCACGCCCGTGACGATTCCGCAGGCGCCCCAGATCTACCGCTTTGATCGCCTACCCTCACAGCGCGAGGGCAAGATCGCGACTGGCCAGGACGAGCTGGAAAAACTCACCGAGTTGGCCCTTGCCAAGGTGGGCTGGACGCGCGCGGCCCAGGGCACCGCATCGCCCTGGCTGGTGCAGGTGGATGCCAGTACCCTGCGCCTGCCCCGCGCGCCCTGGGAGAGCCCCTACGACGGCTACTGGGGCGGTTTCGGCCCCGGCTTCGGCTACGCCATGCCGGGGCGCGACTACGTGGTGACCGGACATGGCCAGATCATCTGGATGCCGATGTACCCGCGCATGGAATCGCCTTATTACAAGCGCGAGGTCTCGCTCGTGATCCGTCATGCCGCCAGCGGCAAGGTGGTGTACGAGACACGCGCCGCGCACGACGGCCGCTGGAACAGCACCAATGGCCTGTGGTCGGCGATGCTGGACGCGGCACTGCGCGATTTCCCGGCGCCGCCGGAAGGCCCGCGCCAGGTCAACATCGAAGTGCCTCGCTGAGCGGCGGCACTCAGCGGGTCGCGCGTTCGAGCAACTCCCGGATCGCCTCGCCCAGGGCGTCCATGCTGTCCTGCTTGCCCATCACATCGCTCACACCGGCCTCGGTGGCCTCGGCGATCAGCTTGTCGTTGACGTGCCCTGACACGATGGCCACGCGCAGGCCCGGGCGCAACTGGCGCGCCTCGCGCGCCACGTCCACCCCCGAGATACCCGGCATGTTCTGGTCGGTCACGACCAAATCCACCGGGTCATCAGGGTTCTCGCGCAACCAGGCCAGCGCCGCCTCGCCCGATTCAAAGGTGCTGGTGCGGTAGCCCTGTTTGCGCAGCAGGCGCCCGACCAGGAACACCAGGGCCTCGTAGTCGTCGATGTAGATCACGTGTTTGCCCGGCACCACCGGCGCGGCTGCCGTGGCCTGCGCCACGGTGGCCGGCGCCGGCGCACCGCCCTCTTCTCCAGCGCCGGCGGCCAGGGGCAGGTAGACGTCGAAACGCGCGCCTTCGCCGGGCCGGCTGTGCAGGGTGATCACCCCCCGGTGGGCCTTGACGATGCCATGCACCACCGCCAGCCCCAGGCCAGTGCCTGCGCCCGGCGCCTTGGTGGTGAAGAAGGGTTCAAAGATGCGTTGCTGCGTGGCCTCGTCCATGCCGGGCCCGTTGTCGGCGACGCTCAGGCAGGCGTAGGCACCGCCGGCCAGACCGCCCAGCTGCAGGCCTTGCGAGGCATCCAGCCAGACATCGCGCAGCGCCACGGTGATGTCGCCCGAGCGGTCTTCCATGGCCTGCCAGGCATTGGTGCACAGGTTCATGAGCACCTGCTGCATCTGGGTCGCATCGGCCAGCACCGGCAACCCTGCGGCGGGCAGGCGCGCCACGAGCTTGAGGCCGGCGGGCAACAGCGAGCGCATCAGGCCGAGCGCTTCTTCCACCAGCGGCGTGAGCGGCTGGCGCACCATTTCCTGCGTCTGGCGTCGGCTGAAGGTGAGGATCTGCTGCACCAGCTGGCGCGCGCGGATGGCCGCGCGGTTGATCTCGGTCAGGCTCTCTTGCGCCGGGTGCTGTTCGCCCAGGTCTTCACGCGCCAGCACGAGGTTGCCGAGGATGGCGGCGAGCAGGTTGTTGAAGTCGTGCGCCACGCCGCCAGCCAGCGTACCGATGGCCTCCATCTTCTGCGATTCGCGCAGCTGCACTTCAAGCGCGCGGTGCTGCGCCTCGGCCTGCTTGTGTTCCGTGATGTCGGTGTGCGTGCCGATCATGCGCAGCGGCTTTCCGCTTTCATCGCGCGAGAGCACCATGCCGCGCGAAAGCACCCATTTCCATTGGCCGTCCTTGCAGCGGATGCGGCGCTCGTTGCGGTACACCGGCGCACGGCCCTCGAAATGCGCGAGGCGATCGGCCTGCATCTGCGCCACGTCTTCGGGGTGGGTGCTGGCGTCAAGCTCTCGCGACAGATCGACGTCGTCCGCTTCGTCGTAACCGAACATGGCTTTCATGCCCTCGGAGAAAAACTCTTCGTCGGTCACGAGGTTCCAGTCCCACACCCCGTCGCCCGCGCTTTCCAGCGCCAGCTTCCACAGCGCTTCGCTGGCGTGCAAAGCGGCCTCGGCCTCCTTGCGGTCGGTGATGTCAAACAGCACGCCCACACGCAAAAAACCGCTCTCATCGGCCGACACCGAGCACGATCTGTTGCAAATCCACTTGATGGTGCCGTCTGGCAGCACCACACGGAACTCGGTCTCCAGGTTCGACTGCCCGGCCAGAATGGCCTGCCGGTCCCGCTCCAGCATGGCCTGGTCTTCCGGGTGGAAGTAGCGCGACAGCAAGTCGGGGTTGTGCATCAGGTCCTCGGCCTCGAAGCCGTACAGATCGCGGATACCCGCGCTCAGAAAACGGTACTCGCGCCCACCGTCGTTGCCCACGTGCACGGCAAACACGGCGCCCGGCACCTGGGACGTGATCAGGCGCAGTTGCTCTTCGCTTTCGAGCAGGGCTTTCTGGTCGCGCATGCGCTCGGTGACGTCCTCCACCGTGCCTTCGTAGTAGCGCAACACCCCCGCTGCATCGCGCACGCCGTGCGCGTTCTCGCTGATCCAGACGCGCTCGCGCGTCTTGTGGCGGTGGATTTCGGAGACAAAACCGCGCACGAAGCCGTCGCGTTCAAGCTGGCACTTGAATTCGGCCCGGCGCGCGGGATCGACGTACCACTCCAGGGCGATGTCGTTCACCGCCGCCAGCATTTCCTTCTCCGATCCATAGCCGTTGAGCTGCACCAGCGCCTGATTGGCGCGGAGCATCCGGCCCTCGGGAGAACTTCGGTAAGCCCCGATCGGCAGGAAATTGAAGAGCGTGGAAAAATCCCCGTCGAGCGGGGACGGCGGCGGCGTCATGAAACGGATTGTGTCGCAAACCCCGGTTTTACTGGCCTTGCAGCCCCCGGGAGAGTGGCGCGGCCGGTACAGTTACGGCTTTCGCCCGCGTTCAAGGACCCGCTTTGCAAATCACCCGCATCCTGGCCGTGCGCCATGGTGAAACCGCCTGGAACCGCGATACGCGCATCCAGGGCCACACCGACATCGCCCTCAACGAGCGCGGCCGCTGGCAGGCCGCCCAGCTGGCCGAAGCGCTGCGCGACGAACCCATTGCCGCCGTGTACGCCAGCGACCTCGGCCGAGCCTTTGAGACCGCGCAGGCGGTGGCCCGCGTCAAGAACCTCGAAGTGACCTCCCATCCAGGACTGCGCGAACGCCATTTCGGGCGTTTCGAGGGCCAGACCTGGGCCGAACTCGAACAGCGCTGGCCGACCGAAGCCCTGGCCTGGCGCAAGCGCATGCCCGATTTCGCGCCAGCCGGTGGCGAGTCGCTGGAACAGCTGCAGCGCCGCGTCATCCCCACCGTGCTCGAACTGGCTTCGCGCCACCCCGGGGAACAGGTGCTGATGGTTGCGCACGGCGGCGTGCTCGACATCCTCTACCGGGCCGCCACGCGCCTGGAGCTCAACGCGCCGCGCAGCTGGGAATTGCCCAACACCGCCATCAACCGCCTGCTGTGGTCTCCCGAGGGCCTTAGCCTGGTCGGCTGGGCCGACACCAACCACCTGCAGTCCGGAGCGCCGCTCGATGAACGTGCAACTTGACCCTGCGCGCAGCTCGCGCTGGCAGAACGCCCAGGCGCTGATCGGCCAGGACGTGGCGCAACTCGACACACCTGCCCTGGTGGTCGACCTCGACGCCATGGAGCGCAACCTCGCGCACATGGCGGCCTACGCGCGGGCCCACGGCCTGCGGCTGCGGCCGCACGCCAAGATGCACAAGAGCGCCGATCTCGCCCGCCTGCAGATGGCCCATGGCGCGGTGGGGGTCTGCGTGCAGAAGACCGACGAGGCACTGGCGCTGGCGCGCGGCGGCGTGACCGACATCTACATCAGCAACGAAGTCATCGCGCTGCCAAAACTGCAGCGGCTGGCCCAGGCGGTGCGCACCTTGCCCGACACGCGGTTCGCCATCGCTGTGGACAGTGCGGCCGGGGTGCTGCGGCTGGCGCAAGCACTGGAGGCGGCTGGCGTAGGTGGTGAAAACCGCATCGACGTGTTCGTCGAGATCGACGTGGGCCAGGGCCGCTGCGGCGTGCCGCCCGGCGAACCGGCCGTGGACCTGGCCCGCCTGATCGCCCAGCACCCGGTGCTGCGCTTCGCCGGCCTGCAGGCCTACCACGGCGGTGCGCAACACCGGCGCGACCCGGCCGAGCGGGCCAAGGCCATCGGCGAAGCGGCCTGGGCCGCCGCGCTCACGCGCGAGCGGCTGCAGGCCGCAGGCTTCGTGGTGCCGCTGATCACCGGCGCGGGCACCGGCACTTTCTCACTGGAGACGGCCAGCCACGTCTGGGGCGAGCTGCAGGTGGGCTCCTACCTGTTCATGGACGCCGACTACGCCCGCAACGAGAGCGCGCCGCTGGCACCGGTGTTCGAACACGCGCTGTTCATCAAGGCGCAGGTGATGAGCCGAAGCACCCAGCATGCGGTGTGCGATGCCGGCCACAAGAGCCACGCCATCGACAGCGGCTTGCCGGCCGTGTGGAGCCCGCCGGGCCTGGTGTTCGCCAACGGCGGGGACGAACACGGCCTCCTGCGCGCGGCCCACGCCGGCCAGGCGCTGCCGGATCTGGGCGACACGGTCTGGCTGGTGCCCGGCCACTGCGACCCCACGGTGAATTTGCACGACCTGATGTTCGGCGTGCGCGGCGGCCTGTCCGAGGGCAAGGTGGAGCGCCTGATCGCCGTGGACACGCGCGGCGCGCTGGGCTGACCGCTCCCTCAGCTCAGGGCGCGAAGACCACCGCGTCCAGCCCCATGGCGCGGATGCGCCCCGCCGCTTCATCGGCCAGTGCGCGACTGGCAAACGGCCCG
>Ga0247738_10000724_pt1 | contig 12006 bp, 12 predicted proteins | sample UWRJL013104B2_FD_180936 | JGI IMG/M metagenome (GOLD analysis project Ga0247738, IMG submission 180936) | Plant litter microbial communities from Arlington Agricultural Research Station in Wisconsin, United States - UWRJ-L013-104B-2 | ecosystem: Environmental > Terrestrial > Plant litter >...
GGAGACCAGCACGGGCGAACTGCTGCAGGCGCAGCGGTACGCGCCGGGGCAGGAATATAAGGTCCATTGCGACTATTTCCCGCCGCGTGTGCATTATTGGCCCGTGATGCGGAAATGCGGCGGCCAGCGCGTGTGGACGACGATGATCTATCTCTGCGACGTGGACGAGGGCGGCGAGACGAACTTCCCTCGCCTCGGCCTCAAGGTGCCGCCGCGCCGGGGCACACTGCTGATCTGGAACAACATGCGCCCCGACGGCAGCCCTAATGGCGAGACGGTCCATGCAGCCCTGCCCGTCATTCAGGGCAGCAAATATGTGCTCACACGCTGGTATCGCGAGCGCACCTGGATCTCGACGCCGATCCCCTGAGCGGCCGCCGCGCCACCCGACCGGCGCGACAATTTGCGACATAAATGACTGATTTCTGACGGTGTCATTTCCCCGGCGTTCAGCGCGCCGGGCTCATAACGTCTCTTGTCAGGCGAGTGCGGCGATGGCCGAAACCCCTCCCCAACGGCCGGCGCCGCCCGACGCACAGAAGGAGACTATGCCATGAACAAGTTCATCATCGCCACCATTGCCGCCGCCACCATATTGCCCACGGCGGCCATGGCACAGCCTTTCGACCGCCATGTTCCGGCGCGGAGGGAGACCCGCGTGGTCGTCATTGATCGTAACAACCATGGCGCCCAAGGCAATTGGCACCGCCCGGCCCCGGTCAAGCGCATCGTCGTCGGCGCGCGGGTCGAGCCCGGCTTTCTCACCAGCCATGCGAAGATCAAGAACCCAGCCCGCTATCGACTGCCCCGCGCGAGCGTCAACACGCGCTGGGTGAAGGTCCGCGATGACGCGGTTCTGGTGAACCTGAAGACCAATCGCGTGGTCAACATCGCCTATAACGTGCTTCGCTAAGCCTTCAGGCGACAGCGAAACCCTGCCGGGTCGATCTTGCCCCCTTGGATTGGCCCGGCATCTGGCCCGGCCCGGACGCACAAATGGCTCAAGCCAACGCGTTCGGGCCGGGCTTTCACATTTCCTTATTGCAATTCATTCTCATTACCATAAATTGGCTGTCAGCATCACAGACTCGGGTTCAGGACTCGCAGATCGGAGACCCCATGACCGCCAAGCTCGACCAGATATTCGCCTATAAGGACCTGCGGGCCCATCCGCTGATCGCCATGCATGTGGTCATGGCGACGCGCCTTTCGCTGCTCTACGTGCGGGCCGGGCGCGATCCCCTCCCCGATCTCGCCGTGCGCCTGCGCTCGATGCGGGCCGCGCAGTCGCATCAGACGCTGATGATGGCGATCGACCGCATATGGCCGGAAAGCTTCACGATCCGTCGGCCATGCTGCATGGACCTGAGCCCGGACGAGATGCTGCTGGCGGACGTCGCCGCCGCCGCCATGCATGGCGACCGGGGGCAAGCCATGGACGCGATGCGCGACCTGCTACCCGGCCTCGCGCGCGAGCAGATATTCCGGGACATGATCGAACTGGTGGACGCCATCCGTGCCGTGCCCGTGAGGCAGACCGGCACGGCAGACCAGACGGGTTCGGCCGAATAGCAGATCAGGCCGGCGCGGACTCCAGCGCCTGCGCGATCAGCTTGCGGCTATTTGCAACACCATAGAGCGCAATGAAGCTACCCATACGCGGGCCCTGCTCTGCGCCCAGTAGCGTCTCGTAGAGCGCCTTGAACCAGTCGCGCAGCTGCTCGAAGGCGTAATGCGGGTCCTTGCCGATCTCATAGACGATGTTCTGGATTTCCTCGGCGCTCGCCTCTTCCGGTAGCGCGGCCAGTTGCTCGTCCAGCTCGCGCAGAGCCATTGCCTCGTTGGCCTCGGGCGCGCGGCGCTTGAGCGTCGGCGCGACGAAATCGCGATTATAGGCCAGCGCATTGCGCACAAGCCCGGCAAGTCGCGGATGGTTCTCGACTGTCGCGTCCGGCGCATAATTGCGCAGATAGGCCCAGACCTGATGCTCGGTCGCATCGGCGCCCATCACGCCGACCAGGTTGAGCAGCAGCCCGAACGTCACGGGCAGCACATCCTGCGTGACCTTGCCGCCATGGACATGATGCACGGGATTGCCCAGCCTCTTGTCCACCGGCTGGGCGGCATAAGCAGCGCGAAACTGCTCATAATCGTCGACGGCGCGCGGGATCACGCCGATGTGAAGCTGCTTAGCGGCCTTTGGCTCGCGATAAATGTAGAAAGCCAGGCTTTGCTCGGTGCCATAGGTCAGCCACTGGTCGATGGTCAGGCCATTGCCCTTGGACTTGGAGATCTTCTCCCCCTTCTCGTCGAGGAACATCTCATAGTTGAAGCCCTCGGGCGGGTGTCCTCCCAAGGCGCGGGCGATCTTCGAGCTTTGCGTGACGCTGTCGATCAGGTCCTTGCCTGCCATTTCATAATCGACGCCCAGCGCGACCCAGCGCATCGCCCAATCGACCTTCCATTGCAGCTTGGCGCCGCCTGAGAGGATCGACTGCTCAATGGTCTCGCCGTCATCGACGAAACGGACAAGGCCTGTGTCAGCGTCGATCACTTCGATCGGCACCTGCAGCACAATACCGCTCTTCGGGCTTACCGGCAGTACCGGCGAATAGGTCGCCTGCCGCTCGGCGCGCAGCGTCGGCAGCATGATGTCCATGATCGCCCGATAGTTACGCAGCACGCCCTTGAGCGCATCGTCAAACTGGCCACCGCGATACATTTCGGTGGAGGAGACGAACTCGTAATCGAAGCCATAGCGATCGAGGAAAGCGCGCAGCAGCGCGTTGTTGTGCGCAGCAAAGCTGTCATGGGTGCCGAACGGATCGGGCACCTGCGTCAGTGGCTTGCCGATATGCTCCTGGAGCATCGCCTGATTGGGCACATTGTCGGGCACCTTGCGCAGGCCGTCCATATCGTCGCTGAATGCGATCAGCCGCGTCGGCGCGCCGGTCATTTCCTCATAGGCGTTGCGGACCATCGTCGTGCGCTGCACTTCGTTGAACGTGCCGATATGCGGCAGACCCGAGGGGCCATAGCCAGTCTCGAACAGGATCGGCGCGCCCGACTTTCCTTCGGGGTAGCGCTTGAGCAGCTTGCGCGCCTCTTCATAGGGCCAGGCCTTGGAAACACGCGCGGCGGCGCGCAGCTCTTCTGTCGCAACATTGTCGGTCATGGGCCGCATCTAGACCCGGATGATGAGCCGCAACAGCCCGAAAATAGCCTTTCGGGAACCATAGCATCCGTGGTTTCCCGAATATTTACCAGTTCATGCAAAAACCTGAGTGCGCGACCGTTATAGGCATCAACGTCGCAAATAAGTCTTGGGGGAAGTCGGAGCAATGCAAGTCGAACGCCAATATAAACGATCTGAAGTCGAAATCCCTGTGAGCATCATCACAGTGCTGGACAGCTTTGATGCATCGATCGTCGATCTGACTGAAGCTGGCGCCCTGATCACCGGCCATTCTGTCGACGAAGGAACGCGCTTCCAGATTGACTATATGGGTCAGACTTTGTTCGCGCAGTGCCGCTGGGCCGAAATCGACCGCATGGGCATCAAGTTTCTCTTTCCGCTCAATGATGGTCCGCTTTACGAGCGCCTGCTGATCGCCCGCGCTTCGCTAATGTCCGGCGATCCGTCGACCGGCACCAATGTCGCGATGGCACCGATCCACAATGGCCGCGTCACGCTCGGCGCTCGCACATTCAGCCGCGTCGCCACCGGAGGCTTTGGCCGCCGCAATTAAACGACCGGACCGACCGTTCACGGCCTGTTCCAGTTCCCACAAAAGCCCGTTAAGGGGGAGGCATGGCTTCCCCCGCGCCCTCCCTCGACTTGCCGCCCGCACTCCACGCAACCCATGCCGGCATCTGGCTGGCGCGTGAGGACGGGAGCCTGACCCGCATGAGCCGGGGTGAGGCGCTTTCGCTGGCCGCAAGCACACCGCTGCTGCTCGTCAACGCCCCGCTTATCGGTGCGCGGCTCGGCAATCCCGATCTGCACGGTCTCGATCTGCTTGAGCTGTTCGCGCTGCTTTTCCCCGCACAATTTGCCGTACCCACTGTGGCGGGGCTCGCGCGCGCCATGGGTCTGCCGGCACCGGAGAGCGACGAGGAATCGGCACGGAGCATTGCCAAGATCGCAGGTGAAATGCTTGGCTGGTGCGGCCGGACGGACTGGGCCGAGCGCGAAGGCGCATGGACGGCGCTGCGCCAACTCGAGCGGCTGCGTTGGAGTTGGGCGCCGCTATTGGACAAGCGGATCGCGCAGCCTCAGACGGCGGAGCGCTGGTTGTTTAGCCGGCTTCCTGTGTGGGAGGAGGAACCGCCTCGCCCTCAGCCGCGCACCATCGCTATGCCCGAGGAGGCCGTGCTTGCCCGCCTTGCGGAACTGACCGGTGCTGGTGCGGAGCGACGCGAAGGGCAGCGCGATTTCGCTCGTGCCGCCGCTGCCACTTTTGCGCCCCGCCCGTTCACCCGCGAGCCCAATATGGTCCTCGCCGAAGCAGGCACCGGAATCGGCAAGACTTTGGGCTATCTCGCGCCCGCGACGCTCTGGGCCGAGGAGGCGGGTGGCACCGTCTGGGTCTCGACCTACACCAAGGCACTGCAACGACAACTCGATCGGGAAGCGCGGCGCCATTATCCCAATGACGCCGATTTCCGCCGCCATGTCGTGGTGCGCAAGGGGCGGGAAAATTATCTCTGCCTGCTCAATCTGGAAGATGCACTGCAAGGCGGCTTCGCGGGACGTGCAGCAGTGCTGGCACAGTTCGTGGCACGCTGGGCGGCTTATTCACGCGATGGCGACATGGTCGGCGGCGACTTGCCCGGCTGGTTGCCCGCATTGTTCCGTCGGGCAGGCGCGACGGCGCTGACCGACCGGCGCGGCGAGTGTATTTACGCGGGCTGCCCGCATTTCCGCACCTGCTTCATCGAGCGCGCGTCCCACGCCAGCCAACAGGCTGACATCGTCATCGCCAATCACGCGCTGGTGATGATCAGCGCCGCGCGCGGCCGCGAGGCCAATGGCGCCCTCTCGCGAATCGTCTTCGACGAGGGCCATCATCTCTTCGACGCGGCTGACGCGACCTTTGCAGCAGCGCTGACCGGGCGCGAAGCGATCGAGCTGCGGCGCTGGGTGATCGGGCCGGAGACGGCGGCGCGGCGTGGACGCCGCCGAGGCCTTGCCGCGCGGCTCATGGATGTGGCCAGCTATGACGCGGAAGGCGCAGAGGCCATTGATGCGGCGGGCGAGGCTGCGCGGGCACTCCCCGCCGATGACTGGCTGCGGCGCATTCTCGAACATGCGCCCGAAGGGGCCATCGAGAGATTGCTCTCGGCAGCTCGCGATACAGTCTATGCGCGCGCCGAGCGCGACGGGAAGGATATCGAGCCTGGCTATGGGCTGGAGATCGATCTGGCCGAAATTGACGGCCCGCTGATCGACGCGGCGACGGAGGCCGCCCGCGCTCTGGAGGCGCTGCTGGCACCATTGCAGAGACTGGGCAAGCGGATGGTCGCGGTGCTGGAACTGGCGCCGGACTGGCTCGACGGCCCGGCGCGGGCGCGCATCGACGGTGCCATATCTGCGCTCGGCTGGCGCTGCGACCTGCTCATGGGCTGGATCGCGCTGCTGCTGCGCATGGGCGGCCCGGCCGATCCGAACCATGTCGACTGGCTCGCCGTCGACCGGGTGGAAGGGCGCGAATATGACATCGGCTTGCATCGTCACTGGCTCGACCCGACCAAGCCGCTGGCTGAGACCGTGCTTAAGCCCGCCCATGGTGTTCTGGTGACATCGGCAACACTGCGTGGCGGGGGTGACTGGGACACCGCCGTGGGTCGCACCGGCGCCACGCATATGGAGATGCCGCCCAAGCTGTTTGCCGTGGAAAGCCCGTTCGATTTCGCGAGCCAATCCGAAGTGTTGATCGTGACGGACATCAAGCGCGGCGACCTACCCGCTCTGGCGGGTGCTTATGCACGGCTGATCGAGGCGGCGAACGGCGGCACATTGGGATTGTTCACGGCGATTCGTCGTCTCCGATCAGTGCAGGCGCGCATTGCCGACCGGCTCGCGCAGATCGGCCTGCCGCTCTACGCTCAACATGTCGATCCGCTCGATCCCGCAACGCTCATCGACATGTTTCGCGACGATCCGCGCGCTTCGCTGCTCGGCACCGATGCACTGCGTGACGGCATCGACGTGCCGGGCGAATCACTCCGGCTGGTGGTGCTGGAGGGCGTGCCCTGGGCCAAGCCATCCGTGCTGCACGCGGCGCGGCGGCAGGCGAGTGGCGGGCCGACCGCTTTCGACGATCGCCATGTCCGCGCGCGACTCGCACAGGCATTTGGGCGGCTGATCCGCCGCGCCGACGATGCGGGGCAATTCGTCATTCTCTCCGCCGCAATGCCGAGCCGCCTCCTCAGCGCCTTCCCACCCGCGACGCCGATCCACCGGGTGCCGCTGGACGAAGCCATATCGCGCGTGCGCAGCCGTCTTGGTTCCGCAGCAGATATTGGTTTAGGGTCGAGCCATCATCTGCCGGGCGCAAGAATCGACGAAGTGAAATGAAGACAGTCATCCTGTTGCGTCATGCCAAATCCGACTGGAGCGACACGACCCAGCGCGACTTCGACCGACCGCTGAACGGCCGGGGCGAGCGGGCGGCTGCGTTAATGGGAAATTGGGCGAAACGGGAAGCGTTGCAATTCGACAGGATCGTCGCATCTCCCGCTGCCCGTGTTCGTGACACGTTCGGCAAGTTCATGGAGAGCTATGGCCCTTATCTTGAGCCGCTTTGGGACAAGCGCGTGTATCTCGCATCGGCAGCGACCATCGGCGATGTCATCGGCGAGGCTGACGATAGCGAGACCAGCCTGCTGCTGGTCGGTCACAATCCGGGGCTGGAGGAATTCATCCTCGATCATGTCGCCGATGATGGACGATCGCGCCTGCGGGGAGATGTCGCCGAGAAATTTCCCACTGCTGCAATTGCGGTGCTGGATTTCGATGTGGATCACTGGCGGGACATTGCGAAGGCTTGCGTAGGCGCTGGCCAGTTGCGGCGCTTTATCAGGCCGCGCGATCTCGATCCGGAGCTGGGGCCGGACGGAACCTGAACGCCCTTATTCTTCGTTGACGCTAAACCGCGTCAATCGCTTCCTTGAGATTCTCACGAATGACAGTGAGCCGCGCAATTAGCAGGGCGAGGTCGGACGACTCGATCTGGCCGGCCACAGGTTTCGCCGGGAGCTTATCGTCCAGGGCCAGTTGAGGCTGAGCGGGGCGCACCACGTCCACCGAAAATGCCGGAGCAGCCGGTACCGGCGTAGGCTCTGGTGCCTGCTCTTCCGCTTCGGACTTGCCGTCCAGCACGCGCTGCGCGCCGCGTACAGTAAAGCCCTGCTCGTTCAACAGGCGATTGATTCGCCGAGCGGTTTCGACATCGACCGGCCGATAATAGCGGCGGTTGCCTGAGCGCTGCAGTGGCTTGAGCTGGGGAAAGCGCGTTTCCCAGTAGCGCAGGATATGCTGCGCGACGCCGAGCTCCTGTGCAAGCTCGCCGATTGTAAGAAACGCGCCGTCAGCCTTGTCCATGGCTCATAGTGCACGACAAGCGCAGCGCCGGTCAATCCGGCGACGCATGTTCAGGCTCCCGAGACGCGATCCCGTAACGTCTGGCTGGGACGGAATGTCAGCACCCGACGAGGCGTGATCGGCACTTCGATGCCGGTCTTGGGATTGCGGCCTACGCGCTCGTTCTTGTCACGCAGTACGAATGTGCCGAATCCGGAGATCTTCACATTCTCGCCGGTTTCGAGCGCCTCGGTGACCATATCGAGCACCTGCTCGACCAGTTCGGCCGACTCGGCACGCGACAATCCAACCTGTTTATTCAAAAGCTCCGCTATATCCGCGCGAGTCAAAGTTTCATCCGAGCTCATGTCGCCCCCACCGTTCAGTACGAACGCGGCCCCCCGCAAATTCGTATAGCCGTGTCTGCGGCAGTTTTTCTGTCATTGCAATATGGGTCACTTGGGCCACAATCTACGTGCCTCAAAAACAAGCTATTAAAACGGGGTAGATGACTGCTTTACCGTCAATATCTGACGACGCAAGCGCCCCATGTAAAGCCGCCGCCCATGGCCTCCAGAACGATCAGATCGCCCGGTTTAATGCGGCCATCACGAACCGCCGTGTCCAGCGCGAGGGGCACGGATGCGGCTGACGTGTTGGCATGACGGTCCACCGTGACCACGATTCGCGCCGGATCGAGCCCGAGCTTGCGGGCCGTGGCATCGAGGATGCGAGCATTTGCCTGATGCGGCACGAGCCAGTCGATATCATTTGCGACGAGGCCCGCCGACTCAAGGACTTCCCTCATGACGCCGGCCAGATTGACGACCGCGTGGCGGAACACGTCCTGCCCCTTCATGCGCAGCTTGCCGACCGTGCCGGTGGTTGAAGGTCCGCCGTCGACATTGAGCAGGGCATTGTAGCGGCCATCGGCATGAAGCCGGCTGGCGAGAATGCCGCGCCCGGTCGCGTCGTCCGTCTCCTGTGCACGCAGCACAACAGCGCCCGCACCATCGCCGAACAGGACGCAGGTTGCGCGATCTTCCCAATCGAGAAGGCGGCTCATCGTCTCCGCCCCAATCACGAGCGCGGTCTTTGCTGCGCCCCCGCGCAACATATTGTCCGCGACGGTCACCGCATAGAGAAAGCCGGAGCAGACCGCTGCGACGTCGAATGCGATGCAGTCATTAATGCCGAGCGACGCCTGCACGATGGTCGCGCTGGCGGGGAAAGTCTGATCTGGCGTCGCCGTCGCCAGGATGATGAGGTCTATTTCGCCGGGCGCCACATTTGCGGCCGCGAGCGCGGCGCGCGCTGCGTCGGTCGCGAGACTCGCCGTGGTTTCCCCTTCGCCGGCAATATAGCGATCGCGAATGCCGGTCCGCGCGACGATCCACTCATCGCTGGTATCGACCTGCAAGGCGAGTTCGGCATTGGTCACGCGGCGGCGCGGCAGGGCCGAACCGGTCCCCAGAAAAACGGAGCGAAGCGTCATTTGGCAGCCAGTTCCTCGCGTCCAACAGTACCACCCATGCGGGCCAGATCCTCGGCGATGCGGGCGGTGAGATCGTCCTCGACCAGCCGGGCTGCGACATGAATGGCATTGGCAATGCCCTTCTCGTCCGCGCCACCATGGCTCTTCACGACAATGCCGTTAAGACCAAGGAAGACCGCGCCATTATGATTATTGGGGTCGAGATGGACCCTGAGTAATTGCATCGCCGGTTTCGAAATCAGGAAGCCGATCTTCGAGCGCAACGAACTCGTGAAGGCCTTGCGCAGCACATCGGTCACGAAGCGCGCCGTGCCCTCAGCGGTCTTGAGCGCGATATTGCCGGAGAAGCCATCCGCAACGATCACGTCTGCGTCGCCCGAACCCAGCTTATCGCCCTCGATGAAACCATCGAAGCTCAGCGGCAGATCCTTCGCAGCGCGCAGGATGGCGGCGGCATCGCGAATCGCGTCCGTACCCTTGAGCTCTTCCGAGCCGATATTGAGCAGGCGCACGCGCGGCGTCGCGAGATCAAGCACAGTGCGGGCATAAGCCGCACCCATCACGGCGAACTCGACGAGATTGCGGGTATCGCACTCGGTATTGGCGCCCAGATCGAGCATGACGACGTCATTTGCGCCGAGCGTCGGGAGGAAAGCAGCCAATGCGGGGCGATCTATCCCCGGCAGCGTGCGCAGCGCGAGCTTGGCCATGGCCATGAGCGCGCCGGTATTGCCCGCCGAAACGGCAGCACCCGCCGTCCCGTCCTTCACGGCCTGGATAGCGAGACCCATAGAGCTTCCGCGCAACTGGCGGATGGCATGGGCAGGCTTGTCCGTGGCCGCAACAACGCGGTCGGTGTGGATGACTTCGGCTACGGCCGAAAGATTGGGATGATTCTTGAGCGCCGCGTGAATCTGCGGCCCGTCACCATAGAGGGCATAAGTGAGAGCTGGATGACGGCGACGTGCGAGCGCAACGCCCGCAATCGTGACGCGCACGCCCTCGTCACCGCCCATCGCATCAATCGCGATCCGCGGTGCGCTCACTTTTTTAGCCCCCGTTCCGGGTTTCAGGCGCCGATAGCGACGATTTCGCGACCATTATAGTGCCCGCAAGACGGGCACAGGTTGTGCGGACGCTTCAGCTCGCCACAGTTCGAGCATTCCTGGAATGCTTCGACGCTCAGCTTATCATGGCTGCGGCGCATGCCGCGCTTAGACGGCGAGGTTTTTCTCTTAGGGACAGCCATGCGGGCACCTGTTCGAATTTACAAAAGTTTCAAAGCCATATCGCATAGCTTAGCCGCTGAAGCTGCATCAACGGCCACTAGGGACCGCAGCCAGCGCGGCCGGGGCATTTGCGAGAGTGAGCGCCTATAGCGTTTTTTCTCGAAGGCGCAACCGATTCATTCCGCAAAAGCACGCAAATCGCCGGTCAGGCTCCGAGCGCTATGAGGCAATGGCGCGCAGCCCGGTGACTGCATCGCCCACATAAGGATTGGACGCGCGCTCATGGGCGAAGCTGCTGGGCTGGCCATGGCCGGGCACGAAGACCGTCTCGCCGCCGAGTGGCCAGAGCTTGCCGGTGATGGAGGAGATAAGATCCTCATGATTGCCGCGCGGAAAATCTGTGCGGCCGATGGAGCCCTGAAAAAGCACGTCGCCGACGATGGCCAGCTTCGAGGCGGGATGATGGAAAACGACATGGCCGGGCGTGTGGCCGGGGCAGTGAATGACGTCGAGGGTCAGATCGCCGACCGTAACCGTATCGCTGTCGACCAGCCAGCGATCGGGCTCGAAGGGGAAGCCGGGCAGGCCCCAGCGCGCGCCGTCTGCTTCCAGCCGATCGATCCAGAAGCGATCATCCTCATGGGGGCCTTCGATCTTCAAGCCGAGTTCCTGCGCGAGCACGCCAGCCTGTCCGCAATGATCGATATGGCCGTGGGTCACGAGGATCTTCTCGAGCGTGACGCCGTGCTGCGCCACGGCTTGCTTGAGGCGCGGCAGATCGCCGCCCGGATCGACCAGCGCACCGCGCATGGTTTGGGTGCACCATATCAGCGAACAATTTTGCTGGAGCGGCGTCACCGGGATCATCGTGGCGCGCATTGGTGGATTGGGGGACTGATTGGTCATGCTGCCGATGTGGCAGGCCCGGATCGGCCGTTCAAGAGCGGCTCGCCAGCAGTTCGTCCACCCAGGCGGGCACGAGTCGGCTTGCGGGGCCGTGGCGACATTCGCCGAACCATGCACTGCCCTCGGACGGATCGAGATTGAGCTCGATCGTATCGATACCATAGGCCCGCGCCATGCGCACGAAGCCGGCGGCGGGATAGACCGCGCCGGATGTGCCGATGGAGGCGAAGAGATCGGCCTGCGAGATTGCCGCTTCGATCACGTCCATCTGATAGGGAATCTCGCCGAAGAAGACGATGTCCGGCCGCAGCGCGGGGGCGCCACATGCATCGCAGGTGGCGCCGGGCAGCATGTCGCCCTGCCATGATTGCCGCTCGCCGCAATTGGCGCAGAGGGCGGAGTTCAATTCGCCATGCATGTGGAGCAGGCGGCGAGCCCCGGCGCGCTCGTGCAGGTCATCGACATTCTGCGTGACGATGAGCAGATCGCCCGCCCATAGCCTGTCGAGCCGGGCCAAGGCTTCATGCGCGGGATTTGGCGCGACACCGGCAAGAGCCGCGCGGCGGGCGTCGTAGAAGTCGTGAACCAACGTGGGATTGATGGCCAATGCCTGAGGCGTGCAAACATCCTCGACGCGATGATTCGCCCATAGTCCATCAGACGCGCGGAAGGTCTCCAGGCCGCTTTCGGCGGAGATGCCCGCGCCGGTGAGGATGACGATATTCGGGAAGTCGGTCATGGCGCGATCAGACACGAACCTCATCGCGACGACAAGCACTGGCCGTCGGGAT
>Ga0247738_10000725_pt1 | contig 12005 bp, 15 predicted proteins | sample UWRJL013104B2_FD_180936 | JGI IMG/M metagenome (GOLD analysis project Ga0247738, IMG submission 180936) | Plant litter microbial communities from Arlington Agricultural Research Station in Wisconsin, United States - UWRJ-L013-104B-2 | ecosystem: Environmental > Terrestrial > Plant litter >...
TGGCCCTGGGGCCGGTACGCATCGCTAGAGGGCGGGTTCGAAGCCACTGACCACCCCCAGGAAGCTCGACATGATCGCGCCCCACACCCCCGTGACCATGAGCACGCCCATCGCGATGAGCAGTGCGCCGCCCACGATGTTGAAGATGCGGATGTGGCCGCGCACCCACGCGACCGAGCTGCCCACCCAGCCGAAACCGAGCGCGACGAGCAGGAACGGGATGCCCAGCCCGAGGCAGTAGAACAGCCCCACGATGAGGGCGCGCCCGGGATCGCCCTGGTAGCTCGCGAGCGCCGTCATGGCGACGAGCGTGGGGCCGAGGCACGGGGTCCACCCGATGGCGAACACGGCGCCGAGGATCGGCGCGCCCGCGAGCCCCGCCCGGGGCCGCCACGTGGGCTTGAGCTGCCGCTGCAGGAACGTCACCTGCCCGATGAAGACGAAGCCGAGCACGATGATGAGCACCCCGCCGATGCGCTCGAGGATCGCGCCGTACTGCAGGAAGAAGAGGCCGACGGTCGCGCTCAGCACCGAGATGCCGAGGAAGACGACGCTGAACCCCAGCACGAACAGCCCGGCGCCGAGGGTCGTGCGACCCCGGCGCAGCTGCGACGGGTCGGAGGCGCCCGTGATGTAGCCGAGGTACCCGGGCACGAGGGGCAGCACGCACGGCGACAGGAAGGCGAGCAGTCCGGCGCCGAACGAGATGGGCAGCGCGAGCGCGAGCGCTCCGCCGCCGACGATGTCGCCCGGGTTCACCTAGTCGTCCTCGGCGAGAACGGTGTCGATCATCGCGGTGAGGATGCCCTTGTCCTGGATGAGGCCGCTGATGCGCCCGGCGACCCGGCCCTCGCGGTCCATGATGAGGGTGACCGGTACGGCGTTGGGCGAGACGGCGCCCTGCCCCGCGAAGGCGAGCTGCACGGCGTTGGTCTGCGCGTCGATCACCGAGGGGTAGGCGATGCCGTACTTCTTCTCGAAGGTGATGGCGTTCTCGGCGGTGTCGAAGATGTTCACACCGAGGAAGGGCACGTCGGCGTACTCCTCGCTCACCTCCTTGAGGTCTTTGGCCTCCACCCGGCAGGGCGCGCAGCCCGCGTACCAGAAGTTGACGACGTAGACCTGGTTGGCGAAGTCGCTGCTGCTGACCTCGTCGCCGGCCTCCGTGGTGCCCGTGTACTCGATAGCCTCGCCGCGGTCGCCCGCGGGGATCTCCGTGTAGGCGCCGTCACCGGAGATATAGCCCTGCTCCGAGCCGTCGGCGTACTGCTCCGCGAGCGGGTCGGCGGTGCATCCGGCGAGCGCGACTGTCACGAGTGCCGCGGCCGCCAGGGCGAGGATTCGACGGTTCACACTGCTCCCGAGTCGATGGCTGACGCCAGCAACTCTTTCGCAGGTTCCTGATAGTCGACCTCGACGAAGCGGTCGCCCTCGCGGGCCAGGGTCGTGATGCTCGACAGTGTGCACCGGCGGTTGCTGGGGTTGTGCGGCAGGCGCAGCCCCTTCACCGAGCGCGCGACCATGACGATGGGCATCTGGTGGCTCACCATCACCACGTCGCCCCCGTCGGCCTTGGTCCACGCGTCGTCGATGGCGGCGATCATCCTCGCCTCGACGCTGCGGTAGGGCTCGCCCCAGCTGGGCTGAAGCGGGTTGCGCAGCTGCCACCAGGCCCGGGGATGGCGCACTGCGCGCTTGACGGAGGTGCCCTCGAACCAGTTGTGCGGCTCGATGATGCGCTCCTCGGTGACGATCGGCAGCCCGAACTGCTCGGCCCACGGCTGCGCCGACTCCTGCGCGCGCTGCAGCGGGCTCGCATACAGGGCGGTCACGGGATGCCCGGCGAGGCTCTCGGCGGCTGCGGCGGCCATGGCGTGCCCGAGCTCGCTCAGGTGGTATCCGGCAATGCGGCCGTAGAGGATCCCGTGCGGGTTGAACACCTCACCATGGCGGACGAGGCGGATGAGGTCAGCTGGCACTCGTCGATTCTACGTCGCGTAGAACCACGTTGAAGTTGTCGCGGAACAGGTTGCCGGGGTCGAGCTCCTGCTTGAGTTTCCGCAGGCGGGCCAGGTGGGCGGGCGGGAAGGCGTCCGACACCCGCTCCGGGCGGTCGTCGGTGTCGAAGCTCAGGTACAGCCCCTCCATGTGGTGGTGCAGGAGGGTGTCCCACTGGGCATCGAGCCGGCCGCGGTTTGAGCCGAGCGCGGTGACCGAGAAGTTGGCCGCGCGGTGCGCGTAGGCGGTGGCATCCGGCGCGACGTCGGAGACCGCGCCGCCCACGGCGCGCACCGACAGCACGTAGGCCGCGCCGCTGTCGACGAGCCGCGCGGCAGCACGCGCCGCGTCCGGCGTGAACGTGTCGAGCAGTCCGGAGCGGGCGACCGGGTCACCCTGCCCGCGATGCTCCTCGCCCGTCGAGTTGGCCATCACCTGCGCGTACGGGATGAGCTGCACCGACTGCTGCAGCAGCGGAGCGATCTCGGCGAAGGGCTGCAGGCGCTCAATGATCGTGTCGGGGTCGGTCGAGTCGACGACCGCCATGACCTGCGCGACGGTGGGCTGTCCGTCGCGGGACGCACCCATCATGAGGAAGCTCGTGACGTCTCGCGGGGCGGCCTCCACCGCGGCGCCCCAGCGCTGAAGGAAGCCGGCGGTGTCGCTCGCGTCGAACGCGAGCTGCGCCCACCCGACGTCGCCGATGGGGTCGACCTCGAACAGGAAGCTCGTCACGATGCCGAAGTTCGCCCCGGCGCCGCGCACGGCCCAGAACAGCTCCTGGTTCTCGTCGGCGCTCGCCGTGACCACGGATCCGTCGGCGAGCACCATGTCGACCGAGCGCACATGGTCGATCGTCAGGCCGTGCTCCCGCGCGAGCCAGCCCACCCCCGCGGCCGTCGCGAGGCCGCCGACCCCGACCCCGCCGTAGTCGCCGGAGCTCAACGCCCAGCCGTGCGGCTCGAGGGCCGCGGCCACGTCGCCCCAATGGGCGCCCGGTCCGACGCGCACGAGCCGGGCATCCTCGTCGACCACCTCGATGGTGTTGAGCGCGCCCACGTCGATCACGATGCCGCCGTCGTTCGTCGACCGACCGCTGAACCCGTGGCCGCCGCTGCGCACGCCGAGCGCGATCTGGGGATGCTCGCGCGCGAAGCCGACCGCATCGACGACCTCGGCCACACTGCCGGGCCGCAGGACGAGGCCCGGATTGCCTCCGCGGATGTAGTTCGCACGCACCCGCGAGAACGCGGCATCACCAGGCTCGACCGCGCGCGCGACGAGGGACGGGGGCACCGCGTCGTAGTCGATCCCGTCCCGGCGCTTGGCGAGGGCGATGCTCGACCGCACGCGCCCCTCGCCGGTGCCGCGGGTGGCGCGCTCCTCGGCGACGCGCTCGCGCACCTCCGGGATCACGTCCTCGGCGAAGCGCTGCAGGGTGGCGGGGTCGTCGCTCGCGAGGATGAAGGTGCCCGTGCCGTTCTCGAGTGCGAGGTCGACGAGCTGGGTGGCGGGCAGCGCGCCGATGTTGAGCAGTCGGCGGATCTCCCGAGGGTCACGGCCGGCCTCCACCGCCGCCGCGTCGATCGCCGCGTGCCCGGCCTCCAGGTCGCCGGGCTTCAGGTAGGCCAGCGACGGCAGCCACCCGTCGCCCTTGGTGCCCACGAGGCGCAGCATGCGGGGTTTGAGAGCGCCGATCCAGATCGGGATGTCGTGCGCGGGCGCCGGTCCCCGCTTGGCGCCGTTGACCGCGTAGAACTCCCCCGCGACGCGCAGCGGCGTCCGCTCGGAGGCGTCCCACACGCCGTGCATGATGTCGATCGCCTCGGAGAGGGCGTCCACGCCCTGACCGGGCGTGAGCCGCCGTCCTCCGATGGCCTCGATCGCGTCCCAGAATCCGCCGGCGCCGAGGCCCATCTCGAACCGCCCGCCCGAGAGCAGGTCGAGGCTCGCGGCGGCGCGCGCGAAGACGGCGGGCTGGCCGCGCAGGGGCAGGTTGTGCACGTTGGCGGCCACGTGGATGGTCGTGGTGCTCGCCGCGACCCAGCTCAGGAGCGTCCACGTGTCGTGGAACGACGCCTGGTATGGGTGGTCCTGGAAGGTGACGAGGTCGTACCCGAGCTGCTCGGAGAGCTGGGCGAGGCGCACGGGCGCCTGCGCGGGGGCGTTGCCGGGGGTGATGAACGTTCCGAAGGCGAGGGGATGACCGTAATCAGGCATGGCTCAAGCCTCGCGCACGGCGCCCCGGGTGACAAACCCCCTGTAAGTCGCTTATGCTAAGTAAGTGACTATCGCGACAGAACACCGCATCGACGACGACCTGTGCCGCCGCTTCCTCGCCAACTCGGTCGAGCTCGTGGGCAAGCGCTGGAGCTCGGCCATCCTGCTCTCGATCAGCCTCGGCGCCACGCGCTTCAGCGAGATCATCGCTACCGTGCCGGGCCTCTCCGACCGCCTCCTCGCTCAACGCGCGAAGGAGCTCGAGCAGGCGGGACTGCTGCACCGCGAGGTCATCCCGACCATCCCGGTGCAAGTGCGCTACTCGCTCACCGAACGGGGCCAAGACCTGCTCGAGTCGCTCCAGCCGCTCGCCCGCTGGGGTCAGAGGTGGAACTCGGAAGACTGAACTTTCGGGCGCGCTGGAGCTATGAGGATCGCGCCAGCGCTCCCGCGACGCCAGCGCCGAGGGAGCCTGCGACCGAGGACCTAAACTTGGGGGCGTGACCCAACGCACCTTAGTAAAGAACCTTGCCGCCGCGACCGACGGGCCCGTCTCCGTCTCGGGTTGGGTGGATACGGTGCGCGACCAGAAGAAGGTGCAGTTCGTCGTGCTGCGCGATGAGTCCGGCGCGGTGCAGTTGGTCAACCCGCGCCTCACGGATGAGACGGGCGCGGTCATCCCGAACGAACTGAGCGATGCCATCTCGGGCCTCGCGCAGGGCACCTTCCTCACCGCGACCGGCGAGCTGAAGCACGACGAGCGCGTGAAGCTCGGCGGCGTGGAGATCAAGCTGGATGCCCTCGCCATCGCCGGGGCCGCGAACCCCGAGACGCCCATCGCCGACGACTCCGGTGTCGACAAGCGCATGGACTGGCGCTTCCTCGACCTGCGCCAGCCCAAGAACAACCTCATCTTCCGCATCCAGACCACGCTCGAGCACGCGTGGCGCACGTACTGGGTGGAGAACGACTTCGTCGAGCTGCACACCCCCAAGCTCATGGCGAGCGCGAGCGAGTCGAAGGCCGAGCTGTTCGAGGTCGACTACTTCGAGGGCAAGGCGTACCTGTCGCAGAGCCCGCAGTTCTTCAAGCAGATGGCGCAGCCCGCGGGCTTCGGCAAGATCTTCGAGATCGGGCCGGCCTTCCGCGCCGACCCCTCGTTCACCTCTCGCCACGCGACCGAGTTCACCTCCGTGGACAGCGAGATCAGCTGGATCGACTCGCATGAAGACGTCATGACGCTGCACGAAGAGCTGCTCGTGGCGGGCTTCCAGGCCGTGAAAGACAAGCACGGCGCCGAGATCGAGGCGCTGTTCGGCGTCGAGGTCACCGTGCCCAGCACGCCGTTCCCGCGCATCCCGCTCGCCGAGGCGAAGCGCATCGTCGCCGAGCGCGGCTACGAGGTGCCCCGCCACGACGACGACATGGACCCGGAGGGCGAGCGCCAGATCGCCGCGTACGCGCTGGAGAAGTACGGCCACGAGTTCGTGTTCCTCACCGACTACGCGTCGAGCATCCGGCCGTTCTACCACATGCGCCACGAGGGCGACCCGTCGCTCACGAACAGCTACGACCTCATCTTCAACGGCGTGGAGATCTCGACCGGCGCCCAGCGCGAGCACCGCATCGACATCCTCATCGAGCAGGCGAAGGACAAGGGCCTTGACCCCGAGGAGCTCGACTTCTACCTCGACTTCTTCCGCTACGGGGTACCGCCGCACGGCGGCTTCGGCATGGGGCTGAGCCGCGTGCTCATGCTCATGCTGCACCTCACGAACATCCGCGAATCCACGTACCTGTTCCGCGGCCCCACGCGCCTGCTGCCGTAGCGCCGCGCGGCGTGCCCGCACGCCACCCGTTCGCCCGAAACTGCTCTTCAGAGCGCCCGGAAGCGCGGTTCGGGGCAATCCGGTGGCCAGGGCGGGCATCCGCGGCGAAATTCCTCTTCGCGCCGTTCATCTTGATGGGGCAGGATGACCCCATGTCCAAGAAAATCGACTCCGCGCTCAAGGATCTCAAGAAGGCCCTCAACCAGCACGCCGACGCTGTCGGCGGCAGTGCAGTCTCCCTCAAGAAGGCCCAGCGGGCCGGCGCCAAGGTCGCGGCCGCCGCGAGCGCCTACGCGGAGGCGGTGCACGCCAAGAGCGGCATGGGCAACCCGTTCGACGACATGGTGCAGCCCGGACTCGACGGCGGCACCCTGGCCTCCCTGGCCGCCGAGCGCGACGCCATCGCGAAGCACCTCACGGGCCCCATCCCCGTGCAGGAGAAGGCGAAGTCGCTCTAGACCAAGCGACCTAGCGCGCGGCCAGGATCGCCGCGCGCAGCCGTGCGGCGTCGAACCGCCAGATGCCGTGCACGCGACCGTCGATGAGCAGCACGGGGATCTCGTCCCAGTACTTCTCGTTGAGTTCGGCATCCTCGAGAATCGACAGTTCTTCGAGAGTGACGGATGCCTCATCCCCCAGCCCCGCCACGACATCGTCGACGATCGCTCGCGCGTCATCGCAGAGGTGGCAGTCCGGCTTGCCGATGAGGGTCAGTCGAAGGGGGGACACGCCAAATAGACTATGCGCAATGCCCGAAGCCGCGCCGCCCCCGCCCAGCGATCGTCCGATCATCGCGTTCTTCGACGTCGACAACACCCTCATGCGCGGCGCGAGTGTCTACTACGTGGGCCGGGAGGCCTTCCGCCGGGGGCTCATCTCCTGGCGTGACATCGCGCTGTTCGGCTGGCACCAGTTCCGCTTCCTCGCGGTGGGCGAGAACCGCGCGCACCTGGCCACGGCCAAGGAGCGCGCCCTCGGCCTCGTGAGCGGGCACACCGAGGCCGCCCTCATCGACATGGCCAACGAGATGTACGAGCGCGACTTCGCGCCCAAACTCTGGCCGGAGACCGTCGACCTCACGCGCGAGCACCTCGCGAAAGGTCACGAGGTGTGGCTGATCACGGCGACGCCGCAGCTCGTCGCGCAGGTCATCGCCGATCGCCTTGGCCTCACGGGCGCGATCGGCACCCGCGTGCAGGCGCTCGACGGCGTCTTCACGGGCGCCCTCGACGGGCACGTCATCCACGGCGAGGAGAAGGCCGCGGTCGCGCTGCAGTTCGCGAGCGAGCGCATGGCGAACCTCGCCGACTGCTGGGCGTACTCGGATTCGAGCAACGACATCCCGCTGCTGACCATGGTGGGCAACCGCATCGTGATCAACCCGGACGCGAAGCTCCTCGCGCACGCGCAGGCTCACACCTGGGACGTGCTGCCCCTCAAGCGCTCAAGCATCAGGGATGCTCAGCGCAGGGTTAAGCGAGAGGCTCGAGCGGTCAAGCGGCGCAAGTAAGACCGCGGTCGCAGTCTTACTTCTTGTTGCGACGCTGGTGACGCGTCTTGCGCAGCAGCTTGCGGTGCTTCTTCTTGGCCATGCGCTTGCGGCGCTTCTTGATGACTGAACCCATGGGGCATACCTCGCAGTTTCTGACGAACACAGTGTGACGAACCGACCGGTCCGAAAACAGAACCGCGGAAAAATGTACTTACGGAGTCTAGCGCAACACGCTAGGGGCGTCAGCCGACCTCGGAGATCGGGGTCGCGATCGCCGCGACGACCGCGGACTCGGGGATGCGGAAGGAGCGGCCGAAGCGCACCGCGGGCAGGTCTCCGGAGTGCACGAGGCGGTACACGGTCATGTTAGAGACGCGCATCATCTCGGCCACCTCGGCGACCGTCAGGAAGCGAACGTCTGCCAGATCATTGGCCATATCGGGTACTGCTCCTCGCGACTGTGAAGCACGCCGGTGTTACTGGAGTGCTAGACGGCAACACTAGGGGGTGAAGTTGTACGGTGTCCACCCCCGTTGTGGGTGTTACTCGCGGCGGAACAGCCTGCGCCGCACGGGGGTCGGGAGCTTGCTGACCACCTTCTCGGAGGCATCCTCGAGCACGCTGCGCGCCTGGTGTGTGCTCTCGGCAACCCTGCGCCCGATCGTCTCGCCGACGTCCGCTCCTGACCAGGCCGCGAACACGGCCGAGCCGCCGTCATCGATCACCAGGTCGTCCTCATCGTCGAGGGCGGGCTCGAGAAACGGGGTGAGCCAGTCTTCGAGCACCTCGAGCGGCGTGGGGTCGAGGCGGTAGTAGCGGTGCTGCCCGTCCTCGCGCACGTGCACGAGGCCGTGATCGCGCAGCACCTTGAGGTGCTTGGAGACGGTGGGCTGGCTGAGCCCCAGCCGGTCAACGAGATCTCCCACGCTGATCTCGCCCTCCGAGGCGTCCCGCTGCAGCGCGCGCTCGAGCAGGGCTCGCATAAGCTCACGTCTCGTCGGATCGGACACGACGTCGAAGATGTCAGCCATGGCAACAGGCTAGCGGCGCGCGCTGGGGAGTACCATGCAAGCTGCGAAGAGGAGATGGGATGCGCGGCAAACCGATCTCGCGGGCCACACCGTTCACCCGAGTCAGGGACGGCGTCGACGCGTTCATCGCGGCGACCCCCGCGCGCTTCGCCATCCTCATCTTCGCGGGGCTCATCCTTGTCTTCACCGCACTGTTCTCCCTGCCCCTCGCGACGACCTCGGGCAAGCAGGCGCCCCTCGTCGACGCCCTCTTCACCGCGGTCTCGGTGATCTGCGTGACCGGCCTCGCCACCGTGGACATGGCGACCTTCTGGTCGCCGCTCGGTCACGTGTTCATCTTCGTCGGGGTGAACATCGGCGGTATCGGCGTGCTCACGCTCGCCTCCATCCTCGGTCTCGTGATCAGCCGCCGCCTCGGCCTGCGCCAGAAGCTCCTCGCGGCCGGTGACGCGAACCCGCTGCGCATCCGCAAGGGCGCCGTGGCGGAAGGGCAGGCGGTGCGCCTGGGCGAGACCGGCAACCTGCTCGTCACCGTCGCGGTGAGCGCCATCGCGATCGAGATCGTCGTGGCGCTGCTGCTGCTGCCGCGCATGCTGCTCGAGGGCGTGCCGCTGCTCGAGGCGCTGTGGGAGTCGTTCTACATCTCCGCGATGGCGTTCACGAACACGGGCTTCATGCCCACCGCGGAGGGCCTCACGCCGTACGCGGGCGACGTGTGGTTCTTGAGCGTGATCATGCTCGGCGTCATCGCGGGGGCGATCGGCTTCCCCGTGATCTACGTGCTCTCGCGCAACCTCCGGCACCCGCGCAAGTGGTCGCTGCACGTGAAGATGACCATCCTCACCTTTGCGCTCCTTCTTGTTCTCGGCGCGCTGGCCTACTTCGTTCTCGAGTACAACAACCCGAGAACTTTCGCGACCCTCGACCCCGGCCAGCGCATCCTGCAGAGCTTCTTCATGTCGACCATGGCGCGCTCCGGCGGATTCTCGACCATCGACATCGGCGACCTCGACGGGTCGAGCCTGCTCGTGACCGACATGCTCATGTTCATCGGTGGCGGCTCGGCCTCCACCGCCGGCGGCATCAAGGTCACCACCCTTGCGGTGCTGTTCCTCGCGGCGTTCGCCGAGGCCCGCGGCAACGACGAGATGGAGGCCTACGAGCGGCGCATCCCGCCGGACGTGCTGCGACTCGGCGTGAGCGTCGTGCTGTGGGGCGCCACGACCGTGGCGCTGTCATCCATCATCCTGCTGCTCATCACGGACGAGCCGCTGGACTACGTTCTGTTCGACGTGATCAGCGCGTTCGCGACGTGCGGCCTGTCGACGGGCTTCACGCAGAACGCCTCGGATGGCGCGCAGTACGTGCTCGCGGCCACCATGTTCCTCGGTCGCATTGGTACCGTGACTCTTGCGGCGGCCCTTGCCGCCAGCCAGCGTCGCCAGCTGTTCCGGCGACCCGAAGAAAGGCCGATCGTTGGTTGACAAAATTCCTCACGATGCCCCGGTGTTGGTCATCGGCCTGGGCCGGTTCGGTGCCGCCACCGCGGGCCAGCTGCAGCGCCTCGACCGCGAGGTGCTCGCCATCGACGAGGACAACGGCCTCGTGCAGAAGTGGTCGGAGCGGGTCACGCACGCCGTGCAGGCCGACGCCCGCTCCATCGACGCCCTCCGCCAGATCGGCGCCCAGGACTTCGCGATCGCCGTCGTCGCGGTCGGCTCGTCGATCGAGGCCTCCGTGCTCATCACCGCCAACCTCGTCGACCTCAAGATCCCGCAGATCTGGGCGAAGGCGATCAGCCAGTCGCACGGCAAGATCCTCGCTCGCATTGGCGCGAACCACGTGATCTACCCGGAGGCGGAGGCCGGCGAGCGCGTCGCCCACCTCGTCTCCGGCCGGATGCTCGACTTCATCGAGTTCGACGACGACTTCGCGATCGTGAAGATGTACCCGCCGAAGCCGATCCGGGGCATCCCGCTCTCCGAGTCGCAGGTGCGCAAGAAGTACGGCATCACCGTGGTCGGCGTGAAGTCGCCCGGCAAGGACTTCACCTACGCGACGCCGGAGACCGTGGTCTCGAACCACGACCTCATCATCGTGAGCGGCAACTCGGTCGACATGGAGCGGTTCGCGACCCTCAGCGCCTGACTCTGCGCCGCCGCCCAGCGAGCACTTCTCCGGAGGTCTCGCTCGAACTACCCCGGGTTGCGGTAACAGGCGTGACGGGGCGCCGGTTTCTCCGCAGAAGTGGGCGTCGTCCGTCGGCCCGGGATGCTCAGCCGGCGGCCAGCTCGCGGGCGCGGGCCAGGGCGGCCGCGGTGGCGCGGTCGAAGATCTCCGAGAGGTCGGCGGACTGCAGCACGCCGATCGCGCGCTCCGTGGTGCCCTTGGGGCTCGTGACCTGGGCGCGCAGTGCCTCGGGCGAAGTGCCCGAGGCGAGCAGCAGGTCCATCGAGCCGGCGAACGTGCCCTGTACGAGCTGTGCCGCCTGCGCCGGGGTGAAGCCGAGGTTCACGGCCGTGCGCGTGAGCTCCTCGACGAGGTAGAAGACATACGCGGGGCCCGATCCAGAGATGGTGCTGAGCGCGTCGATCTGCGACTCCGGCACCTGCAGCACCGTGCCCACGGTCTCGAACAGCGCGACGCCGAGCGCCACCTGCTCCGCGGTCGCGCGCGACCCGGGCGAGATCCCTGTCACGGCCTTGCCGACGATCGCGGGGGTGTTGGGCATCGCGCGCAGCACGGGGTTGTCGACCACGGCCTCCATGGCGGCGGTCGGCACGCCCGCCGCGACGCTGATGATGAGGGCATCCGGCGACAGGGCGGGCGCGAGCTCGCGCAGGGTGTCGACGATCATCGCCGGCTTGACGCCCAGCAGCACGATGCCGGCCCCGCGCACCGCTCGCTGGTTGCCGTCTGGGTCATTCTCGAGCGCAATCGACTCGACGCCGGGCGCCGCGACGAGGGCGGCCTTCGCCGCGGTGCGGTTGGTGACGCGGATGCCCCCACTCACGGTCACGGAGGGCGCGAGCAGCCCCGTGAGGATGGCGCCGCCCATAGAACCCGCGCCGATGATGGCCGTTGTCGGAAGTGTCGTGGTCACGGCGTCCAGCCTAGGCGGGCACCCCAGCACACCCGGCGGGCGATATCTACTCCCACCGCCTCCGTGCCGCCCGTGGTTAGCGTGGGAGCATGAACACCTCCTCGCTCGTGAACCAGATCAACGAGTCACTCGCCACCCTCGGCGCCGGCCCGTTCCGCACCACCGACACCTCGGACGCCGCCGACAGCGCCACGGTCACGGGCCAACTGGGGGGACGCACCCTGCGCATCGAGTTCGTGGAGAAGGGCAGCGGCGACCACGCCGAGAACGGCCATGTCGTGCAGGTTTTCGACGACGAGACGGGCACGAGCCTCGGCACGGGCACCGGCGAT
>Ga0247738_10000726_pt1 | contig 11995 bp, 7 predicted proteins | sample UWRJL013104B2_FD_180936 | JGI IMG/M metagenome (GOLD analysis project Ga0247738, IMG submission 180936) | Plant litter microbial communities from Arlington Agricultural Research Station in Wisconsin, United States - UWRJ-L013-104B-2 | ecosystem: Environmental > Terrestrial > Plant litter >...
TGTGTTTTCATAAAGCCAGTCTTGTCTCCAATGTTTGATAATCATGTCGTCACTTACAATCAATAAGTGTTGCATTACGATTTTGTTTGGAGTGTCTTCCAGTAACTCTACCCATTCCAATGCAGATTCGTGTTTAGTTTCTGAAGGCTTATAAGTAAGAGAATCCTTTGGGTATTGAAAAGTTTCAGTAAAATTGAATTTTACTTCATAACAACCACACATCGATTTAATCGATTTAATGTCCTGTTGCTTTTTATCCTGACTAAAGCCAAGACTGCACGCCAAAGCCATTACGGCTGAAAAATAAAGACTTTTTGAAATCATAACTTAATTATTTTGTTTTTAATTTTCGCAAATATATAAATTTTATTTAGAACAAATAAAAATAGTTTATATATTTGCGCCATTATTAAGACTGAATAAAAATAATGAAAATAAAAATTACCCTTTTTGCGGCATTTCTTTTTTGTCAAATTTTGATGGCGCAGGAAAAAGATACTACAGCTGTAAATAAACTTTCTGAAGTTGTTGTTACAGGTCAGTTTGAGCCACAATCTATAAAGAAATCAGTTTTTAATGTTCGGGTTATATCAAGTCAGGATATTCAAAATTTAGCAGCAACCAATCTTGCAGATGTATTAAATCAATATTTGAATATTACGGTTAGTCCAAGTGGAACAAGTGGTAGATCTACAGTTTCTTTATTTGGTTTAGATGCACAATATTTTAAAATTTTAGTTGACAATGTTCCGTTAATAAATGAAGCCGGTTTAGGTAATAATATAGATTTATCACAGATTAATCTTAACGATGTAGATCATATTGAAATTGTAGAGGGTTCAATGGGTGTTAGTTATGGAGCTAATGCAGTTAGTGGTGTTTTGAACATTATCACAAAAAAATCTTCAAAATATAAGTGGGGAATTACAGCATTCGTTCAGGAAGAAACGGTAAACAATGAATATTCTCTTTCTGATAAAGGACGTCATATTCAATCTTTAAGACTTACTCATACATTTAATAAGAATTGGTATGTGTCGGCAGGTATTAATCGTAATGATTTTCAGGGATATTTAGATGATAAAAATGGAATTGATTATGATGAAAATGATGGTACTCGTGGCTATAGATGGCTTCCAAAAGAACAGTTAAACGGGACATTTACGATAGCTTATCAAAAAAATAGTTTTCGTTTTTTCTATAAATTCGAATTTTTAGATGAAAATGTAGATTACTATAATAGTACAGTGCAATCTGGCTATAATAATACTTTAGGATCATATAGATATAGCGAAGACAGCAGATATTTTACGAACCGGTATTTTCACAACTTAAACGCAGCTGGTAAGCTTTTTTCACAATTAAATTATAATGTTTCGCTTTCTCATCAAAAACAGCAACGTGATGTAGAAGATTTTAGATATTATTTATTTACTAAAACTGAAGCGAATAATGTTACGGTAAAAGATCAGTCTATGGAAGTTTTATATTCTACAGGAACATTGAATAACTTCTTTTCAGATAAAACAATTGATCTTCAGTTAGGATATGAATTTGTAAATAATAAAGGATATTCATTAGTTCAGGAAGCAAATAATATTTTTACACCAGTTCGTAGAACGCTTGAAAATTATGATTTTTTTGCTGCTTCTGAGATTATGGCAACTGATAAATTTTCAATTAGACCAGGATTGAGATTTTCTGCTCAATCTCAATTCACTAATCAATATGCTTCTTCACTAGGATTGAGATATTTATTTGATAAAGGAATTGAACTTAGAGGTTCTTACGGTAATTCTTTTAGAACACCAACTTTTGATGAGCTATACTCAAAACAAATTTTTGATGGACATTTTTTTACAGGAAATGAGAATCTAATTCCTGAAACAAGTACTTCATATGAAGCAAGTCTTAAAAAATTAACTTCTTTTTCATCTGGATTGCAACTTTCAAACACATTTACAGGAAGCTATTTAAATGTTGATGACAGAATTGGAATGGCATTAGTACGATTTAATCCAGATACTGGAAATCCGGAATATCAATACATTAATATCAGTAAATATAAAATGTGGAATTTTTCAACAATGAATCAAGTAAGAACGGAAAATTTTACATTTAATTTTGGTGCTGCACTTATCGGAATTTCGCAGAAAATCGTAAATCTTGTATTTTCTTCAGATGATCGATTTCTTTATTCGTTCAATCTAAATGCAAGTTTTTCGTATACACTTCCAAAATGGGAAACAATTGTTTCCGTATACTACAAATACAATGGTAAAACGCAGCAATTTATCGAGGGTACTTCTTCTTATGTTTTGTCTGAAGTTGCCCCAAGTAATTGGCTTGATGCTTCTATCCGTCAAAATTTCTTCAAAAATCACTTCGAAGTAACTGCAGGGGCAAGGAATATTCTTGATGTAACAAATGTAACCCAAACAGGAACTGCAAGTGCTGCAGGACATGCAGGCCCGGGCGAAGTTATGCTTGCCTATGGGCGTTCCTATTATTTAAAATTAGCATATAACCTTAATCTTTAATATAACATAAAACACAAATGAAAAAGTTATTATTTTTATCAATCGCATTATTATCATTAGCATCATGTTCAAATGATGATGATACTCCAGTTGAAATCCCAACAGTTGGAGCAACATTACAACCAACAGTAGGAGGGGCTAATCAGCCAAACCAAGTATATCTTGATTTAAGTGCTGAAGAATCTAAATCAGTAAATAGAGCTACATGGGATTTTGGATTTTCTACAGGTTCAGAATTTAGAGTTGTTATAAATGGATCTCTTAAAATGGCTGTTAAGCAATTAGCTACTTCAGATATTACTTTACCACAAGAAAGTGATGCAGATGTTGCTGTTGGTGCAGGTACGACTCTTGCCAGCAACGGATATGTTGATAATCCAACTGGCGTATTGGCTGGTGCAGGAGCAGGGATTGGAACTGCAATTGCTGAAGTTTCGGCTACAGATGCAGATAACAAAGTGTATTTAGTAAATCTTGGATTTGCTATTTCGACAACTAAACCAGCAGTGGGTTCAGTAAGTGTTGATGGAGACGCAAGAGGGTGGAAAAAGGTTAGGATTTTAAGAAGTGGAAATGGATATAAAATTCAATATGCAGATTTAGCTTCTGCAACTTTTACAGAAAAAACAATTTCAAAAGAGACTGATTTTAATTTTACATTCTTCAGTTTAGCTTCGGGAAATACAGTTTCTGTTGAACCTCAAAAAACAAAATGGGATTTAAATTTCACCACTTTTACTAATTATTTAAATGCTGGTAGTGAAGTTACTTACGGATATTCAGATTTTATTACTTCTAATGCAAAAGGAGGAACACAAGTTTATCAGGTTTTAGTTGCTGATGGTGGAGCATATGCTGATTTTACAAAGGCAAAAGTGGTTGAAGCTAATTTTACAGCTTCTGTAACAGATCAAAGAATTATTGGCGCTAATTGGAGAAGTGGTGGCGGCCCAACTTCCTTACCAAGTATTAGAACTGATCGTTTTTATGTTGTTAAAGATGAGGCTGGAAATTACTATAAAGTTAAATTTCTTGCTATGACAAATGATGCAGGAGAGAGAGGTTATCCTACTTTAGAGTATGCTATCTTGAATTAATTTTTTTAATGTAAAACATTAAAAATCATAAGAATAATTTTAATCTGTTTTTAGGAGGCGTTCATAAATGTGAATCTCTAGCTAGTGTACAAACACAAAAGGTTAGTTTTTAAACTTTGGAAACCTATCTTAATAATAAACAACATTCAAAAATCTAGTTAATCATTAGCTTTGTTTTTTTTATTTTTTTTGAGAGAGGTCAGATTTATCTGACCTCTTTTTTTATTGTTAAAAAGAATAATAAATTAAGGTTTAATTCTATCTTTGCAGGTATTTTTTATAAGGAATTAACAAAAATTAAGTTGAAATTTTTGTGAGTCTATTCTTCAAAATTTATAATTACTAAGTGAACACAAAATCATATTTTTTTCAGTCTTTTGCCATTGTTGCATTAGCATTTATAGCTTTTATAGGATTTAAACAAGTGCTGCCGAATAAGATATTTCCGGACAGCAAGATCGATTCTAAAAGTGTACTTATAGACAGCCTGCTTCTGGAGTCGGTTGCAAATGATTCTTTATCTGAAGAAAGCGATAGTATTGTCGAAATGGAGAAAAAGGAAGCTCAGGAGAAAATTGTTTTTGATGCAACAGAAGGAATTGAATTTCCAACAGAAACTTTTGAAAACTATAAAGGATACCAATACCTGATTTCTTTTTACGAGAAATTATATCAGTTAGAAAAAAATCCACAAGCCAAAGTAAGAATTGCTTATTACGGTGATTCGATGACCGATGGTGATTTAATTGTTCAGGATGTTCGAAATAATTATCAGGAACGTTTTGGTGGAAACGGAGTTGGTTTCGTTTCTATAACTTCAGAATCTGCTGCGTCCAGAGGCTCGGTAAAATCATCTTATTCTAAAAACTGGAAAGCACAATCGTATCTAAATGTAAAACATCCAATAAATCCTTTTGGTGTAAACGGGCACGTTTTCTTTGCAAATGATAAAACAAATCCAACCTGGGTGCAATACGAAGCCGGACTTAATAAACATGTATCTGTATTAGATAATCCAACTTTGTTTTACGGAAAATCGCATCGAAAAGGAAATGTCAATTTTATTATAGGAAAAGATACATTGCGAAAAAATCTAGTTCCGAATAACTTAGTCAATACCCTAAAAGTAACGTCAGGAAGTATCAAAGCTTTTAAAGCCAATTTCGTTCAGGCAGATTCAATTCCTATTTATGGTTTTAATTTTGATAACGGAAACGGAGTTCATGTAGATAATTTCTCGCAAAGAGGAAATTCCGGGTTGCCAATTTCTATGTTTGATGCCAATGTAATGCAGGCTTTTAATAACCATTTAAAGTATGATCTGGTTGTACTTCATTACGGAACAAATGTGTTAAATTACGGAACCAAGAATTATTCATGGTACGAAAAAGGAATGAAAAAAACCGTAAATAAAATCAAAGAATCTTTTCCGGGAGTTTCTATATTAATTGTTTCAACCGCTGATAAATCAACCAAATATGATTTGGAAATGAAAACAGATTCGGCTGTTGTTCCTTTAATGAAAGCACAAAAAAGATATGCACTTGAAACTGAGTCGGGATTTGTAAATTTATACACTTTAATGGGCGGAGACGGATCGATGGTGAAATGGGTTGATGAAGCTCCGGCAAAAGCCAATAAAGATTACACACATTTTAATCAACGAGGTGCAAAAGCAATTGGTAATTTATTGTATGATCAGTTAAATAAAGGATACGAACAATATAAAGCGCTGCGCGAAAAACGCGATGTTGCTGCTAAACCCAAAACAGTCAGAAGGGCAAAAGCAGATTCTGTATCTGTTAAAAAAGATAGTGTAAATGAATAAACTTATTATCCTCTTTTGTTGTCTTTTTTTCTCGATAAATAATCAGGCGCAAAAGTCAGTCTCACTTTTAATAACTAAAAATATGATTAGTAAAATCGATAGCGCAACGATTGAATCTTACATGGGTAATCACATTTATAATGCAAAAGTATTAGAAAGTGTTTTTAAAAGATTAAAAGAAAACGAAGGCGATAATAAACAAAAAATAAATATTGTACATATTGGCGATTCTCACATTCAGGGAGATTTAATGACCAATAAAATTAGGAAAATTTTGCAGGAGCAATTCGGAAATGCAGGCCGTGGTTTTGTTTTTCCCTATCAATTGGCAAAAACAAACGGATCTTATAACGAAAGATTTTATTCGAACAGAACCTGGGAAAGTTATCGGAATATATATCCGGTAAAAAACAGACCCATCGGTTTAAGCGGAATTGGATTGTGGAGAGATAATGGGGGTTTTGCAGTACAATTGAATATAAAAGATGCGGCTTACAAATTCAATTCAATTCATATTATTACGCCTCAAAACCAGAATATGTTTGATTTGGCAATATCATCTCAAACCAATATTATTCAGTCGACAGAGCGAAAAGTAATCACGCATAAAATTAAAAAAGGAGAAGCAATTTCGGTAATTGCAGATAAATACAATATTTCAGTAGCCGAAATAAAAAGAGCAAATAATCTGAAATCAAATAATATTCGTGCCGGAAGAACTTTAAAAATTCCAACAAACGAAACAAAACCGAAAGAGATTAAAAATTCAGAATTTGTACCGTTAATTCTAGTAAATGATACTTTTTCTCATTATTATAAATCAGAGAAAGCATTAGATAAAATTTACCTGATTCCAAATAAAGAGGCATCAGAATTTGAGCTTAACGGACTTGTTTTAGAGAAAGATGCTCCGGGAATAACCTATAGCGGAATTGGAGTAAACGGCGCTAAATTTTCTGATTACAATAAATATCCTTTGTTTTTTGAGCAGTTAAAATCTTTACATCCTGATTTGTTGATTTTTTCTCTCGGAACAAATGAAAGTTACGACAACATGGAAGCTTCGGCTTATATCAGACAATTGCGTGAATTTATAAATAATCTGAAAGATCAAAAAATTGATGTTCCGATAATTGTTATGACACCTCCGCCATCACTGCACAGAGGAAGAAAACCAAATGTGTACGTTAAAGATTATGCAGAACGAATTAATAGTTCTGCAGAAAAGGATGATTTTGCAGTTTGGGATTTATACGATGAATTGGGTGGAATAACAGGAGTTCGAAAATTAAGAGCAGAAGGATTGATAGGTCCCGATTTTGTTCATTATTCTAAAAAAGGATATGAAAAACAAGCAAAATTGTTTGCCGAAGCGTTTTTAAAAGCATACGATAATTTTAAATCAAAAAAATAAGTTGATAACAAGTAATAGCATAAATAATTGGTTTGTTCAGAATTTTGGTGAAATTACAGTAGAGCAAGTCAAAAGTTGGTTCATATATAATCCCGACGAAAAATTATTATTCAATACAGGCTTATTTCTTGGATTGTTTTTAGTTTTCTATTTCGTATACGCATTTTTGCGTAAAACATTTTATTTAAGATTAACCTACGTTATTCTTTTCTCGCTTTTCTTTTATTATAAGTCAAGCGGAATTTACTTTTTACTTTTATTGCTTTCTTCGGTCGTAGATTATGGCTTGAGTCAGATTATTTATAGAGAAACAAAAGACAGCACCAAGAAAATATATCTGGTTATAAGTGTGATCCTTAACTTAGGATTGCTTGGTTATTTCAAGTATATGAATTTTATGATTGTCACTTATAATGACATGTTCAACGGACATTTTGCTTTGCATAATATTTTTCTTCCTGTCGGAATTTCGTTTTATACTTTTCAGTCAATGAGTTATATTATCGAAATTTATCGCGAAGAAATCAAGCCAACAAAAAACTACATCGAATATTTATTTTTCGTTTCTTTTTTTCCGCAATTAGTGGCCGGACCAATTGTTAGGGCAAAAGATTTTTTACCACAGATTTACCAAAAATTAAACCTTACCAAACAAGATGTAAACAACGCTTTGTTTCTTATTATTGGTGGATTAATTAAGAAAACGGTAATCTCAAATTACATCTCCATAAACTTTGTTGACCGTGTTTTTGATACGCCGATGAGTTATACGTCATTCGAAAATTTAATGGCTTCTTACGGATATGCCATTCAGATTTATTGTGATTTCTCAGGATACTCCGATATGGCAATCGGAATCGCTTTGTTATTAGGATTTAAATTACCAGCCAACTTTAGAACGCCTTATAAATCAGTATCGATTACAGATTTCTGGAGAAGATGGCACATTTCATTATCAACCTGGCTGAAAGACTTTTTATATATTTCTATTGGAGGAAATAGAAAAGGTACATTTGCAGGATATTTATTTCCAAGTTTATTTTTCTTCGGATTATTACTTTGGGGAATTTCAAATGTAAACGAAAGCTTTATTCCGTTAGCAATAGCAATTGGATCAATTGGTATTTTTTGTTTGACATTTTTACTTTCGAAGAAAAAAAATCAAACGCTTGTAACCAATTTTAATTTATTCACCACAATGCTTCTGGGCGGATTGTGGCACGGAGCCGGAGCACAATTCATTATTTGGGGAGCATTACACGGATTAGCATTAGCAGTTCATAAAATATTCATGGAACTATTCCCTTCCAAAAAAGAAGGTTCTAATTTCTTTTGGAGATTTTTCTCTATTCTCATTACGTTTCATTTTGTAGTTTTCTGCTGGATCTTTTTCCGCGCCAGAGATTTCGAAACAGCTTTGCAGGTAATCAATAATATTGGTCAGTTAACATTCGAACCAGAACAATGGAAAGTGATAGTTTTAGGATACAAAAATGTGTTTTTATTAATGCTGTTTGGTTACGTTTGGCATTTCTTACCGGAAATCATTACAGACAAAATGAAATGGGCTTTTGATAATACACCATTATTAGTAAAAGCGATAGTTTTGGGCTTTGTATTCTGGATTGTTTATGCAACGGCAGTCGCAGGTTCGCAGCCATTTATTTATTTCCAATTCTAATGATATTGCCACGAAGGCACTAAGGCGCAAAGATTTATTTTCTTTGCGCTTTTTTTTAGTATTTGATAAAATAAAAAACAATAAACTTTGCGTCATAGTGCCTTAGTGGCAAAACTAGATATAAATAAAAATTGCCTGAAATATCTAATTAGATTATCTTTGCACTTCAAATAAAGAAAATAGTATGTTTGATAATTTAAGTGATAAGTTAGATAAAGCCTTCCATATATTAAAAGGGCACGGTAAAATTACAGAAGTAAACGTTGCCGATACCTTAAAAGAAGTTCGTCGTGCCTTATTAGACGCCGATGTTAACTTTAAAATTGCCAAAGATTTTACAACCAAAGTAAAAGAAAAAGCAATAGGTCAGGACGTATTAACTACGCTTCAGCCAGGACAATTATTGGTGAAGCTGGTAAAAGATGAGTTGACCGAATTAATGGGTGGTGATGTTGCAGGAATTAATCTTTCTGGAACTCCAAGTATTATTTTGATGTCAGGACTGCAAGGTTCTGGTAAAACGACTTTCTCAGGAAAATTAGCTAATTTTCTAAAAACAAAGAAAAATAAAAAACCACTTCTTGTAGCTTGTGATATTTATCGTCCTGCGGCGATCAATCAGTTACATGTTGTAGGAGATCAAATAGGTGTTGAGGTTTACTCAGAACCGGAAAATAAAAATCCTGTTGAAATTGCTCAAAACGCAATCAAACACGCTAAAGCAAACGGTTTTAATGTCGTAATTGTCGATACAGCTGGTCGTTTAGCAGTAGATCAGGAAATGATGGATGAAATTGCACGTGTTCACAAAGCAATTCAGCCTCAGGAAACATTGTTCGTTGTTGATGCAATGACGGGACAAGATGCTGTAAATACAGCAAAAGCCTTCAACGATATCCTGAATTTTGACGGAGTTATCTTAACCAAATTAGATGGGGATACTCGTGGTGGAGCAGCAATTTCGATTAAATCGGTTGTAAACAAACCAATCAAATTTGTGGGTACAGGCGAAAAGATGGAAGCAATTGATGTTTTCTATCCAGATCGTATGGCTGAGCGTATCTTAGGTATGGGTGACGTTGTGTCGCTTGTAGAAAGAGCGCAGGAACAATTTGATGAAGAAGAAGCCAGAAAACTTCAAAAGAAAATCGCTAAAAACGAATTTGGTTTTGATGATTTCCTAACACAGATTCAGCAAGTAAAGAAAATGGGTAATATGAAAGATCTGGTTGGAATGATACCGGGAGCTTCAAAAGCCATGAAAGATGTAGAAATAGAAGATGACGCTTTTAAACATATAGAAGCCATCATTCACTCGATGACGCCAATCGAAAGAAGCAAACCTGCCATCATCGACGTAAAAAGAAAAGCCAGAATCGCGAAAGGTTCCGGAACGAAAGTCGAGCAGGTAAATCAGTTAATGAAGCAGTTTGACCAAATGAGCAAGATGATGAAGATGATGCAGGGTCCGGGCGGAAAAAACCTGATGAAAATGATGGGAGGCATGAAAGGAATGCCAGGCGGAATGCCGAGATAATAAAATAAAAAGTTTCAAGTTTCAGGTTTCAAGTTATGAGACAGAAATTTGAAACTTTTTTCAATAAAATAGTTTCGCCCCAACTTGAAACCTGAAACTTGAAACAAAAATTAAACCTGAAACAAAACACAATGCAACTACTAGACGGTAAAAAAACATCTGAAGACATTAAAAACGAAATTGCAGCAGAAGTCCAATTAATAAAAGCAGCCGGAGGAAAAGTACCTCATTTAGCAGCCGTAATAGTTGGTACAAATGGAGCAAGTTTAACTTACGTAGGAAGTAAAGTAAAATCTTGCCAGCAAATTGGCTTCGATTCAACTTTAGTCGCTTTACCAGAAGATATTACCGAAGCAGATTTATTAGCTAAAATTGCAGCACTAAACGAAGATGATAATCTTGACGGATATATCGTTCAGTTGCCATTGCCAAAACATATCGACGAACAAAAGATTTTACTGGCAATCGATCCGGATAAAGATGTAGATGGTTTTCATCCAACAAATTTTGGAAGAATGGCTTTGGAAATGGAAAGTTTCATTCCGGCAACTCCATTCGGAATCATGCAATTATTAGAGCGTTACAAAGTAGAAACTGCCGGAAAACATACTGTAGTAATTGGAAGAAGCCACATCGTAGGCCGACCAATGAGTATCTTGATGAGCCGCAAAGGGAATCCTGGAGATTCAACTGTTACGTTGACACACAGCCGTACTAAAAACTTAGCAGAATTTACTAAAAATGCAGATATCATTATTACAGCTTTAGGAGTTCCTGAATTTTTAAAAGGCGATATGGTTAAAGACGGAGTTGTAATTGTAGATGTTGGGATTACCCGCGTAGACGATGCATCAAACTCAAAAGGTTATGTAATAAAAGGTGATGTTGATTTTGATGAAGTAAGCAAAAAAGCGTCATTCATTACACCAGTTCCAGGTGGAGTAGGACCAATGACAATTGCTATGTTGCTTCAAAATACGCTTTTAGCAAGAAAAATGAGAAGCGCAAGAAAGTAATTTTCTCAAAAATAAAAATAAGCAAGGCCCATTCAAACGAGTGGGCTTTGTCGTTTTTAATATATAATTAATACTTTAAAGTTTCGGTTCTTAAAAATAAAGGATACTTTTGCCACACTTAAAAAACACTTCTCCAAATGGACGATTATTATTCGTTAGTATTAAATTAAAAACAGCTTTTGAAAATTTCAAAATGCTGTGATAAAACCCTGTATTTTGAAATGAAAGCCTTTTACACAAACAATAACGGATTAATCGAAATCTCAAAATGGACTCCAAACTGCTGGATAAACATAGAATCTCCATCAGAAACAGAAAAAAAATATTTACTCGAAGAACTCCAGATTCCCGAAGCATTTTACAACGATATTGAAGATATCGACGAAAGACCCCGTATCGAAATCGAAGATGGCTGGACGCTTATCATCATGCGCGTTCCTATAAAAAGTGACGATGTAAAACTACCTTTTCAAACTATTCCGCTTGGTGTCATTTTTAAAGATGATATCTGCGTAACCATTACATTTTACAAAACAGAGATCATACATGATTTTATGTTGTATTCACGACGAAAAAACATTCAGGTTAAGGATAATTCCGACTGGGTTTTGAGATTGCTTCTCTCTTCAAGTGTTTGGTATTTAAAATACCTAAAGCAAATTAATCAAAAGATAAAACTCGCCGAAGACAATTTAGAAAAGTCAATCAAAAATGAAGAATTACAAGCATTGCTTCAAATCGAAAAATGTTTGGTTTTCTTTATTACTTCATTAAAAGCCAACGATGTTTTGTTTCATCGCATAAAAAACCTAAAAGCATATAAAGCAAACTACGATTTAGATTTGCTCGAAGATGTCGAAATCGAATTAAGCCAGGTGCAGG
>Ga0247738_10000727_pt1 | contig 11995 bp, 2 predicted proteins | sample UWRJL013104B2_FD_180936 | JGI IMG/M metagenome (GOLD analysis project Ga0247738, IMG submission 180936) | Plant litter microbial communities from Arlington Agricultural Research Station in Wisconsin, United States - UWRJ-L013-104B-2 | ecosystem: Environmental > Terrestrial > Plant litter >...
AGCCACCACGCCCTTCCAGTTGCCGATGGCCATGTCGATCGGCGCCAGGGCGCGCGAGGAGGCCACCGAGACCGCGATGATCGCGCCGGCCGACATCTGCCCCTGAATAGTGAGATAGGCGCCCGTGCCCAGCAGGGCCGATTGCAGCACCATGCGCAGAACGCGCGAGAAGGCGCCGAACGTGCCGATGACGTCACTAGCCCGCGTCTGCAGGGTGAGGTGGTCCTGATTGGCCTCGTTGAAGCGCGCCACGGCGCGCCCGGCAAAACCCATCGCCTTGAGGATGTCCGCGTTGCGGGCATTGGAGTCCGCGATGGCATTGCGGGCAAGGTGAGCCTGTTGCGCCGCCGAAGCCAGCTTGCGGGATTTGAGTTCGGTCCACACGGTCAGCAGGGTCAATACGACCGCGCCGCCGAGCGTCAATGCGCCCAGCACGGGGTGAAGGAAATAAACGAACAATATGTAGAGCGGCACCCAGGGCAGGTCGAAAAGCGCCACCGGCCCCTGGCTGCCCATGAAGGAGCGGATGGTATCGACGTCCCGCCCACGTTCCAGCGCCTCACTCGTCGAAAAACCGAAACGCGGCATGTCCACGCTGACGCGATGCGCAATAGGAGCAAGCAGGCGGTCGAACCGCGCGCCGATCCGCACCAGCAACTGGCTGCGGATAATGTCGAAGACGCCCTGGAAGAGGTAAAGCCCGATCACTAGCACGGAGAGGGCCGCCAGCGTCGGAATGCTGCCGCTCGTCAGGGCGCGATCGTAAATCTGCAGCATGTAGAACGAGCCGGTCAAAGCCAGCAGGTTGATGATGCCGGAAATCCAGAACAGGAAAACCGCAACGCCCTTGAACTGCTTGCGCAGCATCTCGTCGCCGCGGTGTTCGGCCATTGCTTTTGCTGTCGATGCCATGATTTACGCCCCCGAAATTGAATGACCAAGAAAGACCCCGGCCGGGTGTGCCACCGGCCGGGGTAAGTTGGAGGCTAGAGATTGAAGTCGTTGACCGTCAGCGTGTGATTGCCGGCGATGCTGATGCGGAACTCGGGAGCGTTACTGCCCGTCGTATCGCCCGAGATGACGGTATATTCCCCATCCTCCCGTGTTTCGTGCGTGACCACGATCTGGCCAGGTGCGCTGGTCGACTGACCACTTTCGAGCGTGAACGTGCCGTTCCCCGCCGTGGTGGTATTGGCGTCGATGCCCGACAGATCGATCTTGTCGCCTGCCTGGAAGCTGCGGAGCGTGTCGCCGTGCGCCGCTGCCGCCGAGCCGAAGACAAACACATCTTCGCCCTGGCCGCCGTCCACCACGTTGACCGCATTGCTCATCGTGATCGTGTCGTTGCCGGATCCGGTGGTGACATTTTCGACGCCCCACAGGGTATCCGTGCCGCTCTGGCTGCCGACTGCGCTGCCGCGACCGCCGACCCCGGTGCCCAGATCGACGGCAACACCCGCGGTCAGGAAGCCCATGTCGAGCGTGTCCTTGCCGCTGTCGCCGGAGATGTCGCCACCATAGTAGGTGTCGTTGCCGTCGTTCAGCGAAGCCACGAACTGGTCGTTGCCACTGCCGCCGAAGACGAAGTCGTCATCGTCTCCTGCGTCGATCAGGTCGTTGCCATCCTGACCGAAGATACGGTCATCGCCGTCTTCGCCATAGATCAGGTCATCATCGTCGCCGCCGAACAGGTCGTCGTCGCCGATATCGCCAAAGATGATGTCGCGGCCGCTCCCGCTATCGACGAAGTCATCGCCGGCACCAGCCCGGATCACATCCACGCCGGCATTGGTGACGATATAGTCGGTCCCGGCAAAGCCGAACACCAGGTCCCCACCGGACGTGCCGAGCAGGATGTCGTCCTGCGGCGTGCCGATCAGGTTGCTCGACTGAGCCGGCGCCGGAGCGTCGTCGTCGTCATCATCGGTGTCGCAGCTGTCATCGTCGTCCTGACCGCCTTCGTCATCGTCATCCTCGTCCTCATCGTCGTCGCCGCCGATGACCGGAGGACCGCTATGCGAGACGTACCGGATGGAATGCTCGCCATCGCTGAGCGTGGTGACCCCATTCTCGTCAGTGGTTTCCACGAAGTCGGCCATGGTCATGCCCGGCGGCAGCTCGATCACATCCTGCGGCCGCATGGTGCCCACGATGGTGTCGTGGCCGCCATTCGAGCGGAAGACGATGCGGTGAGCCGAGCTCAGCGCCGAAATGTCGACGGTGTCGTCGCCCGCGTCGCCATCGATGGTGATGGTGTTGAGGCGCAGGTTGGTTCCCGAGAAGTTGCCGATGATCTCGAAGTGGTCGCCGCCCGCCGCGCCGGTGGCTCCGGATGGATCGGCACCGTTGAGGCGGATTTCCTCGATCTCGGAGAGCTCGGCAATCACCACATAGGGGCCGGCTGCTGCCACGGCGCGCGTGATGACAATCTCGGTCGCCGCCGCGGCGACGATGCCGGCGAGGATCGCCTCGGCCCGCGTGTAGATGCGGTACCACTCTTCGGCCGCGTTGCCGTTGACGACGAACGTGTCGCCAACCAGTCCCTCGGTCCCGCCATCCACCACATCGCGCCCATCGGTGGGAGCGGCGGCGTTGGCATTCCAGACGATGGTGTCGTCACCGGCATCGCCGTTGATGGTGTCGACGCCCAGGTTACCGCTTGCATTGATGACGAAGTTGTCGATGAAGAAGTCATCGCCATTGTCCCAGGCCCCGTTTGCGGTGAAGCGAATGGCTGACTGGGGGCCGATCTGCGCCGCGGTGAGGTTGACGTTGAAAGCGCCGCTCGCCGTGCTGAGAACGCCACCGGTCAGGGTCTGCCAGCTATTCGTCGTGTGGTTCCAGGCCTGGACGGTCACGTTCTCGGTGCCCGTGATGGTGCTGTCGCCCACATAGCTGAATTGGACGGAAGCCGATGTGGCACCTGTCAGATTGAATGCACGCTCGACATATTCGCCACCATCGATGCCCTGCTCGAAGTGCAGGCGGCTGCCATTGGCGGTGTTGATCTGGATATCGCCATTGTTGGCTCCCGTCGTCTCGCCGCCACCTTCGGTCCAGCCGCCGTTGAAGGCGAGGGTGCCGTTGTTGTCGGTGTAGGACGCCGCGCCGTCGAAGTTGTCGCTGAAGGTGCCAGCGCTGATCCCTGTTCCGCCGGTGAGCGTATCGTTGCCGTCGCCGCCATTGAGTGTGTCTGCACCTTCTCCGCCATTGACGACATCGTCGCCGCCGGCGCCGCTGAGAATGTCATTGCCACCAAGGCCGTTGATGGTATTGGCAGCGGCGTTGCCGGTGATGGTGTCGGCTCCGGCAGTCGGCGCACCGAATGCCGCAGGCGCCGCCGCTCCCAGCGTGAAGTCGCTTTGATCGATGGCGGCGTTGTTTGAACCGACGATCGTGATCGTGCCCTGGATGGCGGACGCAGGCCCATTCTCGCGGATGGTGATGACGGTGTTGCCACCCGACGCCGCTTCAAACACCCGGTTGCCGAAGTTAGCCGCCGTCACGCCCAGTCCGCGCAGATCGATACGATCCTGGGTTGCCGGCGTGCCGCCTGCAGAGTCGAAGCTGTTGATCGTGTCATTGCCGAAGTTTGTCGTGTTGTAGACGACTGTGTTGAAGCCGCCACCAACATCGATGATGTCGTCGCCGGCGCCGCCGATGATAGTGTCGTTGTTGTTGCCGCCATTCAGCGTGTCGTTGCCCTCGCCACCGTCGAGCAGGTCATCGCCGTCGCCACCCGTGAGCGTGTCTAGACCAAGCCCGCCGAACAACTGGTTGTTCTCATCATTGCCGTTGATGACATTGTTGAGGGCATTGCCCGTGCCGACCAGCGCAGTCGCGTTGAGATCGAGATTTTCGACATTGGCGCCGAGCACGTAGTCGACATCTGATTCCACCCGGTCAACACCACCGATGAGCGCATCGGCATTGGTTTCGATCACCACGTCGCCGGCTTCATCGACGTCATAGACGTCATTGCCATCGCCGCCGGTCATGGTGTCTGCGCCAAGGCCGCCATCGAGGCTGTCATTGCCGGCCAGGCCGCTCAGCGTATCTGCCAGGGCGCCGCCGGTGATGACGTTGTTCAGGCTGTTGCCAGTACCGACGAACTGGTCGGCATCAACGCCCATATAGGTCAGGTTTTCGACATTGTTGACGGTTTCGAGCGAGAGGGCGGCAAGGAAGGTCTGGACCTCGTCGGTCCCTTCATTGGCCGCTTCCACCACGACGTCGAGCAGGTCGTCGACGCCGTAGGTGTCGTTGCCGGCGCCGCCGATCATCGTGTCGGCGCCGAGTGCCCCAGCAAAATCATCGCCAGCCGCGTTGAGCCGGGCGTCGAGATCGTCGTTGCCCGTTCCGCCGACAAGCAGGTCGTCGCCAAGTCCGCCCACCAGGTCGTTATTGCCGGTGCCGCCAAAGATCAGGTCCTTGGCACCGCCCCCCGTGATGACGTCGTTTACGCCCTGCTCCCCGACAACGAAGTTATTGACGAGCGAGGCCGACAGGTTGACTCCACCGGAGTCGCGGTTTGCCGGGTCAGCGCGGCTGATAAGGTAGTCGTCGGCACCGAGCTGGTAGCCCGCAAGCTGCGCGCCATTGAAGTTGATGCGCTCGACACCCGTCCCGGCGGTATTGCCGGTGAAGTGACCCGCCACGGTGATCGTCTGCGTAACGGAATTGACGCCATCAGGCATGGTGTAGCTGATGACGAGGTCGCCCGTCGTCGTGGCGTTGTTGCTGTCGAAGGCGTTGAGCGCCGTCAGAGTCGTGATCGGCAGGTCGGTCAAGGGATCGATACCGGTGGTCGGCGCCTGGATGGAAATACGGTCAGCCGTGCCTCCACTATTGGCGTTGACGGCCTCATTGATGGTGTCGTTGCCGTCGCCCAGGCTGAACGAATAGGTGTCGTCGCCAAGGCCGCCGTTCAGGATGTCCACGCCAGCGACTTGATTGACCGTCGAATAGCTGATGACCAGGTTGTCGATGCTGACATAGTCGCTCGGATTAGCACCCGAGTTTGCGTTGGTGCCGCTGACGACAAACCTGACAGCCGACGAGGCACCAAATGGTCCCGTCAACACCACGTTGGTGGAACCCGATCCAGAATTGCCGTTGATCGTCTGGATGGTCTGGGTGAAGTTTGTGCCGTCGGCAGCAAACGTCACCGTGACGATCTCGCCTGCATCAAAGCTCACTTCGTTATAGTCGTAGCTGATCGTCGCGCTTGTCGCAGTCGACAGGTTCATCGCACGCTGGATGGTCGCGGTGCCGGTACCGGCATCGGTATCGTCGTCACGGAAGACCAGCGTGTTCGCCGGGGTGCCATTGTCGATCCGAATCTGGCCCGCCGATGCGCTGTTCGTGTTGCCATTGTCGCCGGTTTCAACCCAGCTCGTGGCCCAGGTCGCTGTGCCATTGGTGTTACTGAGACTGGAGGTCTCGAAGTTGTCGCGATAGGTGGATGTCGTGGTCACCGCAGACGTACCGTTGGCGCCACCGACGAGAATGTCGTTGCCAGCATTGCCATTGAGGATGTCGGCACCGGCGAGGCCGAGAATGAGGTCGTCGCCTGACGTGCCGTTGAGCACTGGCTGATTCAGTGGCCCTGCACCCTGCGGTGCCAGGCCGTTGTCGCTGAAGGGCGTGCCGATGATGACATTGATCGCGCTGCCGTCGCTGAACTGCAGCCGCTCAATATTGCGCAGCATGTCGGTGCCGTCGGTGGCAAGGCCCCCGGTATGGGTGACCACGAGCGTGCCATCGGGTCGGGCCGAGAACGCGTAATTGGCACGCAGGTCCGAGTAGAGCGCGGTGTCGATATCGGCGACCGCATCGGCCCCGACATTGGTAATGTCGCGGACGATCTTGAGCTGGCCGGGATTGATGTGGCCCGCCATGACTTCCGAGACCAGAGTCTTCATCGAGTCATGGTAGCTGAGCACGGTGGTGCCGGTGGGGCCATTGGCATCGAAGGTCGACATCACAGCGATGCGAACCCGCAGCCACCTGTCGCCATCGATGATGTCGTCGCCGCCGCGGCCTTCGATCAGATCGCTGCCATCGCCGCCCAGCAGGATATTGCCACCGACGAAGCGGTTTTGAGCATCGAACGATGCCGGCCCCGCACCAACGAGCAACTGCTGCAGGCCGCCGATAAGCGCAATGCCCTCGGCGTCGAGGGCGCTGCCCCGGAAGCCTTCGGTCGGCACGTCGGCGGCAGTCACATCGGTGCCGCGGATCACGTCGGCAAATCTGGAACCCGATGCGCCTTCCACCTGCGTAAAGGTGTCCAGCGCCACATTGGGTGGAAGCACCGGAACGCCGGGCAAAATCTGCCGTGCAAGATCGACGTCCACCTGGAAGTTCATGTCGGCATAGGTCGTCCAATCGTAACCGGACAGGCCGTCGAACTTGCCGCGGCCAAGACTGCCGAACCAGATATCGTCGCCGCCTTCGCCGACGAACTCGTCGAAGCCGCCGTCGCCATGGAACACGTCGTGACCCTTGACGGAGTCGGCCTGGAACTGGTCGTCGAAGTTGTCGCCGACCGCACCGGTCCAGGCACCGACTTCAATCCAGTCGTCGCCTTCGCCGCCAAGCGTCTGCTCGGTGGTCTTGCTGCCGAGCACGAAGTCATTGCCGACGCCGCCAAAGGCTTCGTCGAGCATGTCGGCACCAAGGACAATGAAGTCCTGGCCAGCATCACCAACAATCAGATCGACGCCAGAGCCGGCATTGATGGCATCGTGGCCGTTGCCGGAGCGGATGATGTCGTCACCACCCATATCGGTGATGATGTCATCGCCATCGCCGCCGATAAACTGGTCGTTGCCGAAGCCGCCCTCCATCCGGTCATTGCCGGCATCGCCATAAAGCGTGTCGTCACCGATACCCGAAATCAGGATGTCGTTGCCATTGGTGCCACCGAGAAGCACATGTTCCTCGCCGGTATACTTGAGGTAGTTGGTATCGACGCCCGGTGTCGCCGGGTTGTCGCGCGATACCAGGGGCACGAGGATGCTGCTGCCAAGCGGATCATCCGAACCGAGGCCAGGATTCCACTGCTTGGTCTGGTCTACCTCCAGAATGAGGCCCGGCGTCGAGAACACGTCGGACGGCAGGTGCCCTGCATCGGCATTCTTGCTGATCAGCTTGGCAAACGTGTTGTTTTCCATTTCCGACAGCAGATGCAGGCCGTCGAGGCGCTGCAGATAGTAGAACCGGTCGCCGTCCTGCAGCTTCTCGAGCTGCACTTCGAACACGAAGTTGAAGGTCGAGCCGAGCATGCCGCCAAACGGCATGATCTTTTCGGCAAGGCCACCGATCCACAGGTCGATATTGTCGATACCGGTGGTGGTTATCCCGCCGGCCGTGTTGGCCCAGGCTCCAGTGCCATTGAGGAAGTCGGTCGCATCTGCCGGGACCTCCAGGCCGCCGAACGACTGTCCGAAGATGATCGTCATGGCGGCATCGCGCTTGCCGTCGACCGTGGTCTGATCGAGGATCAGGTCGTGCAGGCCATAGGCCGCGATGAAATTGATCACCGATGCTTCATTCTTGAGGCCGCCCGCAAATTCCACCCAGCTATCGTAGGGCTTGAGTTCAGGGGCGTTCTGGCTAGCCTCGAAAAACTCCCGGCGTGCCGCGTTCAGCGAGGGAACGCCGGTATCGCGACCACGGGCCAGGTTGATGGTCGCCAGATCGAGCGGCAATCCGAGCAGGTTGTTGCGCAGCGCCGAGGTGACGAATTCGTCAATCTCGTTGCCCACCTGGCGCGTCATGCCACGGATGATGTTACCGGCGGCAACGCTGTCAGCGACCGTATGCCCCTCGTCAAATTCGACTGGGTTGAGGAAAGCTTGGATCAGCCCGATTTGGTCATTGGTGAAGGTGGGGTCCAGCCGGTCGATGGTCTCGGTCAGCATAGAGTGGCCGAAGCGATAGACCACGTGGGCGAACTCGGCCACGATATTGGGGTTGATGTCGGCATGGTAGCCGTCCGGCACCACGAAGAAGTCGATGGCCGGCTGGATCTTGCGGGCAAAATCCTCGAACACCAGATGCTGATACTGCATTTCGGTGCCGAACTTTGCCGCCTGGAACAGCCGGTTGCCATCCCAGACCAGTGCATCGATGGCTGCCTGCCCCACGGGCACTGTGGCGACATCGACGGCCAGCCATTCATTGAGGAAGGCCACTGCCGCAGCCTGCGTCGCACCACCCGCCAGCATGGCGGCAGCATCGTTGACCACCACCACCTTGGTATGGTCCGCCAGCCGGTTATGCTCGGAATGGAAGATGTGGTGAACGGCGGTCAGCCCGATATTCTCATTGGCGCGGCCATCGCCGGCGATGAAATGGGCATCGAGCAGCTCGTTGTCATACTCGGTCGAGCCATTGCCCGGATTGGCCAGCCCGATCGTGATGTCGCCATCGGCAACCTTGCCCACCGGCACGGCGTCATGCGCGATATCGGCGAGGAATGCGTGGTCGGTGCGGATCGCGCCGACATAGGTGGTTGCCCCGACCGTCACCGAGACGGTCGTTGGGTTGATCGGATTGAGCGCGGTGCCCGAAGCCACCACGTCGTCGGCGGTGTTGGGAATACCGTCTGCGCCGACCCCCAGGATGACCTGCGGATAGCCGTTCGCACCGGGAATGAAATTGCCATAGGCATCGGTACGCAGCAGCGGAATGCTGCCGACATCGAAGTCGGTCAGTTCGATCCCCAGGATGGTCTTGGCCTGAGCCTTGACCTCGCCCCATGTCGCCATGCCGCCGGGCTGTGCGCCGCCGCCTTCAATCAGATGACCCGTCGCATGAGGCCGTCCATCCGTGCCCAGCACATACTGGCGCAGAAAAACCTGATGCGACGAATGCGATGAATAGGTCTGGTTCTGGTCGACGAAAGGCGTGGTCGTGTTGACCGGGCGCACATCGTCCGCCGTGCCCATCACATTGTCAGCGCCGGCCGAAACCGTTGCGCGGGTCAGCACCATGAAGTTGGTATGCCCACCCGGCACATACAGTGGATCATCAGGCTGCAGCGGAATGAATACCGTGCCACTGCCGCCCTTGTTCACCAAATCCAGCCCGTGATCGAAGAACTGGCCAAACAGCGTGAACCACGAGTTGAAGGGCGCGGAAAGACCCTCGTCGGGCGCGATGTTGGTCAGCAGCACATTGGCCCCGTCCATCTGGATGCCATTGGCGGTCAGCAGCAGGTCGAGTGCGCCACGCCCGTCGGCGAGCACCGTCTGCGCCGCCGACAGTGCCGCGGCAGCGTCGGCCTGTGCCTGTACCAGAACCGGATCCCCGGGGTTCGCGCCCGCAGCCTGATTGGCCGCTGCGAAAGCCACCTCGGCGGCCGTAACCGCGGAGAACAGCGATTCAACGCCTTCATAGGCGTCACTGATCGTCAGGGTGACAGCCATGCGATCTTCGGCTGGGACGATACCCGCACGCTCCAATGCGACCAGTATCGCGGCCGGATTGCCCAGCGTCTGATCCACGATCAGGTTGGAAATCGTGCGCACGCTGCTGTCGAAGACCAGGGAGCCGGGATTGTTGGAAGGATTGTAGTTGGTCGCCGGGCCGGGAGGGCCGAATGGCGAGGGGTCGGCGGCACGGTATTCCGGCGTCAACAGCTCGGTGAACGGCTGGTCCGCCGAGCCCCAGGTTTCCTGACCCGGAAGGAGATTGTTGTATGTGCCATCAACCGTACGGAGCCCAAAGCTCAACGTGTAGGCCGGTATCAGCCCGCCCGGACCGAACAGCGGCTGGCCAGCGGCATTCGCCTCAGCAATCTGGATTTGCTTCAGAATGAACTCAAGGTCGCTCTTGATGTAGGTTACCATGACTATCCCCTCCAATGACGAGCGCCGGACCCATGGGGATCAATGCTTGTCATCCCGTTTCCCACGGCAGGTGCCATGGTTCTCAACACTGAGAGGATAGTGCCCAACCCGGTGGCGGGGCGTCAGGTCGGAACGTCGGGCCAATGAGTGGCATGAAGGTCCGACGTGGGGCGAGACTTAGGTTCACCCAAAACTGGACTTTAGGACAGTGTCCAGGCGAACAAGGGTAAGCATCGTTGTCTATTGTTACCAAGATTTTGGCATGCGTCGGGGACGGGACTGGCGCGTCTATATTGAGTGTGATCAGCATCGATCAAAAGTATCTGGATATTCGCCAGAATTTTGCATACGTATATTTGAATTAGACGGCGAGGCAGTCGCCGCGGTTGGGGTATGCGATGATCGACGTGAGCGATCGTCTTAAAAGTCTCGCAGATAAGTGGAACCGGCTCCCACTCGCCCATAAATTCGCGATTTCGGGGGGCGGAGTCTCAGTGGCCGTCATGGTCCTGTGCGGTATTCTGACCACGACGGTCATGACCGAAATCGTTCTGGCGCGGCGTGGCGGCGTGGTTTCCGCCCTTGCCCAACACATCTTGACACCACTTGTTCAGAACTTGACCCCGGACAGAAAACTGGGGGATCGGGTGCTCGCCAGACTTGATGGCATCATGGCGGACGAGATATTCACGACGGAGTTTCCTTATCTCGACCTGTGGCTGCCCGATGGCTCGATCCTCTATTCCAATGCGCCGGACCTCGCCGCCGATGCAGTCGAACCGCCTCCCGAGGTCAAGCGGGCATTGGACGGTTCCATCGTTGCCAATTTCACCGACATTGGCTCCGATGACTATGTCGAGCATCATCTGACGACAGATTACATCGAGTTCTACTTCCCGCTGCGCGACACCGAGACCGGGCAGGTCCTCGCCGTTGCCCAGCTGCGAGAGGTGACGGCGTCACTCGAGAGCGATCTGGCCTCGCTTACTCTGGCCAGCTGGGTCACGGCCGCCGTAATCGCCACGATATTGATCCTGACGCTCTTCGGTATCGTCCTCGAAGGGAGCCGCAAGATCGAACGTCAGGGTCGGGTGCTCTCCAAACGGCTGGCGCAGTCGCACGCCCGTGCGGCGCAACATCGAGAGCTCAAGGCGCAGGCTCAGCGGGCATCTCGAAGCGTCACCGAATTGACCGACAAGCATCTGCGCGCAGTCGGCACCGACCTGCATGATGGGCCGGCGCAACTGATCGGCTTTGCCGTCCTGCGACTCGATCAGATACGGCGGCTCCCCAAGATAAGCGACCGCAATGCTGTCGTATCGGAGATCGAAACAAGCCTGGGCAGCGCCCTGTCCGAAATCCGGGCCATCGCCATGGCGCTGGTGCTCCCCGATATCGAGCATCTCGACCTGACCCAGCTCATTGACCGTGCAATCAACCAGCATGTGCGCCGAACCGAAATTGTCATTGCGGTGGACAGTCAGGTGGAGCCGGTTCATGTTACTCCCGAAGTCGCCGTCTGTGTGTTTCGCTTCATTCAAGAGGGTCTCAACAACGCCTTCCACCATGGACTGCCTGAAGGCCAGACGCTGTCTGCCGTCATGCAGCAAAGGGTGCTGAAACTGTCGATCACGAACAACTATGTCGAGCGCGACAGATCGAGCCACACCGACCATTTCGGTATAGGCCTCTATGGGCTTCGTGCTCGGGTACAAAGCATCGGCGGAAACTTCACGTTTGTGCAAAGGGATGGTCAGACTCGTGTCGAGATGTGGCTTCGCGATGTGTAGATGCCCACTGCGGCCCTGGTCCGCATGATTAGGGTTGTGGTCGTGGACGACCACCCCATGTTCCGGGCCGGCCTTATGCAGGCACTGTCGGTAGACGGGGACATTGCGATTATTGGCGAGGGTGGCAGCGCCGTCGAGGCTGTGGCTCTGGTCGGCTCGCTCCAGCCCGACATTCTGCTTCTCGATGCCCGCATGGAAGATAGCGGCGTCGAGCGCATCGGCGATGTTCTGGCAGCTCACCCCGAGGTCCGGGTCATTATCGTGACCGCATCCGAGGACGAGACAGACGTCGCCCGGGCCCTCGAAGCCGGCGTTTCGGGCTATGTGCTCAAGGGCACGACCGGG
>Ga0247738_10000728_pt1 | contig 11991 bp, 12 predicted proteins | sample UWRJL013104B2_FD_180936 | JGI IMG/M metagenome (GOLD analysis project Ga0247738, IMG submission 180936) | Plant litter microbial communities from Arlington Agricultural Research Station in Wisconsin, United States - UWRJ-L013-104B-2 | ecosystem: Environmental > Terrestrial > Plant litter >...
CATGGTGCGCGTCTACCGGCTGTTCGACCTGCGCTTCGAGCGCTACCCGCGGCGCTGGATCACGGCGATCCTCGCCCTGCTGATCTACGTGAACTTCTTCTCCCACCACTACCTACCGGACGCGCGGTACCTGCTCATGGCGGCGGCGATCCTCATCTTCGGGCTGTGCACCATGCACTTCCGGGTGTTCAGGAGGACGCTGCGGATTCCCCTGCTGCTGTCGTTCGTGGGTGTGGCGCTGTTCATCTGGATCGCCGAGAACATCGGCACCTGGGCCAACGCGTGGCAGTACCCGAATCAGCAGGACGGCTGGGAGTTGGTGTCGTTCGCGAAACTCGGGTCGTGGTTCCTGCTCATGATCATCTCCGTGGTGCTCGTGGCGTGGATCTACCCGCCGCGTCGACCCGATCCGGCCCTCACCACGCGCCCCTGAGCGCGGTCGCGCAGGTGGCGGCCCAGATGAGGCTGCCGAGCGTGCCCACGATGAAGCGCTCGCGCGCCGCGGCGCTGTCGAGTTCGGTGAACCGCCCGAGCCCCTTCACCGCTACGATGATCGCGACGGCAGCGGGCTGCCCGATGAGCACGGCCCCGATGAGTCCGAACCGCTCGAGATAGCCGATGGTGGCCCCGCCGCGCAGCATCTCGGGCTCTGCTTTCGACTTCTTGCCGCGTTTGCGCTCCTGGTAGGTGATGACCTCGAACATGAAGGCCACGAGCGGTCCGCCGCCGGCGGTCGCGAGGGCGATCAGGCCGATCGTGAAGAGTGCGACAACCCAGGGTGCGGCGGGCTGGAGCTCGCCGAACGCCCGCAGCGCGAGGATGCCCAGGGGCACCGCGATGATGGGCAGCGCGAGCGCTTCGCGCTGGAGGGAGGCCGCGAGGATCGCGAGGGCAGTGGCGACACCCACGGCGATGAGAACGACGGTCCACCAGTCCATGCTCATCAGGGTAGCCAGTGCCACCGTCTCACGACGACCCCTGCTCCCCATTGCTGAGGTCGACGCGCGAGAGCACGGCGGTGAGGGCGGGAATCGCGGCGAGCTCCGTGCGGATGCCCGCCGCCCGTGCCCGCTGGCTCGCCGCTTGCGGGCTGATGTCGAGGGCTTTCGCCGCTGCGGCCTGCGTCAGGCCGCTGGCAACGAGGTCGAACAGCTCCCAACCCTCCGGGGTGCGCCTCGACCGGATGAGCAGCAGCAGCTCGATGAGCGCCTCGGCCCCGGATGCCTCTGTGGCGGACTCGCTGTCGAGGGCGAATCGCAGCGGCGTGTTCTTGGAGCGTTCCACGGCCGACCTCGCCGCGATGAAGCCAGGCCCGCTGGCCTCGCGCGTGTGGGCGGGCAGTGGGGTGCGCACCCCGCCGACACCGCATCCCACACTCCACTCGCCGGTTCGGGTGAGGTCGGCGATGAGGGCCAGCGCTGTTCCCGCGTCGGAGACCAGGGCCTGGATCTCGTCGCCGGCATTGCGGTCGACGGGGAGGGCGAGCCGGTCACCGTAGCGCTCGTTGAGTACGCGAGCGGTCGGCCCGGCGAGGTCATCCAGGTGCCTGCTGTCGACCTGGTCGGCGGTGATGATGAACATGACTTCCTCAAGTTCTGATGCTTGACTGCGGTTAGATCAAGCATAGAGCCTTAACCTGAGGTCAATCAAGTGTCAGGGCTTTACTGCAGGGGGCCGTCGCGGCGGTGCTTGACGCGGTCGCCGATCCCGCCCAGATTGGAGGCATGGCATTCGTAGAGCACTTCGAGATCCCCGCCCAAGACATCGCGCGCGCGCAGGCCTTCTACAAGGACGTGCTCGAGTTCGACTATGAGCCGTGGGGCGACGACATGGGCATGCTCAAGCAGCCCGAGGGCAAGGGAATCGACGGGGACCTGCACACCGACCCCGCGATCCCGCACCCCACGGTCGTGTTCACCGTCGACAGCATCGACGAGACACTCGTGAAAGTCGTCGCACAGGGCGGCTCGCAGATCGGCGAGATCCAGCCCATCACCGAGACGGGGCGCTGGATCTACATCAAAGACAGCGAAGGCAACGTCGTCGGCCTCTACGACGAACTGGGCTAGTTCGTTCCCTCCGGTACGGTTGAACCCGTGTCAGCCCCAGCATCCGAAGCCCTCGCCACCCAGCGCAACGACGACTCTTTCCCCGGCATCTGGGACGAACTCGTCTGGCGCGGCCTCGTGCACGTCTCCACGAACGCCGACGAGCTCAGCGCGCTCCTCGCGGGCCCGCCCATCACCTACTACTGCGGTTTCGACCCCACCGCGCGCAGCCTGCACCTCGGCAACCTCGTGCAGCTGCTGCTCATGCGCAGGCTCCAGCTCGCCGGCCACAAGCCCCTCGGCCTTGTGGGCGGCTCGACGGGCCTCATCGGCGACCCCAGGCCGACCGCCGAGCGCACCCTCAACGACGCCGCCACCGTGGCGGAGTGGGTGGGCTACCTTCAGGCCCAGGTCTCCCGCTTCCTGAGCGCGGAGGGCGACAACGCGGTGCGCCTGGTCAACAACCTCGACTGGACGGCGCCGCTGAGCGCCATCGACTTCCTCCGCGACGTCGGCAAGTACTTCCGTGTCGGCACCATGCTCAAGAAGGATGCCGTGAGCGCGCGCCTCAACAGCGACGCGGGCATCAGCTACACCGAGTTCAGCTACCAGATCCTGCAGGGCATGGACTTCCTGGAGCTGTACCGCAGTTACGGCTGCGTGCTGCAGACCGGCGGCAGCGACCAGTGGGGCAACCTCACGAGTGGCACCGACCTCATCCACAAGGCGGAGGGGGTGAGCGCGCACGCCATCGGCACGCCCCTCATCACCAACTCCGACGGCACCAAGTTCGGCAAGAGCGAGGGCAACGCGATCTGGCTGGATGCCGCCATGACGAGCCCGTACGCGTTCTACCAGTTCTGGCTCAACACCGACGACTCCGACGTGATCGCGCGCTTGAAGGTCTTCACGTTCCTCACGCGCGAGCAGCTCACGGTGCTGGAGGCGGCCGTCGCGGCAGAGCCCTTCAAGCGCGAGGCGCAGCGCACCCTCGCGTGGGAGGTCACCTCGCTCGTGCACGGCGCCGCCGCCACCGAGGCGGCGATCGCCGCCGCTGCCGCGCTGTTCGGCCAGGGCGACCTCGCCGCGCTCGATGCCGCGACGCTGGAATCGGTGATCGCGGAGCTGCCGACCGCCGATGCGACGGGGGAGACCACGGTCGCGCAGGCTCTCGTCGACTCCGGCCTCACGGCGAGCCTCGCCGAGGCGCGCCGGGCGATCGGCCAGGGCGGCGTGTACCTGAACAACGAGAAGATCGCCGACGACGCGGCGACCCTGCAGGGCCACGGCCTCGCGGGCGGGATCGCCGTGCTGCGCCGCGGCAAGAAGGCCCTCGCGGGCATCCGCCTGGCCTGACGCATTCACAACGAGCCCCCTTGATACGGCGAGAGTCGCCCGAGTCAGACAGAATGGACGCGGCGGGTTTCGTCGATCGTGTGAGAGGTGTGGACCGTGGCATCTGACCGACACCTTCTCGTTGTCGCGCACACCGGCAGGGCCGATTCGCTCGAGGCCGCCATCTCCGTGTGCCGCCAGCTCATCGCCGCAGGCCTCACGCCCGTGCTGTCGCAAGACGAGTACGCCCACATCATGGCGGCAGCCCACGACCTGCAGCCCATCGCGCTGCTCGGCGACGCCGTGCAGATCGGCGACCTCGAACTCGTGATCGTGCTCGGCGGCGACGGCACCATCCTGCGCGCGGCCGAGCTCGCCCGCGGCTGCAGCGCGCCGCTGCTCGGCGTCAACCTCGGGCACGTGGGCTTCCTCGCCGAGAGTGAGCGAGAAGCGCTCACCGAGACCGTCGCCCGCGCGCTCGCGAAGGACTATCTCGTCGAGGAGCGCATGACGCTCAACGTGCGCGTGAAAGTCGACGCCGAAGTGGTCTACGAGACGTGGGCGCTCAACGAGGCGACGGTCGAGAAGGCGAGCCGCGAGCGCATGCTCGAGGTGGTCATCGAGATCGACGGACGCCCGCTCTCGTCCTTCGGCTGCGACGGCGTGGTGATGAGCACGCCCACGGGATCCACGGCGTACTCGTTTTCGGCGGGCGGACCGGTCGTGTGGCCGAGCCTCGACGCGCTCCTCCTCGTGCCGCTGAGCCCGCACGCCCTGTTCGCCCGCCCCCTCGTGGTCGGCCCCGATTCCGCCCTGGCGGTGGAGGTGCTCGACCGCACGCAGGGCACGGGGGTGCTGTGGTGCGACGGCCGGCGCACCCACGAGCTGCCGCGCGGTGCCCGCGTGGTGGTGAGGCGCTCACCCACCCCGGTGCGCCTCGCGCGGCTGAGCCAGGGTCCGTTCACCGACCGGCTGGTCAACAAGTTCAACCTGCCCGTGCACGGCTGGCGCGGGCCCATCGACGACGAAAGCACCGCCAAGTGATCGAAGAGATCTGGATTCGCTCCCTGGGAGTGATCGGGGACGCCCGTCTTCCGCTCGGCCCGGGCTTCACAGCGATCACGGGCGAGACCGGGGCAGGCAAGACCATGGTCGTCACGGCGCTGAGCCTGCTCCTCGGTGAGCGCTCCGACGCCTCCGTCATCCGGGCGGGCAGCAACCAGGCCGTCGTCGAGGGCCGCTGGATCATCGACCCGGAGGGCGCCGTCGCGGAGCGCGCGCGGGACGCCGGGGGAGACCTCGACGGACCGGAGCTCATCCTCGCGCGCTCGGTGTCGGCGGAGGGCCGCAGCCGCGCGATCATCGGCGGCCGCACGACTCCCGTGGGCGTGCTCAACGAACTGGGCCAGCAGCTCGTGGTCGTGCACGGCCAGTCCGACCAGGTGCGGCTGCGCTCGGCAACCGCCCAGCGCGAGGCGCTCGACCGGTTCGCCGGCGCCGAGCTCGCGCGCGTGCTCGGTGACTACCAGGAGGCCTACCGAAGCTGGCAGAACACGCAGGGCGAGCTCGACGTGCTCATCGCCGAACAAGACCGCCGCTCGCGCGAGGCCGAGGAGCTGCGCGCCGCGATGACCGAGATCGAGGAGGTCGCGCCCCTGCGCGGCGAGGACGTGGAGCTCGCCGAGCGCTCCGACCGGCTCACCAACCTCGAAGACCTGCGCCTCGCCGCGAGCCAGGCGCACGAACTGCTCTCCGCGGAGACCTCTGATGACGGCGCCGACGCCCTCACGCTGCTCGACGCCGCTCGGCGCTCGCTGGAGAAGGTGGCCGCGCACGACACCGCGCTCCCGCCCCTCGTGGAGGGTCTGCACAACGCCGCCATCGTGGTGACCGAGCTCTCCGCGCAGCTCTCGAGCTACCTCGTCGACCTCGACACCGACGGCGGCCGCGAGCTCGAGGTGGTGCAGGAGCGGCGGGCGCAGCTGAACCAGCTCGTGCGCAAGTACGGTGCCGACCTGGACGAGGTCATCGACTACCTGGAGAGCGGCAGCGGCCGGCTTCTCGAGCTCGACAACGACTCGGACCGCATCGCCGCCCTCGGCGCTCAGGTGGAGGCCGACCGCGAGCGGGTCCTCGCCCTGGCCGGACGGCTCACCGACATCCGCAGGGCCGCCGCCGAGCGGCTGGGCGCGGGGGTGACCGCCGAACTCGCGGCGCTGGCCATGGCGAGCGCGAAGCTCATCGTCGAGGTGCAGGACCGCCCGGAGTACTCCCTGAACGGCAAAGACCAGGTCGCCATCCTGCTGCAGCCGCACCCGGGCTCGGAGCCCCTCTCGCTCAGCAAGGGCGGCTCGGGCGGCGAGCTCTCCCGTGTGATGCTCGCCATCGAGGTCGTGATCGCGGGCAACGACCCCGTGCCCACGTTCATCTTCGACGAGGTGGACGCGGGGGTGGGCGGTGCCGCGGCGATCGAGATCGGGCGGCGCCTGGCCCAGCTCAGCCGCACCGCTCAGGTCATCGTCGTGACCCACCTCGCGCAGGTCGCGGCGTTCGCGAGCAACCACCTGCGCGTGACCAAGGACGACAGCGGCTACGTGACGGGCAGCAGTGTCGAGCAGCTGCAGGGCGAGCAGCGCATCGTCGAGATGGCGCGCCTGCTCTCCGGCCTCTCCGATTCCGAGAGCGGCCTGGCCCACGCCCGCGAGCTCATCGAGACGGCCCGCACGCTCGACGTCTAGTCCAGCAGCGGCAGCGAGAACTCGTCGTCGGTGGTGTCGTCGATCAGCACGTCGACGGTGACGGCAGCCGTGGCGTCGACGCCGTCCGGCGTGCTGAAGATGTGCGTGGTGGCGGCAATGTCGGCGGTGCACACCTGCGCCGAGGCCGGCACGAAGGTGACGGCGATGGTGGTGGCATCCGTTGCCTCCACCGAGGTGGGCACCGGGGCGCACGAGCTGCTGCCGAAGGTGACGACGGTGAAGCGGTCCCGGTCGTCAAGCCACGTGGCGAACGGCTCGGGATCGAGCATGTCGAACGCCGACTCGTGGCCGTCGGGAACGCCGCGCACCGTCTCGACCGCCACCGACTGAACGCAGCCCGCCAACAGGATGCACGCCAGCGCGGCCAGGGGAATCGCCGCGGTTCTCATGAGCCCACGATACCGAGGCGGTGCACCGTAGCGCGGGAGTTGGAGGCAACCGCGCCCGTTCGTTCGGCAGCGTTTGGCCGTAGCTCCCGCGCGACGTGCTTTCGTGCCCGTGGGGCCCGCCCCGCCGGGCGTTCTCCCATCTTCGCGCCCAGTAAAATCGAGCCATGACGACGCCCAACGCCGCCCGCCAGTACCGCCCCCAGAGCGCTTGGGTCAAGGGCGTCGGCTACATGATCTTCTTCAGCCGGTGGCTTCAGGCGCCGCTCTACCTCGGCCTCATCGTCGCCCAGCTGGTCTACGTCGTCGTGTTCGTGATCGAGCTCATCCACCTCATCGAGGAGGTGGCGAAAGATCCCCTCCACATCGAGGAGGCGGTGATCATGCTCTACGTGCTCGGCCTCATCGACGTCGTGATGATCGCGAACCTGCTCATCATGGTGATCATCGGCGGTTACGAGACGTTCGTGTCGAAGATCGACATCGAGGGCCACCCCGACCAGCCCGAGTGGCTGTCGCACGTCAACGCGAACGTGCTCAAGGTCAAGCTCGCCATGGCCATCATCGGCATCTCGTCGATCCACCTGCTGAAGACCTTCATCGAGGTCGGCGACCTCGGCGCCGAGGGCCGGCAGGAGAGCGTGACCGGTGACACGTACACGGGCGAGGGCGTGTTCTGGCAGGTCATGATCCACGTCGTGTTCATCCTCTCGGCCATCGCGCTCGCCTTCATCGACAAGATGGGCACGAGCCACGCCAAGCCGTCGTCGATCGTGACGCCCCTGGACTCCGCCCCGGCGAGCCCGGGGCTCCCGCCCGGTGCGATCGCCGTCGACGGCTACATCCTCGACGGCAAGTTCGTTCAGCGATAACGTTCCGCTCACGGCGCACCGCGCGTCCCAGCGGCGAACCGCGGCTAGGGCATAGGATGAAACCCCGTGGTGGATAATTCTGAACGGACCGTGACCAAGCACATTTTCGTCACGGGGGGTGTCGTCTCCTCCCTCGGAAAGGGCCTCACCGCTGCGAGTCTGGGCAATCTGCTCACCGCGCGGGGCCTGCGCGTCGTCATGCAGAAGCTCGACCCGTACCTGAACGTCGACCCTGGCACGATGAACCCGTTCCAGCACGGCGAGGTCTTCGTCACCGATGACGGCGCCGAGACCGATCTCGACATCGGCCACTACGAGCGCTTCCTCGACATCAACCTCGACCAGGCCGCCAACGTCACCACCGGCCAGATCTACTCCACCGTCATCGCGCGCGAGCGCCGCGGCGAGTACCTCGGCGACACCGTGCAGGTCATCCCGCACATCACCGACGAGATCAAGCGGCGGATGCGCCTCCAGGCCCAGCCCGGACCGGCGGGTGAGCCCGCCCCCGACGTCATCATCACCGAGATCGGCGGCACGGTCGGCGACATCGAGAGCCAGCCGTTCATCGAGTCCGCCCGCCAGGTGCGCCACGAGCTCGGCCGCAAGAACGTCTTCTTCGTGCACGTCTCGCTCGTGCCCTTCATGAACGCCTCCGGCGAGCAGAAGACCAAGCCCACGCAGCACTCGGTCGCGGCCCTGCGGTCGATCGGCATCCAGCCGGACGCCCTCGTGCTGCGCAGCGACCGGCCCGTCTCGGAGTCGAACAAACGCAAGATCGCGCTCATGTGCGACGTCGACGAGGCCGCCGTGGTCAACGCCGTCGACGTGCCGAGCATCTACGACATCCCCACCATGCTGCACAACCAGGGCCTCGACGCGTACATCATCGAGCAGCTCGGGCTCATCGCCTCCGACGTCAACTGGGACGGCTGGCAGACGCTGCTCGACACGGTGCACGACCCCAAGCACACCGTGACCATCGGCCTCGTCGGCAAGTACATCGACCTGCCGGACGCCTACCTCTCGGTCACCGAGGCGCTCAAGGCCGGCGGGTTCGCCAACCAGGCCAAGGTCAACATCCGCTGGGTGCCGTCGGACGAGTGCGAGACGCCCGAGGGCGCCGCGCGCATGTTGGGCGACCTCGAGGGCATCGTGATCCCCGGCGGCTTCGGGGTGCGGGGCATCGAGGGCAAGCTCGGCGCGCTCAAGTTCTCGCGCGAGAACGGCATCCCCACCCTCGGGCTGTGCCTGGGCCTGCAGTGCATGGTCATCGAGTATGCACGGGATGTCGCGGGCCTCGCCGGCGCGTCCTCCTCCGAGTTCGACCCGGACACGCAGTTCCCCGTCATCGCGACCATGGCGGAGCAGGTCGACATCATCGCCGGGGGAGACCTCGGCGGCACCATGCGCCTCGGCCTCTACGAAGCGGCCCTCGAGCCCGGCTCGATCGTCGCCGGCCTCTACGGCAGCACGCTCATCTCCGAGCGCCACCGCCACCGCTACGAGGTCAACAACGCGTACCGCGAGCAGATCGGCGCCGCCGGCCTCACGTTCTCCGGGATCTCGCCCGACCGCACACTCGTCGAGTTCGTGGAGCTGCCGCGCGAGGTGCACCCGTTCTACGTGGCCACGCAGGCGCACCCGGAGCTGCGCTCGCGCCCCAACAACGCCCACCCGCTGTTCCGCGGGCTCATCGCCGCCGCCCTGGAGCGCCAGAACGCGACGCGCCTGTTCGAGGTACCCGAACCCGCCGATGCCTGAGTTGGAGGACGACTTCGTCAGCCCGGAGATCATCCGGAGTGACGTCGTGTTCGACGGCCGCGTGTGGGACATCCGACGGGACTCCTTCCTGCTCGAAGGCGACCACATCACGCGCGAGTACATGGATCACACCGGCGCCGTGGCGGTGCTCGCGCTCGACGAGCGGGACAGGGTTCTGCTCATCAAGCAGTACCGCCACCCGGTGCGGATGCGCGACTGGGAGCTGCCCGCGGGCCTCCTCGACATTCACGGCGAGTCGCCGCTCCTGGCCGCGCAGCGCGAGCTCGCGGAGGAGGTCGACCTCGTCGCCGAGAGCTGGGACCTGCTCACCGAGTTCATGTCGAGCCCCGGCGGCAGCAACGAGATGCTGCGGGTCTACCTCGCGCGCGGCGTGAGCGCGGCGCCGGAGGTCTTCGCCCGCACCGAGGAGGAGGCCGGCATCGAGCTGCGCTGGGTGCCCCTCGACGACGTGGTCGACGGTGTGCTCTCCCGCGACCTGCAGAACTCGATCCTCGCGATCGCGGTGCTCAGCGCGGCGGCGGGGCGGGCCAGAGGATGGTCGACGCTGGGTGACCCGAACGCGCCGTGGCCCCGGCATCCTCAACACCGGCGATGACCCACGGGTCGGTCCCGCTGACGGTCGCGGTCGATCGGTTCCTCCGCCACGTCTCGATCGAGCGCGGCCTCTCCGGCAACACCCTGCAGGCCTACCGACGCGACCTCGACTCGTACTCCCAGAGCCTCGCGGCCCGCGGCATCCTCACCCCGGAGCGCATCGGGCCCGAGGATGTCGCCGCGTTCGCGCACGAGCTTCGCACGCGGCCCGACCGCCCGCTCGCGACCTCCTCTGTCGCGCGCATGCTGTCGACGGTGCGCGGCTTCCACCGCTTCCTCGTCGACGAGTCGCTCGCGACGCTGGATGTCGCCGCCGACTCGAAGCCGCCGAAGCTCGCGATGCGGCTGCCCAAGGCGATCACCATCGAGCAGATGGGCGCCGTGCTGGAGGCCGCGGGAGGGGATGACCCGCAGTCGCTGCGCGACCGCGCGCTGCTCGAGCTGCTCTACGCCACCGGCGCGCGGGTCTCGGAGGCGGTGGCGCTCAACGTGGACGACCTCGTGGACGGCGACATCGTGCGCCTGTTCGGCAAGGGCGGCAAGCAGCGGATCGTCCCCGTGGGCAGCTACGCGCGCGCCGCGCTCGACGCCTACCTCGTGCGGGCGCGGCCGGGGTTCTCCGTGCGCGGCACGGCCACGCCAGCACTGTTCCTGGGCGCGCGCGGGCAGCGCGTGTCACGGCAGAACGCGTGGCTCATCATCAGGGCGGCGGCCGAGCGCGCGAAGCTCGGCATCGAGATCTCCCCGCACACGTTCCGGCACTCGTTCGCCACCCACCTGCTGCAGGGCGGAGCCGACGTGCGCGTCGTGCAGGAGCTGCTCGGGCACTCCTCCGTGGCGACCACGCAGATCTACACGATGGTGACGGCGGACACGCTGCGCGACATGTACACCACGGCGCATCCTCGCGCCCGGTGAAACCTTCAACCACTGGTAGAGGCGAACCGGGCGGGGCACGCGCGCCGCGGCCGGGAACGGCAAAACCCGCGCCGTACACTCAAAAGATGACGGCCCAGACTGATGACGCGGCGGTGCTGTCCGGTCTCGAGCGGCCGGCGACGGGACCCACCGGCCGCGGCCTGACGAACTTCCCGGTACCCCCGCCCTTGAAGGGCCACGGCCCCGCGCGCATCATCTCGCTGAGCAACCAGAAGGGCGGCGTCGGCAAGACGACGAGCACCATCAACCTGGGTGCAGCACTGGCCGAGTACGGCCGCCGGGTGCTCGCGGTCGACTTCGACCCGCAGGGCGCGCTCTCGGCGGGTCTCGGCGTTCCCACGCACGACGTTCCGACGATCTACGACCTGCTGCTCGGCACGATCAAGAACCCGGCAGAGGCCATCGTGCACACCGAGTTCCCGAACCTCGATGTGATCCCCGCGAACATCGACCTGTCGGCCGCGGAGGTGCACCTCGTCAACGAGGTGGCGCGCGAGACGATCCTCGCCAGGGTGCTGCGCAAGGTGAGCGACCAGTACGACGTCATCCTCATCGACTGCCAGCCCTCGCTCGGCCTGCTCACCGTCAACGCGCTCACGGCGGCGCACGGCGTGCTCATCCCGCTCGAGTGCGAGTTCTTCGCCCTGCGCGGTGTCGCCCTGCTCGTCGAGACCATCGAGAAGGTGCGCGACCGGCTGAACCCCGCCATCGAGCTCGACGGCATCCTCGCGACCATGTACGACGCGCGCACGCTGCACTCCCGCGAGGTGCTGGAACGTGTTGTCGAGACCTTCGGCGACAACGTGCTCGAGACCGTCATCGGCCGCACCGTCAAGTTCCCCGACGCGAGCGTCGCGGGGGCCCCCATCACGAGCTTCGCCCCCGACCACAGTGCGTCGGAGGCCTACCGCCAGTTGGCCCGAGAACTGATCCACCGTGGCGCCGTCGCCTAGCGACGCGGACGCCGTGCTGTCGGATACCGAGGAGGCGGAGGCCACCGGGTTCTCCGTGTCGCTGTCGAACTTCGATGGCCCGTTCGACCTCCTGCTGTCGCTCATCACGAAGCACGAGCTCGACATCACCGAGGTGTCGCTCTCGAAGATCACGGACGAGTTCATCACGTACCTGCGCGCGCTCGACAGTGATGCCGAGTTGGATCAGGCCAGCGAGTTCCTCGTGGTCGCGGCCACCCTGCTCGACCTCAAGGTCGCGGGCCTCCTGCCGCAGGGCGAGCTCGTCGACGCCGAGGACGTCGCCCTCCTCGAGGCGCGCG